>Ga0065712_10067765_pt1 | contig 47045 bp, 40 predicted proteins | sample MisRhiReplicate1_FD_59099 | JGI IMG/M metagenome (GOLD analysis project Ga0065712, IMG submission 59099) | Miscanthus rhizosphere microbial communities from Kellogg Biological Station, MSU, sample Rhizosphere Soil Replicate 1: eDNA_1 v3... | ecosystem: Host-associated > Plants > Roots >...
GGCCGCCATCGATTCCAGTGTTTTGAGTTTCGAGCCGCCGCCCTGGCGCAGTGGGGCGAAAAAGATCGCTGTGGTGATCTGCAATGCGCGCAGGTCTGGCACGAACCCGAGCCATTCGATGCGTGGATCCGGCCAGCGCTCGCGCCACGACTCAGGCATCGCAAAACCGCCGATGGCAAAGCGTACGTCGGGCGATCTGGCCCATACCTGAGGCATGATCTCGTCCAGCGCCCACTCGATGGCGTCGATGTTGGGGCCGTATTCGTAGTTGCCGATGTACAGCAGACGACGGCTCGTGCGGTCGGCATGGACGCTGGCGTAGTAGCCGCAATCCACGCTGTTGACCACGAAAGATGTGGCCTTGCCACTCAGACGTGAGAGGGCCTTGGCATCTTCTTCGGTCACCGCGACCAGTTCGCCTGCCTGACGCAATACTCGGGTCTCCCAGCGGCGATAACGCCAGCGGTCATACACGGCGAACGCGTTGGCCCAGCGCGGTATGCGCTCGTAACTGGCGGCACCGAGGTCTGATTCGACGTTGTGCTCGGTGAGCACGAACGGTTTGCCCGAGCGCTTGAGCGCCTGCTCGAAAGGCTGGAAGGCATAAGTGTGTTGAAGCTGGATCACGTCCCAGTCTTCAAGCAGCAGTTCTTCGAAGACCTTTTCCAGCTTCGGCGCATAACCGTTGACGCTGGCGAGCATCGGCGGCTTGGCCAGCGCGACGGTAATCAAGGTCTTGAGGCTGTGCAAAGGGCGCCGTTCAATGACAATCAGACGCTCCAGCCAGGGCTCGAGTGCCGAGCGACAGGCGTCATCCAGCGCTGTCTTGGATTGCACCAGCAACGTGATGCGATGGCCGCGCGCGGCCAGATTGCGCAACAGGTGATATTCCCGGGTCTTGCCGCCACTGGTGGTGGGCCAGGGAAGGTACGGGAGCGTCCAGAGTATCCGCATGGTCAGGGCTTCCATTCCAGGATCTGCAGGGTCGGCTTGAGCGCCAGGGTGATTCCCTTGTTGGCGGACAATGGAATCCGGCTGCCGGTCAGCGGGTCATGGACGATGGCGTCGTTGATGGCGGGGAAGGTCAGGCTGACGCCCGAGGCGCTCCACACCATCAACAGATGTTTGCCGTCTTCGCGACGCCAGGCTATGGCGTACAGGTCATCGGGCACTTGGCTGACCCCGGGCGGATCGGTCGGTGTCAGGCGCGGCCCGGTGATGGTCAGAAAATTCTTCAGTGCGGTGTAGACAGGCTTGGGGCTGGCCTGGAGGTCGAGCAGGCCGTAGCCTTGATCGCGGGCCGAGGCGCGTTCGTCCAGGTCGCTGAGGTTGAACAGGAAGATGCGTTGGAAATCCAGAGCGCTCATCAGAGCCAGACGACGCAGGGTATAGTCGGCCTGGCCGGATGTGCCGATCAGTCGTTGCATTTCCACCGGGCCGTCGTAGCTCGACCAGCCCCACTCGGTGGCCCATACCTGACTGACGCCGTTGCTGTGCAGCAGGTTGTTCATGGCATTGGCACGCACCAGAAAATCCCGGTCCGGGACCGAATCGCCTTCGGGGTATTCGGAATACGGATGGTAGGCCGCCACGATGTTCTGGGTGCCCAGCCCGCCATCAAGGAGACTTTGCAACATGTAGCCGGGCGTGCTGTGCATCTGGCTGTAGTACGCCATGCCCGCGGTCACGATAGTTTTTTCCGGCACCGTGGTTCTTAGGGCCTGGGCTGTGGTGGTCAGCAATCGGCCATAGGCTGCCGGGTCTTCCTTGGGCAGCCAGACGATATTCGGCTCGTTCCACACCTGCCAGTTGTTCACCTGCGGGTAACGCTGGGCAAGGCTCACCATGCGCGCGGCGAAGGTGGAAAAATCCCTGGGCGGGTACTGGTCACGACCCGTCGCGCCGGGCGGTGCGCTACTGGCGAAGGGCGCCGAGCCCACCAGATAGGCCAGCGTGTTGTAGTGATGCGCCTTGATCGCCTCCATCGCCGCGTCCAGCTCCGACAGCGCGAACTTGTCCTTCTGCGGTTCGATGACGGGCCAGTGAATGGTCAGGCGTACCCAGTTCAGCCCCAGCTCGTCGAGACGCGCCATCTGTTGCTGATAGATGTCTGGCGCAAAGTACTGAAACTGCACGTTGACGCCGAGAAAGTCCTGCCAGACCACCGGCCGCGGTGCTTTCAGAACGGTCGCGGCCTGACTGGCGGTGGCCAGCGTGGCACTGATCAGGGCGGCGGCCACGGACCGCAGGAGGGTTGAACGATGCGCCATCTCAATGCACCTCGCAGGCTTGCCGGAATACGCTCTGGAATCGCTCGGCGGTATGGCTCCAGACTCTGGCCCGACCCATCAGTGATGCCTTTTCGGCCCACTGGACGATCAGCTCCGGGTGGGTGCAGGCTTTCACCAGCGCATCCGCCAGCCCCTGAACATCGCCCTGCGGATAGATCATGCCGTTACCGTGCGACACCTCTTCGGCGAACGAGCGCGCATCTGAGGTGATCACGCCGCGACCGCACGCCACAGCCCACGACAGGGCGCCGCTGGTCCCGCGCAATTTGCCCAGCACCTTGAGTTTGCTCGATTCGCGGTAGGGCAGGACCATCACATGATGAGCCTGGATGACCTGTGGAATCTCTTCGGCAGACAGGTCCAATTGCCAGTCGATCAGATCCACCAGCCCGAGTTGACGGATGCGCAGCCTCAGTTGCTCCAGATAGCTGCCGGAAGGGCCGAACGCCATCTCCGGCTCGCTGCCGCCCGCGAGGGTCAGGCGTACGGTCGAGCGTAAGGCCGGTTTCTCGGTAAAAACGCCGGCCAGTGCATCGAGCAGGTCTTCGATGCCCTTGCCGCGATAGATGAAGCCGAAGTACAGCAGGCGCAGCGGTTTCATCGGCGGTAACGGCGCCGGAGCGATGTCCATGTTGCCGTGGCTGATGACTTCCATCTGCGCGGGCTTGAGGCCCATGCGCTGGCGCAGGCTCTGGCTGCCTGCCTGGGTCAGTGTCACCAGGCGGGTCATGTGCCGGGCCAGTTGCCGTTCCTCGTGCAGGCAAAGGGGATCGGCCAGTACCGTGGCCATTTCCGGCAATGGAGAGCGCATCCCACTGGCGATCGACAGCGGCCAGGGCAGTTTTTCCCGACGCCAGACCAAACGCTCCGGGTCATGCACGGTGGCGGTCAGCGGCAGTTTTGGAAAGCGCCGTTGCAAGGCGCGCAATGCCTGGAACTCGGCCAGTCGACCGCCACCCAGTTCGGCATGCACCACGTCGATTGCGCTCCAGTCGACTTCGGCCACGCGTTGTGTGGCGGCGCGCGGATCGTTGCCGACGCCCTGCAACGGTGTCACCACCTGCAGGCCCAGTGCTTCGAGCGCTTGCCTGAGATGGCCCGCATAGTCGGCGATGCCGTTCTGCTCGGGTGGCAGCGGGGCGAGCAAGGCAATACGCATCAGGCACGACTCCCGATACGCTTGAGAAACTTCAGCACGTTCTCGGGCACTTCGAAACGCCGGCGGTTGATGATGACGCCGTCGACTTTCTTGAACGCGGTATTGAGGTTGTGCAAGGTGTCTTCGAGCATCGGCACCGTGGTGTCCTTGGCCCGAACCACCAGCAGAATCAGGTCGGCGTTGCGCAGCAACACGAAAGCTTCCTGGTTGGTGGATACCCCGGATGCGTTGATCAGCACGATCTCGCCCGGCCGTGCAGGCGCACGATTTTCGGTACGCACCTGATGCCCTTGCTCGATCAGCAGTGCAGCCAGACGCTCGATCACGAACGACACCCCGGCGCCCGCTTTCACAGAGGTGAATCCCAGCGTCAGGCCTTTTTCATCCACCTGATCCAGCGGCAGGATGCCGTATATCCGGTGCAGGTTGGAGATAAACGCAGCGCTGCGTTCCTGAGCGTGTTCCAGATCGGGGAGGGTGGTCCAGACCGGCACTTTGAAGGTGCTCTCGATCTTGTCGCCGTCATGGATGCGTTGATCAAGCAGGTAGAAGAAGTACAGGGCCAGCGCGCCGACCACCAGACTGAGCGGGAAGGCGAGCAGCACCATCAGCAGGCTTTTCGGGAAAACACGGCTGGGGTTGTAGGTGGCTTCTTCGATGGTCGCGATGTTACTGATCTGGCTGTTGTCCAGCTCACGGTCGATGCGCGCTTTTTCCAGGCTGTCGGTGTACAGCGCGTAGCTTTTCTCGGCGGCATCCAGCTCGTTCTGCAGGCGCGACAGCTCAGGCTCCAGATTCAGGGCCTGTTGACGGTCGGCCTCCAATTGAGCGATCTGGGTATTCTGCTGCGTCAGTTGAGTCTGCAGACGGGCGAAGCTGGTCTGCTGGTCGGCATACACGTTCTGCATGCGGTTGTAGATCGGGTTGGGCGTGATGCTTTCCGAGCGCTGAACCGTGGCGTCCTGCTCGTTGAGCAGTTTCTTGAGGTTGTTGATTTCCTCGTTCACTGCGCGGATTGGCGGCGCCTGTTCCTTGAACGAGCGCAACAGTTCCTGACGCTCGACTTCCTTGCCGTTGATGCGGTTCTGCAGGTCCTGGCGGTTGGGGTTGAGGGTCAGTTCCCGTCCGGCGGACACCGTCTTGGGTTGTGCGGCCAGTTGTTTCTTCAGCAGGTCGAGCCCTGCCTTGGTAGAGGCAATGGCGCGGGTCGTATTGTTACGCTCGGTGCGCAGATCATTCAAACCTTGCGAGGTGTCGGCCAGACGCTGGGAAATGCTCACGGCACTCAGCTGATTCAGGTAGTTCTGAATCTGCTTCTTGTACGAAATGATGTTGTCGCCGGTGTTCTTCACTTCCGATTCGTAGAACGTGTACAGGCTGACGCGTCCCAGGGTCTTGGTGCGCTGCAATTGATACTCTTCGATCCAGGTTTTGAGTACGGTTTGCGCGGTGGTCGGGTCATTCCAGGTGAACGTCAGCTCCATGACCGACGAGCCGGGCTCGTGACGGACCTTGAAGTTCTTTTCCAGGTCTTCGGCCATGCGCTCGGCCTGGGTGCGTTTTTCAACCAGCCCGATGAATTGCAGCACGCTGCGACCGGCGCCCACGACCGCGCCGACGACGCTTTTCAGACCGTTCTTGATCGACGCCAGAACACCGGTTTCGGGTTCGGCACGAGACAGTTCTGCCAGGTATTTTTCCGATACTTTGCGCATGATCGGGCGTCCCGTCAGCATGCGCTCCTCATCCAGCAAAGGGTCGCGCAGTGCGCTGGGCACCACGATGGCCTGGCGGTTGGACAGCTCGATGGGCACCGTGCTGCTGTCCCGGCCAGGCTTGACCAGCAGCAATGCGGTGGATTCATAGCGGTTGGGCAGCAGCAGGGCCCCCAGCAGCACGACGACGAAGGTCGCCACTACGGTCATCTTGACCTCACGCCTGAAAATGAACAGCAGGCGCAGCAGGTCGCGAAATGAGCGGATATTGATCATGTCTGTTTCCCTGACAATTAATTGCTGTTGCGCAGCTCGTAGTTCAGACCCAGCCCGATCGACTTCGCGAAAGGAATCAACTGGTTGAAATACAGGGTTACGCCGTCAACCTTGTTGCCGACCGTGGATTTGGGAACGAACACGATGTCGCCGCGCTTGAGCAGAACCGGTGCGGTGGGGCCGCCTGCGCTTGCCCAGAGAAACTTGCTGTAGTCAAAGAAATAGGTCTTGTAGAGGCCGTCGTCTTCCTGGCGCAACAGGGCCACCTGAGAGGCATCGGCATCGAGTGCGACACCGCCTGCACCAACAATCGCCTGGGCCAGACTGGTGGCCACGTTGACCGGCAGGGTCACCGAGTTACGCACCGCGCCGCCCACGAACACCGTATTGCCCGGTGATTGGGAGATGTTGATGGTCAGGGCCGTTTCGCGATAGACGTTCTGCAGCTTGCTTTCCAGCAGGTCGTTGAGTTGCTGGAGCGTCAGACCGGCTGCCTTGACGGTGCCGATATACGGATAGGAAAAGGTCCCGTCGTTGAGCACCTGAAACAGGGTCAGCTCATAGATCGAGTTGGCGGTGAACGCCGAGATGGACGGCGACTCTCCGGTATTACGCACGATGCGCAAGGTGTCACCGGGGCGGATACGCTCCGGTGGCAACGGCTTGCCCGCCAGTGCCCTGCCGGCTGCCTGGCCTGCTTCGATCTGCGCCGGATCGTCGGGCAGACCGACCCTTGAGGGGGTGTTACAAGCGCCAAGCAGCAATAGGCTGACGATCAGCATCATGCGTTTCATTTATCCTGAACTCCTGTCATGCACGAATACGGCTCCCTTTCGGGTAATAAAATCATGTGTAGGGTTACAGCCAGGTTCGTTTCGGGTGGGTCCAGTCCTCAATGTCGAGTAAAGCGGGGCCGCCATCAGCGGCCTTGCCCGTGTGAAGCGTGATCAGGTTTTCACGGTCTGCTCGGCTACGCGCCCGTAGACGTCGGTAAAGCGCACGATGTCGTCTTCACCCAAATACTCGCCGCTCTGCACTTCGATCATCACCAGATCGATGACGCCGGGGTTGACCAGTCGATGGGTGAAACCGGGCTTGATGAAGGTCGACTCGTTGGTGTCGAGCATGAACTCGCGTTCGCCGTTGGTGACCCTCGCCATGCCGCTCACCACAATCCAGTGCTCGCTGCGGTGGTGGTGCATCTGCAGCGAAAGCGACGCCTGCGGACGGACCACGATGCGCTTGATCTTGAAACGTTTGCCTTCTTCCAGGACGGTGTAGGTGCCCCATGGGCGAGTGACCGTGCGGTGCAGGCGATAGGCGTCATGGCCCTGACGTTTGAGCTCCTGAGCGATGACCTTCACGTCCTGAGTGCGTGTGCCATCGGCAATCAGCAGCGCGTCCGGGGTGTCGATGATGATCAGGTTGTCCAGACCGATACCGCCGACCAGCCGCTTGGGCGAATCGATGTAGCAATTGGTCACGTCGTGCAGCACTGTCTGGCCGTTGCACTGGTTGCCGTGGGCGTCGGCACCGCTCAGTTCGCGCACGGCTTCCCATGAGCCGATGTCGCTCCAGCCAAGTTCACAGGGCACGACCGCCACCTTGTCGGAGCGCTCCATCAGCGCGTAATCGATGGAAATATCCTGCACCAGGCCAAACGATTCGCTGTCGAGTTCGACCTGCAATTCCCGGTTGCCTTCCTTGCTTACGCTTAGCTCCAGGCAGGCCCTGACGGCGCTCAGCACATCCGGCGCGTGGGTTTCCAGCTCGCGCAAAACCGCATCGGCGCGCAGGCAGAACATTCCCGCGTTCCACAGGTGCAGGCCGCCGTCCAGATAACCCTGGGCGCTCGCCGCATCGGGTTTCTCGACGAAACGTGCAACCTGGTACGCGTCGGCATTGAGCGACTGGCCTTTCTCGATGTAACCAAAACCGGTCTCCGGCTTGGTCGGCAGAATGCCGAACGTCACCAGCCAGCCTTGCGAGGCAAGCTCTTGCGCAGCCGATACGGCGTGGGAGAAGGCTTCGATATCGGTGATCAGATGGTCGGCAGGCAGCACCAGCAACTGTGCGTCGCCTCCGTACAAACGGGTGACGTGCACTGCGGCAGCAGCAATGGCAGCGGCAGTGTTGCGCCCGAAAGGCTCGAGGATGAAGTCCAGCCGGACCTTGCTTTTGTTCAGCTGTCGGTAGTCATCGACCGTGCGGAAATACACTTCCCGGTTGGTCACCGTCAGCAGGCGCTCGACATGGGGCAGGGCGGCCGCGCGCTTGAAGGTTTTCTGCAGCAGGCTTTCGCCGTCGGGAAGGCGCATGAACGGCTTGGGCATGGCTTCACGGGAGACAGGCCACAAACGGGTGCCGGAGCCGCCGGCGATGATGCAGGGAATGAGGGTGCTCATCAATAAGCCTCACGAGTGAAGAGCACTGCCGGAACAGTGCGCATAAGGATGTAGAGGTCGAACCAGACGGACCAGTTTTCTATGTACTCAAGATCGAACTCGACGCGTTTTTCGATTTTTTCCACGGTGTCTGTTTCCCCACGATAGCCGTTGATCTGAGCCAGTCCGGTGATGCCGGGTTTGACTCGATGTCGCGACGTGTACTCCTTCACCGCCTGCTCGAAAAGAATGCCTGCCGCTTTCGTTGCCGTCGCATGGGGGCGCGGGCCCACCATCGACATGCTGCCTGCCACCACATTGAACAGCTGTGGCAGCTCATCCAGGCTGGTCTTGCGGATGAAACGCCCGACCCGGGTGATCCTGGCATCGCCCCGGGTGGTCTGTTGCTCCGCCGTTGCATCGGCCTGGTGCTGATGCATCGAGCGAAATTTGAATACCTCAATGAGGCGGTTGTTATAGCCGTAGCGCTTTTGCCTGAAGAACACCGGACCCGGTGAGTCGAGCTTGATCGCCAGTGCGACCAGCAGCATGAACGGTGACAGTGCGAGCAGCGTCAGCGAGGACAGCACAATGTCCTCGGCGCGTTTGATGAACGGAGACCAGCCGTTGAGCGGCACGTCCGAGGCATTGAACATCGGCAGCTTGGCCACTTCCGTGATGCGGTTATGGCTGTGACGAAACGCGACCATGTCCGGTACCAGCAGCACGTTGACCGGAAACCGGCGCAGCTCGTGAATGATGTGGTCCATGCGGTTTTCGGCGGTCCAGGGCAGGGCAACCAGGACCTGGGTGACTTTCTCTTCGCGGATCAACCGCTCCAGATCACTGGTATTGCCCAGCAGCGGCAGGTTGGCGACGGTCTTGGGCATGCGGCCGATGCGGTCATCGATGAAGCCCATCACGCCCGAGCGGATGTCCTGATGCTGGAGCAGGTACTCGGCCAAGCGCATACCGTTCTCGGTGGCCCCCAGAATCACGGCGTTCTGCAGGAACACGCCTTTGCGCATCTGGTGTTTGAACAGTGCCAGCATCAGCAGACGGATGACGCAATACAGGAAGAGGCTGGCCACATACCAGAACACCAGATGTTCGTTGGAGAGGTTGCCGAACAGGCCGAGGGTGCGTTGCATGAACAGCAGCAGGCCGAACGACGCCGACCAGGCGATCACGATTGAGCGAAGGCGCAGGGCGTTGCTGAACAGCGCCTCCGAATACACGCCCATGGCCTGAAAGATCAGCACCACGACAATGCCGAAGAAGACCTGCATCGCCAGGTAATTCTGAGGTTTCTCCATCACACCGTCCGGCATGAACGCACCCAGCAGCAGGCCGGGGAGCATGCAGGCGAGCGCGTGCGCGATGCGGATACCGAACAGAAAGTACTCCACCAGACTGGTGCGAGTGAGCGACAGGCTGTCTACCGGTTGCAACCTCATAAAGCTCCCTTACTTCCTGTAACCCCACGGCACCCGTGCCGAATCTTTGTGTGAGCTGTGTCGTTCAAGCGCAGAGTCAAAAAAAACACCTTCTTTACGGAGTTTGCTGAAGCGTAGCCAATAAGTTGTCGAATCAGCGGGTTTTGAACCTGCTATTTATAGATACCACTTTGTGTATATCGGCCGGTTCCTGGATTAACGTGAGAAATTTCAGTCGTTTGTGAGTGTAAACCCTCAAATGAAGGGTTTCGGTGTAGTAAAGCTCATGGAACAGAAACGTACAGAACAAAAAAGCCCTGCGAGGGATGTGTAAGCGTCGCTTGCCGGGGCACATAACGGTTTGCATCCCGTCCTGCGGGGACATAACTGCAATTGAACACGCTGAAAAAAATTAGTCGGGTGGACGGGCTTTTTTCAGTTTGGCGGGGTCACAACCCTGCGCTGTGCCAAATGCAGTCAGGCGCTGGCATACCAAAGCGTCACTCATACGTGGTACTCGTACCGGTCAACAGAGGGGGTTTCATGACACAACGCAGGGCTATGCTCATTCTTCACGGCAAGCAATCGCTCAATGAAGAAGTAAGGGATGGCGTCGCCGAAAAACGCAGGCAGGGCTGGGAACTGGATGTGCGCCTGACCTGGGAAGGGGGCGATGCCCAGCGTCTGGTCAGCGAAGCGCTGGCGGCCGGGCATCGTCATATCGTCGCAGGCGGTGGCGACGGGACATTGCGCGACATCGCCGAGGCACTGGCAAAGGCGCCGGAGACCGATACCAGTCTCACGATTCTGCCGCTGGGCACCGCCAACGATTTCGCCCGGGCCGCCGGCGTGCCGCTCGAGATCGGCCGGGCGCTGGAGTTGATGGATGTAACGCCGCGGGCCGTCGATCTGGGCGAGGTCGGTGGCAAGCTGTTTCTGAACATGGCCACCGGCGGCTTTGGCAGTCAGGTCACAGCCAACACCTCGGAAGACCTCAAGAAAGTGCTCGGTGGCGCCGCTTACCTGTTCACCGGGCTTACCCGATTCAGCGAGCTGCATGCCGCTCACGGCGAACTGATCGGGCCGGATTTTCACTGGCGCGGTGATCTTCTGGCGCTGGGCATTGGGAATGGGCGGCAAGCAGGTGGCGGGCATGTGCTGTGTCCGACGGCGATGGCCGATGACGGCCTGCTGGACATCAGCATCCTGCCTGCGCCGCAGGAAGTGGTCGGTACGCTGAGAAGCCTGCTGGAAGGCGGACTGGGTTTCGACAACATGTTCGTTCGCGCGCGTCTGCCGTGGGTAGAGCTCCGGTCTGCGCAGGGGCTGGAAATCAATCTGGACGGCGAGCCATTGTCTGGCGAAGACCTGCGGTTTGAAGCGCGGCCTGCTGCGCTCAGGGTGCACCTGCCAGACGACTCACCGGTGCTTTCGACAGGATCGGGCAGTGCGCCGCAGCTCAATCGTCCAGACTGATGATCCGCTCCCGAACGCAGAACAGGACAAGACCGGCCACATCGAAAATCTGCAGCCGCTTCATGATCTGTGAGCGGTGAGTCTCCACGGTTTTGATGCTTAGATTCAGGCCGCCTGCGATTTCACGCGTGGACTTGCCTCGCACGATCAGGCGCAGGATTTCCAGCTGGCGAGCCGTGAGGTTGTATTTCTCCTGTGGCAGCTCGGACCTTCCTGTGCGCTGGCCCTGCAAGGCCCGGTTGATCACGGTATGGGCGATGGCCGGACTCAGGTAACGTTCACCATTGCGCAAGGCTTTCAACGCCTGCTCCAGCTCGGTCGCCGTGGCGTCTTTCAGCAGATAGCCATGAGCGCCTGCCTCCAGCGCGCGCATGATGATGTCCGGTTCGGTGTGCATCGACAGGATCAGAACCTTGCAGTCCGGCTGGACCTTGACCAACTGCTCCAATGCGTCCAGCCCGTTCATGTCCTTCATGCCGATGTCCAGCAGGACGATGTCTGGCCTGAGTCGTTGCGCAAGCCCCGACAACTGGCTGCCATCGCACGCCTCTCCGACGATGGTATAGCCGGGAATGTCCGAGACCAGAGCACGTACGCCAGCTCTGATCAGTGAATGGTCGTCGACCAGTAACAGGTTGCAGGTCATTGTGTTTTCTTGTGCAAACGGGCGCGCTCGCCCGAACGGGGCGCCCAGGGAAACATGACTTCGATTCGAGTGCCCAGCCCCTGACCGCTGTGCAGCGACCAGGATCCGTCCAGCAACATGACACGTTCGCGCATGCCGGCCAGGCCATTGCCTTCAGGTCGGGGTTGGGCGGCAGGCTCGAAGCCCGTGCCGTCGTCGGCGATCAGTATTGACAGCCCGGCAGGTTGACGTTCGAACCGTATCAACAGATTTTTTGCCCGGGCATGGCGCAGCATGTTGGTCACCGATTCCTGACAGATACGGTAGGCGGCGACGGCCATCTCTTCCGGAATTCCGTTCAAACGCTGTTGGCACTCCAGGCTCCAATGGGTCTGGCTGTTGGCAAGCGCGCTGACCAGATGGGCGCGCAGCCCGCCTTCAAGCCCCAGGCTCGCTAACTGGCGAGGATTGAGAATGGTGGACAGGTCGCGGATTTTTCCCAGTGTTTCTGCAAGAGTGGATTCAAGCTGCCCGGCAGGCATGTTCAATGCGTCAGGCAGTCGGCGTTGCAGCCAGGCCAGTTGCAACTGCGCGCCTGTCAGCATTTGGCCGACGTCATCATGGAGTTCACGACTCAGGCGTTGCCGCTCTGTTTCCTGAACATCCAGCAGTCGCTGTGCCAGTTCCTGCGGTTGCAGCTGGATCAAGCGGCTATTACGCCACATCCATAGCCAGATGCTGGCAAAAGTGAGCAGATTGAGCGTCAGCAACGATGCTGGAAAATCCGCAGAGCGGGCAAATAGCGCGATGTTTCCCAGCGCTGCGCTGGTACAGAGCGCGGCGATGACCCACTTGACCCGGTTGGTCGTATCAGAGCCCAGCCTGAAAGACCTGACGATGGCATGCATATCGATTCGCGCCATTAATAGTCATAGCCAATAAACGGATAGCTTGATGTCAATTTAATATTGATCGCAGGATCAGCTGACTGTTTGAGTATATTCAAGGAAATTGAACTCGACACTTTTGATTCCGTTCCAGTCAAACCCGCATTCATGTCCGCCGTCGCGTCTGGGAACAGCAAGTCATGGGTGTCGGACAATCTTACCGCACTGCAGCGTCAGCCAAACATTCAACTGCAAGTGTGCCGACGGAATGAAAGGCCTGCAGGGCAGGGCGTTCAATGGAGTGCTCGCGCGCAAGTCGCAGCTTTGACCGGCGAAAGCCTGAACGCTCGTTCTTTGCCATCTGCAGGGTGGTCAAGTGTTTTCATTGAAGAGGGGGCGACGTTGCTGCCCTGCAAGTGTTATTTGCGGACAGCATCCTCAGGCTTGCTTGAACAGGCCGAGAGGGCGGCAAGTCTGCCCAGCAATTCCTGCTGTTCCTCGTTATCCATGATCAACTCGCCGGTGTTCGGGTCGAGGAACTCCAGTTGCCAGGAAATCAGCGCCAGACAACTTTTGACGGTCGCCAGTGTTTCCTGTGACAGTCTGGTAGCGGGGTCGGTGTCATCGAGAAGGCAGCGCAACCGCCGGGTAAAGTCCGCGATACATTGGACGGATGCGTCATCGGCTTTGTGAGCCAGTGTCAGCAGCGAAGCCAGCAGGCAAGCGACTGCATCTTCATCGCCGCCGATCAACTCAAGGTGTGACAGGCACTCTTCAGATTTATATAAAAGCGCCTGGGACTCGGCCAGAAACTGCTCATGTTTCTGCTGCCAATCGTTACTGCTCAGCATCCTGTATCTCCACACATCATGGACAGCGAACTCTCGCCCGCCGTGAATGGCTGACAGTTAATGTCGATTTCATCTGAAAGTCTGTAGGGCGTTTCGGAATCTATCTCAGCGATGTCGTATTGATATAAGCCGAGGACAGTCAATATGGATCCAATCCAGTTGTCAGGGCGCAAAAAGCGCTCTGCATCATCTGCAATGGCGACCCGTGCGAGCGAAACGTCGGTCTCAACGGGGCTGGTCGATTGCAAGGATTGGAACGCGAACACAAGCCTGACTCCCTTCGTGCAATGAGAATGGCGTCACAATAGTGGCAATGAGATAGCGATCATATCAGGCTTTCCCCGATGGACATTCAGGGCAACACCTAGGATCGAAGGTGTCGACCCTGTTTATGGGGGGGCGTCGGGCGCGAGGTTGTTGTTGCGCGGACATTTTTTGAAATGCGACATCAGTAAAGCATGATGGTAATGTGACATCAATGCCTGAAATTGGCCTTTCATCGTCATTAAGGTCCGGCTCGTTTCAGCCGATACACGTTAAGCAGACTCATCGTGACCAACGCTTCAGGAGCTAAAATGGCTGGCATTCTCGACACAGTAGATCAACGCACACAGCTGGTGGGCGAGAATCGCCTGGAAATTCTCATGTTCCGCCTTGCCGGTCGGCAGTTATTCGCGATCAACGTGTTCAAGGTTCAGGAAGTATTGCAGCTCCCCAAGCTCACCCTGATGCCGCAACGACACTCCTTCGTCTGCGGAGTGGTCAACCTGCGTGGCCAGACACTACCGGTGATCGACCTGTCCCAGGCCATCGGCATGCGGCCTCTGGTACCGGGTCCTGGCAGCACCATTATCGTGACCGAATACAACCGCTCGGTTCAGGCGTTTCTGGTGGGGGGTGTGGATCGCATCGTCAACATGAACTGGGATGCGATCATGCCGCCGCCTGCCAGTGCTGGTCGTCAGCATTACCTGACCGCGATCAGCAAGGTCGATGATCAATTGGTAGAAATCATTGATGTCGAGAAAGTGCTCGCCGAGATCGTCCCTTACAATGCCAAGGTGTCTCGCGAGAAGCTCGAAGATCCGGTGCTTGAGGGCGCGCGCGGTCGCGAAGTGCTGCTGGTGGATGACTCCAAGGTTGCCCTGGCGCAGTTGCGTGACACCCTGTCGCAGTTGGGTCTGAAGCTTCACGTTGCCAGTGACGGTCTCAAGGCGCTGAACATGCTCAAGGGCTGGGCTGATGCAGGTGAGGACGTGCACAAGAAACTGCTGATGGTGTTCACCGATGCCGAAATGCCGGAAATGGATGGTTACCGTCTGACCACCGAGATTCGCAACGATCCGCGTCTGCGTGCGTTGTATATCGTGCTGCACACCTCGCTGTCCGGCAGTTTCAACGAATCGATGGTCAAGAAAGTCGGCTGCGACAACTTCCTGTCCAAGTTCCAGCCCGACAAGCTGGTTGAAGTGGTGCGTGAGCGCCTGATGATGCTGACTCACTGATTCGCCGCCTCACCCGGACTGCATGTGAGGTTCCTGTTCGTATAAGCTTTGCCGTTCACGTCAAAGCTTTTCGAGCCACCCAAGGAACCGTTCATGCTACGTCTGCGCGCGCTCTATCGTTTTCCTCTCAAATCCTGCAAGGCGGAAACCCTGCAACGGGCGTCGTTCGACAGCCTGGGGCTGGCGGGTGACCGACGCTGGATGCTGGTTGACGAGGGCACGGGGCGTTTTCTGACCCAGCGCGCGGTGTCACACATGTCACAGCTGTCGGTGCTGTGGAATGCCGGTGGAGGGGTGACACTCGATGCACCTGGCTTTGCACCGCTGGATGTCGCCGTTCCGATTGATCAGCAGGAAAACCTGCGCGGCGTGACCGTCTGGCGCGACTCGCTGCAGGTGCCTGACGCGGGCCAAGAGGCGGCCGACTGGGTCAGTCGCTTCATCGGCAAGCCGACGCGCATGGTTTACATGCCCGTCGAGCGTGCCCGCTGGCTGCCTGGAGGCTACGGATCGGTCGACAACCGTGTCAACTTCGCCGATGGCTTTCCGCTTCTGTTGATCGGTCAGGGCTCGCTCGACGATCTCTCTGCCAGGCTGGGCAGGGAGGTGGGAATGCTGCGCTTCAGACCCAATCTGGTAATTGAAGGCGCCGAAGCCTTTGCCGAAGACAACTGGAAACGTATCCGCATCGGCGACATGCAGTTCGAACTGCTCAAGCCCTGCGCCCGTTGCATCCTCACCACCATCGACCCGGCTACCGGCGAGCGCAGTCCGGACCGCGAACCCTTCGCGACCCTGAAGAGCTATCGCGAAGTCGAAGGCGACGTCATGTTCGGGCAGAACATGCTCAACGTCGGGCCGGGCGAGCTTGAGGTAGGTATGAAGGTAGAGGTGTTGGAGTGAAAGGGTGGCTTGAGCCCTGCGTCCGGCTCACTGAATCCGCAATCTGTGCCCTGTGTGACGCGGAGCGTCACGGGAGGCCTGCCCACGCGGGTTATACACAAGTCGTTTGGCCACCCAGTGAGGCAGAGGCACTGATGCGCTTTTGTAGCGCGATCGCATGAACACCGCAGATCGCGACCTGGACGAAGGAACCCCGGCGAAGCCGGGGCCGGAACCGGAGCAAAAGGCTTTGCTTACTTTGGCCTCTCAAAGTAAGTCGCCGAGGGGCGAAAAGAAAAGGTGACTTGAGCCATGCGCTCGGCTAACTGAATCCACAGTCTGTGCCATTTGTGACGCGGAGCGTCACGGGATGCATGCCCACGCGAAGCGATGAGCATGATCAGTGTCGAGGCAGACATCTGTAGTGCGATGTCTGCCGCACCTCACAAATCATCAAAGAACCGTTCATGCCAGTCCACCAGCGGCTGCGGCGAGTTGAGTTTCTGGCCATAGATCACCGAATACGACAATACGTTCTGCACGTACTGACGGGTTTCGTCGAACGGAATGCTTTCCACCCAGACATCGAAGGCCAGATGATTGGCACCCTTGAGCCACTGACGTACCCGGCCGGGGCCTGCGTTGTAGGCGGCAGAGGCAAGCACACGATTGCCGTTGAACTGACTGTGTACCGAGCTCAGATAGGCAGCGCCAAGCTGGATGTTGGTGTCAGGGTCGAGCACCTGCTGGGGCGAGGCCAGCGGGATGCTGTACTTGCGAGCGGTTTCCTTGGCAGTGGCGGGCATCAACTGCATCAGACCGCTGGCACCGACGCCTGAACGCGCGTCATCCATGAAGGCGCTTTCCTGACGGGTAATTGCAAACACCCAGCTGGAATGCAGGCCGCGGATCTTGGCCTCGCGAACCAGCGTGTCGCGGTGCGCCATCGGGAAGCGGATGTCCAGATCGTCCCAGTACTGGGCCTGGCTAATGGTGCGAATCGCCGGGAAATACCACTTGAGGTCGTAGGCCAGCTTGGCCTGGGCAACCATTTCGTCGCGGCTGAAATGACGGCTGACGTGGTACCACTCGCGTCGACCATCGACGATTTCGCCGCGGTCATGAAACTCCAGCGCGCGACGGACCCCCGGCGTATTGCGCACCTTGTTGATCAGCGCCTGGCTGAGCACCAGCGGTTTGTTGTTGAGCTGGTAGGGGCTCTGGGTACGGTCGGCGGCCAGGAAGCCATAGAAGTCGCGCTCCTTGGCCACGTCCTTGTACAGCGCGGCAATCAGCGGGCTGTTGGGCTGGGCCAGTTCGAGCGCACGAGCCTCCCAGTAACGCCAGCGGTTGGTGGTGGCGAGATCCTTGGGCAGGCGGCGCGCCAGCTCATAGGCATCTTCCCAGCGGCCCAGACGCAACAGCAGACGCAGACGCCATTCGGTTACGGTGTTGTCGCGCAGGTCCGGGTCATATTTGGTCATGACCTCCAGCGCACGGTCATCGTAGCGGCGTGCGAGCGTCAGGCCGATTTCCTTGGCGATTTCCACCTGCTCTTCACGTGAGAAGTGCATGGTGATGGCGTAGCTGTCCAGCATCGCCAGGGCTTTCTGCGGGTCCTGACGTGCGAGTCGACGCAGGCCGAGGCCTACGACGTCAGACATGGCTTCATCCACCGGCAGGAACTGCCCCTGGTTATTGATCATCTCCGGCTTCTGGGCCACTGCAACCAGCAGTTTGCCCTGTGGGGCCAGCGAGTTGAGGCTGTTGACCAGTGTGTTGGCCAGGGTGTAGTTGCGGCCCTGTGCTGCCAGCTTGGCGCGCTGCCAGCGTTTCTGCTCGGTCAACTGACCTGCCGCAGCCCATTGCGCGAAGAACGCGTCGCAGGCAGCCGGCAGGGTCTTGCCGGTCATCCACAGCTTCTCGGCACTGGCATAGCCTTCGGCGCGCTTGTTGTTGTTCAACTGGTACTGGCCATAAAGGCAGTCCAGCTCGACGAAATTCATCTTCGGGTCGTAATACTTGACGAACGGCTGCCAGTCGCCTCGCTCGGCCAGCCAGCGCAGCCAGCGCAACTTCATCCAGTTGGCCTGTGGCAGATCACCATGCTCGGCGAGAAACTTCTCGATCTCGGCGTTGCTGGCGGTCTTCAGGCGCGCCGTCAGCTCGTCGTATTCCAGATACGGCTCGAGCGGATAATCGGCCAGGGCCGTGCTGTACATCTGATAAGGGCCTGAATCGCCCTTGGCCAGTGCACGCTTGGCCTCGTCGTAATATTTGCGTTGTTGGGTAAGGTCTGCCGCGTGAGCAGTCTGGACGGCAGTGGCGGAGAGGAGCAGGCACGATAGAAAGCTGAACAAACGACTGCGCATGAGACTTCCGAGCAGATGAGTCGTGAAAAGTGCGGCTAGCTTAGCCTTTTGCCAGCTCATCGTGAAAGCACTGCCGACGAGCTTGACTCATGAAGAAATAATTAGCGGGTATAAGGAAGACTCAGTGTCGACCGCCTGCGCGACGAATCCCGACATCCACCGGCTATCTCAGGTAGAATGCGCGCCCGGTTTTTGGAGAAGCTCATGACCCTGCTCAAATTCAGCGATGTGTCCCTTGCTTTCGGCGCGATGCCGTTATTGGACAAGGTGTCCTGGCAGATCGCCCGTGGTGAGCGGGTGTGCATCATTGGCCGCAACGGCACTGGCAAATCCAGCATGTTGAAGCTGGTCAAGGGCGTTCAGAAGCCCGATGAAGGCGCTGTCTGGCGCGCACCCGGTCTCAAGATCGGCGAGCTGCCCCAGGAATTGCCGGTAGCCGACGGACGGACAGTGTTCGACGTCGTAGCCGAAGGTCTGGACGGCGTTGGCGCCTTGCTCGCCGAATACCATCATCTGGCCCAGAACTGCGTGACCGAGGAAGACCTCAACAAGCTCATGCATGTGCAGCAGGACCTCGAGGCCCGTGATGGCTGGCGCCTGCAGCAACTGGTCGAAAGCACCCTCAGCCGTCTGCAGCTGCCTGCCGACAAGACCCTCGCCGAGTTGTCCGGTGGCTGGCGCCGTCGTGTCCTGCTGGCACAGGCTCTGGTGTCCGAACCTGATCTGCTGCTGCTCGACGAGCCGACCAACCACCTGGACATCGGCGCAATCGCCTGGCTGGAAGAAGCCCTCAAGGATTTCCAGGGTGCCGTGCTGTTCATCACGCACGACCGGGCATTCCTGCAGAATCTGGCGACCCGTATTCTGGAGCTGGATCGCGGCGGTCTGATTGACTGGAACGGCGACTACGCCAGCTTCCTGGTCCACAAGGAAGCGGCGCTGGCGGCCGAAGAAACCGCCAACGCGCTGTTCGACAAGCGTCTGGCTCAGGAAGAAGTCTGGATTCGTCAGGGCATCAAGGCCCGTCGTACCCGTAACGAAGGCCGTGTACGCGCGCTGAAAGAGTTGCGTGTCGAACGCAGTGAGCGTCGCGAGCGCACCGGCAAGGCCAACATTCAGCTCGATACCGCCGAGAAATCCGGCAAGCAGGTCATGGTGCTGGACAACGTCAGCTTCGCCCACCCGGGTGGCCCGATGCTGATCAAGGACTTTTCCATGGTCCTGCAGCGCGAAGACCGTATCGGTCTGCTGGGTGCCAACGGTACCGGCAAGACCACGCTGCTCAAGCTGATGCTCGACAACCTGCAGCCGACTGGCGGCAAGGTTGAAGTCGGTACGCGTCTGGACGTTGCCTACTTCGACCAGTTGCGTCACCAGCTCGATCTGGAAAAGACCGTAATCGACAACGTCGCAGAAGGTCGCGATTTCATCGATATCGATGGCCAGAGCCGTCATGTACTGAGCTACCTGGGCGACTTCCTGTTCAGCCCTCAGCGCGCCCGTACGCCGGTGAAAGCGCTGTCGGGTGGCGAGCGTGCCCGTCTGTTGCTGGCCAAGCTGTTCAGCAAGCCGGCCAACCTGCTGGTCCTCGACGAACCGACCAACGACCTGGACGTGGAAACCCTCGAACTGCTCGAAGAAGTGCTGTTGACCTTCAAGGGCACGGTACTGATGGTCAGCCACGACCGGGCATTCCTCGACAACGTCGTGACCAGCACGCTGGTATTCGAAGGCGAGGGCAAGGTTCGCGAATACGTGGGTGGTTATCAGGACTGGCTGCGTCAGGGCGGCTCTCCGCGCCTGCTGGGCGTGGCGGATACCAAGTCGGGCAAGGCCGAACTGGCCAGTGCCGTCGTTCAGGCTGCTCCTGTAGCGGCTCAGGAAATGCCGGTCGCCAAAAAGAAACTCAGCTACAAGCACCAGCGTGAGCTGGAAGCCTTGCCGGGTCAGATCGACGAAGTTGAGGGCAAGATGGCTGCGTTGACGGCTGAAATGGCTGCGCCGGGCTTCTATCAGCAGCCAGCCGAGCAGACCACCGCGGCATTGGCGCAGATGGAAAGCCTGCAAGGCGAGCTGGATGCCCTGCTGGAGCGCTGGGCCGAGCTGGACGAGTGATCCTCTGACGTTAAAAGCAGAAAGCCCGGATCATGTCCGGGCTTTTCGCTTTCATGCCGAGGTTATTCGGACTTCTTGAGACGTACCGCCAGCACATCGCACGGTGCGCCGTGCAGAACGTCATTGGCGGTGGAGCCGAGCAGTAGTGCGAGGCCGTGACGGCCATGGCTGCCGATGACGATCAGGTCGCAGTCCTGCTTGCTGGCGAGTTGGTGAATTTCCTGGCGCGGCTGTCCATACACCAGATGGCTTTCGCCGGCTCTCAGGTCAGGATGAGTGATCTTCAGCTTTTCCAGTTTTTCCTTGGCCTGATCGAACTGCTGTTGTTGCAGTTGAGACAGGTCCATCGGAACGTCGCCCCCGAAGGCCATCGCCATCGGTTCGACGATATGCACCGTGGACAGCTTCGCGTTGCTCTCTTTTGCCAGTCCCAGTGCACGCTTGAGCACCGCACTGCATTCGTCGGTGAGGTCAATGGCAACCAGAATATGTTGATACGACATGAGGGTGTCCTCCGAGAGGGTTGCGATAGGGTGAGTATGGCTCTTTCGTTCGCATCTGGGCAGACCCCGTGCAAGCCACTGTTTTTAAATTGTTGTTTAGCCTGAATCGGGCGGGGGCAAGAAATATGACGGTCTGGATAGTCCTGTCAATCATTTGTGTGATGTTGAGCCCATTTGTGTGGTTGCGTCCGTCGCGTCACCAGAGCGGCAGAATGGCCTTGCGCATGGAAGCGCGGCGTATTGGCATGGCCATGCAGCTTGCGCCCCAGGAGTGGCCTCACTGGCTCCCCAGGCAGCCGCCCAGCCCGTGCGCGCAATACCATCGGCCACGCAGAAGCTCGAAGCCCGATGTCTGGACCTACTGGCAGACGGAGCCGGGAATCTGGGTCAACCGCTGGCGCGAGCCCTGCGAGGACGCCACGGTGCTGGTGCATCTAGGCACGCTGCCGGCTGATGTCTTCAAGGTCGAGGCGGATTCGCAAATGATTGCGGTGTACTGGGCCGAGCGGGGAGAGGCAGATGTGTTGCAGCGTATTAATGCCGTGCTCAAGGCGCTGGCCTGAATACCCGCCGAATCGCAGGCAATAAAAAGCCCGATAACAACATCGGGCCGGGGTTGGCCAGGCAGGCCGATAATTCCTGGTATGCCGGCACCCAGTAGCTGAATGCCGGTTATCACCGCTGCGCACCCGTGATCGCAAACATCGCGGGCCTCTTGTGGCGCAGTGCGCTGACTCTAGACCTTCTGCTCTCTTTTGTCGCGTTTTTCTCGAGTAATCTTGCAAATGAGCCTCAACGGTGCAAAGTCTGCCGACTTTGAGCTGGCCTTTGCATTATCACTTTGTTGAATGGTGGCAAATCAAACATCTGTTTGCCGGTCGGGAATCGCTTGTGCCTTTTCCAATCCGCCGTTTTTATGGGTGTTTTGGCGAATTGACAATTATCCGGTTTTGCCTGATGGTGTGCATACCCAAATCAAACGGGCGTATGAAATGAGCGTTTGGTCGTCAGACGGCTCTGACAGAATCCTGGCTACCTCGTCGTCGCAGCGGATGTACGTGTGATTTGGCGTGTTCATCGACGGCGACGTCGTAGTCCCGCTGAACGTTAAGGTTCGGCGGGTATTGTTCAGCTTCCATATTGTGGAGATCAGTTGATGATTTACGAAGGTAAAGCCATCACGGTTAAGGCTCTTGAAAGTGGCATCGTCGAATTGAATTTCGACCTCAAGGGTGAGTCCGTCAACAAGTTCAACCGTCTCACCCTCAACGAACTGCGTCAGGCAGTGGATGCTGTCAAGGCTGACGCGTCGGTCAAAGGTGTGATCGTCACCAGCGGCAAAGATGCATTCATCGTCGGCGCTGACATCACCGAGTTTGTCGACAACTTCAAGTTGCCCGAAGCCGAACTGGTCGCCGGCAACCTGGAAGCCAACCGGATCTTCAGTGATTTCGAAGACCTTGGCGTGCCGACAGTCGTCGCCATCAACGGCATCGCGCTGGGTGGCGGTCTGGAAATGTGCCTGGCGGCCGATTACCGCGTCATGTCGAGCACTGCGAAGATCGGCCTGCCGGAAGTCAAGCTGGGTCTGTACCCGGGCTTCGGTGGCACGGTTCGTCTGCCCCGCATCATCGGTGCCGACAATGCCATCGAATGGATTGCGTCCGGCAAGGAAAACGCTGCCGAAGACGCCCTCAAGGTCGGCGCTGTAGATGCAGTCGTTGCACCGGAAAAACTGCAGGCTGCGGCGCTGGATCTGATCAAGCGCGCCATCTCCGGCGAGTTCGATTTCAAGGCCAAGCGTCAGCCCAAGCTGGACAAGCTCAAACTCAACGCCATCGAGCAGATGATGGCGTTTGAAACCGCCAAGGGTTTTGTTGCAGGTCAGGCCGGTCCCAACTATCCGGCACCGGTCGAAGCGATCAAGACCATCCAGAAAGCCGCGAACTTCGGTCGTGACAAGGCGCTGGAAATCGAAGCTGCCGGTTTCGTGAAGATGGCCAAGACCTCTGCTGCGCAGAGTCTGATCGGCCTGTTCCTGAACGATCAGGAACTGAAAAAGAAAGCCAAGGGTTACGACGAAATCGCAAAAGACGTGAAGCAGGCGGCTGTACTGGGCGCTGGCATCATGGGTGGCGGCATCGCGTACCAGTCGGCGGTCAAGGGCACGCCGATCCTGATGAAGGACATTCGTGAAGAGGCCATTCAACTGGGTCTGAACGAAGCGTCGAAACTGCTGGGTAACCGCGTCGACAAGGGCCGTCTGACGGCTGCGAAGATGGCCGAAGCGCTCAATGCGATTCGTCCTACGCTGTCCTACGGTGACTTCGGCAACGTCGATCTGGTTGTTGAAGCCGTGGTCGAGAACCCCAAGGTCAAACAGGCCGTTCTGGCTGAAGTCGAAGCGCAGGTGGGTGAAAACACCATTCTGGCGTCGAACACCTCGACCATCTCGATCAGCCTGCTGGCGAAGGCGCTCAAGCGCCCGGAAAACTTCGTGGGCATGCACTTCTTCAATCCGGTGCACATGATGCCGCTGGTTGAAGTGATCCGTGGTGAGAAGTCCAGCGAAGAAGCGGTGGCCACCACCGTCGCTTACGCCAAGAAGATGGGCAAGAACCCGATCGTGGTCAACGACTGCCCGGGCTTCCTGGTCAACCGCGTGCTGTTCCCGTATTTCGGCGGTTTCGCCAAACTGGTCAGCGCTGGCGTCGACTTCGTGCGCATCGACAAGGTCATGGAAAAATTCGGCTGGCCGATGGGCCCGGCTTATCTGATGGACGTGGTCGGCATCGATACCGGCCACCACGGTCGTGACGTCATGGCCGAAGGCTTCCCGGACCGCATGAAGGACGACCGTCGTTCTGCCGTCGACGTGCTGTACGAAGCCAATCGCCTGGGTCAGAAGAACGGCAAGGGCTTCTACGCCTACGAGATGGACAAGAAAGGCAAGCCGAAGAAGGTCAACGACCCTGCTGTGCTGGACGTGCTCAAGCCGATCGTTTTCGAACAGCGTGAAGTCACCGATGAAGACATCATCAACTGGATGATGATCCCGCTGTGCATGGAAACCGTGCGCTGTCTGGAAGACGGTATCGTTGAAACCGCCGCCGAAGCCGATATGGGCCTGATCTACGGTATTGGTTTCCCTCCATTCCGTGGTGGTGCGCTGCGTTACATCGACTCGATCGGTGTTGCCGAATTCGTTGCCCTCGCTGACCAATATGCCGAGCTGGGTGCCTTGTATCAACCGACCGCGAAGCTGCGTGAGATGGCCCGCAATGGCCAGAGCTTCTTCGGTTAAGCGCCTTCTGAGGAATGAACGTATGAGCTTGAATCCAAGAGACGTCGTGATTGTCGACTTCGGTCGCACCCCGATGGGCCGCTCCAAGGGCGGCATGCACCGCAATACCCGCGCCGAAGACATGTCTGCGCACCTGATCAGCAAGCTGCTGGAGCGCAACGACAAGATCGACCCGGCGGAAGTCGAGGACGTGATCTGGGGCTGCGTCAACCAGACCCTGGAGCAGGGCTGGAACATTGCGCGCATGGCGTCGCTGCTGACCCAGATCCCGCACACCTCTGCCGCCCAGACCGTGAGCCGCCTGTGCGGTTCGTCCATGAGTGCGCTGCACACCGCTGCGCAGGCGATCATGACCGGCAACGGCGATGTATTCGTCATCGGCGGCGTGGAGCACATGGGCCACGTCAGCATGATGCACGGCGTCGATCCCAACCCACACATGTCGCTGTATGCCGCCAAGGCGTCGGGCATGATGGGCCTGACCGCAGAAATGCTCGGCAAGATGCACGGCATTACCCGCGAGCAACAGGATGCCTTTGGCCTGCGCTCCCACCAGCTCGCCCACAAGGCGACGCTGGAGGGCAAGTTCAAGGACGAGATCATCCCGATGCAGGGTTATGACGAGAACGGCTTCCTCAAGGTCTTCGACTACGATGAAACCATTCGTCCGGACACCACCCTGGAAAGTCTGGCGGCGCTCAAGCCGGCATTCAATCCGAAAGGTGGCACCGTGACGGCGGGTACGTCTTCGCAGATCACCGATGGTGCGTCATGCATGATCGTGATGTCGGCGCAGCGTGCCAAGGACCTCGGCATCCAGCCAATGGCGGTGATCCGCTCGATGGCCGTTGCCGGTGTGGACCCTGCAATCATGGGCTATGGTCCGGTACCTGCGACCCAGAAAGCACTCAAGCGTGCAGGCCTGGGCATCGCCGATATCGACTTCTTCGAGCTCAACGAAGCGTTCGCTGCACAGGCCCTGCCAGTGCTGAAAGATTTGAAAGTGCTCGACAAGATGAACGAGAAGGTTAACCTGCATGGCGGCGCCATCGCTCTGGGCCATCCATTTGGATGTTCCGGTGCGCGCATCTCCGGCACCTTGCTCAATGTCATGAAGCAGAATGGCGGCAACCTCGGGGTTTCCACCATGTGCATCGGACTGGGTCAGGGCATCGCGACCGTTTTCGAACGCGTCTGATCTGGCTGACGTGATGCAAGCCGGGGCTTGAAGCCCCGGCTTTTGTTTTTTTGAAAAAGCAGTTTTAGACCCAATGTCTTTACTGTGTTTCTGTTTTGAACCCGTTTCACGAGGGCTGCACGATGCAACTGCAACCAGGGCTGTACCGCCATTACAAAGGCCCGGAATATCGGGTTTTCAGTGTGGCGAAGCATTCCGAAACCGAAGAGGAGGTCGTGTTCTATCAGGCGCTCTACGGCGATTTCGGCATGTGGGTTCGTCCTCTGGAAATGTTTCTGGAGTCCGTCGAGGTTGACGGCGAGCAAGTCCCGCGCTTTGCTTTGGTCCAGGCCGAACCGAGCCTGTTTTCGGGTTCGTGACGCGCAAATTCACAACAGGCTGTGCTTGACCTCACCTTGTAGCCACTATATATAGCGTGGCCTTTACAAGCTCGTCATTGTCTTTCATCTAGTATTCAGGAATTTTCTGATCCATGGGCAAATCGCTGGTCATCGTGGAATCCCCGGCTAAGGCCAAGACCATCAACAAGTATTTGGGCAACCAGTACGTGGTGAAGTCGAGTATCGGCCATATCCGAGACCTGCCCACCAGCGGTTCGGCCAGTGCTGCCAAAGAGCCTGCCGCCAAGCGTGGCAAGGCCGCCGCAGGCGAGGGCCCGGTACTGACGCCGAAAGAAAAGGCGCAGCGCCAACTGGTCTCTCGCATGGGCGTCGATCCGGAGCACGGCTGGAAAGCCAAGTACGAAATCCTTCCCGGCAAAGAGAAGGTGATCGAAGAGCTGCGCAAGCTCGCCAAGGATGCCGACACCATCTATCTCGCGACGGACTTGGACCGCGAGGGGGAAGCCATTGCCTGGCACCTGCGCGAAGCCATTGGCGGCGACGACAGCCGCTACAAGCGCGTGGTGTTCAACGAGATCACCAAGAAAGCCATTCAGGAAGCCTTCTCCAAACCGGGCGAGCTGGACATTGCGCGGGTCAACGCCCAGCAGGCGCGTCGCTTCCTGGACCGCGTGGTCGGTTACATGGTTTCGCCGCTGCTGTGGCAGAAAGTCGCTCGCGGCCTTTCCGCAGGCCGGGTGCAGTCGGTTGCCGTGAAGCTGGTGGTGGAGCGTGAGCGCGAAATCCGTGCGTTCAATCCCGAAGAGTATTGGGAGATCCACGCCGATCTGGGCACTGCCAAGGGCGCCAACGTGCGTTTCGAGGTCGCCCGTGAAAACGGCGAAGCCTTCAAGCCGTTGAACGAAGCGCAGGCCATGGCCGCGCTGGAGAAGCTCAAGGCTTCCAGCTACAGCATCGTCAAGCGTGAAGACAAGCCGACCAGCAGCAAGCCTTCCGCGCCGTTCATCACGTCGACCCTGCAGCAGGCAGCGAGCAATCGTCTGGGCTACGGCGTGAAGAAGACCATGATGATGGCCCAGCGCTTGTACGAAGCGGGCTACATCACTTACATGCGTACCGACTCGACCAACCTGTCGGCCGACGCGGTGAGCATGGCGCGTGACTACATCGAAACCGAGTTCGGCAAGAAGTACCTGCCGGAATCGCCGAACGTCTACAGCAGCAAGGAAGGCGCTCAGGAGGCTCACGAAGCGATTCGTCCGTCCGACGTCAACATGCACCCGTCCAAGCTGTCGGGCATGGAGCGCGACGCCGAGCGCCTGTATGAACTGATCTGGCGCCAGTTCGTGGCCTGCCAGATGCCGCCTGCGCAATACCTGTCGACCACCGTCAGTGTTGCCGCCAGCGATTTCGAGCTGCGTGCCAAGGGTCGCATTCTCAAGTTCGACGGTTATACCCGCGTCTTGCCGCAAATGGCCAAGCCTGGCGACGACGATGTCCTTCCTGACATGGCGCAGGGTGAAACCCTGAAGCTGAACACGCTCGATCCGACCCAGCACTTCACCAAGCCGCCAGCGCGTTACTCCGAAGCGAGCCTGGTGAAGGAAATGGAAAAGCGCGGTATCGGCCGTCCATCGACCTACGCAGCGATTATTTCGACCATTCAGGACCGCGGCTACGTGGCGCTTCACAACCGCCGCTTCTATTCGGAAAAGATGGGTGACATCGTCACCGGTCGCCTGTCCGAGAGCTTTGCCAACCTGATGGACTACGGCTTCACCGCCGGCATGGAAGAAAACCTCGACGACGTGGCCCAGGGGCAACGCGACTGGAAGAACGTGCTGGATGAGTTCTACGGCGATTTCCGCAAAAAGCTGGAAGTGGCCGAAGCGCCGGACAGCGGCATGCGCGCCAACCAGCCGGTCATGACCGACATTCCGTGCAAGGTCTGTGGTCGTCCGATGCAGATTCGTACCGCCTCCACCGGCGTATTCCTCGGTTGCTCGGGCTACAGCCTGCCACCCAAGGAGCGCTGCAAGGCCACTGTCAACCTGACGCCTGGTGACGAGATCGCAGAGGACGACGAGGGCGAGTCCGAATCCAGGGTTCTGCGCGGCAAGCATCGCTGCCCGATCTGCAGCACGGCCATGGATGCCTATCTGCTGGACGAGAATCACAAGCTGCACATCTGTGGTAACAACCCGGATTGCACCGGCTACGAGATCGAGAAGGGCACCTACCGGATCAAGGGCTACGAAGGCCCGAGTCTGGAGTGCGACAAGTGCGGCAGCGAGATGCAGCTCAAGACTGGCCGTTTCGGCAAGTTCTTCGGCTGCACCAACCCTGAGTGCAAGAACACCCGCAAGCTGCTCAAGAGTGGCGACGCGGCACCGCCGAAGATGGATCCGGTCAAGATGCCGGAACTCAAGTGCGACAAGGTTGATGACACGTACATCCTGCGTGATGGCGCTTCCGGGTTGTTCCTGGCGGCCAGTCAGTTCCCGAAAAACCGTGAGACCCGAGCACCGCTGGTGATCGAGATCGCGCCGCACAAGGACGAGATCGATCCGAAGTATCACTTCCTCTGCGAAGCGCCGAAGAAGGATCCGGACGGTCGTCCGTCGGTGATCCGTTACAGTCGCAAGACCAAGGAGCAGTACGTGCAGACCGAGGTTGAGGGCAAGCCTACCGGCTGGCGTGCGTTCTACGATGGCAGCGCCTGGAAGGTCGAAGACAAGCGTTGACCCTTGACGTCCGGCACCCACGTGCCGGACGTTCTTCCAAGGCAGCGCGGTCCGGCTATGCTGGTCTTATTCGATTGTGATGGAGAGTGTTGCCATGGCTCATGAACTCTACACCCGTACCAACCAGAAGATTTATTTTGCCGGGCTGGCGCTCGAGGCGTTGGGCAAGGCCGAGAACGGTCAGGTGATCAACGCACAGGCGTTGCAGCAGGCCGAGCGCGAATCGGTGCTGTTTCATCTATACGGTGCCTTGTTGGGGTTGTGCCACGAGATTGCAGGCTATTACCGCCTGCCACAGGCCAGCGCGCCGCGTGCAGAGCAGTTGCTGACTCAGGAAGTGCTGGACGCTATTGCGATCCCGGAGATGGCTGAGCTGGTCGAACTGGCTCAGCACCGCGAGACCTGGCTGGCCAGGCTGCTGGCGGCTTACAACGCGCTTTTTCAGCCGCCGCGTGCCCCCGTCAAACCCAAGGGTGACGTGACCCAGCCGATGATTGTGGCAGTGAATCTGGATGCCGAGCCGGAGCCGGAATTGACCCGCGAAGAACTGGAGAGCTGGCGCCAACAACTGAAAAGCCTGGCGGTGCGTTTCCGTGAAGGTTTGAGCGAGTGCTGAAAAGCAATGATGGAGGGCTGGCAGGCTGTTACAATGCCAGCCTATTGCGGAGTAACTGTACTGATGCCTACCTCTTTTCTTGAAATTGTCGAACTGCCTGACGGTCGCATTGAACTGCGTCGCGCTGATGACGAGGGCTCGTTGGTCACGCTGGACTTCTCGGCCGATGCCAAGGCGTTCATGCAGGGTCAGCACGTCGAGGTCGCCAAGGCGATGTTGAGCGTTGGCGTGCAAATGGCCGGTCGCCTGGCCGAAGGCGAAGTCGAAAAGGATGACGGGCCTCACGTTCTGCACTAATCGGTCCAGCTGATCAGTGACCGGGCCTTCAGCCCAGTCTGATATTCAGGCTTTGCGCTTCACCAATCCTCGCAGCACCGATCAACTGCTGGCGCGACGACGTGCTGAGTGGGTTGATCCAGCTCACCACGGTATGGCTGCGTCCCAGCCGTAGCGCCTCTCGCGTCAATTCCAATGCACTCTGAGTGCCGCGTGGCTGAAGCAGAAGAATCCTTTCCCGATTCAGACCGGCATCGCGTAGCCATGCCTGGGTCAGGTTCGACGGCGGCGCGATGAGCGTCAGCCAGCGTGCATCGTCATCCTGACTGAGCTCGCGAAGGATGGGGGCGAGCAGGTTCATGCAGTTCCCTGCAGCACCGCGCAAGGATAGTTCGCTGAAAGGCTCAGGCTCATTGCTCCAGGGCGTTTCGACGATATCCGTGATCATCGGGGCGATGGGCTGGGCCATGAACGCCTCGAACAGCGGTAATTGCGAATGCGGCGCTTGATGGAACTGCATAACGTCTCCTTAGCGGCGAATGACGCCGACGCTCAAACCTTCGATCACCAGATCCTGATCCTTGAGATCGACCTCGATAGGCGCGAACTCCGGGTTTTCAGCCAGCAGCCAGACTTTGCTGCCTTCACGCTTGAAACGTTTGACGGTTACCTCGTCGCCGATCCGGGCAACAACAATCTGGCCGTTGCGGGCTTCACGTGTGGTGTGCACCGCCAGCAGATCGCCGTCGAGGATGCCGATGTCCTTCATGCTCATGCCGTGCACGCGCAACAGATAGTCGGCGCTTGGATGAAAGAAGGTCGGGTTGATGTTGCAGGATTCTTCGATGTGCTGCTGCGCCAGAATTGGTGCGCCGGCGGCAACACGGCCAATGATCGGCAGGCTGCTTTCGTCGGGTTTGGCTTCGAAACCGGGAATGCGGATACCGCGTGATGCGCCCGGGGTCATTTCGATTGCGCCCTTGCGGGCAAGCGCCTTGAGATGTTCTTCAGCGGCGTTTGGCGACTTGAAGCCCAGCTCCTGAGCGATTTCCGCACGTGTCGGGGGAAAGCCGTTGTCTTCGAGGCAGCGTTTGATGAAGCCCAGGATCTCGGCCTGGCGTGGCGTCAGTTTAATCATGTCGAGCGCTCTGTCTTTTTATACAGTGACTGGGATTATATACAGTGGAAGCGCAATGGCAATCGACTATTTCGTTTTCACCGCCGAGCGGTTACAACAGGCATCACCTTGCGCTGTGCGTGGGTGATGCAACCAGCCTTGCTGGATGCCAGACATTTCATCGTTTATTTCATGAATTCGTGACTGTCCGGCCATAAAATGAACGCGTTTGCTTGACAATCAGGGCGTATGATACGTATGTTTCAAACGTTCGTTTGTTAGGCAGAGAGCCATGGCACAGTCGGAAACCGTTGAACGCATTCTTGATGCTGCGGAGCAGTTGTTCGCAGAAAAGGGTTTCGCTGAAACCTCGTTGCGTCTCATCACCAGCAAGGCCTCTGTCAATCTGGCTGCGGTGAATTATCACTTCGGGTCCAAGAAGGCGCTCATCCAGGCGGTTTTTTCGCGTTTTCTGGGGCCTTTCTGCGTCAGCCTCGAACGCGAACTGGAGCGTCGTCAGGCGAAGCCCGAGCACAAGCCTACGCTTGAAGAGCTGCTCGAGATTCTGGTCGAACAGGCGCTGGTCGTGCAGCCGCGCAGTGGCAATGATCTTTCCATCTTCATGCGTCTGCTGGGGCTGGCGTTCAGTCAGAGCCAGGGCCACTTGCGACGCTACCTCGAAGACATGTACGGCAAGGTCTTTCGCCGCTACATGACGCTGGTCAACGAAGCCGCGCCGCGTATCCCGCCCATCGAACTGTTCTGGCGCGTGCACTTCATGCTCGGTGCTGCGGCGTTCAGCATGTCCGGCATCAAGGCCCTGCGCGCCATTGCCGAAACCGATTTCGGCGTCAATACCTCGATCGAGCAGGTCATGCGCCTGATGGTGCCTTTCCTGGCTGCCGGCATGCGTGCGGACACCGGGGTGACCGATTCCGCCATGATCGCCGCTCAGCTCAAGCCGCGCAGCAAGAGCATCAGCACACCTGCACCTGTCGCCGCCAAGGCCTGAGCATCGCTGAAGCCCTTCGCATTGCACAGGGCTTCAGGATCAAGCACCATGCCCGCATTGTAATCGGGCACTGGTGTGTAAGGGTTTTTCTATGAGTTCTGGCCTGCAAGGCTCCCTGATGGTCGATGTCGCCGGTACCTGGCTGACCAGCGAAGACCGTCAGTTTCTGCGTCAGCCCGAAGTGGGCGGTCTCATCATATTCGCTCGGAATATCGAGCATCCCCGTCAGGTGCGTGAACTGAGTGCCGCGATTCGCGCCATTCGGCCCGACCTGTTGCTTGCAGTGGATCAGGAGGGCGGGCGCGTTCAGCGTCTTCGTCAGGGTTTTGTGCGTCTTCCGGCGATGCGCGCCATCGCTGAAAAGCGCGATGCCGAGCTTCTGGCGGAGCATTGCGGCTGGCTGATGGCGACCGAGGTGCTGGCAGTAGGGCTGGACCTGAGTTTCGCCCCGGTGCTGGATCTGGATTATCAGCGCAGCGCAGTCGTCGGCACGCGGTCCTTCGAGGGCGATCCCGAGCGTGCGGCCCTGCTGGCAGGCGCGTTCATTCGCGGCATGAACGCAGCGGGCATGGCAGCCACCGGCAAGCATTTCCCCGGTCATGGCTGGGCGGAGGCTGATTCTCACGTGGCGATCCCCACCGATGAGCGCAGCCTGGAGCAGATACGCGCCAATGATCTGGTGCCGTTTGCGCGTCTGAGTCAGCAACTGGCGGCGGTCATGCCGGCGCATGTCATCTACCCGAAAGTCGACTCGCAGCCGGCCGGTTTCTCACGCCGCTGGCTGCAAGACATCCTGCGCGACGAACTGAAATTTGACGGGGTTATCTTCAGTGATGACCTGTCGATGGCGGGCGCGCATGTGGTCGGCGATGCGGCAAGCCGTATCGAGGCCGCGTTGACGGCGGGCTGCGACATGGGGCTGGTGTGCAATGACCGTGCGGCGGCAGAGCTGGCGCTCACCGCGGCGCAGCGCATGAAGGTCAAGCCTTCGGCGCGTATCGCCCGCATGCGTGGCAATGCCGTTGCCAGCACCGAGTATCGACAGGATCCACGCTGGCTCGCCGCGCTTGCTGCACTGCGCAGCGCCCAATTGATCGACTAAGGATTAGCAATGACTGTTTACGCGATTATCGGTGGTACCGGCCTGACCCAGCTCGAAGGGCTGAACATTCGTCAGTCTTTGCCCATGAACACGCCTTATGGCGCGCCGTCCGGCGAAATCCAGATAGGCGAGTACGCCGGACGTGAAGTGATGTTTCTTGCGCGTCATGGCCATCCGCACCGCCTGCCGCCGCATCAGGTCAACTACCGCGCCAATATCTGGGCCTTGAAGCAGGCCGGCGCCGAAGCGATTCTGGCCGTTAACGCAGTGGGTGGCATTCATCCTGCGATGGGCACCGGGCACTTCTGCGTGCCCCATGACCTGATCGATTACACCAGTGGCCGTCAGCACACCTTCTTCGCCGACGACCTGGAACAGGTTACCCACATCGACTTCAGCTACCCCTACAGCGAGGCGCTGCGCGCCCGTCTGGTTGCAGCGCTTGCGGCTGAAGGCTGCGAGTTCAGTGATCGTGGGGTGTACGCCTGCACACAGGGACCTCGTCTGGAAACCGTGGCCGAGATTATTCGGCTGGAGCGTGACGGCTGCGACATCGTCGGGATGACCGGCATGCCGGAAGCGGCGCTGGCCCGCGAGCTGGAACTGGATTACGCGTGTCTTGCGCTGGTGGTCAATCCGGCGGCAGGCAAGTCGACCGCTGTCATCACCATGGCTGAAATCGAGCAGGCCTTGCGTGACGGGATGGGCAAGGTCAAGGCAACGCTGGCGCGGGTGCTGTCGGCGCAGTAGGCCCACATTCGGTCTGCGCAGTATCAGGGCTTTCGGCGAAAGCCCTGACGTGTCGTCAGACCATACGCTTGAGGGTATTGTCCTTGCGCACCAGGTGGTGCCAGATCGCTGCCACCACATGCAGTGCGATCACGTAGTAGAAAATCGAACCCAGCAGTTTGTGCAGGTCCTCGAAATATTCCGCCGTACGATCCGAAGTCGCGAATGGCCAGGGTATCTGCAGGTCGGTGAGCGGGACGGGCAGGGCGCCTTTTTCCACCATCACCGTCAGCAGGCCCAGCACGGGCTGAATGAAAAGAAATGCGTACAGCGCGTAATGCGAGACCGTTGCGGCCACACGTAACGCGCCTTCAAGTGGCGGGGTGATGCCCGGCGGCCGGTGGCGACGTCGCTCGGCAACGCGGAAAAATGCCAGCGTCAGAATCAGAATGCCGACCCAGAAATGGCTCTGCACGACCAGCAGGCGATATTCCGAACCCTTGCCGAACTGACTGCGGCTGAGAATCAGCGTGTAGGCCAGCACGATCAGCGCGGCCATGACCCAATGCAGCCAGCGGGCTTTTGAGGTGTAGCGTTGGGAGGTCGGTGCATGCACGTTCTGAATTCCTTGTCGCATTTTTCGGCAGTGTGCCTCGGATTCGACACACTGCGTAAGAGTCTTTCAACGGTCATGCGTTCATCGGCAGCTTAAGTACCTATGCGCATGCGCTGACAGGATGCTGGTTTCCTGACGCGAGTCTCCCCGATGGGGGTGCATAAGCAAGCCTTGTGCCTCCCCGCTATTTCAACGGGTAACTGAATGTTCCCCCAGCCTGTTCGCAGTCGATTCGGGCCTGAGCCTGCTCCGGAAGATCGTAGTACCAGGTGATCACTTTCGCGTCGCTCGGAATATCCAGCGTGGCCTGTCCCGGTTCCTTGCTGGTCGACTGCTCGTTGGCCAATGCTTCCTGCGTGAGTGTCGCGCTACAGGACGCTATCGGTTTTTCAGGGCACGCGGAGACCTTTCGTTTCTGCCGGGGTCTTGAGCCCCTGTCTTCATTACTGCACGACCAGTCGATACTGCCGGGCGGCATGCGTTGAAACTCATAGCAGGTATGGCCCTGAACGACAGGGACCTGCGGGCTGGAGGACGTCGTCGTCACGTCACAGGCCTCTCCCCAAGCGATACCTGTGTAAAGCAGACACGCTCCCAGAATGACGCAACCTCCTTTCCACGACTGGATCCATGACCTGGACATCGTGCAGTTCCTCGATACGGATTTTCCCCACTGCTGTTGAAAAAATCCGAATGGGCCGGATGACCAAAGTTCCTCCAGGCTCGACGAAAGGGCGGATATGGCAAAGGAATGGCATTGCCGTTCAGCAATGGAACCTGTGCCAACGGCTGGCTTCATATACGTTGAATATCTATCCAGGAGTCAGTCTTGACCAGTGCCAATACGCCCGTCGGCCAGGCTACGCCGGTATCGAGCAGCATTTCCCTGAATGTACTGACCATGAACATGCACATGGGCTTCGGCATTTTCAATCGTCGATTCATTCTTCCCGAATTGCGTGAAGCGGTGCGCAGCGTGTCGGCTGATGTGGTGTTTCTGCAGGAAGTGCATGGAGAGCATCAGAGTCACGCCCGAAACGTGAAGGACTGGCCGACCATTTCGCAGTACGAGTTTCTGGCTGACAGCATGTGGAGTGACTTCGCCTACGGTCGTAACGCGGTTTACCCGGACGGCGACCACGGTAATGCGCTGCTCTCCAAATACCCGATCGTGAGCCACGAGAATCTCGACATCTCTATTGACGGTACGGAGCAGCGCGGACTGCTGCATTGCATTCTTGACGTGCCGAATCATGGTCATGTGCACGCCGTCTGTGTGCACCTCGGCCTGTTCGAAAGTCATCGGCGCAAGCAGCTCGGTTTGCTTGCCGAGCTGATGGGCCGTCTGCCTGATGGAGAGCCAGTGATCGTTGCCGGAGATTTCAACGACTGGCGTCAGCGTGCCGACGCCCTGTTGCAGGGAACCGGGCTGCATGAAGCCTTCGTTGAGCGCTTCGGTGCACCGGCCAAGAGTTTTCCGGCGCGCTGGCCACTGTTGAGGCTGGACCGGATCTACGTACGCAACGCCACGACCCACAGGCCCAAGGTGCTTTCCAATCGCCCCTGGTCTCATCTTTCCGATCATGCACCGCTGGCGGTGGAGGTGACCTTATGAGCAACACGGCTGGCCGCAGCAAAGAACAGTGGCGCGACGGCAACTCGGTGGAGTTGCTGATCAACGGTGAGGATTTCTTTACCCGGGTGTTCGAATGCATTCGTGCCGCTCGCACTGAAGTGTTGATCGAGACCTTCATCATTTTCGAAGACCGGATCGGCGTCGGCCTGCAGGAGGCCGTGATCGAAGCGGCCAGAAATGGCGCGAAAGTCGTGATCACCGTCGATGACTACGGCACGTCCGACCTCAGCTCCGCGTTCGTCAGGGCCATGATCGATGCGGGCGTCCAGATTCAGCTGTTCGACCCGCGCCCGCGGTTCATGGGCATGCGCACCAATCTGTTTCGCCGGCTGCATCGCAAGGTGGTGGTGATCGACGGCGAAATCGGTTTTATCGGCGGCATCAATTACAGCGTCGATCACATGACTGACACTGGTCTGACCGCCAAGCAGGATTATGCGGTGCTGGTACGCGGGCCGATCATTCAGGACATTCATCGCAGCGCTGTGAACATGCTCAGCGAGGCGGTACGCGCCAAGCTGACGCCGATCCCACTCAAGCTGGAGCCGGCTGGCAACGCCCGTATGCTGCTGGCCGAGCGCGACAATGCCGAGCACACGACGGACATCGAAGAGCGCTACCTTGAGGCCATTCGCGAGGCGAAGCATCGCATCACGCTGGCCAACGCCTATTTCTTCCCCAGCTACCGCTTCCTGCGCGAACTGCGCAACGCGTCGCGGCGCGGCGTCAAGGTCACGCTGATTCTGCAGGGCAAGCCGGACATGCCCTTCGTGCGGGTCTGCTCGCGTCTGACCTACACCTATCTGCTGCGCGACGGCGTGATCATTCATGAGTACAAACAGCGTGCGTTGCACGGCAAGGTCGCGCTGATCGACCAGGACTGGTCCACCGTCGGCTCCAGCAACCTCGACCCGCTGAGTCTGGCGCTGAACCTGGAAGCCAACCTGTTCATCCGTGATCAGTCGCTCAATGATCGGCTGCAGACGCATCTGATGGAACTTGCCGCAGCGCACAGCACCCAGATGAGTTTGAAGGGCGCGGCGCGTGGCCAGTGGTGGCGCGCTCCGATGATTGTGTTGAGCTTCTTTTTCCTGCGCAGGTTTCCGGCAATCGCCGGTCTGTTCCCGGTTCATGGCATGCGCCTGAAACCGTTGCGGGCGAAAGATGTGGTGCCGGAAGCCAAGGTGATTGAGCAGCAACAAGCGCACCACGAGCTGGATCAGGAGAAGACATCATGACGCAGGCAGCCAGCGCATCCTCGCAGGGCGCAAAGGGTGACAAGAAAAGTGACAAGTGGAAGTGGGCGAAACGGGCATTCAATCTGTTTTTCTTCATCGCCGTGCCGGTACTGCTGTTCCTGCTGGTCAAGAACCTGGACTGGCAGGAGGTCAAACAGGCGCTGCAATCCTACAAGCTCAGCACGCTGTTGATGGCGGCCTTCGTGGCACTGCTCAGCTATCTGACTTACTGCGGCTTCGATGTTCTGGCGCGTTATTACACGCGCCACAAGCTGTCGATCAAGCAGATCGTCCCGGTGACATTTGTCTGCTACGCCTTCAACCTCAACCTGAGTTCCTGGGTGGGCGGGATTGCCTTGCGGTATCGACTGTATTCGAGGCTTGGGCTGGACGTGGCGACCATCACGCGCATTCTGAGCCTGAGCCTGATCACCAACTGGCTGGGCTACATGCTGCTGGCGGGTTTCGTGTTTTCCATGCGCTTTCTGTCGTTGCCCAAGGAATGGTCGATCGGCACTGACACGCTTCAGTTGATCGGTTTCGGTCTGCTGGCGGGGTGCTTTGCGTACCTGGCGGCGTGCCGTTTCTCCAAGCGTCGCTCGTGGAAGATTCGTGATCAGGAATTCAACCTGCCTTCGATGAAGCAGGCCCTGATGCAGGCCAGTCTCGGTGCCTTGAACTGGTCGCTGATGGCGGCGGTGATATTCATCCTGTTGCCGGAGAAAGCCTTCTATCCGGCGATTCTGGGCGTACTGCTGATCAGCAGTATCGCAGGCGTGATCACCCACATTCCGGCCGGGCTTGGTGTGCTGGAAACGGTATTCATCACACTGCTTTCACACGAGTTCTCCAAGGGCAGCCTGCTGGCCGCGCTGATCGGATACCGTGCGATCTACTTCCTGCTGCCGTTGTTGCTGGCCGTGGTGGTGTACCTGGTGCTGGAAAAGCGTGCAAAGAAAATGGGCGAACGAAATCAGCAGCGTATGGGAGAGGACGCCAAATCCTGAACGTGGCGGGGGAGGTGAAAGGCCGTGTTGACGGACTTCACTTCCCCGTGTCTCGCGCCTCGTCAGTCATCGAATCCTACCTGCTCGTGTATCTCGTCCACTTTCAACTCAAGTCGATACGCCACGGCGATGAACAGTGCCTGACACAGGCACAGGGTGGCGCTGAGTGAGCGAAAGGCGAACGAACTGCCCTCGTTGACCAGCAGCACCGAGTTGGCCCGTTTGGCCAAGGGCGAGAGATTGCTGTCGGTGATGATCAGTGTCTTGGCCTGATGGTGCTGGGCGATGCGCAGGCAGTGCTGGGTTTCCTTGCCATACGGCGTGAAGCTGATGGCGATCACCAGATCGTTGGCCCGTACGCTGCGCATTTGCTCACGGTAGCTGCCCCCCAGTCCCGAGATCAGGTGGATGCGTTTGTTGGTGTGCTGCAGGTTGTAGACCAGATAGTCGGCGACCGCGAAGGAGCGGCGTACACCTACGACGTAGATATTGTCGGCATTGACGACCAGATCCACGGCCTTTTCGAATTCCTCATCATCGAGTTCCGCACCCAGGCGTTCCAGCCCGGACAGGGTCGCGTTCACGCACTCGCGGGCAAGGTCGCCGCCGCTGGCCTTGTGCGATTTGTTGGCAATCATGCTGCGAATACGCTGCTGGTAGTTCTGCACTGGCGTGGTCTTGTGCGTATACGCTTCGCGAAACAGCGCCTGCATCTCACTGAAACCGCTGAACCCGAAGCGCTGCGAGAAGCGCACGATGGCTGACGGGTGAACCTCGCATTCCCGCGCAATATCGCTGATCCGGTCAACCATGATCCGGTCACTCTGCTGGCTCATGTAGCTGGCAATGCGTTTGAGCTGACGGGGCAGGGCGTCGTACTCGTCGGTGATCAGCCGCAACAGGCCTTCGGCGCTGGTCGGTGGCAGGTCGACGCTAGCCTCTGGCAGAGACGGCTGGTCGGTGCTGTTCATAGTCAATCCTTCTTACGTTTTTCCGGGGCATTGGCGTGTAGGGAAGCCCCGACAATAAAGGCTGCTTTTGGCAGGATCGGAACTATATCGCACCTGCCTGCCCATTGTGCCAGCACTTGCAACGGCTTATGGAAAAAATATTCCACAATAAAAAATTATAGAATAAATATTGATTGATCCGTCAGGACGTTTTAGGCTGCATTCACAAGGCACGGCGTGTACCTGATACGCGCCATGCAGGCTGATAAAAATAACAGGAGCCACCATGGGCCAGACACGCTTTGCTACCGGGCGTCAGTTGGATCTAATTTGTCTTGGACGCTTGGGCGTCGATCTTTATGCGCAGCAGGTGGGTGCCCGCCTCGAAGACGTTTCAAGCTTCGCCAAATACCTGGGCGGCTCGTCGGCGAACATCGCGTTCGGCACCGCGCGGCTGGGGTTGAAATCAGCCATGCTCAGTCGGGTCGGCGATGATCATATGGGGCGCTTTCTGGTTGAATCCCTGGCCCGCGAGGGCTGCGATGTCAGTGCTATCAAGCGCGACCCCGAGCGGCTGACCGCGATGGTGCTGCTCGGCTTGAAAGATCGCGAAACATTTCCCTTGGTGTTCTACCGTGAAAATTGCGCCGACATGGCCCTGCGCGCCGAGGACATCGACGAGGGGCAGATCGCCTCCAGCAAGGCGCTGCTGATCACCGGCACGCATTTCTCTACCGACCAGGTCTTCAAGGCCAGCATCCAGGCCCTCGACTATGCCGAAAAGCATCAGGTCCACCGGGTGCTGGATATCGACTACCGGCCCGTGCTGTGGGGGCTGGCCGGCAAGGCCGACGGCGAGACGCGTTTTGTTGCCGATCAGAACGTCAGCCAGCATGTGCAGCGCATCCTGCCGCGTTTCGACCTGATCGTCGGCACGGAGGAAGAATTCCTGATTGCCGGCGGTGCGACCGATCTGCTGAGCGCCCTGCGCATCGTTCGCGAGCACACGGCCGCCACGCTGGTGGTCAAGCTCGGTCCGCAAGGCTGCACGGTGATTCATGGTGCGATTCCGGCGCGTCTGGAAGACGGTGCGATCTATCCCGGCGTCAGGGTCGAAGTGCTTAACGTGCTGGGGGCGGGCGACGCCTTCATGTCCGGTTTCCTCAGCGGCTGGCTCAAGGACGCCAGTGACGAACGCTGCTGTCAGTTGGCCAACGCCTGTGGCGGGCTGGTGGTGTCCCGTCACGCCTGCGCCCCGGCAATGCCGACGCCTGCCGAGCTGGATTATCTGTTCAACAGTTCGCAACCCATTACCCGGCCGGACCAGGATATCGGCCTGCAGCGGCTGCATCAGGTCAGCATCCCACGCAAACAGTGGAAGCAATTATTCATTTTTGCGTTCGATCACCGCGGGCAACTGGTCGAACTGGCGCAACAGGCGGGCCGCGACCTGAGCAGTATCGGCAGGATCAAGCAACTGTTCGTGCAGGCGGTGGAGCGGGTCGAACACGATCTGCGCAACCGCGGTGTCGAGGCTGATGTGGGACTGCTGGCCGACCAGCGTTTCGGTCAGGATGCGCTCAATGCCGCCACCGGTCGTGGCTGGTGGGTGGCGCGCCCGGTTGAAATCCAGGGCTCCAGGCCGTTGGCGTTCGAACATGGCCGATCGATTGGCAGCAACCTGATCAGCTGGCCGCAAGAGCAGATCATCAAGTGCCTGGTGCAATACCACCCCGATGACGAACCGATGCTGCGCCTGGAACAGGAAGCGCAGATCAAGGCGCTGTATGAGGCTTCCAAGGTCAGCGGGCACGAGCTGCTGCTGGAAATCATCCCGCCGAAAGATCACCCCTCGACCTATCCCGACGTAATGCTGCGGGCCTTCAAGCGCCTCTACAACCTGGGCATCTATCCTGCGTGGTGGAAGATCGAAGCACAGACTGCCGAAGTCTGGCAGCAGCTGGATGCCTTGATCGAAGAGCGTGATCCGTACTGCCGTGGTGTGGTGCTGTTGGGCTTGAATGCGCCGGTCGAAAGTCTGGCGGAGGGATTTGCCGCTGCTCGCAACAGCCGCACCTGCTTGGGGTTTGCCGTCGGCCGGACGATCTTTCGCGAACCGAGCCGGGCCTGGATGGCCGGGGAGATCGATGACGCGACCCTGGTGGCCAGGGTACAGAGCACGTTCAACTGGTTGATTGAATCCTGGCGCGAAAGCCGCGCCTGAATTCGAACGTCATTGACGCCGTGATAACAACAAAAAGGTCCAGCCATGCCCGCTTCCGTATCCAATATCCGCATCGGCATCAACCCGATTTCCTGGAGCAACGATGACCTGCCAGCGCTGGGTGGCGAAACGCCGCTCAGTACAGCGCTGAGTGAAGGCAAGGCCATCGGCTACGAAGGCTTCGAACTCAACGGCAAGTTTCCCAGGGACGCCAAGGGCGTCGGCGATGTCTTACGGCCCTACGACCTGGCGCTGGTGTCTGGCTGGTACTCCAGTCGTCTGGCCCGTCGGTCGGTGGCCGAAGAAATCGAAGCCATTGCCTCTCACGTACAACTGCTTGCCGAAAACGGCGCCTCGGTGCTGGTCTATGGCGAGGTGGCCGACTCGATTCAGGGGCAGCGTATTCCTCTGGTCGAACGACCGCGTTTTCATACCGATGAAGCGTGGCGTGACTACGCCGACAAGCTCACCGAGCTGGCCCGGTTCACGCTGTCGCAAGGTGTACGACTGGCGTACCACCACCACATGGGCGCCTATGTTGAATCACCCCAGGACATCGATCGCCTGATGGCGTTGACCGGCAGCGAAGTGGGACTGCTGTTCGATTCGGGCCACTGCTACATGGGCGGTGGCGAGCCGCTCGACGTACTTAGCCGCCATATCGACCGCGTCTGCCATGTGCATTTCAAGGACGTGCGAAAGCCGGTCGTGCAATTGGCGCGCAATAATCTCTGGAGTTTTCCGGACTGCATCATCAACGGCACGTTCACGGTTCCGGGTGATGGTGATATTGATTTTTCGGCGTTGCTCAAGGTGCTGTTGCAAGCCGATTACAAAGGCTGGCTGGTAGTCGAGGCCGAACAGGATCCAGCCGTCGCGCCCAGTTACGTCTATGCCCAAAAAGGCTATGACACGCTGCGCCAATTGCTGGCCGATGCTCGATAAGGAGGACTGGACAATGAATCTGTTGATCAAAAGCGAAGCTCAGGGTCGAGACATCGTTGCGCTACCTGAGGGCGCACTCGAGTACGTGGGCTTCTCCGCCTACCGGCTCGAGGCCGGAGACCGTCTACCGCTGAATGCAGGTGATCATGAGCTGTGTGTGGTGCTGCTCACCGGACATGCCAGTGTCAGCGGCGAAGCGCCGGGGCAGGGTGCGTTCAGTTGGGAAAACATCGGTGACCGACACTCGGTGTTCGAAGAGAAATCGCCGTTTGCGGTCTACCTGCCGCCTGACAGTCAGGCACAATTCACCGCGCTGGGGCCGGCCCATCTGGCGGTTTGCAAAGCGCCCGGCGACCGCACGAAGCGCGCCCCGGCGCGGCTGATCACACCCGACAGCATGAAGCGCAGCGTGCGCGGCAAGAACGCCAACACCCGTTACGTGTGCGACATCCTGCCGGACACCGAAGTCGCTCATTCGCTGCTGGTTGTCGAAGTGCGTACGCCGTCCGGCCATTCCTCCAGCTACCCGCCCCACAAACATGACCTGGACAACCTGCCTCACGAGAGCTTTCTCGAGGAAACCTACTACCACCAGGTCAATCCGCCTCAGGGGTTCGTGTTCCAGCGCGTCTACACCGACGACCGCAGCATCGATCAGGCCATGGCCGTGGAAAACAGCGATCTGGTGGTCGTGCCCAAGGGCTATCACCCGGTCACCGTGCCTTATGGCTACGAATCCTACTACCTCAACGTAATGGCCGGTCCCACCCGTGCGTGGCAGTTCCATAACGATCCGCAGCACAGTTGGCTGCTGGAACTTTAATTCTCTCTTTTACATGGAGTCAGTCAGATGAGCGATTCACCGGTGATCGGCCACTACATCAACGGGCAGGTGCACGACGGCGATGGCGAACGCTACAGCGACGTGTTCAATCCGGCGCTCGGCAGTGTTCAGGCACGCGTGGCGCTGGCCAGCCTCAAGACCGTCGATGAAGCGGTTGCGTCAGCGAAAGCGGCTTTCCCGGCCTGGGCCGATCAGTCTTCACTGCGCCGCGCCCGCGTGATGTTCAAATTCAAGGAATTGCTGGACCGTCATCATGACGAGCTGGCGCAGATCATCTGCCGCGAACATGGCAAGGTATTGTCCGATGCGCGTGGCGAAGTGGTACGCGGCATCGAGATCGTCGAATTTGCCTGCGGTGCTCCCAGCCTGCTCAAGAGCGATTTCAGCGACAACATCGGCGGCGGTATCGACAACTGGAACCTGCGTCAGCCGCTGGGCGTCTGCGCCGGTGTCACGCCGTTCAACTTCCCGGTCATGGTGCCGCTTTGGATGATTCCCATGGCGCTCGTCACCGGCAACTGTTTCATTCTAAAACCGTCCGAGCGTGATCCTTCGGCCAGCCTGTTGATGGCGCGCCTGCTGAAGGAAGCCGGTCTGCCCGATGGCGTCTTCAATGTGGTGCAGGGCGACAAGGTCGCTGTGGATGCGCTGTTGCAGCACCCTGATATCGAAGCGGTGTCCTTCGTCGGTTCGACACCGATTGCCGAGTACATCCATCAGCAGGGCACGGCGCACGGCAAGCGCGTCCAGGCGCTGGGCGGTGCGAAGAACCACATGATCGTGATGCCCGATGCCGATCTGGATCAGGCCGCCGATGCCTTGATTGGCGCTGCCTTCGGTTCCGCTGGCGAACGCTGCATGGCGATCTCCATCGCTGTCGTCGTGGGTGACGTGGGTCAGGCACTGATCGACAAACTGCTGCCGCGCATCGACCAGCTCAAGGTCGGTAATGGCATGAACGCCGATTCGGACATGGGGCCGCTTGTCACTGCCGTGCACAAAGCCAAGGTCGAGGGTTACATCGACCAGGGCGTCAAAGAGGGCGCGAAACTGATCGTCGACGGGCGCAACTTCAAGGTGCCGGGTGCCGAGCAGGGCTTCTTCGTCGGTGCGACGCTGTTCGATAACGTCACGCCCGACATGCAGATCTATAAGGAAGAGATTTTCGGACCGGTGCTGGGCATCGTGCATGCGCCTGATTTTGCCAGTGCGGTCGAGCTGATCAACGCTCACGAATTCGGCAACGGCGTCTCGTGCTTCACCAGCGACGGCGGTGTGGCGCGTGCGTTCGCCCGTTCCATCAAGGTCGGCATGGTCGGTATCAACGTGCCGATTCCGGTGCCGATGGCCTGGCATTCGTTCGGTGGCTGGAAGCGCTCCCTGTTCGGCGATCACCATGCCTACGGCGAAGAAGGCCTGCGCTTCTACAGCCGCTACAAAAGTGTCATGCAGCGCTGGCCGGACAGTATCGCCAAGGGCCCTGAATTCAGCATGCCGACCGCCAAGTAGTTTTCTTCAACGGGAAGTGGAGAACAAAAACAATGAGCCAACCCCTGCGTTTTGCCCTCAACCGAATGGTCGCACCGCGTCTGTCTCTGGTTGATTTTCTGGATATGGCGGTCAGCCTCGGGGCCGATGCCATCGAAATTCGCAATGACCTGAAGGGCATCGAGATCGAGGACGGCACGCCGCCACAGGTGGTGCGTGAGCAGTGCGCCGCAAAAGGTGTGCGCGTCCTGTCGATCAATGCGCTGTATCCGTTCGATGTCTGGAACGATGAGCGCCATGCCCAGGTGACGAAGCTGGCGCAGTACGCCCGTGACTGTGGTGCCGAGGGGCTGGTGCTGTGTCCACTCAACGACCGTGCCGACCCGCGCAGTGCCGCACAACGTGCCTCGGCCCTGCGCACCGCATTGACGGCGCTGGCGCCGATCCTGCGCGAGCATGGTCTTCTGGGCTTCGTCGAGCCGCTGGGGTTCGAGGAGTGCTCGTTGCGCCTCAAGCGTCAGGCGGTCGATGCGATCAAACAGGTGGGCGGGCTGGATGTGTTTCGTCTGGTCCATGACACCTTTCACCACCATCTGGCGGGCGAGGTCGAGCTGTTTCCGGAGCTGACCGGACTGGTGCACATCTCCGGCGTCGAAGACGCAGATGCGCCGCTCAACAGCATTCGCGACGGGCATCGGGTGCTGGTGGGCGAGGCGGACATTCTTGGCAATGCCTCACAGATCGAACGCCTGCTGGGCGGCGGCTACACCGGCTACCTGTCCTTCGAGCCCTTTGCCGAGAGCGTGCATGCGCTGGACGACATCTCTCAGGCAATGTCGGCAAGCATGGGCCACCTGTCTCGCGCTGTAGCGGCGGGCTGAAAACACCTTCCACCTCAAACAACAACAAGGTGCGAGCATGAGTACTACCCGACTGACCATGGCTCAGGCTCTGGTGAAGTTTCTTGATAACCAGTACGTCGAAGTCGATGGCGTGCAGAGCAAATTCGTCGCTGGCGTGTTCACCATCTTTGGTCACGGCAACGTGCTGGGCCTGGGCCAGGCACTGGAACAGGACAGCGGCGAGCTGGTCGTTCACCAGGGCCGCAATGAGCAGGGCATGTGCCACGCGGCGATCGGCTTTGCCAAGCAACACCTGCGTCGCAAGATCTACGCCTGTACCTCGTCGGTCGGGCCTGGCGCGGCGAACATGATCACGGCAGCAGCCACGGCTTCGGCCAACCGCATTCCGTTGCTGCTGCTGCCCGGTGATGTCTATGCCAGCCGCCAGCCGGACCCGGTGCTGCAACAGATCGAGCAGTTCCATGACCTGAGCATCAGCACCAACGATGCGTTCAAGGCCGTGAGCAAATACTGGGACCGCATCAACCGTCCCGAGCAGCTGATGAGCGCAGCGCTCAATGCCATGCGCGTGCTGACCGATCCAGCCGACACCGGTGCTGTGACGCTGTCACTGCCCCAGGATGTGCAGGCCGAAGCCTGGGATTACCCTGACAGCTTCCTGCAGAAGCGCGTGCACCGTATCGACCGTCGTCCGCCCAGCCAGGCAATGCTCGACGACGCGCTGGCGTTGCTCGTCGGCAAGCGCAAGCCGCTGCTTATATGCGGTGGGGGCGTGCGCTATTCCGGGGCTGCGCAGGCCCTGCAGGCTTTTGCCGAACGCTTCGGTATTCCCTTCGCTGAAACCCAGGCGGGCAAGAGCGCCATCGTCTCGGCGCACCCATTGAACATGGGCGGCATCGGTGAAACCGGTACCATCGCGGCCAATCGGCTGGCAAAGGAAGCGGACCTGATCATCGGCGTCGGCACCCGCTACAGCGATTTCACCACCGCGTCCAAGTGGCTGTTCCAGAACCCGGATGTGCAATTCCTCAACCTCAACGTCGGCGCCTTCGATGTGCAGAAACTGGACGGTGTGCAAGTGCTGGCTGATGCGCAGGTGGCCTTGCAGGCGCTGACCGGACAGCTGGAAAGCCGCGACTACCGGGCTGCCTGGGGCGACGCACCACGAGCGGCCAGGGCCGAACTGGATGCCGAAGTCGACCGCGTGTATGCCGTGGAATATCAGCCCGAGGGTTTCGTACCGGAAATCAACGACCACATGGATCCGGCCGTGCTGCGCGATTTCATCGAGCTGACCGGCTCGTGCCTGACCCAGAGCCGCGTGCTGGGCATTCTCAATCAGAACCTGCCAGCCGATGCGGTGATCGTCGCCGCAGCGGGCAGCCTGCCCGGGGACTTGCAGCGTGCCTGGCGCAGCACCGGCGTCGATACCTATCACGTCGAGTACGGTTATTCGTGCATGGGCTACGAGGTCAACGCTGCGCTGGGCGTGAAGCTCGCCCAGCCGCAGCGGGAGGTGTTCGCGCTAGTGGGGGACGGCTCTTACATGATGCTGCACTCCGAGCTGGCCACCTCGATCCAGGAGCGGCGCAAGATCAACATTGTGCTGCTCGATAACATGACGTTCGGCTGCATCAACAACCTGCAGATGGAACACGGCATGAACAGCTTCGGCACCGAGTTCCGCTTCCGCAACGAAGACACCGGCCAGCTCGACGGCGATTTCGTGCCGGTGGATTTTGCCATGAGCGCGGCGGCGTATGGCTGCAAGACCTACAAGGTCAGTACCGCTGAACAATTGCTCGAAGCACTGGCGGATGCGCAGCTTCAGACCGTCTCGACCCTGATCGATATCAAGGTCCTGCCCAAGACCATGATTCACAAATACCTGTCGTGGTGGCGGGTCGGAGTGGCCGAGGTTTCGACCACCGGCACCACGGCCCAGGTGTACGAAAAGCTCAACCAGCAACTGGCCAAGGCTCGTCAGTATTGATCAAAAGCGTTTTTGCAGACCTTCAAACAAGAACAATCATTCATACAGGACAGTGAAATGACTTTGAAACTAGGTGTGATCGGTACAGGCGCAATCGGTCAGGATCATATCCGTCGTTGCAGCAAGGCCTTGATCGGCAGCCAGGTGGTGGCCGTCACCGACATCAATCTGGAGCAGGCCGCCAAAGTGGTCAGCGACCTGGGCATCAGTGCCGAGGTGTATGCCGATGGCCATGCGCTGATCGCCGCGCCCGACGTGGAAGCGGTGCTGGTCTGCTCATGGGGCGCAACCCACGAAGAATATGTGCTGGCCGCCATTGCAGCGG
>Ga0065712_10067766_pt1 | contig 46828 bp, 44 predicted proteins | sample MisRhiReplicate1_FD_59099 | JGI IMG/M metagenome (GOLD analysis project Ga0065712, IMG submission 59099) | Miscanthus rhizosphere microbial communities from Kellogg Biological Station, MSU, sample Rhizosphere Soil Replicate 1: eDNA_1 v3... | ecosystem: Host-associated > Plants > Roots >...
CCCACCAGCACCTCTGGTCCTACTCCCCTAGCACGCAGATGATGCGCCAGTTGATTGGCCCGCCGGTTCAACTCGCCGTAGCTCAGTTGCTGCCCTTCAAAGCGCACCGCTACGGCCTCGGGCGTGCGCTCAACCTGTGCTGCAAACAGTTCATGCAGACAACTGGCCGGCACAGGCGCGCTGGTTTGGTTCCACTCATACAGCAGTTGTTGCCGCTCCTCGGCTCCCAACAGTGGCACCGCGCCTATGGCCTGCTCTCTATCCCTGACTAGCTCCTGCAGCAATTGCTGGTAATGGCCCACCAGCCGCTTGATACTGGCCGCCTTGAATAAATCCGTGTCGTATTCAACCTGCCCGCTCAACCCCCCTTCGTCTTCTCTTATCCTCAGCGTCAGATCAAACTTCGCTGTCGCGCTCTCCACTTCCAGCACGCTGATCTCAATGTCTTCCAGCAACAACTCTGACGCGGGCGCGTTCTGCAACGCAAACATCACCTGGAAGATGGGCGTGTGATTAAACGCCCGCTCCACCGCCATCTCTTCCACCACCATCTCAAAGGGCACGTCCTGATGCCGGTATGCTCCCAAACAAACTTCTCGCACCCGCTTCAGTAAGTTCTTAAAGCTCTCACTCCCCTCGATGCTCGTGCGCAGCGCCAGCGTGTTCACGAAGAACCCGATCAGCCCTTCGATCTCACTCTGCTGCCGATTCGCTATCGGTGTCCCCACCACCACGTCCGCTTGCCCCGAATACCGCCACAACAGCACTTTGAAAGCCGCCAACAGCACCATGAACAGCGTCACGCCCTGCTCCCGGCTCAATGCTTTCAGCGCCACTGTTAACTCCGCGCTTAACTCCAGCCGCTCACGCGCGCCCCGATAGCTCTTCACCGCCGGCCGCACATGATCGGTCGGCAGTCCCAATACGGCCGGCGCCCCACTTAACTGCTCCCTCCAGTAGCTCAGCTGCTCTGCCAAAAACTCACTTGTCAGTTGTTCTCTTTGCCACACCGCATAATCGAGATACTGAACCGGCAAGGCGGGCAATGGAGAAGTTGAACCTTCACTGAAGGCGCGATACAACACTCCCACTTCTCTTACCAATACTCCCAATGACCAGCCATCACTGATGATGTGATGCATGGTCAGCAGCAGTATGTGTTCTTCAGCAGCAAGACGCAGCAGCGTGGCGCGCAGCAGTGGCCCCGTTGTTAAGTCGAATGGTAGCGCTGCTGTTGCGTGTGCCAGCTTTAAGGCTTCAGTCTCTCGCTCATCCTCGTTCAGGGTACTGAGGTCAACCACCTCCAGTCGTAATTCGAGTTCGGGATCGATGACCTGCACCGGTTCACCATCCAATGTCAAAAATCTGGTGCGCAGGGCTTCGTGTCGCCTGATGATTTCATTGAGGCTCCGCTCCAACGCCGAGAGCTGGAGCGCTCCTCTCAGCCGAACGCCGGTCGGCAGGTTGTAAACAGGATTGCCTGGCTCTAATTGGTCCAGAAACCACAAGCGCTGCTGCCCGTACGAGAGCGGGCAACAAATGAGCTCGTCGCACTCTTCCTGGATCAGCATCTCAAGAAGTTCAGGCTTCTCTGGCAAGAGATCAGCAATATTCCTGGCGGTATCAACCATGGTCGATCTCGGTCCGGCCAAGTCTGTCTGGACTATTTAGTACGCCGGGGAAAGACTTCCGTAATCCGGCTACAACGGCGAGGTGAGGCGTGAGTGGGCCGAGCAGCAACACCACTGTTCCTGCGATCGCGATCAAAGCTCCTAATGAACGTAAGGTGAGTGCAACCAAGGTTAAGTAAACGAGAGGAATGAATAGAATAATTCCCGGCACGGCACCGGCCACCTCGAGCACCAGATGTTTGCTGGAAAAGATCGCGCGCCGCTTCCGCGCCAGTACAAATCCGAGCGCGTCGAGATTAAATAATAAGGGCCAGGTAAACAGGTAACTGCCGCCCTTCAAAAACAAGCTGGTCAGCGCCAGCAAAATCAACCACCAGAGATAACCGCCGACCATCAAATTTGAAATGCCCACCTGACTAAACTTAGCGTTTACCACCAGCAGCACACCGATCGTGATGACCATAAAGAGCACCGGGTCGGAGTTGTTTTCTTCCGGAGAGACGGCCATCCTCAGCAACTCCCTCACCGGAGTCAGAATTAGAACGATACTCATGACGCTCAGCGGAACCACCATAAAGCCCACAGCCAGCCCATACCAGGTGAGATGTTTGTTTTTGAAACCGAACGTCACAAGCGCGACAAAGCTCAAACAGACCACAATCGCCAAAGGCACGACCCACTGCTCGGAGTAAGAGATGATCGCGGAGTTCAACAGGTCAAAATAAACTTCATTCGCTTCATTCTCCTGGGCGGCCCTGCTGTTCAAATTCAGATTGCCGAAATGGCGCGTCAAAGCGAGCGCGGTTGAGCCCTGATGCTGAAGACTGCGATGGTCTATGTTCGTCAGATTATCGAGCGGGGTGTGATAATGATTGAGGCCTATAATGTAAGCGAAATTGAGTCCGGCAAAACCCGCTACCTTAAAAACGGTCAAGTCCGTATCGTTTGGCATCAGCGCGTAGAGAGCAGGCGCGAGCGAATTCGCCGCCGGATGTGGAGCAGCTTTGGCAAACTCTTTGATGAGCCAGCCATTCTTGTCGCTGGTTTCAAACATGATGACCGGACCGCTAGTGCCGCGCGCATCAAAGTTGAGAACAACTCCAACATCTTTGGCCCAGGGATGCTGGTATACAAAAGCTTTAGCTCCCAGGAGTCCGGCCTCTTCACCATCGGAGAAGAGAGCGATGACATCATTCCTCAACGGCTGACCTGATTTTAAGGCCTGCAAAGTTTCCAGTATCGCTGCGACTGCCGAGCCATTATCAGCGGCGCCCGGGCTTTTCGGCACAGTATCGTAATGGGCTGCAAGCAAAACGGCTTTCTCATCAGACGTTCCTTTTAACCGCACAAGGATATTCGTGACGGCTCGCGTTTGTTGGATCTCAGGGCTGAGTCCTAAGACAGTCAGTTCGTTCTGGATGTAATTGGCGACCGCCGTGTGCTCAGACGAACCGGCAGCGCGCGGTCTCTGAGCGATGGCTGTCAGATGCTTTAAGGCCCGCTCGCCGGAAAACTCCGTAAGGGGTGCGCTGACTGCCGCTGGTAGGGGAGGATTCATTTGATAAACGACCAAAACGGTTGTGATGATGACGAGCATGATGCCCGCCGCGCTCAAAACGTAAGCGGAGTCGATCCGGCGTAAGACAGAAACCGCATGCGTCTTGTCAGACAGGTCCGGTTGGAAAATCAGGCTGCTTCTGGCTTTGCTAAGCATCAATAGCTCCGAGGCAGTTGATATGGTGAGTAGAGTAAACTGAATGTTCGGGGAGGGAATGTGCTTTCGGTGAGCGTGCTAGCTCGCTGCTATCGCTTCCATTTTCTTTCTTAGGCTCAACGGCCGCATATCAGTCCAAACTTCCTTGATGTAAGCAAGACACTCCGCTTTCGTGCCTGTTTTGCCTGCGTCGCGCCAGCCCAAGGCGTTCTCTCTGTCAGCCGGCCAGATTGAGTACTGCTCTTCATGATTAAGAACGACTTTGTAGATGGTTGTGTCCTCATGTTCGTCTCCGTTCATCGCTGTTTCTCCCTCCAACTGAGTGTTTCATGATCTTAGATCCGCACTTGGATCGGATCAGTACAGGGAGCGGTAGCGACCTGGTCAGTTATCGGCATGCAATATTCGCGAAGGATTTTGGATTCTGATGGTTGGACCAGGTCGCTACCGCTCCCTGTACTGAACCGATCCAACAATGGTTTCCGACTTTTGAGGCAATGCCTCTTAGATCCATGATTCGGGCAGAAATGATTCAATTACAGTCCCGACCTTCTGCTGCTCCGCCAACTCACACACGAGACTGCTGACGGCAAGATCGAGAATACCCAGACCAGCCTTCGATGATCGCTTGCGGCCTGCCGGTCTCAGTCGAGTTGAGGATGATCACTGCCGACGCCCGATTCTTATGCTGCCGGATGTTGTTGGGAAACGATGCGATCCATTTGATTCCCGCAACATCGAATGAATCACCGAGATAAGCGCGCAACGCGAGGACCCTGGTTTCTGTCGTTTGACGGAAAACGGAGAAGAGTCGAATGAGGCAAAGAGGTTTCGCGACGTGCATACGCTTCATAGGCCAGCCGCACCTGCGCAGAATCTCAAACTCCTGCCCCTTGAGCAGTTCGGAAACTTCCGGTCCCTTTATTACCAGGATACTGTCGTCGTCCATTTGTCTACTTACTGCGATTGAGTCGCGCTTGCAGATACTCGCCGGTTACCTTGTCAGGCTCCTGGACCACATCAACCTGCGCTCCGTAAGCCTTCAACAAGCGAACGTTCTGCAAAGTGGCTTTAGAATCGACGACGCAGATAAAGCGCAAGCCGTAATACATGCACGCCTGCGCGAGGCCGATTCCCCTGTCGCCGGAGCTCGATTCGATCACGACTGTGTCCGGCTGAATTGCACCACTGTCAATGGCGTGACGAATGATGCTGAATGCCGACCGGTCTTTCGTGCTGCCGCCGAGATTCAAGCCCTCCAACTTTGCGTAGAGCTTGAAGCGCGCGTCAGGAATCACGCGCGACAATCTCACCAGCGGTGTGTTGCAATAGCGGACAATACGCCGTCATTCATAATTTGTTTCAACCCGATTTAATTGTTGCAGGTTTTAGGAAAGGAATTAACTTGAGCTGCTAAGATGTGCTGTGGAAGCGTTGGGCAGAGCTACCGCACTTTGCACCAGCAGGCAACTTCTGAGACCACAACTGACGGAAAAGCGAGGCCGAAACCAGAACGAATACATTCTGGCCTTAAGTCGCGTACAATTAACCTGAGGATTGAACCTGAACCTTAGCTGATCTTTTCGACCCAGTCTTTCTCAATCATTAAGCGACTCTGAAACTTCAAGCTATCGAGCAGAATTGTGATCCGCTCGTTAGACTTGTGCTCGCGCTCAACTACGCCGACAAGTGCTTTCCATGGTCCACTTTTGACCCTTACCTTGTCGCCAGGTTTCAAAGGCTCGCCGATCCGCATGAAGCCATCAGTGTCGATGCGCGCCTGGAGAAGTGCAATTACTTCATCGTCAATGGATGTGGGCTTTTCGTCAAAACTAACCACTCGTTGAACTCCGCGAGTAAAGCTAACTTTGTGAAGCGAACGGGTGACGTCAAAGCGCGCAAAGATATATCTCGGGAATAACGGTTTCGGCATCTGGGTAGCAACGCCCGTAAACTGATTGCGCCGATATTCTTTAATCTTGGGGTTGAAACACTCGACGCCCCAAGCATGCAAATTGTAGTATGCACGGTCTTCCTGTTTTGCATTAGTGCAGACCGCAAACCAAGTGGGTCGATCGCCGGCATCATCAAAATAATTACTCAACGCTGAGGGCCTCCTTCCCTGGCACGTTCTGACTTCAATTGATTTCTGCCGAAGAACGGACTGACGATGAGTGCAGACGTAACGTTCGCGTGCTAACCCTTAAGGTCGCAGCGATCCTAGAGACGCACTCTGGTCGTCAGGCAAAAACTATTTGTTTATCTACTATGCCGGGAGGCCGGATGAGGGTCCTTCGGGGGGTCGGACCATCCGAATCTTTCAAGCAAATTATATTTACCTGAATGCTTTCAGATTGTCTGTCGTAATCTCGACTCAGTCGGAAAGCAGACCTGGTCTGGTTTTACCTGTTAGAAAGTGGCTCAACTCATCGTGAATGATCCGAAAACATTCGCACGAGTTGTCCTCGAGTCGCTCACGATCGAGAATCATGATCTTGCCGCGGCTATAACGAATCAAACCTGCCCTTTGCAGTATGCCTGCAGCCGTCGTCACACCAGTACGCGGCACGCCGAGTGCGTGTGAAATGCTCTCCTGAGTGAGATTCACACTCTCTGTGTTTAAACGATCCTGTACCATCAACAACCAGCCACCGAGTGCTTTCTCAACAGTGTGAAAACGGTGGCACAGAGATGACTGGGAGATCTGCGCAATCAGCAAGTTGAGATAGCGAAGTATCAACTCGTGCAACGCCTCGCCTTTATCAAACTCTTCCTGTAAGTCTTCTGCTTTGATCCGGTAAGCTTCGGCTTCAGTTTGAACAGCGACCTCGTAAGGAATCATGCTGTTTTTCAAGATCACTGGAAGACCAACGATGCCTTCGTTGCCGACCATCGAAACTTCAACTCTCGAACCCGTTTCAGTAGTGGAAAGCAGAGACATTAATCCACTTATGGGAAAGTACACATTGCGGATTTGATCGCCGGCCATGTAGACGACCTCATCTCTTTCCAGGCGAACGGTTGTGAGATGCGGCGCGAGTCGGGCAAAGTCTTCGCGCGGAAGAGCCGCAAGAATTCTATTTCCAATTGCAACCTGCGTGGATACCCCAGGCATATAGCTCACCTCTTAACAGCGCGTGGGCGAGTTTCTGGGCGTTTGTTCTGGGTCGGGAAGTAGTGAGGTTACGGGAGGAGTGCAGCGGAGTATCGTACTTTAGATCAAGCATGTCAACAATTTCGTGCTTGGTACTTTGTACTTTGTAATTACGGACAGAGTACTAGCACAAAGTACCAAGCACCAGTTAAAGACTGTAGCTTCACTCATATCGCAGCGCCACTAATGGATCTACCTTCGTTGCGCGACGTGCCGGGACGAAGCACGCGATGAAAGCAACCACCACCAACAATGCCGCTACCACACCAAACGTAATTGGATCTCGCTCCGTAACTCCAAATAGCAACGACGATATAACTCTGGTCAGCGCTAACGCACCGACAAGTCCGACGACGATGCCAATCAACGCCAGCATCATTCCCTGCCGCACCACCAGCTTCAACACGTCAAATGGTCGTGCGCCGAGCGCCATTCGTACTCCGATCTCTTGTGTTCGCTGTGCAACGGAGTAAGACATGACCCCGTAGATTCCCGTTGCGGCTAGGATCATCGCGAGCACGGCAAACAGCCCAAGCAAGGTTGTACGATAGCGTGCCCCGGCCATCGACAGAGCTACCCACTCCGTCATCGGCCTGACTGCCGCAATTGGCTGGTCCGGATCCAACGCATTCACTTCTTTGCGTACGCCACCGACGAGGCTCAGCGGATCCCCCTGCGTGCGGATAACGAGATTCCTCCGACTAGGCTCCTGGGTCGGCATGTACATCGTGGCGTCTGGCTCACCTTGCAATGATTCATGGCGAATGTCGCCAACGATGCCAATGATCTCGTAAGGCTCGCCGCGTATTCCCGTGATCAGCCGTTTGCCGAGTGGTTCTTCACCGGGAAACGCTGTATCTGCAAGTTGCTGGCTGACTATGAGCACTTTGGCGCTCTCCCGGACCTCTTGCTCGGTGAAGTTCCGTCCGCGCCGCAAAGGGATTCGCATCGCGCTGAAGTAGTGTTGATTCACGCGACGAAAGCCGGCCAAAACTTTATTGGACGGAACGACCGGAAGGCCTTCGACTATGTAAGGCATGCCGTTAGATTGTCCACTGAGTGGCAGCTCGGTAGTCAAACCGACAGCTTCGACGCCCGGTACGCCGGCGACACGTGTCTCGAGTTGCTCGAAAAAGTTCGACGCCTTTTCCGGCGTGTTGTATTTCTGCTGGGGCAAGTCGACGCGCAGAGTCAAAACATTGTTAGGATCGAATCCAGGATCGACGTTTTGCAGTGCAGCCAAACTCCGGATGAGCAGTCCCGCTCCGATCAACAACATCACAGCGATAGCGCTTTCGAACACGACGAGTAAACTGCGCGTGCGATTCTTCAGCGTCGCTTCACTGCCGCCTCGTATTCCATCTTTCAAGGCGTCGACGAGATTTTCTTTCATCGTGCGGATGGCGGGTGCCAGGCCAAATAGCAGACCCGTTGCGAGCGAAATGATAATAGTGAACGCCAGAACCGTGGCATCGATCTTTACGTTAGCGGTGCGAGGAATACTGTCTTCTCCGAGACTTACAAGCAGTTTGACTCCCGCCACCGCTAGCAAAGCGCCAAGCGCGCCACCGAAAATCGCGAGCAAAAGACTCTCCGTAATCATTTGACGTATGATTCGTAGTCGACTGGCTCCAAGTGCCCTTCGCATCGCAATCTCTTTTTGCCTGGCAGCAGCACGGACCAGCAACAGATTTGCCACATTTGCGCACGCGATCAGCAACACAAAACCAACAGCGCCGAAAAGAATAAAGAGCATCGTTCGGCTACCACCCACGAGTGTCTCGCGCAAAGGAATGAGACGCAGGCTCCAACCTGTGTTTGAGTCAGGATATTGTTGTTCGAGTTGAGCTGCGATTAGATCGGTGTCGGCCTGCGCCTGGGCCAGGGTGACGCCTTCTTTGAGTCTTCCAATAGGTAGCAGGAAACGCACCTGGCGCCATTTCATCTCAGGATCAGCGTCGAAGTTTAACGGTATCCACAACTGCGCATCCTGTGGCAGGACTACCTCTGCCCGCATCACGCCGAGAACTTCGTAAGCTTTGCCGTCGAGGTTGATGGTCTTGTTAACGATGTTCGGGTCGCCGCCAAAGCGTGTTTGCCAAAAAGCGTAACTGAGCACGGTTACATGATCCTGACCGGTCTTTTCATTCTCGAGCGAGAAGCCACGACCGAGAGCCGGACGTACGCCAAACGTGTCGAAATAATTTCCCGTTATTTCCGATGGCATGACACGTTCGGGCTCACCGCTGCCCGTGAGGTTCTTGGGAAGAATGGCCGAGCGCGACGCGGCAAATTGTTCGAACGTTTTGTTCTGACTGCGATAGTCGAGGAAGTCCACTGGTCCAACGCTTCCCTGGGTGCGGCGGTTGCGGCTGCCATATACCGAGACGAGTCGATCGGGATCCGGATAGGGAAGCGGCTGAAGTATCACGGCATTAACTAGACTGAAGATTGCAGTGTTGGCTCCAATTCCGAGAGCGAGTGCGAGGAGCGCGATCGCCGTAAATCCCGGGCGCTTCAACAAACTCCGCAATCCGTAGCGAATGTCTTTGATGATTGAGTCCATGAGTTTTATTTGAACCTCCATCTGGGCACCGCATTCCCAAACGGCGCCTACTTCACTCGTAGCATAAAGTGGTTAACGGGTTCGCCTATTCCTGTGAATAGCCCTTTCAGGCCGGAAGTATCGGCTTCAAGGCTGGCGATGTCAATGTTGTTTTTTGAGCGGTGGACTCGACCAATCACGACGCCGACGAACGGAAAAAAATGTATTAGAAGCGACACCAATTCGATCGCGCTGATCGCAACTGCATCTCTTTTTAAAGAGGTGAGGTTACGCGTTTTTCTTTGCTCCGAGATTAGTGGAAACCTAATGGTGAACGTCGCGCCATAATCACGGCCGGCAGAAGAAGCCATCGATCGAGCCTCCATGTAGATCGACCAACTGTTTCACAATCGCCAGCCCGATCCCCATACCGGATTTGGTTCGCGTGGTGCTGGAATCCGCTTGCCTAAAGAGTTCAAACATGTACGGCAGAAACGAAGGATCAATGCCCTCGCCCGTACCTTCAATCGTAACGAGGCCATAATCGTCACCGGCGACGCGCACTCTAATGCGACCGCCTTCAGCCGTGAACTTAATCGCGTTGTTCAGCAGGTTCCAAACAATCTGTTCGAGCCGGACCTGATCGCTTTGGATTTCGAGCGTGATCCCTTTGGCCTGAGCATCAGAACGAACTGTATCCAGCGCATTATGAACTACCACCGCCAACGATATGGCTCGCGTTCTATTGGGCTTGCCACTACGCAAACATGACAAATCGAGCAATCTCGAATCAACTTTGACTGGGCCACTGCGTTGCGTTTGATCGCATCGACCATGCGCTTCCAGTGCGAGTGCTCCGCGAGCTCTTCGCTTCGCACCAACAGGTCTGAATAACCGAGCATGACATTCAGCGGATTGCGCAACTCATAAGACATGATCGCGACAAATTCATCTTTCAGCCGGTTCGCTTCTCCGGGTCTATCTGTCAAGTGGAACACGAAATGATAAACTGAACTTATCTGCCACGACTAAAAGCGGATTTTTGTGTACGACTTGGGACAGGATTTACTGAGGCACTAGTAATAGGTTTTTGCTAGGGAAATTGGAGCGGCGATGGGATTCGAACCCACACTTTCAACTTGAGAAGCTGAGGTCGGATCTAACCTAACCCACGCATTTTTATCTGTTCACTGCAAATATATTCAGAGCGGGATTTTGACGAGCTTAATAGATGGTGTGTTAGATACTCTGACGCACTATAGAGGAGGGGTTTATCCTTATAGTCTAGCCTCCGCTTCGCTGCCAACTCACGTTTCAGTAGCTGAGGATCTGTCTCCGACAATTCCGACGATGCAAAACTACCAGACCGTAGGCGGCAACTATTCGATTCATAGGCGGCATCAACCAGAAAAAGGCTATAAATAATTTGTAAATAAAGGATTTGCCGAAGGGGGGGCTCGATCGAATCGCATCATCTAACTCCACTTAAATGACAGAGTTGCCGTCAACGGCTTTCGACGAAAGAATTTAAGTCTAGTCTCTCAAATACCCACGAGTCTCTTTAGTCTCAATGGTGCCCACCAATAATAGACACCAAACGACACCAAAAAACTCTCAACCGGTACACGAAGAATCGGCCGTAGAACTCGTCACAGGCAAAAGCGAAAGGAAGCATTGCATGGGATTTGGCTAGGGAGTGTCCTGAATAAGCCTTTGATATTTTTTGATAACGAACCGAAATATCCAAAGGCCACTTAATGCTGAACAAAGATCGCGATGCGTTGTAATATTTTGATCCGCTTGGACAATCTCGACCCGAACAGCTGCGGCAATCTCCGCTCTACTACTTCAATGATCCAGCGGACTCTTCACGCCCCTGCCACCGCGATTCAGCACATGGGTATAGATCATTGTGGTGCGAACGTCTTGGTGCCCGAGCAGTTCCTGCACTGTACGAATATCGTAACCGTCTTCGAGTAAGTGCGTGGCAAAGCTGTGACGAAACGTGTGGCAGCTGCCGTTCTTAGTGATGTTAGTTTTCCTCACGGCACTTTTCACTGCGCGCTGCAAGCTCTCGGGGGCCGTATGATGCCGCCGAACCATGCCGCTGCGAGGATCGGTGGAACGCTTGAGAGACGGAAACACGTATTGCCAGCCCCACTCTTTATCAGCATTAACGTACTTATGTTCAAGAGCGTAGGGAAGGTAGACATCTCCATACCCTTCCTTTAAGTCTTTTTGATGAAGCGCCCTGACTCTGTTCAGGTGTTGCTGGAGAGAAGACTTGACTGATTGAGGTAGCATTGTGATGCGATCGACATTGCCCTTTCCTTCACGCACGTTTATTTGATTGGCGGCGAAGTCAATATCCTTAACCCGAAGGCGAATTGCCTCCATTAGTCGTAGCCCCGCTCCATACAGCAAACTGGCGAGAAGCAGGTGTGTCCCTGAGAGTTGATCCAGGATCGTTTGCACTTCAGCTCTGGAGAACACAACGGGCAACTTGCGCGACGGTTTGGCGCGCTCGATATCTTCTATGTACGGAAGAGGAATCTTGAGCACGTCACGATAAAGAAACAATAATGCGCTAAGGGCAATAGTTTGAGTCGAGGCGGAAACACGGAGATTCACCGCGAGGTGGGCGAGAAACTGACGGATCTCCCTCTCCCCCATCTCCTTCGGATGTTGTTTATTGTGATAGAAAATAAAGCGCTTGATCCAATTTAGGTAAGCGTGCTCAGTTTTAAGGCTGTAGTGTTTGACTCAAGCTACCGTGCGGACTTGATCGAGCAGTCTAGGTGAGACGCAGCCACGCGTCTTTGTGGTCCGCAACCGCACCGTCGCGAACGTCGATTCGATCGGGTTCGTGGTGCGCAGATGCGTCCAGTGCTCAGCGGGAAAGTCATAAAACGTCAACAAGGTGTCCCGGTCCTTGGCCAGGCACTCGGTGGCCTTCGGATATTTCGCTTCATAGGTAACCAGGAAGTGGGCCAAGGCTTGTGCTGCCTCAGCCCTACTCTGGGCCATCCAGATCTCGTGGATGTTAGCTTTGGCTTTCGCTTGCTGACTCTTGGGTAGGTGGTTGAGCACGTTGGCTGTCTTGTGCACCCAGCAACGTTGTTCGCGCGTGGTGCCGAAGACTTGTGGCAAGGCCTTCCAGAACCCAGCGCCCCATCACCGACCGCGACTTTCGGGTCGAGGGTGAGCCCGCGTTGTTGCACCCCCAACAGCAACTCTTTCCACGATGCTTCCGACTCGCGGTAGCCATCCAGCATCGCCAGAAACCCTTTCTTCCCGTCCGCAGTCGCCCCAATCACTACTAAAATGCACTGACTTGCGTCTTCCAAACGCACGCCGAAATGCACCCCGCCGGCCCACAAATACACATACTCTTTGCCGGTCAGGTCGCGCTTGGCCCAACGCTCATACTCACCTTTCCACACTTCTTTCAAGCGGCTGATCGTCGCCGGTGAAAGTCCCGGCGCGTCTTTCCCTAACAGCGCGGTCAAGGCGCTGGCAAAGTCACCCGTCGAAAGCCCTTTCAAGTACAACCACGGCAACAGCTCTTCGATACTCCGCGTCCGGCGCAGGTAAGCCGGCACAATGCTCGAGTGGAACTTGATCGCGCCGGCTCGATCGCGCACCTGCGGTGCTTTCACCACCACGTCACCAATCCCGGGTTGGATCGTGCGCTCCGGTTTGTAGCCGTTGCGCACTACCCGCTGTCGTGCGCGCTCGTCTTTCAACTCACGATGGCGCGCCAGGAACTCCGCCACCTCACCTTCCACTGCCTGCTGCAACAACTCCCGCGCCCCGCTCCGCAGTACCTCGGTCAACGCATAAGCCACCGGCAACGCGACTCCTGGATTCCGATACTCAACTACGCTATCTTCCTTCACGGCGTATTCCTCCTTAGTAATAAGGTTGATGGTTCGTCGAAAAACTCATCAAGAATACGCCACCTTTTTCATCCTCTCATACCCAACTTTCGAGCTTAACTCATACTCAGATCGTCCGCGCCGGAAAGCCCATTCTTTATGTTTCACATGATGCCGATGATGGTTCGTGGCAGTTCCACTCTAGTGATCTCGTTTCGACAAAGGATATGATGCTCCCAGCGCTTGAAGAGATTTTAGAGATTGATCCGAGCATTGCGAGTTTGGCTAATCTTCCGCTCGGCCATTGTGCTACGCGTAGGAATCCATGCTCGGCTTGGAGGATTCAGAAAAAACTCACCGATTCCTGACGCCGCAATCCAACAATGGCTTGCAGCTGACGGCGCGATAGCATGTTTCTCAAGTACTTCTTTCCTTCAGCTTGAATGCTGATCGCGCGCCGCAGCTGAAGGCCAGCGTTATGTTGCTTCGCGGTTCTTAAGCAAACAGAGTGGTCACGAGGTTATGTCTCTGATCTTACGAGAAGTGTTGCCAGGATTGGCCAACGAGCTAGAGGTCCTGTTGCGAAGCGATGACGAATCGGAGCTAGCCGATCAAATCGCTTCTCTGGAAGTTGTAGATAGATGTCGCTGTGATAGTGATTCCTGCGCGACGATTTACAATGTTCAAAACCCGGAACGGGCTTGGGGTCCAACGCATCGAAACATCGTCCTTGAGGTCCCGGAAGGTATGACGATGGTAGACGTCCTCGATGAGAGAATCGTTTCAATTGAGATTCTTGACCGTGACGAGATCACGGCGCAGGTCTTAAATCTTTTCCCATGAAAAGGGCGCGAGAAAAAGGCCTGTACCATCGCAGGGACAACATAATAAAGCCTTGCAGCTGACGCCGCGATAGCGTGCAAGTAATCTTTTTCCTTCAGCTCGAATGCTGAGCGCGCCGCAGCTGAAGGCAGGCGTTATGTGTCTTCCTGTTTGGTAACAAATATGAAATTCGGTAGCTGCAGATTATGTTTAGTTGAAAAAGATCTTGCACACTCGCATATCTTTCCAGAGTTTTTCTACGAACCAACCTACGATGACACCAATCGGTTCGTCTCTTTATCTACTCATCCGCGACATAAACCTAAACTATTTGAGAAGGGTCTGAGAGAGCATCTGTTATGTGAAAAATGTGAAGCGCAGTTTTGCCGTTACGAATCTTATGCCGCTTCAATTCTAAGGAAAGCAGGAGATTTTCGCACATCTGACAATCGCTTTGTAGTATCCCTGATCTTGAATACACGCGCTTCAAACTTTTCGGCCTGTCATTGATTTGGCGGTTTCACGTTTAAAGCCTACATATGTTTGGTGCGTGAATCTTGGCCCTCACGGGGAGGCGATCCGCTCAATGCTTGTAGCGGAAGATCCTGGGAAGCCTAGCAAATGTCGTTTTGCCGCTGTCAAAATTGAGGGAGCTAAGAGTGCGGACACCGTTATTCATGCGCCAGACAGAATAGTTATCGGAGGCCTTAACGCCTATTTTTTCCTTGCATACGGTTTTGAATGGTTATTTCTGATCTCAAATCATTCGGGCGACGTTCCCAAAGATTTCCCATTTGTTGGCATACACCCTGAATTAGTGATGCTTATCAGGGCAAGTGATGAAAGGGGATTCATCCGAGAAATGAGGCGAAGAATGTCAGGAGAGTTGCTGGAAAAAGCGAAGGGCGCCACATAACAATGCCTTGCAGCTGACGGCGCGATAGCATGCTTCTCAAGTAATCTTATTCCCTCAGCTTGATGCTGATCGCGAACCGCAGCTGAAGGGCCAGCGTTAGGCGTAGCATTATCTGATAGTGAGAATCCCAGTCCCGGGAGCCATGGAGGACAGTTCGATGTGGCTGAGTAAGAAAATAATAATATGGGGTTCTATAGCAAGTGCTATCACGGGTATTCTGGGTTTTATCTTCCTAGTATTACCCGACCTCAAGCCGGAGCCGCATCGCCCACCACCTACGATGGGAGCCGAACTAACCGATTTATCCCTCGAATACGGTGTTAACCATGCAGAGTATCTAAGAAGCAAGGGCCTGGCAGCAACTCCTTCTGACTTCAACGAAACAGGTGTGATTATTCATTTTACCGCGAAGATTGCGGGCTTTAAAGGGGAAAAGTGTCAGGTTTGGGGATCAGTATATGATTCTCAGGCCGTTTCAAAACTCTTTGATCTACCAGAAGGCAGAAATTTCACATCAGATGCTGACGAGGATCGTGCGAGCTCAGAGTTATGGGTTCCTTCTCCTGTGAGGAAGGGAGCTTTTTTCGTTAGGCTCGAATTGTACGACCCTAAAAACACACGTCTTACCTATAAAGATAGTGGCGTATTTTATGTCCATTAGTTAAGTAGAGCCGTAGAAGCCACGCCTAACAATGGCATGCAGCGGACGCGCAATTATCTTGTCTCTTATCAGTTAAGTTCAGTGCGCGCCGCTGATGCCCAGCGTTCGGCGGCTTCTCATATATGAGTTTCATTCTTGTTCCCTCAGAAGGCGATGACCTCCAAGTGAATGCTTGGAATTGGCGTCCCACGCTCGGGTTATTGTTCGCCGCGAATGTGATCACAGAGGACGAGCACGAACGCATGGGAGCGCACGGATGTGGCGGGAGAGTGGATGCAGAGAAGGCTTCGCGAATTGCTGATGCTGTGGTGCAGCAACTTATTAGCATGAATGCCGGAGAGCGAATGTTAGCGAACTTGTCGGTTTCGAAGGAGCCAAAGAAACTCGCAGTGTTCAGCCCTGATACGAATCCTGATGATATTGATAGCAACGAGCTCTATTCTACAACCTATGAATGGTTGGAAACGTTTGCGAAGTTTTGCAGAAGTTCGGGGGGCTTTAAGGTTATGTAGCGCCCGCCGAACAAAGCCTTGCAGCTGACGGCGCGATAGCATCTTTCTCAAGTAACCTTTTCCCTTCAGCTTGAATGCTGATCGCGCGCCGCAGCTGAAGGCCGGCGTTGGATTGCTACGACTTGGATGGAAGCATGGACATCTTCCGAAAGCTTGAGTTTAGTCAAGAGTGGATTGATCTTGGAATAATCACACCAGGCAAACTAACTCAAATCGAAGCTGACTCACTTCCGCTATCAGCTTGGCAATCTCATGCAGCCAGGCTCCTAAACAACAACTCGCCTCTGAGCTTAACCAGCAGAAAACTGCGCCAACTCAGAGTCACATAAAAACAGACGAGCACTCATATTGGAAATGGCGTGAGACAAAGATCGGTGATGCGAAAGAGTCTCGATCAGATTCAGTTCTTGAATGCTGATCAGGCCTTTGCTTCCGGCGACGACGCCTCCTTGTATAAAACCCTTGATGGCGGTGCCACGTGGCAGAACATCGCCGCGCAAGCGTCGGCGGCATGGGGAAACCGCCGTCTGCTGGGACGACGAGTACGCAGTCAAGCGGCTCGCCGAAGTTCGAGCGTAACTTACGTTCCAAGATCCTGCGTTTTCGTCAGCGCAAGTCGCCCAAATGACTTCACACGAAATCCAACGCGCGCTTGCGGCGGACTCGCCGGTGAGTAGCCTTTATTTGTAGTAGCGTGGGTTAGCCGCTCCAAGCGCTCGTTAGGCGGCTGCCGTACGCGCCGACGAAAGTCGACACCACGACATGACTTGGTTCCACACTCTATGTTGTATGGTTTGCGCTCTTCGGTTCTGTATAGTGCGTGGGGGCCGAGTTCGAGATTCGGAACCCCTCGTAACTTTCTGAATTGGTGGGACTTACAAGTCTGATTTGCCGAAGGGGGGACTCGAACCCCCACGAGTTACCTCACACGCCCCTCAAACGTGCGCGTCTGCCAGTTCCGCCACTTCGGCATGAAGTGAGACTTTGAAGGCCGGGGACATTATAGCCGGAATCGATTTCAAGAAAAGCGCCCCGAACTATTTGCTCGCCGTCGGAGAAGCCGCAGGCGCTGCGGGCGAAGCTGCAGGCGCCGCTGGTGAAGCTTGCTGCGCCGGCGCAGGTGTCGGCGTCGATGCCGGCGCGCTTTCGGGTTGTGATTGCAGCACCGAGCGCGCGCCGCTCAGGATCGGCAAGCCCAGCGTGAGTGCAATCAACATGAATGCGGCCGCGGCTCCAATCGTGATCTTCGCCAAAAGACTTGCCGTGCCGCGTGGTCCAAAAGCGGTGCTTGATAGAGTGTTAGAAAAAAGTGCGCCTGCATCCGCTTTGCCGGGCTGTAGCAGGATCACCACTATCAGGACAATACACGAGAGAATAAAAAGACCGTAAAGAATATAAGTGAACAAATCAAAACCTCATCGTCTGTAATTCACAATTTCCGCAAAACTCGCCGCTTTCAAACTCGCACCGCCAACAAGCGCGCCGTCGATGTCCGGTTGGCTCATCAGTCCAGCGATGTTATCAGGCTTAACCGAGCCGCCGTAAAGAATTCTCAAAGCCTCGCCTGCCGGCGCAGAGTGTCTTTCCGCGAAAACGCGCCGGATAAACGCATGCATTTCCTGCGCTTGCTCCGGCGTCGCTGTGCGTCCAGTGCCGATGGCCCAGACGGGCTCGTAGGCGACGATGATACGGTCGAGGTCTGAGGCTGTCAACCCGCTGAGTCCGCCGTTCAACTGCTGTGAAACAATGCTTTCAGCGCTTCCCTGCTCGCGTTGATCGAGCGTCTCACCGACGCACATGATCACCGTCAGACCGCTCTTGACACCGGCGTGCGTCTTTTTATTTACCTGCGCGTCTGTCTCGGCGTAGAACTGCCGTCGCTCCGAATGGCCGACAATCACGTATCTCGCACCAACGTCTTTCAGCATCGACGCTAACACTTCGCCCGTGTGCGCGCCCTCCTCAGTCTCAGTCGAGCAGTCCTGACCGGCGACACGGACGTTGGAACCTTCGAGTCGATCGGCAACTGTCTTGATCGCGGTGAAGACGGGCGCGATCACCACTTCGCAATGGTTTGCATTCGCGACGAGAGGCTTCAGCGCGAGTGCAGTATCAACTGCCTCGCTGAGCGTCTTGTACATCTTCCAGTTTCCGGCGATTACAGGTTTACGCATAGTTGACAGGGTTTACATGATTTTCAGGATTTATTATTGAGCGCTGCGACGCCGGGTAGTTCGTCGCCTGCAAGGAATTCGAGCGTGGCGCCGCCGCCGGTTGAGATGTGAGTGATCTGATCGGCAACGCCTGCGCGCGTGACGGCGGAAACGGAGTCACCGCCCCCGACGATTACCATCGCGCCGCGTTGTGCGGCTTCGGCGACGGCCTTAGCGACGCCGATCGTTCCCTGATCAAAAGGCGGTTCTTCAAACACTCCCATCGGACCGTTCCAGATGATCATGCGCGCGTCTTGTAGCGCCGCAGAGAAATGGGCGACGGTTTCGACGCCAATGTCCATGCCGACGAGACCGATGTTGGTAAACTCGATCGGTATTGTTTTGGCGACGATCTTTTGGCCCTTGATCGGTTCGTAACTGTCAACGACTTGATGGTCAGTCGGGAGCAGAAACGCAATTCCCTTCTCTTCGGCTCGCTTCTTAATTTCAAGCGCCTGCGGCATCATGGTGTCTTCGACTAAAGACTTGCCGACGGTAAAACCTTCAGCCTTCAAAAACGTGTAAGCCATGGCGCCGCCGATCAGGATCTTATCGACGCCGCGATCGATCAACGCGTTGATGACCGGAATCTTGTCTGACACTTTGGCGCCGCCGAGGATCGCGACAAACGGATGCTCAGGATCGTTGATCGCACGCCCCAGGTACTCGAGCTCTTTCTGCATCAGCAAACCAGCGGCGGCCTTCGAGACGTGGTGAGTGATGCCGGCGGTTGATGCATGCGCACGGTGCGCAGTGCCGAATGCGTCGTTGACGTAGATATCGCAAAGCGAAGCTAATTGTTTAGCGAAGTTGTCGTCGTTCTTCTCTTCTTCGGGATGGAAACGAAGGTTCTCGAGCAACAACACATCGCCATCCGATAGCTCTTTAACTTTTGACTCAACCTCTTCGCCAACACAGTCTTCGGCGAACGCCACCGGTCGGCCTAAAAGTTTCGAGAGATGTTCGGCGACGGGACGGAGGCTGTACTTTTCGTTTCGTTCGCCTTTGGGCCTGCCAAGATGCGAGGCGAGGATCACGCGCGCGCCCTGATCGATCGCGTATTGAATGGTTGGCAGTGAGGCTCTGATGCGCGAATCGTCGTCAACTCTTCCGTCTTTGATGGGAACGTTGAAATCAACGCGAATGAAGACGCGTTGGCCACGAAGAGGAAGGTCTTTGATCGACAGTTTAGCCACAAAAAACTTTTGACAGGATTTACAGGATTGACAAGATGACTCCTATAGCCCCTTGCTCGCGATGTACTTGATCAGATCCCGCACGCGGCACGAATAGCCCCACTCGTTGTCGTACCACGACAGTACCTTCAACATCCGCCCGCCGATCACCTTCGTATACTCCGCATCAACAATCGATGAGTTTGAGTTACGCTTGTAATCACTCGAAACCAGCGGCTCCTCGGAGAAATCGAGAATGCCGCGCAACTCCTCATTCGCCGCATCCTTAAACGCTCGATTCACATCCTCAGCGGTCGTCTCCGTCTCGAGGTCCATCACCACGTCAACGAGGGAAACGTTCGGCGTCGGCACACGCACCGAGATTCCATCAAACTTTCCTTTCAACTCCGGCAAGACCAGCGCGACGGCTTTGGCCGCTCCCGTCGAAGTCGGAATCATCGAAAGTGCCGCAGCACGCGCGCGCCGAAGATCTTTATGCGGCAGATCGAGAAGCTGCTGATCGTTTGTATAAGAATGGATCGTAGTCATCTGCGCGGCACGAATGCCAAACTTCTCATGGACCACTTTCGCCACGGGCGCCAGGCAGTTGGTGGTGCAGGACGCGTTGGAAATGATGTTGTGCGCAGCCGGATCGTACTTCTCTTCATTGACGCCCAACACGATCGTTATGTCTTCATTCTTCGCCGGGGCCGAGATGATCACCTTCTTCACAGTGCCGCGCAGGTGCTTCCTCGCGTCTTCGGCTTTGGTGAACAGTCCGGTTGATTCAATGACGATTTCCGCGCCCACTGATTCCCAGTCGATCGCCGCCGGATCGCGCTGCGAAAACACACGAAACTCGTCGCCCTCGACGCTGATCCCGTTCTCCGTCGAAGTGATCTCATGATCCAGATTGCCGAGCACCGAGTCGTACTTCAGCAGATGCGCGAGGGTCCTGGTGTCAGTCAGGTCATTGACGGCTACGAAGTCGATGTCAGGATCACCGATAGAAGTGCGATAGATGTTGCGTCCGATGCGACCGAATCCATTGATACCAACCTTCACCGCCATTGTCGAAATCCTCCAACCTGGAATTGAGTTTCGTCTCGATTGTGGGACAATACCGGTTGCAAATTTGGGACAGAATTCCGCCCGAGCGTAGCCGCCTTTGTAACCTGGAGAAGCCCCGCAGTGTCTCTACACAAAGAAACGCAAGATTATGCGGCGCGTTTCGGCGTGTCAAGCGAGCCTTTTGCAACTTTTTGAAACTGCATTTCCGAACATAACGTAGTACAGGCTTGATGCGGCGGACCTTCGTTTGCCAGAATGTCTTCGACTCTTCCTTACCGTAGCAGTAGGACTGGAAGGAAACACGTTTAAGGAGCTCTTCGTCTGATGTTTAATTTGATATCTCGTACTTTGATCCGGCCGCTGGTTTTAACATGTCTCGTGTTCGCCGGAATGAATGCCGCATTGGCACAAACACCGCAGTCAACGCCGCGTCCGACACCGGCTCCTGGAGATCCAACAAGGCCCCCAGGAACTGAACCCATTCCGGGTACCACAACGCCAACGCAGAATCCCGCGGCGCCTCCGGGAACACAGCAAACAAGTCCGACCACGCCGCCGGGAGTTACTGTGCCACCGGTACAAACACCATTACCAACGCCTCCCGCAGGCAACGTGCCCGGTGGCTCGAACGTGCCCAGCGGAGCGAACGAGCCTTTGCGCGAACCGGTGATTCCGCAGTTTCAGGCGAAGCCATTGCCGCCAGTACCGAGTCTTAACCGATTGGGTATAGGCACTGAGTCGGTGGCGCTGTCTCTGAACGACGCGATCAAGCGTGCACTCGAAAACAACAACGACATCGAAGTCGCACGTGATGACGTCCGCTTTGCAGAGACTCAATTGCGCGCGCTCGAGGGCATCTTCGATCCGATCTTCGCGATCACGCCGCAATACGACAAGCGCATTTCTCCGCAGCAGAGCTCGTTGGGCGGCGGTTCCGTGACCAGTACGACGACTTATTCATGGAGCCCGTCCGTGCAGAAGCAGTTTGCCCGCGGCGGTGGAAGCTATTTCCTCCAGTTTCAAAACTCGCACACTGACACGAGTAACAGTTTCAGCTTGCTGAACCCGTTCTATTCGTCGAACCTCTCTTTGCAGTTTACGCAACCACTGCTGCGAGATCGTTCGATCGACAACAATCGCCGGCAGATTCGCATTCAGCGCAAGCGATTGGACCAGTCAGACGCGGACTTTCGCCAGCGCACCATTGATGTGATCACGCGTGTCCAGCAGACTTACTGGGAACTCGTGTTCGCCTTGCGCGATCAACAAAACCAGCTCGCTAACCTGAATCTTTCGCGTGAGAGTTTGCGAAATATCGAAGCGCAGATTGCAGCCGGTGCGAAAGCTCCGCTCGAGAGAGCGGAAGTCCAGACCGAGCTCGCGAATCGTGAAACGGCGCTGTACTCGGCGATTCAGGCAGTTGCGATTGCGGAGAACAACCTGAAGGTTTTGATCTTCAAGAATCCAAACAGTCCCGAATGGTCCGCGCAGCTCACGCCGACTGAGACGCCGAAGTTTGACACAAACCCGGTGAATCTCGACGACGCGCTTAAAGCTGCTCGCGACAATCGTCCTGAGTTGCGGCGCCTGCGTTTGCAGAACGATATCAACGCCATCGATCTCAGTTTCTTCAAGAACCAGACCAAGCCGCAGATCGATTTAGTTGGGACAGTGGCGTTGACTGGTCTCGCTGGTCAGAACGTCTCAACCATTGTGACGCCGGGAACTCAGGTACCGATCATCAGTGGCGATCCTCTGACGAATCCAAACGCGTTTTTGCTCGAGCAGATTCGTCAGACTCAGATCGCGTTGGGGCTCCCCACGACAACTACACCGCTGGTGGCGGCACAAGGTAGTGGTCCAAATCCCACGCTCATCGGCGGCTACGGGCGCGACCTGCGTAACTTGATCAGCGGCGACACGCGCAACGTCACGCTAGGTGTCGCGATTTCCTTTCCGTTCAAGAACAAGACTGCGGAAGCGAACCTCGCGGGTGCGCGGATTCAGAAAGAGCAGTTACAGGCATCGATGAGAGCGCAGGAGCAGACTATTGAAGTTGATGTGCGGAATTCTGCTCAGGCGGTTGAATCAGCACGGCAGCGAGTTCTTTCGGCGCGTGAAGCGCGCGTGAATGCTGAAATGCAACTCGAAGGCGAGCAGCGGCTGTACCAGGTGGGACGTTCGACGACGTTCTTGCTGTTCCAACGTGAGAACGCACTCGCGAACGCGCGTGCTTCTGAGCTGAGAGCGGAGACCGATTACAACAAGGCGTTAGCGGACTTGCAGCGTGCAACTTCGACGACGTTGCGGGCCAATAACGTGGTGGTTGACGCGCCCATAGCCCCATAGCCGCCCCGATATCATCCTTAATGGGCCGCAGATTTCCGCGGATAAACGCAGATCAGCGTTAATCTGCGTTTATCTGCGGCTTTATTATTATGCAATGAAGATCTCCGCCACTATCATCACCCTCAACGAAGAATCGAATATCAAGGCCGCCTGTGAATCAGTCGCATGGGCCGATGAGATCGTGGTGGTAGACTCAGGCTCGACTGACGCCACGCGCGAGCTCGCCGAAGCCTGCGGCGCGCGCGTGATCACAAATCCCTGGCCGGGCTTTGGCGCGCAGAAGCAGTTTGCCGTTGAACAGGCTAAGCACGAGTGGATCTTCAGCCTCGATGCGGATGAGCGAGTGTCTGACGAACTCAAGAAATCCATTCTGTCCTTGCGCACGGCCGCAGAACTCGCGGATGGCTACCTCGTTGCTCGTCGCACTTACTACCAGCAGCGTTGGATTCGCGGCGGCGGCTGGTATCCAGATCGACAGTTGCGGCTCTTCAAGAAAAGCATGGGCCACTGGAAGGAACGTCACATTCATGAATCGGTGACGATGAATCCCGGAACGCGAGTCGAGAAGCTGGCAGGCGATCTGCTGCATTACACTTCACAAGACGCAGCGCATCATCATCGCATGATCGGTGAACGTTATGCGCCGCTCGCCGCTCGCCAAATGTTTGAAGAGGGACGGCGGACTTCAGTTCTTGGAGTGGCCTCTGCCGGACCGGCAGCATTTATCAGAAGCTTGATTTTGAAAGGCGGGTTACGAGACGGCTTCGCAGGCTTTACGATTGCGAGCTTCGCCGCGCATCATGCGTTCCTGAAGCACTTGATGCTCTGGGAAAAACAAACCGCGGATAAGACGGATAAAAACGGATTAAGATGATCGATTTGAGCCTCGTTTTCCCTGTCGTTGGCTATGTGATAGCCGGAGTTTTTGGCGCTATCATCGGCAGTTTCCTCAATGTTGTAATTCATCGCGTTCCGCTTGAAGAGTCGATTGTCTTTCCCAACTCGCGCTGTCCTTCGTGCGGCGCGGTCATCGCTTTCTACGACAACATTCCGGTCCTGAGTTACGTGGCGCTCCGCGCAAAGTGCCGGAGTTGCAAAGAGCACATCTCATTTCGCTATCCGGCGGTCGAGCTTTTGACGGCAGCGTTGTTCGTCGCCGTCGCCTGGCACGATGGCCTAAGCGCTGCACTGCCGTTTGACCTTGTCTTCGCGTCAGCATTACTGGCGCTTGTTTTCATCGACGCCGAGCACATGATTCTCCCCAACGTAATTACTTATCCGGGGATCGTGTTTGCACTCGTGGCCCGGATCGCGATTCCTTACTTGACCGCCACGCCACACTTCGACGATCTCCCGTCGCTCGCGCAAGGTGCACTCGCCGGCATGCCCATTTGGGTAGCATCGCTGGCCGGAGGTCTCATCGGCGCGTTGATCGGCGGTGGCTCTCTTTGGCTGATGGGCTGGACCTGGGAAAAACTTCGCGGCATCGAGGCAATGGGTCTCGGCGACGTGAAGATGATGTTTATGGTCGGGGCTTATCTTGGCTGGCGACTCACGATTCTAACGATCTTCGTCGGCGTGTTGACGGGTTCGATAATCGGTATTCTCTTGATGGCGCGCCAACGCGAGCGAAATATGCAGATGCTGCTGCCGTTTGGAGTCTTTCTCGGCCTCGGTGCAATTGCAGCATTACTCTTCGGCGCTCCACTCGTCGAGTGGTACGCCGGCCAATTTAGATGAAACCGCGGATGACACGGATCTAAAAACCGGATTTAAATCCCGATTTAAAATCCGCGTCATCCGCGGTTAAAGTATTCGTTCCAACGGCGATCGACGAGGGTTTTGATGTCGTCGCGCACAATCAATTCATCAGGGAAGCCGGGCTTGGTGCGTGCGTCGATGACGATTGGCGCTTTGTAAACGAGATGGTGTCGCTGGACCGTGGTGTGTGAGGCATAAATATCGGATGCGGGTTCAAACCTGGTCCACGTCGCCCACAAGAAGTCCGGCGATGATCGAGCCACGCGCGCATCGTCGTGCAAAACAATCAACGACCAATTCTCAAACAGCGGATCGCGCGCCACTCTCGCCGCCAACGACTCATCATCCGTAAATGATGCGCCCTGCAGTACCAAGCATCCACCGCAAAAAACTTCAGCACGCGAGATGTAACTCGGTAAGTTCTCGCTAAACTCGCGCGGCAGTTTGCGGACCGGTTCACCTAAACCCAGCATGATGGCCTTGCTGCCTTCGTTCACCTTCCCACTCGTGTAGTCAAGCGTATCCATCGAAACGTTTGAAAACACGAATAGATCCGTTTCGGGCCGGAAGCGCTCAAGCACGTGTTCCAATAAACGAGGAAAGTTTTTCAGATCCTGCGGCGTGTCCGTGAGCAGCAGGAACTTCGTCAGAGACAACTGCCCTTCACCGAGAATCCTAAACGCGGAAACGAGCGCTTCACGCCCGTATCGCTCGCGCACGACAGCAGCACAGAGCGAATGAAATCCAGTTTCGCCATACGTCCACAGATCTCGCACCGAAGGCATCACCATGGGAAACAGCGGCGATAGCAGTTTCTGCAAATAATCGCCGATGAAGAAATCTTCCTGCCGCGGCTTGCCAACTACAGTTGCCGGATAGATCGCATCGCGCCGGTGAAAGACCGCATCCACGTGAAAGACCGGATAATCGTGACGCAGCGAGTAGTAACCATAATGATCGCCAAACGGTCCTTCAGGATGCCGCTCGTGCGGCGGCGCATAACCAACGAGCGCGAACTCCGCCTCGGCTGCGAGCCGGTGTCTCTCACGGCCGAGTGGATTGCTGGTTGTCTTTAATTTTTGTCCGGCAAGCAGCGACGCGAGCACCAGCTCGGGCACGTCTTCCGGCAACGGAGCGATCGCGGCGAGAATCAGCGCTGGTGGCCCACCAAGAAACACAGTCACAGGTAATGGCTGATCGAGACGCTCCGCTTCCGCGTAATGAAACCCGCCGCCTTTTTGAATCTGCCAATGCAACCCGGTCGAGCGCTCGTCATAGACCTGCATGCGATAAATGCCAAGGTTGTGCTTTTTAGTTAGCGGGTTCTCGGTATAGACCAGCGGCAGCGTGATGAATGGTCCACCATCTTCCTGCCAGGTGGTCAAGACCGGCAGTTGGTCCAGCCGGGCAGGTCGATCGAGAACTTGAGTGACTGGCGAGCGCGAAGTGTTTGTCGTTCCGAGTCTCAGCAACTCGAGCGCGACTGAACGACGTTTCCAAAGTTCCCCGAGGTTAGGCGGCAGGATCGACTCCGCAATCTGCACCAATTCACGGACCAGGGCTTCCGGCTTCGGGCCAAACGCGAGATCGATGCGCCGCTCCGTGCCGAACAGGTTGGTCACGACCGGATAACGACTTCCCTTCACTCGCGTGAACAACAGCGCCGGCCCGCCTTCGCTAATCACGCGACGATGGATCTCGGCCAATTCGAGGTAAGGATCAACCTCAGCTTTGACGGTGATGATTTCGTTTTCTCTGGTGAGTCGATCGAGAAATGTGCGCAGGCTCGCGTGCATTCAGATGGTTTACGGCCGATCCGGAGTTTTCTCGACGGTTCGCGGGCGCGCGCGCGTCTCCGGCACCGGCTCGCCGAGTCGCTTCTCGATCTCGTCGTGGGCAATCTCCGCGGCTTCGGCGACATATAGCTGTTGTGATTCGAGAAAAGGTTTGATCAGATCGAGAGTCTGTGCGTCGCCGATATGAGCGAGCGCTTTCAGTAACCCGGCATTGATACGAGGCGCGTTGTTGCTTCGCTTCAAAAACGGATAAAGCAGATCCGGGCTCTCTAATTCAGACAAGTAACCAACCGCCTGATCTTGCCGGCCGGAATCGAGATCATCGACTACTCGATAGAGCGCTTCTGCTCGGCCCATGCGATACAGCGCCCAATCGAGCGCCAACCGGACCTCTTTGTTCTTTTCCTGTAACTGGTAACCTTCAACGAGCTTCCGCTGATCCGTTGCAGCGAGACGGGCGAGGGCCTCTGCACTGCGCTGTCGCACGTGCGCATCCGCGCTGCTGAGTTGTTTGGCAAACTCCTTCGGGTCCGACCGCGCATCCACACCATCGATCGGCGACTGCTGCGCTTTCGATGAAACCCCAACCAACAACACCAACACGATGGCTACAAAATTGAATCTGTTCATAATCCGTGTAATCCGTGGTTCAACCTGTCTGTTGCTTCTTTCGCAACAGCGCGGTATTGAGATCCAGCTCCGCAACGGGAATCACTTCCACGTTCGGATACTTCTTTTGCAACTCAGGCAAAAACGCCTTCGCATTACCGACAATGATAATGTTACTGGTCTTCGCATCCAACCGCGTGCCTGCAAACTTCTGAATATCGGCAGTGCTGATCGCCTGCACGTTGTTTATGAAGCGGTTGATCTCGTCGAGGCCCATGCCGTAAAGCGCCAGCGACGCCAGCTGGCCCACCAACCCATTTGCGGTTTCAAGGTTGCGCGAAAAGTTTCCCACCAGCACAGCCTTACGTGGAATCAACTCCACATCGGCGGGCGGCGATGCCGATAGGCGAGTGATCTCGCCCAACAACAGATCCGCCACCTGGGCGCCCGACTCATTCTTCGTCTGGGCGGAAGCGATAAACGGGCCCACGTCACGACGAGTTTCCAGAGAACTGCCCGCGCCATAACTCAACCCACGCTTGATGCGAATCTCCTGGTTGAGACGTCCCGAGTAACCACTGAGAACCGAGTTCGTGACGATGCCGCGGAAGTAATCCGGATCTTTACGGGTGATACCGGTGCGAGCAAGATAGACCGCAGCCTGTCCGGCATCAGGCTTATCGATTACGACAACGCGGCCAGACTTAGCTGCGGTTGCGCTTTCCATCGCCGCGCTCGAAGTAGGCAACGGAGTTGTTGGTTTTTGCCAGTCACCAAAATACTTAGTCGCGAGTGCGAAGCCGTCTTTCGCATCGATGTCACCGCCGATCACGAGTATGGCATTGTCCGGACGATAATACCGGGAATGTAATTTCGTGATGTCTGCTGCGGTGATTCGCGTTAGGGATTCGGTTGTGCCCTCGACTGGATGGCCGTAAGGGCTATCGCCAAAGACTACCCGCGCAGCGACAAAACGCGCGATCGTTCCCGGGTCGCCCATCGCCAGCGTAAAGTTGTCGAGGTACTGCTGTCGTAGTCGCTCCACTTCCTCACTCTTGAACGTTGGGCGACGCACAACATCCGCGAGAATCTCCATCGCCTGCGAGATCTTCGACGACATCACACCGACTGTCGCGAAGGACGAATCCCAACGCGCACCGGAGTCGAGCGATCCGCCAAGGCTTTCGATCTCCTGTGCGATCCTCGTCGCATCTCGAGTTTGCGTGCCTTTGGTAAGCAGGCTGGCGGTCATATCTGCGAGCCCAGCCAACTCCGGTGGATCAACCTCACTGCCATTCTTAATCAGCAATTGAGCGGAAATGAGCGGAGTTTCTCTTCGCTTGATGACGATCACTCGCAATCCGTTTGGAAGAGTTTGCTCGACGGGTTTGGGAAACGTTGCCGAGCGTGGCGCCGCAGGCGGTGGTGGCGTGGCTTGTGGGGTTTGGGCATGAACAATTCCAGCGCATAGGACGCAACACAGCAAAAGCGTTTTCCCGCAAAGGCGCAAAGGCGCAAAGGAAAGACTAAGCATAGTTATTGACCCTCCTTCGGCTTCGTCGCTTCCGGCAGGTAATACAAAACCAGGCGGTTCGAATCGGTGAAGTATTTCTTCATCACACGCTGCACGTCGGCGGCGGTGACAGCTTGCAGCCGCTCGAGATCCGTATTGACGCGAGCAGGATCTCCCAACAAGACCGCTGCTTCTCCAAGGGCCTGGGCCTTTCCGTTACTTGTCTCACGTTCACGCAACTGGTTCGTGATCAGTTGGTTCTTTGCTTTCTCCAGCTCAGCCTCGGAGACCGGGGCGTCTTGCAGCTTCTTGACCTCGGCCAGCAGGGACTTCTCCGCGTCCTCAACCTTCTTTCCTTCGGACAAGATAGCCCCCACTATAAAGAGCCCGGCATCCTCGAGAGTATTTGCGTCAGACTCGATTTCGGCTGCGATCTGCTGAGTGTAAACGAGTGCGTGATATAGCCTGGACGACTCGCCCGCCGAAAGAATCGCGTTCGCGACACGCAATGCATCCGAGTCCGGATCGGATCGCTTCGTCGTCAAGTACGTCAAGCCAACAGCCGGGAGATCGTTCCGCCCATATTCCGTCAAACGAGCCTCGCTCTTCCGCAAAGGTTCTTTGACCGACACGCGCGGCAGTGGCCGCGAAGGCTTTGCGACTGGAGCGAAATACTTGTCTACCCACGCATCGAGCTGTTTGGGATCGAAGTCACCAACCACCACGAGGGTCGCATTGTCCGGCCGGTAATAAGTTGAATGAAACTCCTGCACGTCCTGAAGCGAGGCCGCGTCGAGATCCTCGATACTGCCGATTGTTGGGCGCTTGTAAGGATGCTCAAAAAATGACTTCGCTTGCAGCAGATAAAAGAAGCGACCATAAGGCGGAGCGAGTACACTCTGCCGGTATTCTTCCTTCACGACGTCGCGTTCTGATTTGAAGTTCGCATCGTCAACGTTAAGACCAGACAAGCGATCCGCTTCCGCCCAGATAAGAGTCTCGACATAGTTCGAGGGCACTACTTCGTAATAAACAGTGACGTCGTCGTTGGTGAAGGCGTTGTTGAAGCCACCGACGTCCTCCGTGAGCCGGTCCATCATCTCCGACTTCATGTTCTTCGTGCTCTTGAACATGATGTGCTCGAAAAGATGCGCAAAGCCGCTGCGATTCTGCGGATCGTCCTTCGATCCCACGTGATACCAGACCTGGATCGCGACAGTTGGACTGGAATGATCGGCTACCGTCAACACGCGCAGGCCGTTGGCCAGCGTGCGATCCGTGTACTTGAGCTGGGGCATGCGGGTTTGGGCCAACCCGCTCAACTGCGCCAAGGCAAGCAGACAGGCGCCGAGCATTAAACGAAGGGAAGTACGAGCCATCAAGTTTTCTCCAGGTTATTTGGACAGGATTTTCACGATTTGCAGGATTTGCAGGATCTTGTAAATCATGAAAATCCTGTAAATCCTGTCCAATTATAGCTAATCGATATCCAACGGGTTCCGGTAGGGTTTGTCTTTGTCTTTATCAGCCCGCTTCATTGCTTCCTGAAACTTCTCTTCGAGAATGCGATCGCGATCCTTCATAGAGCTTAGTTCCTGCGCGAAGATCTGCTCGCGCATCTGTTTTTGCTTGTCCAGGCCTTTGACCATCTCGTCAAACGACGCCAGCGGTTTTGTCTTCTCTTCATGGGAGATGATGACGCCGGTTTGCGCATCGATCGTCATGTTGGCCTCGCAGCAGGGACAAATGATCGTAAATCTCGAACTATCAGTCATGGGGTCCTCCTTGCCAGGGAAGTAGTATAGCCAGAAAGAAGCACAAAAAGCACAAAGAACTTGAATAAGTCCTCTGTGCTTTCCGTGCTTCCTTGTGGGTGAGTTTACGTTATGGAATCACTTTGTTGACTGCTTTCTTTGTCTTACTGCCAACCTTCTTTGCGCCTTTCACGCTTTTCTTACTCACGGTCTTCGCGCCGCCAACTGTCTTTTCACCAATGTCCTTGCTCGTGTCAGCCGCCTTTTCACCAACGTCCTTGCTGGTATCGACCGTCTTTTCACCAATGTCCTTACTCTTGTCAACTGTCTTTTTACCAATCTTCTTACTGGTGTGGGTCGTCTTTTTACCAATCTTCTTACTGGTGTGGGTCGTCTTTTTACCAATCTTCTTGCTGGTGTGGGTCGTCTTTTTACCAACCTTCTTGGTTGTATCGACCGTTTTTTCACCAACATCCTGGCCTGTATCGACCGTCTTTTTACCGACTTTCTTCGTTGTATCGACCGTCTTGTCTATTGCGTCTGCGGTCTTTTTCTTGGCCTGGCCAGCGGCTTGGCTGGTGGGATATCCAACGCCAACACCCACAAGCAGGAATATCACTAACAAGCAAATCTTCTTCGTCACGCTACTATCCTCCTAACTGAGCAAAGCTTCCTGTAATCGAGCAAGCAACGTGCCAGATTCGGTCCGGTTTTTCTTACGTTCTTGCCGCAAATGTTCGGGCGGAAACCGCAAAGTGAGACGCTCAACTCCGGCGGACGTTCAGTTACAATACGGCATAACCTTCACAGCGGGTTTTCCATTGACTTTCGTTCGGAATTCCTTTAGAAGCACACTATTGCAAACACTGCGGAGGCCTTGCGCCCCATCTTGTTTCTGATCGGAAGCCGCCGCTGAATCTTCTCAAGGCGTTCAATAATTGAGATCGAGTGCTAAATAATCATCCCCAAGGAGCCTTCTTTATGCGCAGACTGCTTTTTGTTGCAACGGGCGTGTTTTTTCTCGTCGCTACATTGCTTCCCACACAACGCGCTTTCGTCGTGCGTGCTGTGTCGGACGGCGAACGCCTGGCAATGTACAGCAAACCCGCGGTGGTTCGTATCGTTGACGGCGCAGCAGGTCAAATCCTGTTTCAACCACCCGGCTACCAGGGACAAACATTCAACGTCTCCGCCATCTCACTCGGATCTGGTTTCTTCATCAGTTCCAATGGCTACATCGCCACGAACGCGCACGTAGTCTCCAGCACTCACGACGGTGAAGACAAGGCGAAGCAGGCGCTCTTCTGGCAAATGCTGCAACAGATCGGCCAGCAACTCGGTAAGGACCCGAGAACTTTGCCCGCGAACTTCATCGATCAGCACAGCACGCTGCAAAGCTTCCAACTCTATCACCATGTAATCATTCCTGACGGCAGTGCTTTCCCATTCGAGATCAAGCAATACGGCGCGCCGACCGGGGAGAGCAACGACCAGGGCAAGGACGTGGCCGTCATTAAGATCGAGGTCAAAAACGCTCCCATCCTTAAAATGGCGGATTCGGATAAAGTTCAACTACAGGACCACGTGACGGTTATCGGTTATCCAGGCGCCGCCGACACGTTCAACTCCGGACTGCTCAGCAGCAAGTCAGCACTGGAAGCAACCATCAACGACGGCAAGATCTCCGCGAAGAAACAGGCGACGAGTGGCGCACCGATTCTCCAAACCAACACTGCTGCGACTCACGGAAATTCCGGTGGACCAGTACTGAACGATGCGAACGAAGTAATCGGCCTGCTCACCTTCCGCGGCGACACTGTAAACGGCCAGGAAGTATCGGGATTCTCCTTTATCGTTCCTTCCAACACGGTGATGGAATATGTGAAGAGTGCCGGCGCGGCCAACACTGAAGGCCCGACTGATACATCGTGGCGCGAGGGTTTGGATTATTACTGGAACCAGTACTACTCGTCGGCGATTCCGAAGTTTGAAGAAGTAAAGAGACTGTTTCCGCAACACTCGGAAGTTGATCGCATGGTCCAAAGCGCGCAGCAGCTCAAGGCCGAGGGGAAAGAGAAATCAAGCTTTCCATGGTGGGCTGTGGGCGTGATCCTGGGTGTTCTGTTTTTCCTCGTGCTGATCGTGATCATCATCGTTGCGGTGGTCGTGATCGCGCGCCGGCGCGGTAAGAAAAAACCCGGACCGGCGCTTCCGGAAAGCGGCATGGGCCATCGTGCACCTGCACCTGCTCTTCGTTCTCCGTCACCTGCTCATGCGGAGGCGGTACCGCCGCGAGCCGCTCCTTCACCTCCACCATCACACGTGCCGCACGTTGCCGGAGGTGATCAGGGAAGAACAATCGACCTCTCGCGAACGGTTGCTATCACGGCTGACGGTGACAACTTCAAGCCCAGCTACGGATCGATCAAGTTTGTCTCTGGTCCACTATCGGGACAGCAGTTTCAAATCAAGCCTGATGGAGATTTCATCGGGCGCGATGGCGGCTCGTCGCAAATCGTGATTGGGGATCCGCGGATCTCGAAACGACATTTGTGGATTGGTGTAAAGGGCGGGCGCGTCGTGATCACCGATCAGAATTCGCGCAATGGCACCTTCGTTAACGATCCGAAATCGCAGCGTGTTACTGAAACTCCGTTGAACGCCGGTGATGTCGTGATTCTGGGTGAGTCAGACGTAGCACGTTTCGAGTTTATTCACTAAAGAGCCATCCGCAGATTGCGCAGATTGCACAGATTTCTTTGTAGGACATCTGTGTAATCTGTGCAATCTGTGGATGGTTCGTGGTTAAAGCCCCTTGCACATCCCAGGGAGCCACGGTTCGCGAATCACGTGGTCGTAGCTAGCCTTTACTTCCGCACGGCTCCAGCCTGGTCGCTGCCACATTGAATGGTCGGAATACTCGATGCGATTGATCAGGACGTTTTCCTTGAAAGGTTTCGCAGCGTTGTCGGCCAGTGTCTTCACGTCCACGACGTCGCTCGGGCCGGCAAGACTGAAACCCTCGAGCTCTTTCCCTTTACCCGCCGGTATATCCACGCCGCAGAGAAACTGCCGGCGCGCCACCAGATCAGGATTGGCGGGGTCGTGAAATTGATACTCCCAGAAAACGGCCTCGACGCTTTTCTGGGTAGCATTGTGAACTTTAATGCGATAGGCGAAGCCGTCCACGGGCCCGGTTTTCCCAGAGCGTGATTCGGCGACACTCTTCTCCAGTGCAGCACTGCGACCGTCGATTGTGTCGGCGTTTGGATCTCTGGCGCCCTGCGGATCGTTGACTCTTGCGTTGCGAGCAAAATTCCGATTTTGCGGAATCATTGCTCGGGCCGGAGCTGCGCCTTCAGTCTCTGAAGTGTCCCTTGTCCGCCGTGCGCGTGACCACTTGAAACTGGTGACGGTTAACGGCGAACCATCATTTGTAGTAGGAACTTGAAAAGGGACTAGAAGACTCAGCAGGAGGGAAAGTAGTAAAAGGGTCTTCATGGTGCCGCAGTATGCGCCAGTTGCAGCAGCTATTCAACTATTTTTGCCTGGCACTGTCTCAGAAATTCTTCACGGTTACTGAAGAAGACTGGCAGGGCTTCAACTCGATCTCAGTCTTCGCCGCTTCTGCATCGCGACGTAGCCTGGCGCGAGTCTCTGTTTCATCCGGCCACCGGAGTTTCCTCACCGGCGAATCAGCTTCATCGCCGGGCGGTTGCGCCAATACCCAGTAGCGTCCTGGCGCGATACTGTTCATCGTGATCTTTCCGTCAGGACCTGCTGCGCCGGCGTAGTAGCGTAAGGGGTCGTCCGCCCGCTCCTTTTCAACCGGAACCAGGTAAACCGCCAATCTCTCCGGAAGCGTTTCGCCTTCTTTTAACGCAACCTGTCCGTCGATTGAGGCAGCGCCTTTAGCAAGCGTGACCGTCAATCCGGAGAGCTTGTCGCCGACCTTAACGTTGGTCCAGGTCCGCGCTGCATCCACCGGCTTGCTTGCTTTCGCAGCCGGTGACGCAAACGAGACCGATTGCAGATACCAGTGTTTCGCGGGGAGTCTCGCGGCGAAGTAATACTGGCCTGGCGCCAGGTTCTTCAACGTGACATTCCCTTGCGCATCAGGAGGAACGGGCGCGCCGAGTCCCCAAACAAATCGCGGCTGGTTTTTGGCCGCTTCGTACTCCTTGTGCCACGCAGAAATAAACGTCTCTTTCAAAGCCAGCGGACCTTTGTCACTACACTCGGGTACTTTTGATTCTTCCAGCACGACCCGGCCGCTGATCGTAGCCATCGGTCTGGTGACTAATTCAATTCCCATCAGGTCGGCGCCTTTCACCCTGATCAGCTTCGACTCAGACAGTCCTCGTTCACCTCCCGGAGCATACGACTGCGCCGTCAAATAGTAGTCTCCATCCGCGACTCCGATGAACTCAAATGCACGATTCTCTTGTTGAAAGGCGTCGGATTGAGAATCGGGGTCTGTGATGGAATTTAGAGTGACATTGAACCCTGAGTCCTCGAATACTGGTCCAGCCACGGTCCCGCTGATGATCCTGCCTTGCTCACCACGGTAGCGAATGTCAACGTCAGTGCTTTCTTCCCCCGCACGCACATTGATTTCTGCGGCAGTATCGCGCGTTGAAGAAGGCGCATAAGTGGGCACGTCCGAATAAAACGCATCGACTGATCCATGAGTATGCTCGCTGGATCCACCGGCCCTCACAATGTAAGTTCCCGTTGGGATTCCATAGATTCTATAGATACCGCGATCGTCCGTCCCAACCGCTTTTACCATTGCTCCGGAAGTTAAGCGACGCCCGTACTGATCGCGTATCATCCGCACGAGCACACCGACCTCGGCGAGCGGATCACCGGAGAGCGTTGTGACTCTGCCGGTGATGACGCCTCCCTTGATAAGCACGAGAGTCACCGAGTCTCCAACCTGGGATGGCGCCGGCGGCGTGGAATCAGGCGGGCGAGGTGCGGGTATGTACGCGGGCAGTGACGCAGATATTGAATAAGAACCGCGTGTCAACCCACTCAGTTTGAACATGCCTTCGCGATCGGTGCTTGTGACCTGAGGAGGTCCAGTTGCGCCGGCTGCACGCGCCCAGACCACCGCGTTAGGCAGAGGTTGACCACTGTCGTTAACGACCCTGCCCGTAATCGCATCGCTCTTTGAGCCTTCGCTTGGCGCACTGCTCTCCGCGGACTGTGTTTGCGCAAAGATGCAGATCGAGGTCAACACCAGCATCAGGACCATGCCGGCCACTGAACTAAACCAAGCTTGCACTCTGAACTGCATCTCTAAGGTCTGCCGGAAGTCGAATCCAAATTGATCGTCAGCGTGACCTCGGTCACGGCTCCGCCCACCACGACCACCTGCTGTTTTGCCTGCGGGTTCACAACGCGCGCATCGCGTGCGTATATTCCGCCGATCGTCACTTCATACATGCCGGGCACGAGCCCGTCTTTGAAAAACTGACCTCGAGCATCTGTCTGGACGTTCTCGCGCGAGCCTGAAAATGGGCTGGGAGTCTCATCCAGCCTTTGCAATAAAAGGTATATGACCGCGTTCGGTGGCAACGTGCCGTTCTCCACCTTTACCACTCCGCGGATCGTTCCGTTCGCGTAGTTGACGATTACTCGAACTCCGGCAATCTGCTCTTTATCCTTGATCTCAATGCCCTTTGGATAAACAACGCCATCACGCTCGACGCGAACAATCCGGAAACGATCTCGTTCAAGTGAAAAGTTCACCATGCCGGCTGACAAGCCGCCAATCAGAAAGCTCCCATCCGGGTTTACAGTCGTTGACTGACCGTAGTTAGTGACTGAGTTCTCGTTATTCACGTATGCGTTCAGTCGCAGTCGCTTAGCCGCCGCCTGAGCGGCTTTGTCGTCCGTGCCTTCCAAAACGACTACGCCCGACACGCTGCTGCCTTTTGAGACTTTAACCACCAATCCGGTTACGTCTCGATCTATCACCTCGAAACGAACTGAATCAGCTCGCCAATCATTGTCCATCCGGCGGTCAATCATTACTGCATATTTACCCGGCGACAGATTGTCGAAGTGGAATTCGCCTTCACTGGTGGAAACAGCTCCGTTTGACGTCGAACCGTTGCTGTTTGCATCGAAGTAGATCTCGAGGCCATAAGGCACATTCGCTAATGGTCTACCGGTCTCGCCATCAACGATGCGCCCGCGTACTGAATACTTCGCGAGCGTGCGACCAAGCGTGATATCGATGTTGGTCGTTTCGCTTCCCTCGCTCACCTCTATGATCCCAGCTTCAGCAATGTCTGAGGTTCCGGGATAAAAAGCTTGTTTGTAGGTGGACGATTGTCTGCTGCCCCAGTTGTGCTTTTGTCCTGCTGAAATTTTGTAGTTGCCCGGCCGCACACCAAATATTCTGTAAATGCCACGGTCGTCCGTTACAGTTTCCGGTCTCATGAAATATGACCGGCGCATCTGAGCCGGATTCGCCTGAACTGGATAGAGTGTCACTCCTTCCTCGACTAAAGGATGCCCGTCGGAGTCAGTGACTTTCCCCGTGATCACGCCACCATGAATCAATGCGAAGTCGATGTTCTCGATCGTTTCGTCTTTAGTGATAAACAGATTTTTGGTCTGGTTCTGCTCGTCCACGTAAACGTATGCAGGAGCGACGGGCACCACCTGGTAATTTCCTGGTGGCACCTTGCTTAATACATAGTTTCCCTGTTCATCAGTGACTGCTTTGTCACGAGTCCGCTGATTCGATTCGAGCGAACGCAGCGTCACCACGATTCCAGGCAAGCCCTTGCCTTTCACTGTTACTTTTCCACTGATAGTGGCTGTCGGTCCTTTTGCGGGAACAGTTTGGGAGTGAGTGAAAAAGGCAGTGCCAAAGATGACGAGAATGCAGGCGATTGCCTGGCGGGCTGAGGATGGCATAGGAGTTCCGCCTTTCGAATCGAGACGCGATGATAGCTCAGGCGGTCCGATTTGTCTTCAATTTTGTAGGTAACGGCTGACCAGTTGTTCCAACACCTCCATGTCGATTGGCTTAGGCATGTATTCATTACAACCTTTGGCAAATGCTTTCACGTGTGTGTACGACATGGGATACGCGGTTATCGCGACAATGGGCACGCTTTCCAGGTCAGGTTGTTGGCGTATGCGCTGCGTCGCGGCGATACCGTCGAGTATCGGTAGATCGAGATCCATGAGAATTAGATCCGGATGCTCGCGACCGGCAACGTCAACAGCCTCTTGCCCGTTGCTCGCTTCGAGCACACTGTAGCCCAACTGTTCCAGCCCGTACTTCAGCAGCATGCGTGTGTCGTCGTAATCTTCCACGACCATGATGGTGTGCTTTGTCATAACCCAGCCTTTCGCAGACAGACCCCGGAAGCGTCTCGAGGGGAGAGACACAACCAGAAGCGCGCGCTGGTTGTCGGGTTTATTAGTGCCCAGCCGAGATCCGTGATGAGAGTAACTGCTGAGGATTTTGACATGCACACCGGATACAAGCAACAGTTCGTCGCCGACGCCTTTGCCTCAAAAGTCTTCCAGCCACAAAGAAGCACAAAAAGCACAAAAAGATTTCCGCTGTTTTTGTGCTTTCGTTCTTCTTTGTGGCTCACTTCGCAATGGGCGTGCAATGCAGGGAATCCGAGTGGTTCCTACCGTAGTTTGGTCACCTTTGCCATGGTTCTGAGGACCAGTCACCATTCAGCCGCTTAGCATTTGATGTCGTAACAGCATTCGAATGACTCGTTAGTCAAGATGGGTAATGGCGATTAAAAGTATTGTCAGAAAAGCTCCGGCTCCAATGCCGATACCAATGGCGAGGTTCCGTGCGGTTGAGTGGCCTCTGTTGCTCTCAACCTTAGAAACGTCGGCATAACGGATCGTCGTTGGCGAATCAGTCTTCCGATCACGCAGGATAAAGTCATCGCTTCCAGTCTGCCCGATGTACCCCTTTTTCTTTGTTCCATCCTTTAGAATCACGGTTGCTTTGGCCTTTTCGCCGACTCCTAGTTTGGCAACCTTGGCCTTCACCGTATCCACGGTCATTCCCTCCGAGTTACGCTGCTGAGCAGCAACCGGCGTGGAGATACTGGCGACAAAGAGCACACTGGCGAGCAAACAGTTCAGATATGTTCTCATTATTGTGGTTTCCGTTTTCTGTTCGCGAACATAGACAATTGTCTTAACCGCGAGCGCCGACGTTTTGCAGAACGTGAGTACAAGTGCAACGAGAATGCCACAAATCCCGCACGAAATAGCAGGCCTTAGAACGCAAAAGATATCTGCCGGGAGGTTTTTGAGGATCAAAATCCTTCTTATGCAATAACAATCCGACAGTTATGCGGACGGTTGAATAGATGAAAGTTTAAACTCAAATTGAACCCACTGTGAGCGCGCGTGGGCTCGTTATCCCGTTTGCCGACTGTTACCACTCGCTGTACGGCGTGCCTCGCGACGATTTGGCTGAGGACGAGCTATGTATGTCCACGACGCCTTTAGGACCATTAGCCAGCTTAGGATCTTCCCCGATTGTGACCTTCCAGTCCCGCTTCCCCGTCATCGGGTCTTCCGGGATCGAGCGTATGTAGCCAGCCTCCGCCAAGTCGTCAAGCGACTGAGGAAGAGCGCCCTTATCGTCAGCGTATTGCTTTATCATGCCGCGCATGACTCTCAGGTCTTCCCGGAACACCGCCTCTTTCGCTGCCGAGACCGTTTTGTCATACGCGGAATTGCGAGCGCCGCAAGCGCCGGTGAAAAAGGCCAGGGCGACCAGAGTAGATAACAGTGATAGATGGTGAGACGTATTATTCATAAGCCCTTTCTACGGCATAAGTCTCCGCCGCTCGCGTCCAACGATTTGTTCGACGGGTTACGGAACCGAGCATATATCATTTTGAGATCACATTCCTTCAAATAAGATCGCATGGATACAGCGACACCGTCGCGGCATTTCTTTTGGTTGGAACTGCCACTTTTGGAGTCTTTGTGGCAGACTTCAAGTCAGCGCTGGCATTCCAAAAAAAGGAGAGAGTATGAACCCGACACGTATTGCTGCATGGTTTCTTCTGTTAACTCTAGTAATAATTTCGGCAAGCACAGTCACTGCAATGCGAACTCGTGTGTTAGCTGGTCCGCGTCTGTCGCTGGGCGCCGCGGATCAATCCGAAGACGAAATCAATGATAAGAACTGGCAGACGAATTCCAGGATCGTTGCGATCCGCAAAATCGTCAATTCGGACAATGCCGAAGTCAGGAATGGCACGTTCAAAACTGAGCACCGGATTTGTGAGGAGGGCTGGTTCAGCCGGCTTCGAATTGCGCGCGACTCAAAGGGGACCGTTAGGTGGTACCAGCATTATCAGGAGGGGGAAGACTCATCCTGGGACGATAATTACTACTACGACGATACGGGTAGATTGCGGTTTGCGTTAATGACCTCTTATGCCATCAACGGCACACGAGAACAGCATCGCGCGTATTTCGATGAAAGCGGACGTCTCATCTACCATGGTCGCCGGCTTCTCAAAGGAACGGGATATTTTGGCCCTCCAGTCGAAGATCTCAAAGAATTGGTGAAAATGGATCCCAAAAAGGATTTTGCGGAAGCCACACAAGGATGCAAAGAGGTAAAGTCGTCCGCAACGCATCGCGCCAGAAAGAGATGAATGATCGAACCTGGCGAGCAAGCCTCGCAGACTACGTCGAAGCTGCCTAAGATTAGATTCACAAACATCCAGTGATCGAGGATCCTACCGCCGCGGGTAAATGGGATCCGGTTCTCCTACGCGAGCGGTTGTCTTAGCCGACAAGGAAACAATGACTAGTCAACGAGTTCTAACTTGCACCCATGCTCGGTGGGCCATCTCGCTCATCTGCTTTTGCGAACTAAAGCGTGTGTAGACACAAAAGTGACGTCAAATTACATAGCAAGTATGAGATGTCTTGTTGTTAGGTTTTTTCTGACGAATCCCGGGATCTTATAAGAGGCATTCACTGAAGCAGATTTTCAATTCTTGGATCCAAAGGAGCGCACAAACATGAGCATTCACGTGCACGTACGGGTCGGAGTCGAATGGGTCAATGACTTTCATAACGACTCCTGCGAGCAGAACGATCTGAGTTATTGCGATGATCAGGTGGTCGGCTTTTTTAACCACATGGGCGATCACGGCCACGTCAAAGTATTCAATTGGGGCAATGACAACGCCTGGGAGACAGACTTCCGTCACCCCACCTTCGGAGGCGACTCGCTCAACTGGAGCGATGACGTCCACTTTTGCATGGTCAATGACCATGGCGGAAACAACTCCAACGTCGTGAGTTTCTCTTTTTCCAAGGCGCATACTGCCTGCTCCGTATCTTCCACCAAGATGCGTCTTGGCCAAAAGAATTTGAAGTGGCTCGCCGCCCTGGGATGCGATGCCGTCCTTAATACCGACGCCTCTCACATTGTCGCTGTTTGGGGTGGGCCGATGCGCGGTGTACACATCGTCTGCGGCTATATTGGCACGGCAGCCGACTCCTGGTGGACCTCTGATCTTGGAGAAGATTTCGCGGACGACATTTGCGACGGAGACACTATTGCCGGAGCGTGGGTTTCAGATGCCTATTCTTTCTGGACAGGCGATGACTCGATCGCGATTGCGGCGGGGGTCAGTCAGAATGATGCAATCAACCGGCGAGATCATGAAACCCTGGATTGGAGAGACATAAATGTTGCGAGCACAAATTGGCTGGCATGGAAGTACCGCACCTAAACTGCAACGGAGAAACACATGGCTGACATCAAAATAAACACAAAACTCACTGGTCCAAAAGGTAAACCGGCCTCCATCTATCGCCTGGTCACACCACGAGTCAACGAGAAATCGATTCGTGAACTCGCTAAACAACTCGGCATACAAGCTGACTCGCAATCCGGCGTGCTCAAGAGTGATACCGACAAGCTCACATTTTCCGTGGGCCACCTCGAATTAACCATGCATCGCGCATCTGGAGCAGTCCGCTTTATAGATCGCGCCAGATGGCAGATAGATGATCGCCAGTCGGAATTGAAGATTGGCGACGAAGAGGCAAGCAGACTCGCTCAAACTGTTGCTCAAAAATACAAACTCGCTCCTGCTCGGGAAACGAAGTTTCTCAAAGCCGCGAGGCTGCACGTCGCCGAAGCAACGCGTGAAGGCAAGGAGGCCTCAGATAGAATCATCGACGTCGCTGTGGCGCTGCAACGCTTAGTCGAGAAGATCCCTGTAGATGGGCCTGGTGGCAAAGTCATCGTGTATCTCAACGCGGAGCGTGAGATGACCGGTTTTCAACGAATCTGGCGTGACCTTGATGGAGTGCACAGACCAGGCGCATCATATCGACCGCCGCAAAGCGCGGTGGAAGATATGGCTGCGCACTTTGCAAAAAAACGAGCTGTGATCGAAGTGCAAGAGATCCGATTCGGATATTTCGAGGAAGGACCGCGAACCAGGCAACGGTATTTGCAGCCGGCATACGTGATCATTGGAATGTTGTCGGCGCCCGAGGGCGGAAGCCGCAAGCGGACCATCTACGTTGCGCCTGCGCTTACCAATAATACCGGAAGGATCACGCCGCCTTTGGAAGTAAAGCGCCCGCAGCGACGCCGGCCCGAGCCGGAAGCTGAGTAAGGATCGTTGACTGATCAGGATAAACAACACGTCGTTCCCCTGGCTGAAGTGGAAGCCAGGATGCGTCCCGGCAACTATTCTCAGTCAGGTTTTCTGGGGCAGAACGAAAGCCTGGTTGAGATTCTACGAAATGATGCGCACGAACTCGCTGAGCTCGGCGTCGCGGCGTCAGAGTTATCAGCGAGTTTGGGCCAACTTCTCGAAGCAGCGCTCGTTTCCAAGCAAACCGTTACCCGAATTGGACACCATACCGTTAGGATACGTCGCTATAAAGGTTTTCAGATTTGTCCGTTCGCGCCAGAGCCGTTTGAGAATCCCTGTCCCGGAGGCGGCACCAAGCTCGGATCAATCGATTGGGACATCAAAAATAACCGCTGCTCGTTTCGGCTTTCAGGGCCGGGCTTGATCGTTCATCTGATTGGCATTCACGGTTTCTTCGAAGGATTGGAATCTCCCTATCGCGTAGCGCCGCGCGCACTCGCGAAGCTTTTGGATCTGGGACCCTTCGCGAATGCGGATTAGATCTGCATAAATCCGCGTTTATCTGCGGTTAAAAATCTAACAGCCAACTTCTTCTTTCGATTGGAGCACCTTTACCACGGTCCAACTATCAGAGACCGGTGTCGTTCTCGCCTTTTACTGACAATTCCTGAAGGTATGCCGTTTGCCCAAGCCAGCGCGTGTTTATCTTTCGGCAGGGGCGAACACTATGATCTTTTCAAAATCGTTGGACCAGTGGCTGATGGCCGCGAGGAAATACGTGTTGGCAGTGGGTGTATCCCTGGCGGCTTGCGTTACTCCTCTCTACGCACAACAGGACCAGCAACTAACGCGGCCTAAGGTTGAAGGCCAGGTCATGTTCGGTAGCGCCGTCTTTGGTGAAGACCTTGAACACAAACTTGTTGGCGGCGCCGTGCGTGCTTATGTGACGAAGCGGCTTAGTATTGAGCCTGAGTACTTATACCTACGCCGCTCGGAAAACGATCAAGACAATCTCGTGCAAATGAACGTTGCGTTCGATTTCACCGACCCAACAAAACGCTTCGTTCCTTACGGTATAGCCGGCGCCGGTGTTCTTCATAACAGAGGCAGAGTTTTTGGCAGCGACTTCGTGACTGGTGCGCCCTTCGTTCGTGAAATTTCCTTTACTACATGGACAGCAAGTGCCGGCGGCGGGGTGAAGATATATTTGACGGACAGACTATTCGTCTCACCCGAATTTCGGCTGGGCCGAGAACCCACTGTTCGCGCCACAATCAACGTTGGGTATGTTTTCGGTGGCAGACGTTAAATCGAGAGGTGTTGCAGCTTGTAAGCAGTACGTCCTCAACGGCGGCGGACAGTAGAAGTTCCAACCACAAAGGCACAAAGGCGCTAACTTTATATATAAACTTAGTGTCTTTGTGCCTTTGTGGTTATTAGCGGCGGCACGCGGTACAGATTAGCCCGTCCACGCCTGCCTATTAACTCGATCATCTTCCCTTCCCGTAGACAATACGCCATCTTCTGGGCCAACTCCGTGCCGGTATCCATCCCGGTTGCAAGATCTCTCGTAGTGAATGACTCCAGTCCTTCCGGAAGAAATCCCAGCCAGTCCGCCGGCTCCACAAACAAACGCTGGTCCATGACTTCCAGCAATCGACGTCCTTCAGTAACCCATCCTCTCCTGCGCCATGCTCGCTTCCCCTCGTATCGTCTCACCTCTTCTCCCCTGATCATCAATACTTCGAGAGAAAAGTTAGGGTTCGACAGCAACTGCGGGATACTAACCAGTTCCCAAAAAAGATCGTCCCACCGCCCTCGCTTGGGTGACTTGCGGCGAATGACTCCACCGCCGTTATCGGTCGCCAACCGAACAATCCATTTCTCCTGGACTATCGGATAAACCAATCGTACCGGATGTGAGCGCGCCAGCCTCGTGAGCTTTGATTTGAGCGATGCGAAATTGCGCGTCTGGATCTCTATCAACAAACCGTCCCGGACGATATCAATCACGAACCCGTCAACCGGGACTTCAAATCGATCCCCCGGCCGCGCATACCACTGTTTCAGTGATGCGTGAAGCGGCTTCTCATTCAGTAAACCGATTCCTGACATCTATACGTGACTCCGTAAGTTGATCTAGCGCGCCTCCCACTATTATTCGTCTTCACCACCAGTGGTGGCATTAGGCAGATCATGATAAGCGAAGCTCTTCTCAACGGAGCTAAAAACTTTACCATCCACTTCAGCATATGGATAGACGAAGTAATTGAGCGGCTCTCCCCGCTGCTGCGGTTGAAGGATCAAATCGCGACCGATGGTGAACTCGACGCGATTCTCATCATGCGCGCCAAAAAAGTATTCGCGTTTGGCCGGGTTCTTAGCCGCTTCTGAAGCATCAACCGGCACCCAGCCGATCCCCTGAGCATAGAACTCGGCCCAACAGTGATAGCCGCTCACCTCGCCTGCGCCTTTATCTGCGGGCAATGGAAAACCAATAGCAAAGCGTGCGGGAATACCTACCGCCCGGGCATAGCCGATGAAGATGGCATGAAAGTCCGTGCAGTTACCGCGTCGAGCATCACAGGCGTAGTAGATGTCACCACGTCCCCAACCCTGGCCGCTCTTGTCGTATTTTACAGTCGCGACAATATGGTTATAGATGGCACGTGCTTTCTCCAGGTCAGTTTTAGCGCCGGCTGTATCTACCACTTCCTGTGCCCACTGCTTGATCTTGCCGTCAATGGGCACTAATCGATCCGGCTGGAGCCAGCGGTCCATGTTTGGGTCACGCTCTTCTCTCAGAGGAGCATAATTAGCTTGCTGTAGCCTTTCCTGTAGATGTTCCTTGCGAATTGCATTAAAGCGCATAGTGACGGTGAAGCTTGATTCCTGAGGATTATTCAAGCTGATATGCATAACTTTGTTTCCATACTGGAGGGCATGAATCTTATATTCGTGAGGAGAATCAATGTTCATGTCGGTGATCTTCTGGAAAGGGCTGTCGTGTGGTACGGGTATCCAAAGGTCAACTTTCTTTGCTCCGGTCGGAATGTCTTTGACCAATGCTTTGTATTCAAACTCGAACTTACGCTCACGTGGCGCATCTGCTCCGACGCGAATAAGCGAAGTTGAAAATAGTGCGATTGGCAGCAGCAAGCAGGTTGCCAGATGCGCACTCAGATGAGTAATTCTTTTCATGACTCTTCTCCTTAGTTGATGAGAGTTGTGGTATCGAATTTAGAAGTTGTACTGGAGGAAAATGTTCACGCGGTGATCTACGCCGCGCTGGATTCCACGGTAGTCAGTTAGCCAGTACAGATAATCGGCGCCAAGCAGGAAATTCCCTCCTGGCGTGATTCGGTTGGCAAAGTAGTAAGCGCGATTGCGCGTACGTCCTCCAGTGGGAAGATCAGCGTCAACCGGATCATCAGTTGTAAAACCTGGGTTCAGTGAGAAGTAGCGTGAGAGCTTGATGTTTGCTTCCGACCACCCACCGCGTCCGCGTATCTCACGCCCGGTCGAGACGTTAATGCCCTGACCTGCTCCGCCGCGAATGTCGCTCATATTGCGTCCCCACCAACCTTCTCCACGCAACGACAAACGGCCGGCGAGAGGAATAGTGAAATCGAGATTGAAAAGCTGAGGATGAAATCGAGTGTGTCCTGCCACCGGCCTGGCGGTCTTTTCAAATCCATAAAAACCAGAGAAACCGATGCTCGCCGTTCGGTCTTTGCCGAGTGGGTGGGAATAGCCGATGCGTCCCTGCATATCAGGAGGGCTACTCTCTTCGCCGTCGCGAAAGCCATTGTTGTCGAGATCCTGCGCATCAATAGCGCCGGTAAGACCAATTCCTCCCAGGAAAGAGAACTTACCTCGACCAACCCTGGGCTCATATGCAGCGCGCAACTGCGGTCTGCGGTCGCCGACATTGCCTGCGTTCCACATCAGCGAGTCGCTGTTAACCGTAGGAAAAAGTGGGGAGACTATGTCCCACGTCTGCCCCGCGAGGAGTGAAGCCTCTTTCCAATCCAGGCGCAGGTAAGCGTGACGAATGCGAATGATCTGACGCGACTCAGAGCCTCCGTTCTCAAAGTCGGTCTCTAACTTCCCGGAGAGTCTTGCATCGCCAAGCTTGGCGATCTGTGGGCCTGTGTAGTCGATGCCGAGGCGCGTCAGGCGCGGATGAATTGAATAATCACCATTCGTTGTTCCATTCGCTCGTACGTCCGGAGAAGTGATGAAGAATGGAATCTGAGTGTTGTTTGGATGCTGGCTATCGAAATCCATATCAAGCCGGAGGAACCCGTAGAGTTTGATTTTGTTGCCTTCGCCAAGCAGTTCCGACCAGCGCACGGGCTGGTTCTTATCCACCTGGCTTGATGGCGAGGATGCCTGGGAGACGGCGTTCGTCTGTGGGGTTGAAAGGCCGGAACGACTGCTCGCCGCTTCTGCAGGACTAAGTGCATCCATTCTTGCTTTGAGTTCCAGGAGTGTTTGCCCGAGGGCGCGGTTTTGGCGTTCCACCTCTTCGAGCCGGCGCCTTAGAGTTTCAATCTCGCTGTTTGATTCTCCAGAGACTAGGTTTGCCGCATTGTCTGTTTTGACATCGGCTGAAGTTGATGGCGGTGAGGTCTGTGCTGACGTGCCACTGACGAAGATAAAGATTGTGCCGCAGAGTGCAGCGAGAATCCGATGGGATCTTTTCATCATGACGAGTGACTCGCTTTCTTCAGGCTCAAGAAAGCAAGCGCCTCGTCGAGTAGTTAGACGAAGTCTGGCGAGTTACTCCTGAGTCTGTGAAGGTAAGGGTGTTTTGCGATCCACACCGGGACCGCTATCTGACCCATTCAGTTAAATAGTTTGTGACTCATAAGAATCGGCGTTTCGTTAAGAATCTGGAGCGGGCGACGGGATTCGAACCCACAACCCTCAGCTTGGGAATCTAATCCCGTGGTCCTTGTCTACCAAGACTTTAGCACTTTTCCTAAGGTTTTCGCTATTGGATGGTGCCCTGGTTTCACCTTTGCGAATCTGCGGTCCTCTGCGCCTCTGCGGTGAATTTATTCGTCAAGTGCGATTCACCGCAGAGGCGCAGAGGAC
>Ga0065712_10067767_pt1 | contig 46328 bp, 39 predicted proteins | sample MisRhiReplicate1_FD_59099 | JGI IMG/M metagenome (GOLD analysis project Ga0065712, IMG submission 59099) | Miscanthus rhizosphere microbial communities from Kellogg Biological Station, MSU, sample Rhizosphere Soil Replicate 1: eDNA_1 v3... | ecosystem: Host-associated > Plants > Roots >...
TGGATGCCGATTGAGCTGCACTGGGCCATGGATGGCCCATTTGCAGCGACCCCCGAATCAGTGTCAGGACGAAGGAACCCCGGCGAAGCCGGGGCCGGAACCGGAGCAAAGGACTTTGGCTACTTTGGTCCCTCAAAGTAGCGCGCCGTAAGGGCGCAAAGGTGACCTGAGCCGGGCGCTCGGCTCACCGAATCCGCAGTCTGTGCCATGTGTGACGCGGAGCGTCACGGGAGGCATGCCCACGCGGAGAGATGGGCACGATCAGTGTTTCACCCAGGACGCTCTCGAATGCGACGCAGAGCGTGGGTGTGATCAGTGCGCTTGAGATCCCTGATCGTTCCCACGCTCCAGCGTGGTAACGCCTCTCAGGACGCTCCGCGTCCGCTCTCGAATGCGACGCAGAGCGTGGATAAGATCAGTGGATCTGAATCAGGGCTGCAAGGCATCGCGCAGCAGGGGCGCGAGTTCTTCCAGCAGGGTCTGGACGGAACGCAAGGCCCGGCAGTCGGGGCGGGTCAGGAGCCAGAGGTCGGTGCTGCAGCCTTCCAGTGGCGCGCTCAGTTTCTCGACGCCTGAAAGCCGGCGTGCGGTGAAGTCTGTCAGGGCCGCGACGCCGAGTCCGGCCGCGACCAGTTGCGACACGGCGGACATGCTGCTGCAGCGGTAACGCGGCACGACGTCCGGAAATGCCTGGTTGCGCCAGATTACGGAGGTGTGGTCCGGCATCGAGTCGTCAGGGCTTATCCACGGCACAGACGATGGCGCTGTTTGCAGTGCATCACGAAAGCCGGGCACTCCGCAGATCACATATTCGGCCGTACCGATGCGTCGACCCACCAAGTGTTCCGGTGGCGTGTTGGTCAGGCGCAACGCGATATCAGCGTCCCGACGACTGAGGTTGGCGAAGGAATTGGAGGTTGCCAGCTCCAGTGTGAGCGCCGGGTAGTTGGGCATGAAGCGGGCGAGGGCGGGCAGCAGCAGGTTGTGCAGCACAGCGTCGGTGCAGGTCAGGCGCACGGTGCCGCTCACCACGTTCTCGCCTTGCTGCAAGGCGATACGCGCTGCGTTCAACGCAAGCTCCGCGCGTTCTGCCTGCTCGGCCATGGCACTGGCGGTATCGGTGGGGATGTAACCGCGTCGGTTCTTTTCGAACAGGGCGATGCCCAGCGCAGCCTCAAGGCGTTTGATTGAACGGAATGCCGTGGAAATATCGACGTTCAGCAGCTCTGCGGCGCGTGCGAGGGTGCGGCCTCTGACCAGCGCAAGCACCAGAGAAAGATCCGAATGGCTGACTTCATATTGCATCGCTGCACAGTTTCCTTGCCTGAGCGCCCATGTAGATTGCGTAGCTGACTATCCTAGACTGGTTTCAATTGCACTGGATAGCGTCTTATTCATCTCAAGCCCAGTGCGCAACCTTTCAAATCAGGACCTGAACCATGCCTCGACTTCCTTTGATCGGCGTCACCGCCTGCCGTCAGCAACTGGGCAAGTACTCTTCGCACACGGCTGGCGACAAATATGTCGAAGCCGCCGGTTTTGCAGGCATCCCTGTAATCCTGCCAGCACTCAACGTACCGACCGAGCCAGCGCAGATACTCGAACACCTGGACGGCCTGCTGTTCACCGGATCACCTTCCAATGTGGAGCCTCATCATTACAACGGCACGCCGAGTATCGAAGGCACCGCGCATGATGTGTTCCGTGATCGCAACACGCTGCCGCTGCTCCGGGCCGCCATCGCCCAGGGCGTTCCGGTGCTGTGCATCTGCCGTGGGTTTCAGGAACTGAACGTCGCGTTGGGCGGCAGCCTGCATCAACGCGTTCAGGATCTACCGGGCTATCTGGATCATCGCGAGCCGCAGAGCGACGTGGTGGCCGAGCAATACGTGCCGCAACATGATGTCTCGGTTCAGCCGGGTGGCATCCTTGAGTCTCTGGGGCTGGCACCCGGCTTTGCAGTGAACAGCCTGCACAGTCAGGGTATTGATCGCCTTGCGTCCGACTTGCGCGCTGAAGCGCTTGCGCCCGACGGGTTGGTGGAAGCCGTTTCGCTGCCCGGCGCACCGGGTTTTGTGCTGGGCGTACAGTGGCATCCCGAATGGGCGCTGATGGAGAATCCGGTGTCACTGAAAATGTTCGAAGCGTTTCGCGATGCATGTCAGGTTTATGCCCGCGCACGGTCAGCGATCAACTACTGAGCCTTGCCGACAAACATGATTTAATATCCGGCCTCATGGCTCCAGGCGCACCGCCGCGTCGGAGCCGAGTTTCTTCACCGGATATTTTTCGCATAAGGCCATTATGGATACGGGAGCACGACTCAAGCTGGTGCGTGAAAGCTACAAGCTGTCGCAACGCGAACTCGCCAGACGCAGTGGTGTGACCAATGCCACGATTTCCCTGATCGAACAGAACCGCGTGAGCCCCTCCATCAGTTCGCTCAAGAAGCTGCTGGAAGGCATTCCGATGTCGCTGGCCGATTTCTTCACCTTCGACCAGCCGCCTGGGCAGGATCAATACGTGTTTCGAGGCGGCGATCAGCCCGACCTGGGCCGCAACGGCGTGCGCCTGTTGCTGGTAGGCGCGACACTGCCGACCCGTCAGATGCGCTTTCTGCGCGAGCAGTACGCACCGGGTGCCGATTCGGGTGAAGAGCCTATCGTGCACAGCGAAGGCGAGGAGTGCGGTATGGTCACCCGTGGCACGGTCGAGCTGACCATCAATGGCCAGATCAATATTCTTGGTCCCGGCGATGGCTACTACTTTCCGACAACCTTGCCGCATCGTTTCCGCAACATTGGCCAGGATGAGGCCGAAATCATCAGCGCCAACACCCCTGCCAACTTTTGATCATCCCCGCTGACTGCGTCTTAACGCAGACTCCAGGACACGCCCGCATAGACGCCCATACCGTCGCCGGGCGTCGAGCGCGCCACGTCACGCCCGCCATCGTCGTAGCCCGGCGTAACGGTATTGGCATAGCGTCGATTGGTCAGATTGCGCAGGTCCAGCCAGGTTTGCCAGTCGTCCTTGGGCGAGGCGTAGCCGAAGGTCGCGCCCAGCAAGGTGTACTGATCGGCGTAGAAGGAATTCGCGTAATCGACGGCGATCTTCGAGGCATGTTCCGTGTTCAATCCTGCGTAAAACCCGGTCGGATGGCTGTAACGCAATTCAGCCTGGTAATAATGCCGTGGAATGCCGGGAAGGGCGTTGTCGCCAAACCGGCCATCGTCCCGATAGTGAAAGTCGCTGAATGTGTACGCCTGACGCAGATCCAGCTTGCCAGCGGTACCGCCTTGCCACAGCGGGCTGTCGAGGCTCAACTCGACGCCGGTGTGAACCGTCGGGCTGGCGTTGGATTCGGCAATTACCTGCGAAGAAGTCGCGCTGGCGGCCTGTGTTTCGACGCTCAATAGCTCGTGCCTGACCTGCGAGTAATACCACCCCGCTTCCCAGCCACCCATCCATCCCCGGCCGCGCCCTCCGAGTTCCAGAGTAGTCGCGGTCTGGTTTTCAAGTTTCACGCCAACGCGTTGCAGACCTGTCGCCGGGCCGCTTCCAGCGGGGAAGAACTGGTTCGAGCCCCAGATCATCGACCACGCGTGAGGCGGCTCGACCGAGCGGCTCAGGTTGCCGTAGACCTGCAGTTGCGGAGTGAAGTCATAACGCAGGCCAAGACGTGACGCATAGTCCCAGTCGTGGGTGCTTACCGCTTGCTGGGTATCGGGGTAGGTGACCCCGGTTTCGCGGCGGGTGTAAATCGCAGCAACGCCTGTGGTCAGCCACAGATCAGGGACCAGTTCCAGGTCGTTGCTCAGTTGCAAAACGCTGTCCGAGCCCAGATAGCTGTAATCCCGGGTTCTGGTGCCAGGCGTATAAGTGGCGGTATTGCCAGCAGGGATGCGCACGAATTCTGAAGCGCCATTGTTTGGCAAGCCCTTGGTGGTGCGCAGGCCCAGGGTCGTGTTGCTCTGGTGACCGAACACGGTGTCCTGTCGAATGTAATTCAGCGTACCGCTGATGTCGGTGTAGGCGACCTTCAGGCGATTGGTGCCTTCGCGCAGGTCCATCGGATAGTCGTGATAGACCAGACCGGTCTCGATTCTGGAACTGTCATCCAGGTAAACCGTGGTCTTGTTGCCCAGCCAGGTGCTGCCCGGCTGCAGGCGCTTGGAATCACGTGCTGCGTTGAGCGTGTTGGCGGCACGCGGATCGTGACGAATCTGATCGCGTGTCAGCCGACCCGGCGAGTCGTTGTCGGTTTCCCGGTAACGAAAGAAGAAGCGGGTTTCCAGATCAGGACTGAAACGATAGCCGACGTTTGCAGCGATGCCCTTGCTGCCGCCAGCGCTGTGATCCTGAAAACCGTCGTAGTTGGAATCGGTCAGGGCGACGTAGTAATCCAGATCGCCGAGCACATCACCGGAGCTGATCTGCCGTTTGGTGTAACCGTGACTTCCGGCTTCATAGCGCACTTGCAGACGCGGCGCATCGTAGCCGGTGTGGGTGACGTAGTTGACTGCGCCGCCAAGTGCCAGCGATCCCAGCTCAAAACCGTTCGCGCCACGACGTACGTCGACATGGCTCAGCCACAGAGGCTCCTTGAGCTCATACGGTGTGCCGCCGGGGCCGGTGAGTGGCAATCCGTCGAACATTTCAAACAGCCCCGAGGCGTGCGCGCCGGGTGCCCGATTCAGCCCGGAACCACGAATGGAAATCTTCGCACCTTCGTTGTTGGCTGCCTTTGCGTAGATACCTGCCTGATAGCGGAACACGTCTTCGTTGGTGGCCACGCGCCCCTGATCAACCCGATTCAGGTCCACAACGTTGGTGCCGCCAGGCACGCTGCGCAAGGCATCACGAGCTGTGTCTGCAGGGCTCTGCACGGCGCTGCCATCCACTTCGATACTGGAGAGGTTCACGGTCTGTTCCGCGCGAACCTGAGTGGCGCAGGCAAGCGCCGTGGTCACGCCAAGCATTTTCAGCACCGCAGCGAGCGGGAAGGGGGGAGTGTGTTGCACGTAAAAAAGCCTCTTGGCTAGGGCCGCTACGCACTACAGAAGGTGACGGCCATCGCAGAGCCGGTGGCCATGCGTGTTCTGGGGACAGAGGGTTCGATGCCGGATATCCCTGGCGCGTCACGTCGCAGGACGCATCAGTCACCGCTGGTCGGTGTCCGGGCAGATTCCGACAACTATCCAGGCTGGCCTGTTTCGAAAATGACAGGCGCTGAATCAGGCGCTTCTTTAAATCAGGAGGGCTTTATGACTGATAACACCTGTGCTTGTCCGCAATGTGAATGTGCAATCAACGCAGACACTGCAACGGAACGCGACGGGCAGCAATTTTGCTGCGAGGCCTGCGCTAACCACCATGTGAATCACGAAAAATGCCAGTCGCCGGGCTGTCATTGCGAAGAGGCGGCGGAAGACAAACTGGATGAGGCAATCGAGGAAACCTTCCCTGCCAGTGACCCGATTTCGCCCTGATACCGCTTTGTGCCAACACCATTTTCAAGGGACAGAATTGTGACTTTCTCAACTACCTACTGCCGCCTGCATCATCTGAAGCACTTGCAGGTGAGCAAACGTATTGCGCTGTTGGCGACGCTGACAGCGCTCTCGGCCTGCAACGGAACTGATACACGGCCGCCAGTCTCGCCGCCGGGAGCTGACAAGCAGGCCTCGACTGCGGTGCTTGAGACCGGCGCCGCCATGATTCAATCACACCCGCCACTCGATGCGTTGAATACCTATCTGGATGGCTTTCATTTCTACAACGGCACGGTCGAATCGCAGATGGAAGCGCACCATTACTGTTCGATTCTCAACGAAGAGGTCATTCAGTGCGTCATTTACGACGGTAACGTCAAGGATGCGCACTTAATGGGCGTCGAGTACATCATCAGCGCCAGGTTGTTCGAAGGCCTGCCGACTGAAGAAAAAGCCTATTGGCACAGTCATTCCCATGAGGTGACCTCGGGCCAGCTGGTTGCTCCCGGTATTCCAGAACCTGCCGAGCACGCGCTCATGGAAAAGCTGGTCAATACCTACGGCAAGACCTGGCATACGTGGCACACCGACAAGGACAAATCGCTGCCCCTGGGTGTGCCTCAGTTGATGATGGGCTTTACCCGGGACGGACAGGCCGACCCGCAGATGGTCAAGGCGCGTGACGAACGGATGGGGCTGGACAGCGTCGCCGAACGCGAGGCGCGCAAGGACATCAAGCCTCAGCCCGTGTTGCCGGGTGCAAACGCCTGGATGGACGGCAAGGTCATCCAGTTGCCCGATCCGAGCGGTACGGCGTCCCATCATCCGGCCCCGAGTGCACAGGATAAAGGCACCAACAGCCGGTCTCCTGCACCTTGAGTGTGGGATACCCGCATAAGTGCGGTTCGACAAAGGAGTGATTGCATGAACAGCTTGAATGAGGCGTTTGCGCACCAGGAGCTTTCACTGCTGGTGCCGCATGTCCTGTTCTTCGAAGACGACGGCACCACGCCCAACAGCCGGTTTCCGGTGCTCGTTTATGAACTGGCGATTAACCCGGACATGGATGTGGCGGCGGCTTTCGAGCGCCTGTTCGAAAGCAACGAATGGTCGCCACTCTGGCGGGACGGCGTATTCGACTACCACCACTACCACTCCACGGCCCATGAGGTGCTAGGCGTCGCCAGCGGGCACGCCACACTGCGGCTGGGTGGTGAACATGGCAGCGATCACAGGGTCAAGGCCGGCGATGTGCTGGTTCTTCCAGCCGGGACCGGTCATTGTCGCCTCAAGCAGAGTGAAGACTTTCTGGTGGTCGGTGCCTATCCGCGAGGCCAGGAAGACTATGACATTCAGCGCGTCGATCCTGCGGTGCATGATCAGGCGGTGGCTCGCATCGCCAAGGTGCCGACGCCGCTTACCGATCCGGTCACAGGGCAGGGCGGAACGCTGATCGATACGTGGATCGATGACGAGCACGACGGGGGCTGACCCCGTCGTGGTTGATGCAGCTGGCGGTCAGGGTTCGAAGACTGCCCGCAGGCAGTGATCGGTCTTTTCCTTGAACATGGCGTAGCCCTTCGGCGAATCCTCCAGACTCATGCGATGAGTCAACAGGAACGAAGGATCCAGCTCGCCATTGCGGATATGGTTGAACAGGGTCGGGGCATAGCGCTGGCCCGGCTGTTGGCCGGAACGCAAGGTCAGTGCCTTGTTGACGATGGCACCCATTGGAAACTTGTCCAGCAGCCCACCATAAACGCCGACCACCGACACCGTGCCGCCCTTGCGACAGGCGCGTATGGCCTGGCGCAGCACGGTGCCGCGTTCCGTGTGCAGGCGCAGCATCTGCTTGGCCTTGTCGTAAGCGTAATCGATTTCCGTGCCATGGGCTTCCATACCCACGCAGTCGATACAGCGATCAGGGCCACGTCCCCCGGTCAACTCCAGCAGTGCTTCGTGCACATTGGTGGTTTCGTAGTTGATCACGGTTGCGCCGACCTTTTGTTGCGCCAGACGTAATCGGTCTGGATACCGGTCAATGGCGATCACCTGTTCGGCGCCCAGCAGAAACGCGCTGCGTATCGCCATCAGACCGACACCACCGCAGCCCCAGACCGCGACGATATCGCCGGGCTCGATGTCGGCGTTATCCGCTGCGAAGTAGCCCGTGGGTGCAGCATCGGAAACGAACAGCGCCTGATCGTCGTTCACCCCGTCCGGCACCGTGAACAGGTTCACGTCGGCAAAAGGCACGCGAATGTAAGTGGCGTGGCTGCCTGCGTATCCACCGAAGGCATGGCTGTAGCCGATGATGCCGCAGCAGGGCTGGCCATAAGCAATGTCAGTGGTCGAGGGGTTGGGGTTCGAGTTGTCGCAGCAGGAGAAGTCACTGCGTTTGCAGGGCTCACACTGCCCGCAACCGATAATTGAAATGGTGATGACCCTGTCGCCTTTCTTGACGGTTTTCACCGCCGAGCCGGTCTCGACCACTTCACCGAGAAACTCGTGGCCGATGATATCGCCCGGTTTCATTGCCGGAACGTAACCGCCCAGCAGGTGCAGGTCCGAGCCGCAGACCGAGGACAGCGTTACACGAATGATCGCGTCACGGGGGTTGAGGATCGCAGGATCGGGGACCGTATCGACTTGCAGTTTGTTGGGGGCTTGCCAGGTCAGCGCGCGCATCAGGCATTCCCCCTTTCCAGCAGCGGTTGCGGACGCGGCAGGGCCGCTACCTCGGGCTGCTCATGCGCAGGCTCGGGGGTGTCGGTTGTCTGGCCGTGCAGGAACAGGAAGTCACGCACTTCGCTGGCCCGCATCTGGTTGGTGCTCACTTCGCCGGTCTCCAGATGCTGCTTGATATTGCTCAAAAGATTGAGCAGCGCCTTGTCGCTGAACGTGCTGATGGCCTTGGCCAGTGCATGACCCAGGCTTCCTGCGCCGGGCTCGCAGACGGCAACGACCTTCAGCTCGGTGCCGCGGTTGCCTGGTGCGGGTTTGAGGTATGCCGAGATGTCGTGCTGCCATTTGCCTTCGGGCCGGGTACGCCAGTGAAGGCTGTCGTCGATGTTCGAAGGCTGTCGTTGCACGGTCCAGCTCAGCTTGCGACCCAGCGGGCCGCGCACGGTCCATCGACTGGTATCTGCGTCAACGGCTTCGATGCTGTCGACCCATGGAATCAGCGGACCAATGTTCTGCGGTTGCTCCAGAAAATCGCGTACTTCGCTGAGGGGCTTGCCGATGGTGACACTGCGGGAAACGGCTTCACTGGCCTTCCAGCCGTGAGCGTTCTGAAACTGATGTTCAAACGGGGTCGGGGCCAGGCTGCGCTTTATCGCGCAACGCCCGGTGGCGCCGCGAAACACGCAGTAAGCGCCAGCGGCCGCTCCCAGCAAGCCGACGACACCGCCGCGGCGCAGGGCGGTGAACAGCAGCAGGCTGCCGGCAGTGATGGACAGGGCGCGTTCGGTTGTTTTCAGCTCGGGGTGGTTGACGCGCCAGATGGTGGACCTGGCTGCAACCAGTGGTAGTTGATTCATGAGTCACTCCTCGTCGAATCAATGACAGCGGGATCGTCGAGCGGCAACTGCAGTGATACGCGCCCGACCACTGTCTGGTCTTTAGGGTATCGTTATCAGCGCTTTGCCTCGACGTTCGGCGATTCAGAGCGATTCAGGAACGCTCTGGTGATTTCAGGCAAGTGCTCGCGCAGCCAGTCCGCCATGGCGACTTCCTGCTTCAGGATCTGCTCGCAATCCTTGCGGATCTGAGGTTCGCCCGCCGCCTCTGCGGCCTCGATGAGTACGGTGTACGTCGCGATTTCAATGTTCTCGAACACATAACCGCTCATCGCGCCTTTAACGACTTCATCGGACATCAACATGCCGCCCAGTCCCTGACCGACTGCCATCAGCTTTCCGCCAATGTCTTTTAATGTCGAAGGGCTGCTGTCCAGACGCGTGAGGCACGCCTCGACTTTCTCCTGCTGGCCCCGCGTTTCCTCGATGTGCTGTTCAATCCTTTTTTTGAGTACCGGATAGTGCTCCAGTCTTTCCGCCTGGGCCGTCAGCATCTTTTCCGCCTGTTGCTCCATGGCGTGTGCATCGCGCAGCCAATCGATAAGGTTGTCCTGTTTTGTCGTCGTGCTCATGGTGCGTACCTCTTCTGAGTGAGTGGTAAAAAGTAGAAAAATGCTGCGTAGAACCGGTTCCGAGGTTTGTCCGGCAGGGTGACGAATGGCCCTGAAACAGGCATCAGCCCACCAATACCTCGAGTTCCAGGCCCTGCGGGTTCATGCATTGCCAGCGCCAGGCATCGGTCAGCATGGCTTCAAGGTCATGTCGGGCCTGCCAGTTCAGCTCAAGCAGCGCCTTGCCAGGATCCGACCAGCACTCCGCCACGTCGCCTGAGCGGCGAGGCTCGAAGACGAGGGGCACCTTGACGCCTGAGATTCGCTCGAAGGTCTTCACCACTTCGAGCACCGAATACCCTCGACCGGTCCCCAGATTCCAGATGGACACGCCGCGCTGGGTGCCTATGCGGGCCAATGCTTGCAAATGGCCCTCGGCCAGATCCATCACATGCAGGTAATCCCGTATGCCGGTGCCATCAGGTGTCGGGTAGTCACTGCCGAATACATGCAGGGCAGGGCGCTGCCGATTGGCAACCTGCAGCAGGAATGGCAGCAGGTTATTGGGTGTGTTGCGTGGTGATTCACCCAGCATTCCGGATGGATGTGCGCCAATTGGATTGAAGTAGCGCAACAGGCCAATGGCCCAGCGCGGGTCCGAACTGGCGGCGCTCTTCATCACGTGTTCGGCCATGAGTTTGGAATGGCCGTAGGGATTGGTCGGCAGGCCCAGCGCGCAGGTTTCGTCCAGCGGCATGCGGTCGGCTTCGCCATAGACCGTGGCTGATGAGCTGAACAGCAGGTTGAAGACGCCGGCCTCGGCCATCGCCTGGCACAGATTGACGCTGCCACTGACATTGGTCTCGAAATAGCGCAGTGGCTCACGCACGCTTTCGCCCACGGCCTTGAGGCCCGCACAGTGCACGACCGCTTCTATGGGGTATTCGGCGAACAGGGCATGCAGAGTGGCCTTGCTGCGAACGTCTCCAGGAATGAAGTCGAAATGTCTTCCGGTGATGTTTGCCACTCGATCAAGCGTTTCTCGCGAGCTGTTGCACAGGTTGTCCAGCACCAGCACCTCATTGCCGTGCTCAAGCAGCGCCAGCACGATATGAGCGCCAATGTATCCCGCACCACCGGTCACTAGGATCATGGTTGTCCTTCCTTTGGTTTTCGCGGCCTCGGGGAGAGGCAGGCTGACGACTCCGTCCCTCATGGATCAGGGCATACGGAGTGTTTGCGAGCGAAAATCAGGACCCATCGACCCAACAGACCAGTGACGTACTGCAGGTACCAAAAAAGCATTCGCTTATGACTAGGGAAATTTCCCTGCGCGTGAGTTCAACGAACTTTTCCCAGTGGTGTGTGCACTTCATCGGGAGAACTGAACGGGCGGGCCGGAACACTCTCAATACCCTCAGTAAGGGCGGGCATCAGCAGAGCCTGTAAGGGGTTCAACGCTCATGGCCGCCTTGAGTTCATTAATGAATGCAGTCGAAGTTCAGCCCTCAGAGGCGCCCTTCAGATTCGTCCGGGCACTTTTTTTCATAAGAAGGGAAACTTCATGAACCGTGCAGAAGCGATTCATTCAGACCTGTCGACCGCATCGCGAGCCAAGCCAGACACACGCCTCGTTCTGCTGTGCCTCTCTCATCTGAGGTGGGGTTTTGTCTACCAGCGTCCTCAACACATCATGTCTCGGATGGCCCGCGACTATGACGTGCTTTTTTTCGAGGAGCCGGTCTTCGCCGATTCCCCCGATAGCCGCCTGGAAGCCTTGCCGCAGCCTTCAGGTGTCACCGTGCTGGTGCCTCATCTGCCTCGTGATCTGCCGCCTGATCAAGTGGTTCTCGCGCAACGTCAGTTGCTGAATCACTGGCTTGAACAGCATCCATCACATGATCTGCTCCTGTGGTACTTCACGCCCATGAGCCTGGCGTTCACCGATCATCTCTGGCCGCAGGCGATCATTTACGACTGCATGGACGAACTGTCGGCATTCAAGGGCGCGCCGCCTGAACTGATCGACATGGAGCAGGATTTGCTGGAGCGTGCGGATGTGGTTTTCACGGGTGGCCACAGCCTCTGGGAGGCCAAGAAGGAACGGCACAGCAACGTCCATTCCATGCCCAGCAGTGTGGACATCGAGCACTTTGCGACGGCCAGACGTGGCTTGAGCGATCCGCCTGATCAACAGGACATCCCACGCCCACGCCTGGGGTTCTTTGGCGTCATCGACGAGCGCTTCGACATCGAGCTGATTCGTCAGGTAGCCAGCGCCCGGCCTCACTGGCAAATCGTGTTGATTGGCCCTGTGGTCAAGATTGATCCGGACAGTTTGCCGCAGTCGTCGAACATTCATTATCTGGGCGGCAAATCCTATGATGACCTGCCAGCCTACCTGTCCGGCTGGGACGTGGCATTGATGCCCTTTGCGATCAACGAGTCCACGCGCTTCATCAGCCCGACCAAAACTCCGGAATACCTGGCGGGCGGCTGCCCGGTGGTGTCGACACCGATCACCGATGTGGTCAGTACCTACGGAGACAGTGGTGTGGTGACCATCGCTGCTGACGCTGCGCAGTTTTGCGATGCCATTGAGCGTGCGCTAAGGAGGGGCAAGTCCAGCGAATTCTACGAGCTTGCTGACGCCGTTCTTGCGGACAAGTCCTGGGACAAGACCTGTGCAGCCATGAAGGAGCAGATCCAATGCCTGAAATAACGCTCGACTCAGCCATCAATGCTTCACAGCCCTACGATTTTCTGATTGTCGGTGCCGGTTTTGCCGGCAGCGTGCTGGCTGAAAGACTGGCCGCAGGGCTCGGCAAGCGCGTGCTGTTGATTGATCGTCGTTCCCATATTGCAGGCAACGCCTACGACCATCTCGACAGCGCGGGCGTGCTGGTGCATCGCTACGGGCCGCACATCTTTCATACCAATGCCGAACGCATTGTCGACTACCTGTCGCAGTTCACCGAATGGCACAGTTACGAGCACCGGGTTCTGGCGCGGGTCGACGGCAAACTGGTGCCGATCCCCATCAATCTGGATACGTTGAATACGCTGTATGGCCTGCAGATGGACGAGCAGCAGGCCGAGGTGTTCCTGGCCGAACGTGCCGAGCCGGTGGAGATGATCAGGACTTCCGAGGATGTGGTGATCAATCAGATCGGACGAGAGCTGTACGAGAAGTTTTTCAGGGGTTACACGCGCAAACAGTGGGGCCTGGACCCTTCGCAACTGGACAAGTCGGTGACGTCCAGGGTGCCGACCCGCACCACAACCGACAGCCGCTATTTCGGCGACAGCTTTCAGAAGATGCCGCTGCATGGCTACACGAAAATGTTCGAGCGCATGCTGGATCACGAACGGATCGATATTGTGCTGGGTGTGGATTTTGCCGAGGTGCGTGAGACGTTGTCCTACCGGCATCTGGTGTATTGCGGCCCCATTGATGAGTATTTCGGCCACTGTTACGGACGGCTTCCCTATCGCTCATTGCGCTTCGAACACAAAACGGTTGATCAGACTCAGTTCCAGCCTGTCGCGGTGGTCAATTACCCGGATGAAGAAGTCCCGTACACCCGTATCACTGAGTACAAGCACCTGACAGGGCAGCAGCATCCGAAAACCAGCGTGACCTATGAATTTCCAACTGCCGAGGGCGATCCGTACTACCCGATACCCCGTCAGGAGAACAACGAGCTGTACAAGCGTTATAAGACCCTGGCCGATCAGTCTGACGATGTCACCTTCCTTGGGCGCCTGGGCACGTACAAGTACTACAACATGGATCAGGTCGTAGGTCAGGCGCTGGCCTTGTATCAGCGTCTTGCCGAAGTGCATGCACCTGCCACATCAGAGCTGAAACCGCCGGTGTTCAACGAACAGCCAGCGGGGAATTGAGCATGCCAGGTCTGTTCAAGAGTTTTTTCGTAGGCGGATTCGAGTGTTCGACTCACCGGCGCCGTGATGGCAAACGCCTGGACCTGCTGCATTCCACAGGCCACGCCCGCTGGCCAGGTGAGGACTTCGCGGCGATGGCGAGCTGCGCCATGCGCACGGTGCGCAGCGGGCTGCGCTGGCACCTGATCGAAACGCGCCCCGGTGTCTATGACTGGAGCAGTTTCCTGCCCATGTTGCGGGCTGCGCGTGCCCAGGGCACCCAAGTGATCTGGGACCTCTGCCATTACGGTTATCCGGATGATATGGAGATCTGGCGTCCACAGTTCGTGGAGCGTTTCGCGCGCTTTGCGGCTGCGGCGGCGCAGGTGATCAAGGATGAGGACGAAGTTGTGCCGTTCTATTCGCCGATCAACGAGATTTCGTTCTGGAGCTGGGCGGGGGGCGATGTCGGCTATTTCAATCCCGGCGCTGAACGCCGTGGCATGGAACTCAAACATCAGTTGATCAGGGCCAGTATCGCGGCGATCGAGGCGGTGCGTGAAGTCGAGCCACGGGCGCGTTTCGTGCAGGCTGACCCGTTGATTCATGTCATACCCTCAAGCCGGCGCAACGATGACATCGAGGCCGCCGAAAACTACCGCCAGGCCCAGTTCGAGGCTTTGGACCTGTTGAGTGGACGCCAATGGCCTGGATTGGGAGGGCGCCCTGAGTACCTGGACGTGCTGGGTGCCAATTTCTATCCGCATAACCAGTGGATATTCAACGGTCGCCGCGTGATGCGCGGCGAACCGGAGTACCGGCCGTTCAGCGGCATGCTTCGTGAGCTGCACGCACGCTACGGCAGGCCCATTCTGGTGTCGGAAACAGGTGCCGAGGACGAGCAGCGTGTGCCCTGGTTTCGTTATGTGACCGATCAGGTCAGTAAAGCCTTGCAGGCAGGTGTCCCGGTTGAGGGTATCTGCTGGTATCCGATCCTGGATTATCCCGGCTGGGATGACGGACGCTATTGTCCGGCGGGTCTGCTGGGCTACGCCGATGGCCAGGGTCAGCGTGCTGCATTTCACCCGCTGCAACTGGCGATTCGTGAAGCGGATGAGGCGTTCGAAGCCCTGCATTCATCGTCTCTGAATGCCGACAGAGGCCGATGAAGTATGCGAGCGAGCACTGCGACACCGCTGCCGGAACGTGCCGTCCCTTTTTTGATTCGCTACGTGTCTTTGCGTCCCTGGCATTTCGGCGCCATGTTCTTTCTGATCGTAGGCGCGGCCAGTTGCGCGGTGGCTGTGCAGTACGGCATGAAGATGCTGGTCGATGTCATGACCCTGGGCGACCGCAGAAGCGAGCACGTCTGGTTTCCGTTTTTCCTGTTCCTCGGGCTGATTGTGGTCGAAAACCTGTTCTGGCGGCTGGGTGGCTGGCTGGGTTGTCGCACCGTAGTAGCCAGTTGCGCCGACCTGCGGGTGGATCTGTTCAATCACCTTACCGGTCACCCGATGCGCTACTTCGCCCAGCACTTTTCGGGATCACTGGCCAATCGCATCTCATCGGCCGGCGCTGCGGCCGGCTCGATCTACGGTGGCCTGGCCTGGAAGATCATTCCACCCTGCGTCGACTTTCTGGGGGCCGTAGTTGTGCTGTACACGGTCAAGGTGGCCATGGCGAACGTGCTGATTCTGTGTGTGTTGCTGGTCGCTGCATTGATCACCGTGGTCGGTGTGCGCGGTCGCTCGAAACACATCGACTTTGCCGCGCATTCGGCCAGAGTGGGTGGCGAGATGGTGGATCTGGTCTCCAACATCTGGACCATCAAGGCGTTCTCTGCCCGCGAGCGCGAACGCCAGCGGCTGGAAGCCTCGATCGGCGTTGAAGCACGCGCGCAGCGGCGCAGCTGGACCTACCTGGAAAAGGCTCGTGTGCTGCACGACATCTGCCTGTCGGTCATGGCAGGCGGAATGCTGGGCTGGGCCATTGTGCTTTGGCGCGACAGCGCGATCACGGCGGGTGATGTGGTGCTGGTCAGCGCGCTCACGTTCCGTATCCTGCACGGCTCTCGAGATCTGGCACTGGCGCTGGTTGACACCTCGCAGCAACTGGGTGTTATCGCCGATACGCTGCGCATCATTATCCAGCCCTATACGTTGAGCGATGTCAAGGCCGAGTTGAAACCGAGTCGAGGGGCGATCCGGGTTATTGATGTGGCTTACCACTATCCGGAAGGACGTCGAATATTCGAGCACTTGAATCTGGATATACCCGCCGGACAGCGTGTGGGTATCGTCGGCTCCTCCGGCGCTGGAAAGTCCACCTTATTGAGCCTGTTACAACGTCTTGACGATGTCAGCAGTGGCGTGATTCTGATTGATGATCGCGATATCAGAGCCGTCAGCCAGGACAGTCTCAGGAAACAGATTGCAGTCGTTCCGCAGGAACCCACGCTGTTCAACCGCAGTATTTATGAAAACATCGCCTACGGGTTACCCGATGCGCGTTACGACGACGTTATTCAAGCTTCGCGGCAAGCTTACTGCGACGAGTTCATTCGCGCGCTACCGGAAGGTTATGACACGTTAGTGGGTGAACGGGGCGTGAAACTGTCAGGCGGTCAGCGCCAGCGACTGGGATTGGCCCGGGTCTTTCTAAAGAATGCGCCGATCCTGATTCTTGACGAAGCGACTTCCGCACTGGACTCGCATTCCGAAGCGGTGATTCAGGCAGCACTCGCCAAGCTGATGCACGGCAGAACCGTGCTGGTAGTGGCGCACAGGCTGTCAACGGTGGCCAATTTCGACCGGGTCATCGTGCTGCACGACGGACAAATCATTGAAGATGGACCGCCCATGCAACTGCGCAGACAAGGCGGTGTCTATGAGTCGCTTTGGGTCGCTCAGACACTCGTCGGCGAATGAATCAGGTTCTCCCGGCCCATCCGTATGCATATAATTCTGTTTTTTTATTACTGCATAGAACCCTTTCGAGGGTATTGAAGTCGTAAGCGGTGAGTGCGTGCAGTCACGCTGATATTATTCTGGGAGTTGTGGCGTGTCGGAAAACAAGACCCGTGTTGACAATACAGCGAGTGGTGACATCTCCCATAAGGGAAAGGATATCTTTTTCGCAGCGGTAGAAACGACACGCATGCCGATGATCGTGACTGACCCCAACAGTGAAGATAACCCGATCATCTTTGCCAACAAGGCGTTTCTGGAAATGACCGGATACGCCTCCGAAGAAATCATTGGCTCCAACTGTCGGTTCCTGCAAGGTCCGGAAACCGACCGGGCAGTGGTGCAGACCATTCGCGATGCGATTCATGAGCGCAACGATATCTCCACTGAGATCCTCAACTATCGCAAGGACGGTTCGTCGTTCTGGAACGCTTTGTTCATCTCTCCGGTGTACAACGACGCGGGCGATCTGATCTATTTCTTTGCGTCACAGCTGGACATCAGTCGTCGCCGCGATGCCGAGGAAGCGCTTCGTCAGGCGCAGAAAATGGAAGCGCTCGGTCAACTGACTGGCGGCATCGCCCATGACTTCAACAATCTGCTGCAGGTCATGGGCGGATACATCGATCTGATTGGCACGGCGGCTGAAAAGCCGAGCATCGACATTCCGCGCGTTCAGCGCAGCGTGCATCACGCCAAATCTGCTGTGGAAAGAGCGAGCACGCTCACCAAGCAATTACTGGCGTTCGCCCGGAAACAGAAACTGCACGGCCGGGTGCTCAATCTCAATGGTTTGATATCCAGCACTGAACCGCTGATCGAGCGTACGTTCGGCTCGGAAGTGACCATCGAGACCGATCTTGATCCGGGTTTGAAGAACTGCCGGATCGACCCGACTCAGGCAGAAGTCGCGCTGCTGAACATCTTCATCAATTCCAGAGATGCGTTGATTGGCAGGCCAAACCCCAAGGTCTTCATCGAGACGCGTAACCTGGTGGTCGATGAACTGGCCAACATGTCTTACGACGGTCTGTTGCCGGGACGCTACGTCAGCATCGCTGTGACGGATAACGGCATCGGCATGCCGTCGAGTATTCGGGACCGGGTGATGGACCCGTTCTTTACCACCAAGGAGGAGGGCAAGGGGTCGGGGCTGGGGCTCTCCATGGTGTACGGCTTCGCCAAACAGTCGGGCGGTGCAGCACGTATTTACACCGAGGAAGGCGTGGGCACCACCTTGCGCCTTTACTTCCCGGTTGACGAAGCCACCATTGCCAGTGAGTCGCCTCAGGCGCTGGAGCAGCGGCAGCGACTGGGCAGCAGTGAGCGAATTCTGATCGTGGAAGACCGACCGGATGTCGCCGAACTGGCCAAGATGGTACTGGATGATTATGGCTACGCTTCAGATATCGTGCTCAACGCACGGGAAGCCTTGAAGAAATTCGAGTCCGGCAGCACGTACGATCTGCTGTTCACCGACCTGATCATGCCGGGCGGTATGAATGGGGTCATGCTCGCTCGTGAGGTCAAGCGTCGTTATCCCAAGATCAAAGTGCTGCTCACCACCGGCTACGCCGAGAGCTCGATAGAGCGCACCGATATCGGCGGCTCTGAGTTTGATGTGGTGTCCAAGCCCTGCATGCCTCACGATCTGGCCAGAAAAGTCAGGCAGGTGCTGGACGGGCCGAATGGTATTGCCTGACCGATGAGTGTCCAGTGACTTGAGAAGCCTGATTTCGGTCAGGCTTTTTTTTGTCCGGGTCATTGCGCTGAAGCCTCTCGGTGTTCAGGCGCGTTTATCAGACGCTGTAACCTCGCACGAAGGTTTCGACCGCTCGCTCTACCGCACTGTCGATTTCATCGGCGGTCAACGCGTCACGAATGCCCATCAGCCGCGGGAACACGGTTTCCGAGTCAAACAGGGCAATAAGGTGGCGAGTGGCAATGTCTGGATCCGCACGGCGCATGCTGCCCGCATCCATGCGCACGCTGAAGAAATCGGCCAGCAGTTTGAATGCGATCCTGGGCCCTGCCTCGTGAAACAGCATGCCAATGTCGCTGCGCCCCGACTCGCTGATTACCGTGCGCAACGTCTTGATCATGGCTTCGCTGGCCACGACGGACAGCGTTGCTTTTCCAAAGGCGGTGAGCACTGTCGACAGGTCCTTGTCCTCGGTAGCAAGCAGCTTCTCCAGACTGGGCAGCAACTGACTTTTCGCAGCCTTGCTGCTGACGGCTACAAATAGCGCTTCCTTGGAGTTGTAGTATCGGTAGAGCGTGGATTTGGAGCCACCCACCCGAGCCGCTATCGCAGCCATCGAAGCGGCTTCGAATCCATCTTCCTGAAACACCTGCGCCGCAGCGTCAATAATCGCGTCCCGCTTGGCATCTGTGAGCACTCGCACAATCAATTCTCCTATTACGATACCGAACTGTATCATTATCGCTTGACGGAACACGACCGCCAAAATATAACAGTACCGATTGGTATCGTTATGTCGAGTCGTTGTCCGGAGCTTCCCCTATGTGTTCTGTCTTTCTCTGTCGCCGTCATGTCATGACCGCTTTTCTATCGATCAGTATTCTGACGGGATGCGGCAAGCCGCCGGGCGGACCTCCACCGTCCCCCGGTACACCTGAAGTGGGTGTGCTTTCGGTGCAGGCGCAAAGAGTGGTTTTCAGCACGGAGCTTCCGGGGCGCACTGCACCGTTCATGATTGCCGAGATACGGCCCCAGGTCAGCGGGATCGTTCAGAAGCGCAGCTTCACGGAGGGCAGCACAGTCAAGGCGGGGCAAGTGCTCTACCTGATCGACCCTGCCACCTACCGTGCTACGTACAACAGTGACCTGGCGGCGCTGGCCAAGGCGGAAGCATCATTGACATCGGTTCGTCTCAAGAACGAGCGCTACAAAGAGCTGGCCGCCCTTGATGCGGTCAGTCGGCAGGACTACGACGATGCCGTGTCTTCATTGGGTGAGAGCCGGGCGGATGTTGCCTCGGCCAAAGCCAATGTCGAAAGCAGCCGCATCAATCTGGCGTATACCCAGGTCAACGCTCCCATTACAGGACGAATCGGTAAATCCGGTATCACCCCGGGCGCGCTGGTCACTGCGAACCAGACCTCGACCATGGCGACCATTCAGCAACTTGACCCGATATACGTCGACGTCACGCAGCCCAGTGCGGCGTTGCTGCGCCTGAAAAAATCGCTGAGCAACGGCGAAATCCAGAAAAGTGGCGCCACTGCCGCCAAAGTGAGGTTGAAGCTTGAGGACGGCAGTCTCTATCCGCTGGAGGGCACCCTTGAGTTCTCCGACGTGACAGTGGATCAGGACACGGGCGCGATTACCCTGCGTGCCGTGTTCCCCAACCCGAATGCCGATCTGCTGCCTGGCATGTATGTGCGTGCGGTGCTTGAGGAAGGCTTCAAGGAACAGGGGTTGCTGGTTCCGCAGCAGGCGGTTTCCCGAGACAGCACGGGTAAACCCATGGCGTACGTGGTGGGTAAGGACAACACGCTGGAGCGCCGTGAGCTGACGACTGACCGTGCGATCGGTGATCAATGGCTGATCAGCAGCGGGTTGAATGTCGGTGACCAGCTGGTTGTCGACGGTCAGCAGCGCGCCTCGGCCGGTGTGAAGGTCAAGACCGTGCCATGGAAGCCGCAATCTGTAGCGGCGGTTGCCACGCCGTCCGACCTTCAATAAATTCCGGGTAGATAACATGTCGCGCTTTTTCATAGATCGCCCCATTTTCGCCTGGGTTCTGGCCATCATCGTCATGCTCGCAGGCATCATGGCGATTCTGACGCTGCCCATTGCCCAGTACCCGACGATTGCGCCTCCCGCGATTGCGATCACTGCCAACTATCCGGGCGCGTCGGCCAAGACGCTTGAGGACACCGTCACTCAGGTGATCGAGCAGAAGATGAAGGGCCTGGATCGGCTCAGTTATATCGCTTCGACCAGTGAGTCCAGTGGTTCGGTGACCATTACGCTGACCTTCGAAAACGGTACGGATGCCGACACCGCGCAGGTGCAGGTGCAGAACAAGCTCACTCTGGCGACGCCGCTGCTGCCCTCCGAGGTTCAACAGCAGGGCGTGCAGGTCGTCAAATCATCGACCAACTTCCTCAATATTCTGGCGTTCACCTCCGAAGACGGGCGAATGAACGGCGCGGATCTCTCGGATTACGTCTCCGCAAATATCCAGGAGGCGATTGGCAGGGTCGACGGCGTCGGAGATACAACGCTGTTTGGCGCGCAGTATGCGATGCGCATCTGGATCGATCCCGACAAGCTGGCCAGTTACAAGATGACGCCCATAGACGTCAGGAACGCCATTCAGGCGCAGAACGTTCAGGTGTCGTCGGGACAATTGGGTGCGTTGCCTGCGGCGGGCAACCAGCAACTCAATGCAACCATCACCTCTCAGACGCGCTTACAAACCGCCGAGCAGTTCGAAGACATCCTGTTGCGCACCGAAACAGACGGTTCCCAGGTCCGGCTGCGTGACGTTGCCAAGGTCGAACTCGGCAGCGAAAGCTACAGCAATACCAGTCGATTCAATGGCAAACCGGCGGCAGGTCTGGCGATCAAGCTTGCCACGGGCGCCAATGCGCTGGACACCGTCAAGGCCATTGACGCGCGGATCGAGGAACTGAAGCCTTACTGGCCGGAAGGGGTACGGGTTCAAAAGCCTTACGACATTACACCGTTCGTGCGTATTTCCATCGAAGAGGTGGTGCGCACGCTGGTAGAAGCCGTCGTGCTGGTTTTCCTGGTGATGTACCTGTTTCTGCAGAATTTTCGGGCCACGCTGATACCGACCATTGCGGTGCCTGTCGTGCTGCTTGGTACGTTCGGTGTGTTGGCGGTATTTGGTTACAGCATCAATACCCTGACGATGTTTGCAATGGTTCTGGCCATCGGTCTGCTGGTGGATGACGCCATCGTCGTGGTGGAAAACGTTGAACGAGTGATGAGTGAAGAGGGGCTTGAGCCGAAAGCGGCAGCCCGGCAATCCATGGAGCAGATCAGCGGCGCACTGGTGGGTATCGCTCTTGTTCTGGCCGCAGTGTTCATCCCGATGGCGTTCTTCAGCGGCTCTTCAGGCGTTATTTACCGGCAGTTCTCGATCACCATCGTGTCGGCCATGACACTCTCGGTGCTGGTTGCGATGATCCTGACGCCTGCGCTCTGCGCCACATTGCTCAAGCCGCTCGGCGTCAACCACGGACAGGAACGTCGCGGGTTCTTCGGCTGGTTCAACAGGGTCTTTGATCGCGGTAGCAACCGGTATCAGGGGGTCGTCGGCCACATGCTTGTCCGACCCTGGCGTTACATGATCGGCTATGGGGTTATCGTCGTGCTGGTTATGCTCGGTTTCAGCAAACTGCCGGTCGGCTTTCTGCCCGACGAAGATCAGGGGACCCTGTTTGCGCTGATCCAGCTTCCGCCAGGTGCCACGGAAAAACGAACCGACGAAGTGCTTCGTCAGGTCGAGCAGCATTTTATGGTGGACGAGAAAGATGCGGTTTCGGGTGTTTTTACCGTCTCCGGTTTCAGCTTTGCGGGCAGCGGCCAGAACATCGGTCTGGCGTTCGTCAAGCTGCGACCCTGGAACGAACGCAGTGATGAATCCCTAACGGTTACCCAGGTAACTGCGCGTGCCTGGCAGGCTTTTTCTGGAATCAGGGACGCTCTGATCGTGCCCTTCGCGCCGCCTGCGGTGTCCGAGCTGGGCAATGCCACCGGATTCGACCTGATGCTTCAGGACCGCGGCAATCTGGGGCATGACGCGTTGATGAAAGCGCGTAATCAGCTGCTGGAAAAGCTGAGCAGGGATCCACGCCTGGTCGCGGTGCGTGCCAATGGCCAGGAGAATGCACCGGAGTTTCGTCTGCAGATTGACGCACACAAGGCCGGAACGCTCGGGCTGTCGATGTCGGATATCAACGATACGTTTTCCATGGCCTGGGGGAGCAATTACGTAAATGATTTTCTCGATCAGGGAAGGGTCAAGAAGGTGATGCTTCAGGCAGAAGCGCCGTTTCGTATGCTGCCTCAGGACATTGGCCGTTGGTACGTGCGAAACAGCGCCGGAACCATGGTGTCTTTTGCGGCATTTGCCAAGGCTGAGTGGACTTCCGGTTCTCCACGGCTTGAACGTTACAACGGCGTGTCGTCCATCGAGATACTTGGCATGGCCTTGCCTGGTCAGGCGTCAAGCGGAGAGGCGCTGGCCATCGTTGAAGCGGCGGTCGCCGAACTGCCGCCGGGCTTCGGCTTTGAGTGGACAGGGCTGTCGCGCCAGGAGAAAGCCTCTACCGGACAGACGACGCTGCTGTACTCGCTCTCGATCCTGTTCGTGTTCCTGTGTCTGGCGGCTCTTTATGAGAGCTGGAGCGTGCCGTTATCGGTGATCATGGTCATCCCGCTCGGCGTCTTCGGTGTGCTGCTGGGCGCAGTTCTCACCTGGAAGATGAACGATGTTTACTTTCAGGTAGGGCTGCTGACCACCATCGGGCTTGCGGCCAAGAATGCGATTCTCATTGTGGAATTTGCCAAGGACCTCCATGACCGCGGTACAGGAATCATCGAGGCGACATTACAGGCAACCCGAATGCGCTTGCGTCCGATTTTGATGACATCCTTTGCGTTCATTCTTGGCGTATTGCCGCTGGTGCTGAGCAGCGGTGCCGGCGCGGGTGCGCAGAACGCGCTTGGCGTCGCTGTAACCGGTGGCATGCTGTCGGGGACGATTCTGGCTCTGTTTTTCGTTCCGCTGTTTTTCATACTGGTCTATAGAAAGCGTTGATCATCGTCCGCTGCGGCTTTTAACGCCGCAGCGGTCTCTACTGTTCGCGGATGAAGTCGACATCCTTAACAATCTCGCCGCGATCCACTGCAGTGTTTCGCCAACTCCATACTCACCCGAGTAATAACAAAGAACAGACAACTGATGACAGAACTCATAACTGTATTGATGTGTTCTCGGATCTGCATGAAAGGCGAGCGAGTTGGAACATGGGTGAGACGTTCCGTTCCGTTGGGTTTCGCGCAATATTCATAGAGTATTTACTCTTCAAAAAAAGATGTCGAACGTATTAAACTTATTCAACGAGCCTCGGGTCATTGGAATGTACGCCAAATAACTTAGCGTGTTCTGCCACTGACTCGAAGGATTACCACTATGATTCGCGATGACCGTATCGCCCCAGGCGCACCTGTCTACCAAGACACTCATGCCATGGCACCTTTGCTCAAACGTATTTCCTGGAGCGCGATTCTGGCCGGTGTGGTACTGGCCATGGTTGTTTCCTTATTGCTGAATCTACTGGGTACTGCCATTGGCACCGCCAGCATTGATCCCATGCAGGAAGCCAATCCGATGTCCGGTATCGGTACTGGCGCCGGCATATGGGTCGTTGTCAGTTCGGTCATCTCGCTGTTTGTCGGTGGCTGGGCAGCGGGTCGTCTGGCTCAGCGCGAAGGCGCGTTCCATGGCCTGCTGGTATGGGCGAGCGTATCGCTGATCACTGTCTATCTGGTCACCAGCGCTGTAACTGGCGTTGTACGTGGCGGTCTGAATCTGGCAGGCAGCGGCATGTCGGCACTGGGCAGCGGTATCGCTCAGGTTGCTCCGGCCGTGGGCAGCAAGATTCAGGACCAACTGCGTGAGCAGGGCATCGAATTCAACCTGGACGATATTCAGGGCGAAATCGAAACCGCCATGCGTCAGACCGGCAAGGCCGAGCTGAACCCCGACGCCATCAAGCAGGAAGCTCAAGCTACCCAGCAGGATGCGCAGAACACTGCAGAACGCAGCGCGCAGAACCCACAGCAGGCTGACGAGCAGTTGGGCGGCCTGATGGATCGCATCAAGGCCAAGGGTGATCAGGCCTGGGATGCCGCTGACCGTCAGGCGCTGGTCAATCTGATCAAGGCGCGTGGCAACAAGACTGATGCAGAGGCCAACCAGATCGTTGATCAGGCTCAGGCCAGCTATCGTCAGGCTTATGCCAAGTATCAGGAACTGAAAGCTCAGGCTGAACAGAAGGCACGCGAAGCGGCTGAAGTGACTGCCAAGCGCGTATCGCAAGGCGCATGGATTCTGTTGATCACCCTGGTGATCTCGGGTCTGGTCGCGGCCGGTGCAGGTGTACTGGGTCGTCGCACTCAGCCACCAGCCAAGGTTGTCGCTGCGGTCTGATATCTGTATTGAATTGACCGAATGAAGAAGGGGACGATAATCGTCCCCTTCTTTTATCGCTTATATAAGCCTGACTGTTCAACTCAGTCAGGACGGCTTTACAGGTTGCGCGTTTAATACCGTTAGCTTCGATTGACAGACTTGTCTGGCCAATACTTGTCCACGTAACTCTGAATCTCTCGCCGCATGAAAGTCCCGGACTGATCGGCACGTTCTTCCCAGCCGAATACGCACGCCGTGACAATCCCATCAAAACCGACCCTGGCCAGAGATGAGAAGAAAACGTCCCAATCAATTTCGCCCTGATACATGTCCATATGCTGATGCACTGTCACTTTGGCGCCGGGTGGATTGACGATATAGCGTAGCCCTGAAGACGCTTTGTGATTCCAGGTATCGGCAACGTGCACATGCGCAATCATCGGGCCTGCTTCGGCAATCATCTTCGCCATGTCATCGCCAAAGAAGAAAGTATGCGGCGCGCAGTACAGAAACCTGACGTTACTGGAACCGATGTTCTTCAGCATGTCGAGCGCAGGTTGCAATGTTTCGCACCAGTCTTCGGGGTGCGGCTCAATGTTCAGGTTGACTCCCTGTCTTTCAAGTTCAGGCACCAGTTCCTCCATGGATCGCCACCACGCGGCTTCGCTGGATTCGTGGCTATGACTGCCGCCGCAGCAGTTGCTTTTATGCCCTCGCTCGGGAGACGGGCCGCGACCGAACTCGGAGTTCATGGTGTCGCAATCCAGCTCCACGGCGACCTGAATGGCCTGCTTCCAGTAGTCGACTGCCGTTGTGCGTTCATCTTCGTGGGGGCTGGCCCAGCGGTACATGGGCAGCAGCGAGGCAACCTTCAGGTCATGGTCTTTCAGGGCCTTCTTGAACTCGGCAATGCGCTCCTTGTGCGCACGGGGTCTGACCCACCAGGGCAGAAAGTCCTCGCGGGGCGACAGTTCCAGGTATTCGTATCCCATCTCTGCGGCCTTGCGACATACCTCGGTCAGGCTGAGGTGGCGGTGCATGTAGGGATCCAGGGCTATTTTCATTGTCATTCTCCAGTGGATGAACCTTGAGCAAAATCTGTCCGGCCTTGCGGGATCTGGAACTCAGTAATCAATCCATATCCCCCCCTGATCGGCCGACTCCACGCAGCGTTGCACCCAGCGCACGCCTTCGACACCTGCGTCGATGTCGGGATAGCGCAATGACTGCAACGTCACCGCATCGCCACGTGTGGTGGCGTTCATGGCCAGAGCAAAGCGGTAGTAAAGGTTGGACCAGGCTTCGAACAGGCCTTCCGGATGCCCGCCACCAATACGGTCGTCGAGCAGGGCGTCCGGATGCAGATACCCCATGCCGCGTTCCAGTATCTGGGCGGGCTGGCCTTGCACTTCGAAGCTGAGCTGGTTGGGACGCTCATCCCACCACTCGAGGCTGGCCCTTGAGCCGATCACCCGAACCTTCTGGCCGTGCATCGACCCGGCGTTGACGGCACTGGACCAGACCCAGCCCATGGCACCGCCTTCGTACTCCATCAGTGTGTAGGCATTGTCTTCGAGCGGTGCCCGGCTTTTCACGAAGCTCTGTCGGTTGCATTGCAGCCGTTTGATTTTCAGCTCAGGCAACATGACTTCGGCGATGTACAACGGATGGGTACCTACATCACCCAGTACGAAGCTTGGCCCAGCAGTACGTGGGTTCACTCGCCACTGAGTGGCCTGGTTTTGCGTTTCGACCGGTGCGCTGTGAAAGCCATGGGCGAACTGCATGTGCACCATGCGAATCTCGCCAAGCTCGCCTGCCGCAATCATCTGTCTGGCCTGCTCGATCAACTGGTGGCCCGCGTAGCCATAAGTCACGCCGACGATGCGCTGGTTCGCTCGGGATATTTCCCTGAGGGTCTCGGCTTCTTCGAGCGTGAAACACAGCGGTTTCTCACACACCACATGCAAACCGGCTTCAAGTGCCGCTTTGGTGATGCTGAAGTGAGTGCCGTTGGGTGTGGCGACGGAGATGGCTTCGATGCCGTCCGGGCGCCGGGCTTCCTGTTCAATAAGCTGCAGGTAGTCTGGGTAACAGCGTTCGGGGTCCACACCCAATTGTTCGCCAAAAGCACGGCCGCGCTCAGGGTCGATATCGAACGCGCCTGCAATCAGCGCAAAGTTCTGGTCACGCAGTGCTGCCGAGCGGTGGATGTAGCCGATCTGGCTGTTCGCTCCGCCACCCACCATCGCCCATCGAACAGGACGGGAAATACGCTTGCTGCCGTTGATCATGATCTTTTCCTTGTCAGAAACCGCAGCGGGTCAGGTAGGTACGGCTCTCGGTAACATCTGCCAGGCTGCCACCGACATGGCGCGGGTCGCGTTCCTGCTCGACCGTGATATAGCCCTGGTAATCCAGTTCGCGAATGAGCGTGCGTAACGCGGGGTAGTCAATGATTCCGCGCCCGAGCGGGCACATCACGCCTTTGGCGCAAGCGGCGAAGAAAGTGATGCGTTCGCCGAGTACCTGATCGAACACCAGCGGATCGATGTCCTTGAAGTGCAGGTAATCGAGGCGTGACGCGTACTGGCGCAAGGTCGCTGCCGGGTCCATGCCTGCGTAGTAAAGATGTCCGGTGTCCAGGCACAGCCCGGCAACGTCCGGGTGAATGTCCTGCACCAGTTGCGCCAGCTCGTCGGCGAACTCGATGTAGCCACCGGCGTGAGGATGAATCACGGCCCGCACGCCGTAGCGATTCGCGATGTCTGCGATTTTGCGGATGTGCGCCATCATGTCGGACCATTCGGCAGTATTCAGACGAGGCGCCTTATCAGAATGCCCGGCTGCGTAGTCGCGCACCTCATGTCCCCAGTCGATGATGACCAGATAGGGGGCGGGAAGGTGTGGCTCCTGCTGTTGCCCGGCAGGCCGCAACGCCTTGAGCAGCGCACAGATATCGTGGGCCTGTTTCAGCAGCGATGGCAGGTTTTTCGGATCGACCAGATTGTCGAAGATCGTGCCCGCAATCAGGTGCAGACCGTTTTCAGCCAGCGCACCGCCAAGCTCGTCGACATTCAGTGGAAGGTAGCCATAAGGGCCCAGTTCGATGCCCCGATAACCAGCCTGCGCTGCTTCGCTGAGCACCTGACGCCACGGCGGCAGATAGGGATTGTTGACGTCGTCTACGCCCCAGCAGCAGGGGGCAGTGGATAAATGGATGGCCATTGGCTCACTCCGGCTGTTGTTATTGTTGTATCAGGGGAGGGGTGATTGGTTGCATCAGGATGCTAGGTCGGTCTGCGCGGCACTGCTATAGTCCTGCCTGTAAAACTGTCAAAACCTCTCATGGATCGATTAGAGACTTTCATTTCATGTCAGAGCACGATTCCGACTCACGCCGACCCACGATGGCTGATGTCGCCCGGGAAGCCGGGGTCAGCCTGTCAACGGTTGATCGGGTACTCAACCTGCGCGCTACAGTCCGGGTCGACACTGCGCAGCGCATTTCTGCTGCCGCGCAGCGTCTCGGGTTTCACGCCCGTAGCGTCATCGAGCAGCGGCTGCAGCACAGCCGACCCACGGTGAAGTTGGGTTTTCTGTTGCAGAAGAGCGGGGTGGCGTTCTATCAGGGGCTGGCACAGGCCCTTGCAGATGCGGCAGCCGTTAGCCCTCATGCTCGGGTCCGGGTGATGATTGGCTATCTGGATGACCTGAACCCGCGCGTGGTCGCCCAGCGCATTCTGGCGCTGGGCAAAGACGTCGACGCCTTGGGCGTCGTGGCCGCTGACCACAAAGAGGTGCAGGACGCCGTCTGCGAACTTCGCCTCAGCGGGACTCCTGTGGTGGCCATGATTTCGGAGCTGGGAAGCCATGCCGGCGCAGGTTTCGTCGGAGTGGACAGCCGCCGCATGGGGCGCGTTGCCGGCTGGTTCGTCGATCGACTGGCAGAACGTCCCGGTCCTGTCGCCGTGATGGTCGGCAGTCAACGGTTCCAGTGCCAGGAGCTGTGTGAACTGAGTTTTCAGAGCTACATGGCTGAATCTTCCGGCGACTGGGAGTTACTGGCTTCGCGCCTGACACTTGAGGATGAGGAGTTCGCACGCGGCAACACGCTGGATCTGCTCACCGCATGCCCGGATCTGGCTGGTCTTTATGTGGCGGGAGGCGGTATAGAAGGGGTGGTCAGTGCACTGGAGGAGATGCGCAGTCGCCGGGCACGCTTGCCGACTGTGGTATGTCACGATTTGACGGACCTTACCCGCAGCGCTCTGCAAAGCGGACTGGTGCAGGCCGTGCTGTCCCATCCCGTGGAAACGCTCGCCAGGCGCTCCATGGAAATGTTGATCGATGCTGTCGTTGGCACAGATAAGCCCGGCCGGGTCTCGTTGTCGTTACAGACGGACGTCATTGAAAGCGTTTGAACGCAGGGAAGGGGGCAGGCACCGTTTGCCCCCTTTTTATGTGTCGGGATCAGATCCTGCCCGTGGCCTCACGAACGAAGTCTTCGTAAGTACGCAGCGGACGCTCGATGATGGTTTGCAAACGATCAACCGTTCCGTCGGCCGCCTGCATGCCGAACTTCTGGATACCCGACATCATCAGGCGAAGGTCGTAAGCCAGCCAGGCAGGGATGTAGGAAGCCATCTGTGCCTCGAAGGCCGCGACGTCGTTGCCGCCATAAGCCACCTCACGACCCAGCGCGGCACTCCAGATTTTTGCCACCGATGGACCCGTGAGGACCTGCGGACCGACCAGCTCCAGTGTCAGGCGCTCCAGCGCAACGGGTGCCCGATCGCGTCGCAGCAATTCCGCGACTGCAATATCGGCGATGTCACGTGCGTCGATCATCGAAACGCCTGCATCACCGATCGGCATCGGATACACCGAATAGCCCTGAATCGTTTGCTGAACCATGCCTTCGTTCTGCATGAAGTAAGCCGGACGCAGAACGGTGGCGGGAATGTCGAGAGTTTCGATCATGCGCTCGACTGTATGTTTACCAGTGAAGTGCGGAACATTGGTGAATTTGTCCGCGTGAATAACCGACAGGTAAACGATGCGTTCAATACCGGCCTCTTGTGCGAGATTGAGCGTGATGAGCGCTTGCGTGACCTCATCCGGCGTAACGGCATTGAGCAGAAACAGGGTTCGCACCGACGTTAACGCGGCGCGCATCGAAGGCACATCGGTCAAGTCCGCGACGACCTCGGTGACGCCAGCCGGGAAGCTTGCCTTGCCAGGCTGACGGACGAGCGCTTTGACTTCAGCGTCTGCCGCAGCCAGACGTTGGACGACGAGTGAGCCGACAGTGCCTGTGGCTCCGATGACAAGAATGCTCATGGTTGAATCTCCCGCAATGAATACCTGATGAAGTCAGCGAGCAATCTCGCTGCGTTGCGATCAAGGTATCTCGTTGCAGGAATAAAACGCAGACGCCAATATGTAGATACACCGTCTCAAAAGTGGAACGCCATGAACCTCAACGCCTTGATCGATTTCACACTCGTTGCTGCCAATGGAGGGCTGGGAAAAGCCAGTCGCGCAAGCGGTCGATCAAAGGCCACGTTATCGCGCCGAATCGCCGAGCTTGAAGAGCAACTAGGCGTCAGACTGATCGAGCGCAGTGCACGAGGCCTCAAACTGACCGAGGCCGGGCAGATGCTGTTGGCGAGAGCTGAAGGGCCGTTGGGCGAGGTGACGGAAGCCATGACAGCGGCGAAGGAGGGCGTGTCGATACCCCGCGGGCGATTACGCATCGCGGCCCCCATCCTGTTCTCGCAGCTCGCGATGGGGCGTATCGGTGCCGATTTTTGTGCGGCCTATCCCGAGATCGAGCTTGAAGTGGTCGCAGAGGATCGCGTGGTGGATCCTGTCGAAGAGCAGTTCGATGCGTGCATTCGGGTAAACCCACGTCCGGACAGCAATCTGGTAGGGCGGTGCTTTGCCAAAGACCGGTTGATCGTGGTCGGTGCGCCTGAAATACCAAAGCCGACATCTGAAGCAATCAACCCGGTATCCGCAATCGTGGCCTTTAATTTTCAGCCCACCATTTGGGCTTTGGACGGCGGGGCGCTGAAACTGGAACCTATCCCAAGACTCAAGTTCTCTTCGTTTCTCATGATCCGCGATGCAGCCATAGCCGGCGGCGGTGTGGCTCTGATCCCGCAATCCATCGTGTGGAATAACCTGGCCAAAGGAGAGCTGGTTCAATGGGGCGTAGTGTCGGACGTGGAGGCTGAGCTTTGGGTATTGCATACATCAAGACGACTGGCCACTCCCAAGGTCCGCGCATTCGTCGACTTCATGTGCGCCAGATATCCGGATGTTTCGTTGGTATTGGAGGGTTAGGGCTGATCGACTCTGAGCTCCGTATTACATAACTAAACTAAATGACTCTTTAGTTGAGTTATCAGATATTTGCATAATATAGATTTGGAAGGATAGCGTGAAACAGCCCGTTTCTGAAGGGCTGATCGGCGCATGGAGCTTAGGAAGCATTGAGGTTGATCTGCATGCAAAGGCAGAATATCGAAGTCACTATCAAGTAAGTCCAAACACCCGAGGATTACATAGATGCCTGTTTATCTGGCTGCTGAGCACGAATTGAATGTGGGACAGGCCCTGGTGGTCGAGGCCCCAGCGCAAGAAGGCACCTTCGTCATGGTATTCGAAGATGACGGGGACACCGGCTATTGCTATGCACTCGACACCGGCTCACAGGACAACCCCATCCAGGACGCACTGCACATTTATAACGTGGCAGACGTTACTGACGGAGCAAAGCCCTCGAATATCAAGATTGGCTGGTCTCTGGACCACGGCAAAGCAGTCCTGCTGATCAACGATTATCCCCATGCAATCGTCGATTTCCAGGCGAAACAAGGCTATTGCCGCACCGGATTCCCGCCACCAGCGGATAACGGTTGGTCAGTTGCCGGACATGAATGGGACGACGCCGCGCTGCAGCTGTTTGCGTGATTACGGGTTAAAGACCCTTCATGCATGCGCGCACATTCTCATCGATCAGGTTGTCAGGCTTCATGCATTCGCGCAGGGTTTTTCTGTCCGCGGTTTTATCGAGGTCTCTGGAGTTCGTGAGCACTGGATTGTTTTGGTTGCGGCACTGAGGTGACTTTCTTGCGCCAGGTATTCCGGCAGTGACTTCACAGGCGAATGCATTGCTGAGGGTTTGGATGTGCTTGCTGAGTGGCGTGGCCTCGAAGGCATTCGCACTGGCTGACCAGGCAGGCAGACCGATGCAGACGAGAACGAACGTCAGGGTGCGGTTCATGATTCATCCTTGAAATGGTGCGGGTTAAGAGCGTGCGGGATTGTCGAGGGATTTGTCGCTGATGTCGATTGGGGGGCATTTGATGATTTCGGTGGGTGTGGCTTTTGAAATGGCGTGTACCGGTGCCGTTATGGATAATTTCTAGGGCCGCATAATGTATATTATGTTAAATTGTATCTGTTTGTGACTGGCGGTGCCGTTTATCCAGTATCACTAACCTCCGTTCACGCTTGTTGAAGCGATCACGAAACTTGTAGAAATGCACCCCAGGCTTCCCTGGAATCCGCGTCAGCAGTAGCTTCCAGCGCTCCTGTTTGGTTTGCAATGGACGTAAATCTTGCAAAACTGTAGACAGCAAAAAAGAGCTATGTGATGGTTGTTAACAGAGATTCTTTGATTTAAGTCCGACTTCTTGCTCATTGATGGCACAGCCCGTTTTTCCAAAAGCTAGGAGAATGGTCCAGCACTAATCTATTCCCCCCAAAAATAGCCTGAAAGCCTCACACTGCTGGGCTCTCAGCTAGATTTTCAACAACGACGATAAAAACGCCCGTTTTTCATTTATTAGGAGAAACGTCAGCAGGTTCTTTGGCTTGACTGATATCCGGGCAGACCTAACGCCTGGAAGCCTTGCTGTGCGAACTATGGGCTGTTTTTCTGCACTGAGACTGACATCTGTGACGCAATGTTAGCCCAGTCGGTACTAATGCGCTTAATCAACTCCGTCAATGCTACGAGTTAGCACAATATTGCCGCTCGACCACGTCGTATCGACGTATGTGCCCCCCGTGAATTCGGATAGTTAGGGGCTGGTTACTCAAAAAATTATGTTGCGCTGAAGATACTTTGGACGATCAAAGAGTCGGGGCAAGCCAATGCCGCAGATAAATTTTTTCCCCAGGGTTGATCGTACGAAGCGCATGATTTCCATCCATGACGCCGCACTGCCTAGCAGCACTCTGTAAACATCGCTGACAATTCAAATCATAGCCATCACCTGTTTAAGCTTCTAAAGCATGAGTGGAGAGAGACCTAAGCCTCTCTCCGGTTATCGCCTGCGCAGCGAGTTACCAGCCCAGCTCTTTTTTCAAAGCAATATTGAGCTCATCTCGCATTTGAACGTTGCTGTACTTCTCCAAATGAAGCGCATTTTCCGCTGCGTGGAAGGAAGCCAAGGATACTTTTCCGTGCTCGCCGAGGAAATGATTCAGAAACGGAAGTACCTCATACCCTTCGTCCTTGTCCACCTTGATGCGATCCTTGACGCCGGTGTAGTTAGTATCGTGTTTATCACGAGTCCATAAGTACTTACGTTGCAGGTCTGATTGCTTAAAGCTAGTAGGCATTGCTCACTCCATCATACGTTTGGATATCCAAGACGCTCGCCCTGCGCTAGGTGCAGCAAAGCTGCGCACTGGAATTGGCATGAGCGGATCCAGCGCGATGAGAACCGGCCTCACGATGAAAGCTGGATCCAATCGCCCATGATGATAGATATCATTTTGGAATCAAATCCGCAAGTTCGCGGGATAAGCAGCCCGCGAAAGCAGCACGCTTCTCATTCTGATGATTGCCTACCATTTGGCAACATAATCCCTATGGCTTGCTTGGAGATCTGCCCTGCCCCCGCCTCGCACCAGGGGATTCTGGCGGCATTCCTAAGACTGCAGGGGCGCGAATCCCTCCGCTGAATTCAAAAGTGAGGCCGCAGGCCTCATACTCGATCAAGGTTATAGCCATATCGAAGCTTCCCGATCGCTTGGCCAGTGGTCGAATCGGTTGTTTAGAGGCTACTGCCATTATTATTACCACGTTCCCGGTAATACTCGGCGACTGGATGCTTTTCGCCCTTAAATTATCAGGGCGTGGAGGCATGCTCTCAAGCGACGAAGTCAGCGGCACCGTTTGAAATGGGAGCGCATGATTGCGCTGGCCCGGTTGTTCATACCCTATCCGCGTGAGCTACCAATGCATCCTTATCCCATAACCCGCTTCGGCGTTAAAACCCAACGCAGGAGCCGCATGCGGTAATTCTGCACGTACGGATCTGTGCGGGGGTGGCAGGTGACTGCCATTCCTACCGCGACCACATCACCTACATCTGAGCGCAAGGAAAATGACATTACCTGGCGGTGGTTATGGATCTTTATGCGCATCGGGTGGTGGGCTGGGCGTTTTCAAACAAACCGGACACGGACTTGGTGATCAAGGCGCTGGAAATGGCTTATGAGCAACGCGGCAAACCTCAAGGCCTGCTGTTTCACTCAGATCAGAGCACCCAATACGAGAGCCGACAGTTTCGACAGCGGCTGTGGCGATACGGCATGCGCCAGAGCTGAGTCACCGAGGTAATTGTTACGACAACTCGCCGATGGAACGTGTATTCCGCAGTTTGAAAACTGAGTGGATACCGCCCGTGGGCTACATGACGGCCCAAGAGGCTCAGCGGGATTTCAGCCATTACCTGATGCATCGTTACAACTGGGTTCGGCCACACCAGTTCAATGATGGACTGGCACCCGCTCAGTACGAGAAAAACCTTAACGTCGTGTCCCGGATCAGTTGACCACTAAACTTCTAAGCCTCAGTGACGTGGCTGAAGTATGGGTCAAGTTCCAATCGGCCGGATGGGTCAGTTTTAAATCAGCGCCAACACCCTCTCCTGACCAGCAGTTGGTGTCGAGAATGCAATATGGCACCAAAGTAGCATACTGTGGCCTAATCTACGTAAGGTGAAATGACTACCCCATCCCTTCGCCCTCCCAGTCGGCCTGCGTAAAGGTTCACCTACAGGCAGTAAGGTAAAGCAATCCTCTATGCCCTAAACCGGTGGCAGGCTTTAACACGTTTGTGGACGAGGTTTGCGTTGAGGCTATGGCTGAGTGCGACGCTGGCAATTGAAGCACCGGGCTGGACACACTCTTGAAGGACTAGGGCTTTGAAGGATTTGGAATAGGAACGGTGTGTTGGCTGCATAAAATACCCGCTTAAAGGGTTCGAACTGGTGCCCACTTAAATTTAAGTGCACACCATGTCTTGGCTTTGCGGGGCTGGGTAGATGACTTGGCCGGACGGATACCTTTGACTATCCCGTCTAGTCGTTACGCGAGCCGACCGGCGCTTTGCCATATCCGCACCGTCGGTTTTGGGCTCAGCACCCTTGTTTGAGTTTGGGCGACGTCAGCAGTCACTGGATCGACTTAACAGACTGAAAAATCCATTCACGATGCCAGGCAAGATAGTACTCATGCCGCTTCTCGATTTGGGACAGCCGCTGGCGTACGTCAAGATTGAGACGTTGGGCGTCCTCAACACTCAGCATCGGACTGATGACCAACTCCCCCGACGCCCCGAAAGTAATAAATCCTTGATCGAAGGCAACGTCTAAGTGAGGAGCAAGCAGCAAGCCATTGAAAGGATCTAGCCGCTCTTCATCATTGGCTTTACTCCAAGGCTTGATATGGGACGCCCGCAGTAGGGATACCTCGAGACAACCTGTGACCGCGCAACCTTTCCAGTAGCTCAGGAGGGCATTTCGATAGCCGCCCTGCCCTATACGCACCTTCATTAGCGCATTACGCTCAGTGTCATTCCTGGCAACCGGATCTTCAATAGATTGCTGGTCTAAACTTGACGATAGCTGTGGAGTACCAGCTTCTTGCCCCGCTGCATTAACCGGAGACTCCAGCAAAACGTCGAGAAATTTTTTTAGAGCCCCTTCATGGTGAAAACCGAGCGCAATCCCATACGGTATTTCCTTTAGACCTCCATGGAGTCGGGTAGGAAACTCCAATAATCCAGAGTTGTGGTACAAGGCCTCAGTCCCAATTTCCAGTCCGTCTATTTCAAGCCATGAACCCGTGACATCTTGGTAGTCCGGATGGACTATCAATGGAGCTCGCATCCTGGGCGCGTTAGCAGTGCTAGTTTTGACATACACCGGATGCTCGAGCACAGTGTGTCGAAAAATACTCGCTTTGCCTCCGAGAGGTTCACCGCCAATGAAACCTGCCTTCCTCAATTCAGAGGTAACGGCGCCAATACCGATCACGCCTGGTTTCTTCGGCCCCTTTGCGCGCTTCAGATCCCCATCTGCGGGCAGTGCTGTGTCGACCAACCATCCTAGCGCCGTCAATGCCTCCAGTAGCGGAGGATGAATCAGGCCCCTCCGCCGAAGCTTATCTGGATGATCGTCAAAGCGGGCCAAAGTGTGGACTTTCCATTTCGGGGAGGGAATAGCTAGAGCTTTGGTCAGTAACGACCCCAACGCTCCGTAGTGGATGTTTGCAAAACCAAATGTCGCCTGCCCAGCCGCTGCTGCGACCTCTTTCATCGTCAACGCTTCAGGGTGGGCCTTAGCATGATGTATCAGCATTGCCATCTGAGGCTCCGAAACAGCAGGCCTGATTTCCGTCAACGCGCGGGCGTATTCAACGACGGTCGCGGGGTACTTGCGGATATCTCCTCCATTCTGCTGAAACTCAGCGGTCAGCTGTGGCAACGACTCCATGAACTTCGCTTTGTCTTGCATCAATTTATCCTTAATCGTTGCACTGTTCTGCTCTTCTAAGGCGTTCTAAGTGAAGGGGAAGGAATCACTCGGGAATTTGAGTATCCCAGTTTGCCACTGATGATTCGTATGGATGCTAGAAATCATGACTTCGATAAGTTTTTATGGTCCGGGATTGAATCATCCAGCACTGCTGGGCAGGCCCTCACATAGACTTGAACGATACCACTTCTACATATAGGTATTTCTTCTTGGTCGCCTTCACCGCTTCTTGCTCCTCCAAAAGCTTGCTGAGCTTCCTGAACGTGTCGGCTTCGTGGATCAGCTCGAATGCTTTGCCTTCAAACTCATTGCCAATACGCAAGGTTAGCTGCAACCTAGATGACCGGGCCGGACGCATACAGCGCGGCGACGGGCTTTCCTGAAAATCTACAGATGCTACCTTGCAACTGTACTTGCACTCTGCGCCCCTGCCACCCATGAGATCATATCTGGACGGAGTTGGAGTTTCACATGGCCCCGCTGATAAAAATCCCCATGCTTCGGGCCAGGAGTGCAAGCTGCCAGCATTTATTGGTTGCGTTGGAGACGACTATTACGATTTCGTGGTGCAGGCAGTCGCCCAGCTGTAAATCTTGGACAAAACATAATCTTGGACTAGGTACTCTTGCTCCAAGCGGATAACGCTTTGCGGAGATTTGATAAGATCTTCAAACAGCAAACGCTCTTCCGCAAGCAAACCAATAGCAGGAAGGTTCGTTGAGCGCGGCTCCTCCACGGCAAAATCCATGTGCGCCATTAAGGTCTCGTGATCCATCATCAAGGCCGTAATCCCTGGCAGTGCTTGCCGGGCGTGAGCAAGGATAGTGAGCCCCCAGCTGTCGATGTCTCCCCAATATGCTACATCCCGCTCGGCAAGCCATGGAGCCATACGCCACCGGGTGTTCCGCCCACCGCCAAAGATGGCGACTGTTTCCGGCAGTTCGGGCAAGGCGTAGCCCGGTTTGGTGTTCTCCACTACCAACACCCTGCGGCCAGGCAACGGTTGCTCAAGAAACTGTTCAAGAGGAATCTGTATTACAGAAAAGCCCCCCATTTGTTGCCTGACCTCTGGGCACAAGGGTCGAATATAGAGCCAGTTACTCGGGGTTGGCAGGCAGCCGAGCCAGGCATCCAGCCCACCGGCTTCACTCAGTGCCCCATCGTGGATAACATCAAGCAAGGTGGTAAGCAGAGGTGTGTGCGTTTCCAGAAATTTGGTATCAATCCCTTTTACAGGCACCCCCCGCAGGTAACACCCATCCCCCATACCCTGACGCAACTGTGGCAGCACCTTCGCCATCTGCTGGGCAGCACGATGACTCATTTGCTCGACTACAAAAATCTGGCGAATGAGGGTGTCATACAGATTTCGATCCACTGCCAGAAGGGGTTCCATAAGTGCCGCCCAGATCTGAGAACGCTGGACGGCTGCCGGCCCGATGGCTTCAATCAACTCTTTAACATTCGAAAGATCAAGCCGCTCCGGTACCTCGACATCTCCCACCACTCGATACCTGCGGGTTACCCACTTAACCTGACTTGGCTTGCTCCATTGCCGCCAGGCATTGACCCAGCTGTGGAAGTGGTCAATGTCCATCAATGCATCGCCAGCCGCTGGTGGCTTAAGCGTCAAGCTGATCGGAAAGCGCCGCGTGCCCTGCAGTCGCCCTCGTAGATTGGTTGCGTTATTCCATTCAAGGCGCTCGACCTCGCGCATGACGTCGGTTGGCAATCGCCCCCAACTGCGCATTAGCGTTGCTCCATCTGAATGCCCAGGCCTTCAGCGACCCCGGCCAATTGGGTTTGCTTAGCTTCCCGGCGTTCAGCGCTTTGCTGGTCAAGTTGATCCCAAGTGATCTGGCTCAGGCGACTTTCATGGCTATCGATCTTACGCTCGGCGATGATCAGAGAGCGGGCTGAATCACGAGCCAGGTTCAGGTTCTTGTAGGGTGTAATCAAATTGACGTGAATTTTAAGCTCACGAAACACCCGCAGCACGCGGCGACTCACCTTATCGGCAGTGTTGGAAAAGGCTTCATCCAGGAAAACGGTGCAGTACATCGGGTGCGGAGCACCATCCGGGGTCAACACATAGGCCAGACTGGCAGCCACGATGATGCCGGCGAACGACTCCTTCTCCCCGCCGGACTTGCCTGAAGATGAGCGAAGCACATCACGCACGGCGCCGGTTTCATTCACGATTTCGTTGGCATAGAACGTCATGCGGTAGCGCGAATCCAAGAGGCGTTGACTCTCCAAGTTAATGGCGGTGGCTGAATTGGTAGCCTTTTCCAGCTTGCTGATAAGACTGCAAAGCTCGAGGAACCGAGCCTCGTGATCAATGCTTGAGGCATGTTTAAGAACCGAGCCCAGTAAGGCTGTAAATTCTTTGACATGCGCGTAGTGTTCATCCTCATGTTTCAGCCGCAGGAATGTGCCGTGGTTGAACTCAGTACGCTCCAGCACTTCGTTGATGGTGGCGATACGATCCTGAATGTCCTCACGCTCGTCATCAATGGCACGTTGCATGCGGCCCAGAGACTGGGTCGTATTGTTGTTTAGACGCTGCTGGAAGCGCTCAACCAGATCTGGCAGACCCTCGTTATTAAGCTTGTCGAGGTAGTCGATATAATCCTGGCGACCCTCGATAGTCGTCAACCAGTCATTGGCAACCAACGGCCACTTTGTCTTGAAGCTGTTGATGATCGCGATCATGCGGCCGTTGTAGTGATTCGCTCGTTTTCCAATCGAGTTCAATGCATCATCTAGGAACTCTCGCTGGGTTTTCTCCAGTTGATTGAGTTTATCCAGATGTTCCAAGGTAAGAATGCCAACACGCAGCGACAATGACTGGCGCACAGCGTCTGCCAAGCCTGCACTGGCAGCAAGGGCTGAGACCTGACGACTTTTGTTGGCCTGCCGGATCTCCAACTCGAACCCACCGACCGCTCTGGCATTTTGGTTTTGCGCAGTGCGGATTTCCTCGAGCTCTTTTTTAGCCAGTTCAAGCAGCTCCTTGGCCTTAATCAGATCGCTGTCCGGAGCATTGAGGGCCGCAAGGTCGTTCTTTAGGGTGTCCAAGTGTTGCTTTGCCAAAGTGACGTCAATTTGATCCCACAGGATTTGAGCCACACGTTTCCAGATGGCCTCAGAGGCCACCAGGATGTCCATTTCCTGACGTTTTACAGATTCATCGGATCCGGCGGAATCGAGGCAGTCCCGCAGGCGCTCTCCCTCTTCCTGAAGTGCCGCCAGCCGGCTGAGGTTATTGAATCCGAGGTACCAGTTCTTTTTATCGTCGACGCGTGTCCCGTCCTTCTTCTCAAAACGCCCCTTTTCCATCTGCACCAAGCCCTCGCGGGTCATGGAGTAAGGGGTATCATTGAGCACTTCTGCGGAATCCACACAGTGTAGGTCGAAACGCGCCAGATGGCGCTTGAGCCAATCACGATACGGGTGTTCTTTCCATTCTAATTTGCGCAGAAATCCGTCACCGAGGAACTCCGGGTTGCGCTCGGTTTTGCTGACAACCTGGATACGAGCATGCAGGCCGGTGTGGCGGCTGTTTACCCATCCTGTAACCATGCGGAACTTGTCATCGGGCACTAGCAATGTTGTCCGGTGTCCCCCCAGCGCCCGCTCAATAGCTCCGCGCCACGGCGCTTCGGTACTGCGCACATCGAGCAGCTCACCGATGAATACGACGCGGTCTTTGTTCAGTTGCAGGCTCTCAACCATTTCGTCCCGCAGGCGCTGAAAGGCGGCGTCAATGTTGGAGTTGGGCCGCTTCTCAATTTCCCCGATTTGGGCCTGCAGGTTCTTTATCTGTTGGGTAATGCCCGAGAGAACGCCACGCGACTCGCCGAAAGCATTCTTCGCGTCGTCAATCTGAGCGGGTAAATCAACCAGAACAGCTTTGGCCGAAGCGATGTTATCCCGCACGGTGCTCGCCGTAAGCGTTTCAGCAAGCCCAAGATCACGAGTGTCCTTCTGATAGTCATGGGCCTTATTGGTCGTGGTCTGGTAGCCCTTCTCAGCATCCTCAACCTCACGCCGCAGGCTATCAAGGCGATCACCGCCCTGCTGCTGGTAGGCATTTGAAAGTGAGGTTACACGCTCCTCAGTCTGCAACACCGACTCAGCCAAACGCTTACCGTCCGACGTCAGGTCATCCAGCGAGCGATCCAGATCTTCACAGCGCAGTTCCCAGAGTCGGTTGCCCTGCTCACCGAAGAATGCAGTCAACCCAGCGGCTTCCGAATTGACCTGCCCTTGCTCCTCCAGAGAACTCTCATAGTTCCGGTTATGGTCTGGCAGGATGCTCAGCACGTCCTTTTGCTGCTTGGCTGTATCCAGCTCATTGTGGACGGCGATCAGATCGTCGAATTCCTTCACAACTCCAGTAGCCAGATCGCGAACTTTGCTTGGCTCCAGCACCAGTTCACGGATCAGCGCTGTCAGGTCATCAATCTTCTTCAGACCCAATGCACGCTGCAGCAGCGCCGGCGCATTGGAGTTTTCCATGCGTAGCAGCCTAGTGAAATACTCTTGGTACGCAGAAAAACTGTTGTCGAAGTGCTTAAGCATTGGGTCGTCATCGACATACTGCTTGAGCTGGCGCACGTTGTTGGAACCAAACTGCTGCAGGAGCACTTCCAGACTGACATTCCGCTTGCCTACCAGGTAAAAACGCTTGAGGTCAGTCATGGAGGCGCCGGCCTGGCGAATCCAGAACATGGACACCAACGTGATCTCTGAGCCGTCGTCGGCCCGGTAAAGGGCACGCAAGGCGGTCATGGTGGCGCCATCGCGCTTCATCAGGTTGAGGGTTTGGGAACCGTCGTGGGCTGTCCCGTAATTACCGCGAATATAGGACATCAGGTTGCGATCTGAACGATCACCTTGCGAGGCTGCGATGTTGAATGACGTTTGTCCAGGTCGGTTGAGCAGTGCCATGTGCGCATCGATGAGCGTCGACTTACCCGCACCGTTATCACCGGTGATCAGGGTGCCTTTAGGGTCGATCACTGCCGTGTGTAACCCGTGGAATGACCCCCAGTTGTAAGCCGAGATCTCCGCTAGGCGGATCTGTCCTGTAGAAAATAGATCGCCGAAGCTGGTATCGGTCGTGTCAGACATCGTCTTCTACCTCCTGTTGATCCGTCACGTTCCCCCGATCGGCCAGCAGCTGGTACTCGCTTAGCAGGGTATTCAGGAAGTCGGCATTGACCACATACCGAATGACCGGGGTGATTTCCAATCGCTCACCGTCGCCACGCACATTCGCCAGCAGGCGCTTTTCGCGCAGCTTAGCTATAGAGCCATTGAGGGTCTTGCGCTCAAGAGCGCTGCTGTTGGTGAGCTTCAAGAAAGGGGTCATGAGTTCGGCGATGGTGTCGACGTCGATCATTACCTTGTTCTCACCAATGACTTCCCGCTCCTGGTAGTACTTCCGCAACACCAGCAGCACCAAGGTGTCGTAAAGCGGCATGGTGCGTTTTCCAACCAGGCTTGAGCCATCCTCGTCTGTCAGATCCTCGAACTCAGATTCGCTCAAGTCCTGCTCGAGAAGGATAGCAATGCCTGCTTTCTGGTCTAGCGTCATACACAGCAACATGTTGGCCAGATGAGCGGCGATGAGTGCTCGGTGCTGGCACAGCGCTTCAAAAGCCAAGCGTTTCTTTTCCGCCCGCACAACACCCGTGTTCAACAGCAGCCTCAGGGCCCGACGAGCGTCCGCTGGCATGATGTCGTGGACAATCTGTGATTCAGGTTGGACGGCCACCTCGTCAAGTTCGCCGGGCTCCTCCTGCTTTGCCAGTCCTTCTTCCCGGTATTCTGTGTCGGCCAGGGTCGGGACTGCCACCTGGCGGTAAGTGTCGAAGAGCGACGGTGCCAGAGCATCGTTGTTTTGGTCTTCACGGTTCATAGGGGGAGGCTCTCTAAATTCTCCGGGAACTGATCGGCGCTCAGGAGTAGCACCGGAATTTTGGCACGTATGGTCTGGCCTTGTCGGTCAGCGACCACCAGATGCTCGACGCCCTCGAGGGAAACCGCTTCAATGGCTTTGGCGATGCGAACATGGGCGACCAACTCCTCAAGCCCACCCTGAATAGGGCGCAACTCGGCGATCTGAGCCAAACTCATCGGCCCTTGGCTTTTCAGCAGGTCGCGCACGGCTTCGGCCACCTCCTGAATCTGCACAGCCTCTAAACACTCAAGAATGGTGTCACTCACAGTGGTCTGGTTACTTTGCTGAACCACCTTGCTGGTATCCAGGCTGGCTTGCGGTTGCATCAGTCGAATGCTCGATGGCGAGCTAACGGAGAATGGCCCGCTGGCCACGTGTACCTTTAGTGAGGTGCGCGGGCCAATGCCTTGATCCTTAAAGGTGACTGCCAGTTTTTCCAGTTGGCGCAACACCTGCTCGACTGCCCTGCGTTCGCTCTGAGCACCCGCCTCGACAAACGCCCTAAGGCTTTCCTGGGTGCGGCGACGTATCGAAATTACCCGGTGACTTTCGCTACTTAGCTCACGCACCAGATATGTGAGAAAACGGATTTCTTGTGCATTCAGGTGGGATCTGGCAGTCGGACGATCCAAAATCGACCGGATTTGCTCACGGAATTCTGTGCTCCGGTTCTCGTCGCAGAGGAGCCTGAAAAAGCCGTCAAACGCCTGACCAGCGTCTGTCTGCAAAAGTGCATCTTCATTATCCAGAAGGTTCTGGATAACCAGGCCACGACCGCCTTCCGATTCAATCATCTGAATACGGATGCTCTGATCAAGTAGACGGATTTCATCCTCAACCCGGCGAAAATCACCTGCTAGCCCGGAGGCCATCTGGTAGACACCGCGTACTCGCTCACGCTGTTCGGCACTGGATAGCTCGGGCACGATGCCTGCTTCAAGCCGCAAGACTTCTTCATTCAGTTCTGCCAACTGTTCACGCAGTAAGAGCAAACGCTCTTCTGCACTCGGGTTGAGAGCGACTGCTAGGTCTCGAACAGCGTCTTGGACTCGGCGTAGGTGGGTGGCAGATGTCGTGGTATCCCTGCTCTCAAGACCCTCGACAAGTCGCAGTGCCTGATGAAAGGCGTCAGTACGGGTCAGTTGGTCATCATGCTCACGCATCCAGCCGGCATGGATCCAGTTGCGCAGGTGCGAGTTGGCGTTGTCTTGCATGCCATACGCTTCTTGCCAGGTCGGCAACTCCGCCTCAAGGGCCGCTTTTGCCCGTGCGAACAACACCTCCTGCTCGTCAACAAAAAGACTTTCGATGAAAGCCAAGATGATCGGTGCCGAATCTGCACGCAGCAAGCGCCAAGCGGAATGTTCACTATGCAAACGACGATAACGCGCTTGCTTCTCGTACAAACTCATCGCACCTCTCTAATCGGCAGTCTTGCAAGTGGGTTACAAGATCGATCTTAGTCGAGTTTGATAGTTGGGCAGCCTACGCCAAAGATCAGGCAACAATGTTTCGCATTTTAGGGGCTGAGCCGCTCTAAGACCTGTGACTTCTCCCTTGCATTCCAGCGCGTATCGCCGCGTACCTACCCACCCTATTTACGACGCACACTTGATCTCGCCCACCGCTCCGCACTCATCACAGACAACCCCTGCACCGCATTAAACGTCCCCGCCACATCCCAAGCCACACCACGTCCCATGGCAAACACCGCCCGGTATTTCCGTAAATTATCATCAGGCTCCTCTGCAAGATCGGCCAGCAACTGCTGCACGCCAAGCTCCCGGCGCTCGACTTTCCGTCCGATGACTCGTTCAACCAGGTCAGCCAGGGCGCCGTAGCTGAGTGTGTCGCCAGCGGTGTATACGACCTGGTTTATCAGGCGCGGGCTGTGCAGCACGATGGCGGCGGTGAGCGCGCCTATGTCTTCGGGTGTCGTCACGGTCACCATGGTTTCCAGACTGCCCAGTGCGTTGACCTTTCCGGCGGCCAGATCAACGACTCCGAACGCTGGATCGAACAGGAAACTGGTGAACATGCCGGTGGAAATAATCACCCACTCGGTCCGGGATTGAGCACGCAACAGGTCGCGAACGTCCAGTTGCTCGTCAAACAGATCCTGAGGGCTGCCACGGCCAATCACGTCGTAGTCGACGCCGAATTGCCACGGAATATAGCGTTTCACTCCCGACATGAGTGCGGCTTCGGTCAGTTTGCGCTGTGTCCCACGGCCCGCTGCAAATCCTACGCAGCTGATCACCGTGTCGAAGCGTCCGAGCACTGCAGCAAGCTCTTGCACGGAGGCAACGTTGATATCGGCTGTCTCGATGGTTACGCCTAGCGCCCTGATGGTGTCGATTTCCTGTTGTTTTGCCTTGTTCGAGCTCTGCACTGTGGCCTGACGCAGCAGCACGCTGATGCTCATCGATTCGGTCGAGCGGGCGGCCAGTCCTTGTAGTACGGCAAGTCCCAGCTCGCCGGCCCCTAATACCAGAATGCGTTGTTTGACGTTTGAAATAGCAGCCTGCATGGTAAGCCTCTTTTGTCGTACTTAACGTGAGGCCAGGGATCTTGTCATGGACCTTGAAGCGCAAAAAGTAGGTACATCCGTGATACCGAGTGGTCTTGATGCTCAGGACATCGTGCGGCTTTCGCAGGATGCGTGTCGTGCGCTTTCCGATGATGAGGATGGTCTCAAGCGCGATATTCTGGGTCATTCCGGTAACCGATGGTCACTCGGCGTGGTGCATGCGCTGGGCGTCAGCAGCCCGTTGCGCCATGCGGAGCTGCGTCGCCGATTGCATGGCGTCACCCAACGTATGCTCACTCACACGCTGCGTCAGCTGGAACGCGACGGGCTTATCTCTCGTCACGACTTTGGCGAGAAGCCCCTGCGCGTCGAGTACGCTTTGACTGAGCTGGGAATGGGCTTATTGGTGCAGATGATTCCGCTGTGGACGTGGGTGATCGCACAGTCGGATGGGTTCAACGAGGCGCGCAAACGTTATGACAATCAGTGACGCATCTTGAGGTGAAGATTAGGCAGAGGAATTTTCGAGTCCCCTACCCTCTAGTCAACCTCTGGGTTGGCGGCTGTTTGCGTCGAGGCGATAAGGTCGCGTAGCCATATATGAGCGGGATCCCGGTGCAGTCGTTCGGGCCATAACATGAGCATTTCAAACCCTGGAATGGCAAGTGGAGGCTCTTGGACGATAAGCGCGGGCGCATCTCGCACCAGCCTTTCTGGCACCACCGCAACCAGATCGCTGTGGGCCAATGCCGAGACAAGCGAGTTGAAGTTGGGCACGGACAAGACGACTCGTCGCTCCAGACCTTTGGCGGCCAGCGCCTGATCAGTGCTCCCGACGAACCCGGCGCCATTGGGTGACATCACGGCATGTTCCAGGCCGCAGAACGCTTTGAGCGACAGCCTGGTTGCCAAGGCCGGATGATCTCGCCGCCCTGCCAGCACATAGCGTTCGTGAAACAAAGACCGCTGACGCAGTTTTGGCGGCGCTTCATCGCGGGTGTGCAGCGCCAGATCAAGCTGGCCACTTTCAAGATCGTTGGCAAGGCTGACGGGATGTTTGTTCAACAGTGCCAAGCGGGTATTGGGGGCCATACGCCTGAGCGACGCCAGCGATGGCCAGATCAAAGCCGTCGTTGCGTAATCACTGGCAGCAACCCTCCACGTCTGGCTGGACAGTGCTGGATCGAACGGTGCGCCAGGACTCAGCGCCCCTTCCAACGCTACCAGCGCTTCGCGTAGCGGCCCGCGCAATTCACGGGCGCGCTCGGTCGGCGACATGCCTCGGGGGCCGGGCAGCAATAACGG
>Ga0065712_10000150_pt1 | contig 45182 bp, 44 predicted proteins | sample MisRhiReplicate1_FD_59099 | JGI IMG/M metagenome (GOLD analysis project Ga0065712, IMG submission 59099) | Miscanthus rhizosphere microbial communities from Kellogg Biological Station, MSU, sample Rhizosphere Soil Replicate 1: eDNA_1 v3... | ecosystem: Host-associated > Plants > Roots >...
GGTCCTCTGCGTATCTCCGCGATCTCTGCGTTAAAGGCTCTTTCAACGCAGAGGCCGCGGAGATACGCAGAGGACCGCAGAGAGAAACTCAAAGTAAGACATTACCCAAAGGCGCAAAGAAAGTTCTCTGGCGGTGCCGTTGTGTTACACTGCTTCAACCTCGGTTAAAGGAGAATCGATCCTCATAATGACTAACGACGAGTTCGACAGAAAAGCAGAATTCCTTCTCAACCAGCAAGCTCGGTTTGATGCCGACATTCAGAAACTCAAGGAAGCTCAGGCAGCAACTGGACAAACTGTCGCGCAAACCACAAAAACTGTCGCGCAAACCGCAAAAAATCTAGACCACCTTACGAGCGTGGTAGACCAGCTTGTGACCGTCACTCACGAGGGTTTTCGCTTTGTTATCGAAAGTTTCAAAGACACAAATGCGAAGATTAATGCCTTAATTGACTCGCAAATTCTCACAAATGAAAGGCTGGATCGCCACATTAACGAGGGCCATGCCGGCACTTGAGAATTAAATACCTTCAACTAAACCTTTACTGCTCCCCCGACAGAAAGATTTATGAAGACCGTTATCACTCTGTTTCTCGCCGTTCTGTGTTCGTTCCCAACGAGCGGCCTGATGGCGAAGCCTTGCCTGCCCGCTGTCCCTCAAAATAAAGACTCGTGGCGGAGCGTTCGTACAAATAATCTTTTCGTGATTGGTAACGCCGACGCAGAGAAGCTGCGGCAAGTCGCTGCCTGGCTGGAGTTCTTTCACAGCGCCTTTGCCCGTCTCGTGTCGCGCAATGTGATCGATTCATCCGTCCCCACAACCGTGATCATTTTCCGTGACGACGCGTCGTTCACACCATTCAAACCACTCTACCAGGGACAACCCGCCAACGTCGCCGGATTTTTCCAGCCGGGCGACGACGTCAATTACATTGCTCTCTCACTCGATCCACAACAAAGAGATCCTTACAGCACTGCGTTTCACGAGTACGTCCACCTACACATAAAAGACAACATCCCGAGTGCACCGTTGTGGCTTAATGAAGGACTGGCTGAGCTCTATGGATCGCTGCAATTCTCCGGCAACGACGCACTGCTGGGCGCGCCACTCGTTCCTTACATTCGTCTGTTGCGACAGCAGGAACTCCTGCCTCTCAACACTCTCTTTTCAATCGGCACCAACTCGCCACACTATAACGAGCAGGACAAGACTGGAATTTTTTATGGAGAGTCGTGGGCACTCGTCCACTACCTGATGCTGGGAGACCGCGGCCGGCAGGAACAATTCCGCCGGTTCTTGCAACAAGTAAGTCGCGGCGAAGACACCGCGAAGGCACTCGAAAGCACGTATGACATACAACTCCCAGAGCTGGAGCAGGAATTGCGCGCTTACGTGCGACGCGGAGAACTTGCGCCTCAACGCGTTGCGAGCGTCGAAAATCCTCAGGCATATGCGGCTTACACTGCGATCCAACGGTCGTCGCTCTCCGACGCTGAAGCGAATTACTATCTAGGCGATCTGCTGCTGCACATTGATCGTGACAACGATGCCGAACGTTATTTCAAACAATCTATCGTTCTCGATCCCGGATTTACGCCTGCGTACGCGTCGCTGGGTTTGCTTTGCGTGCAACAACACCGGTATGCGGAAGCAAAGAAGTATTTGCAAAAGGCCACGAAGTCACCGCAGAGTTATATGGTCCACTATCTCTACGCGTCTGTTTTGAGCCGCGAAGGGATTTCTCCAACAGGACAGATAACTGAGTACTCACGCGAGAATGCCGCTGAGATGCGGGAACAACTCCTGCGTTCCATCAAGCTCGCGCCTGACTACGCTCCGGCCCGTTATCTTCTCGCCTTGGTCGATCTCGTTACTAACGAACGACTCGACGAAGCTGTCGAGATGGCCCGGAAGGCGCAGCAACTCGCGCCTGCAAGAACAAGTTACTCGTTGTTGCTGGCCCGGATCTATCTTCGCCAATCCAATCCCGCGGCGGCACGAGAGATTCTCAATTCGCTTAAACACGATTCCGATCAATCAGTGCGAACGGAAGCGCAGAGTTTGTTCGACTCTTTGAGTGATACAAATCGCACAGCCGGTGTGCCGCGGATCAATAATGCCGCGATTGCGGAATCAGAGCCGACCGGAACGTCTCGCACGTTGGGCGGTGACGCGAACGACGTCGCAATCCGCGACGGGCAAACAGTCGAGAAGCCAGCTTCGTTACCGTCAGTGGATCAAGTGATGGCGAAGTATGTGGAGGCAATGGGAGGAGCGAAAGCTATCCAGGCCGTGACGAGCCGCGTAACTAAAGGCACGCTCGATATAGCGGGCGTCAGCAGAGGCGGCACCTTCGAGAGTTATGCTCAAGCTCCGAACAAGGCGTTCAACATATTGGAAGCTCATCCCCTGGGAACAATCAAACTGATTTTCAATGGCCGCAACGGATGGTCATGGACAAAGCTTGGGCTGCGCGCACTCAAAGGTACAGAGTTGGCTACCGTGAAGCGCGATGCGGATCTTTATGGCGCCGTCAGATTTAAGAATAACTATGCGAAAGTGACCCTGGCCGGAATGAGCAAGATAGGTTATCGAGACGTTTACGTCGTCGATTTTCAGCCGGCTGTAGGAGCTGCGGAAAGAGTTTATTTAGACGCGCAAACGTATTTGCCTGTTCGCATGAATACGGTCCATACCCGTGGAGCTGTTTCCGAGCCGGTTGAGATCTACTTCGATGATTGGCGAGACGTTGATGGCATCAAATATCCGTTCAGTATGAGTCAGAGCTTTCCTACATTGACACTGACCTTTACAGTCACGGAGATCCGCCACAACGTGCCGCTCGATCCCACAATGTTTGAGCCTAAGAACTGAACCACAAAGACTCTAAGGCACAAAGTTTCGTGACTTGGTGGCTTTGTGGTTATTCGCGGTAGAGGTTATCGAAGCGCATGCTTGATGGCGTGAAGCGCAAGTCAACAGTTCCCGTTGGACCATTGCGCTGCTTGGCGATGATCAGTTCGGCGATGTTCTTTCGATCTTCCGGCATCGCTTCGCGCTCCTCAGGCGACTTGTACTGCTCCTCACGAAAGATAAACGCAACCACGTCCGCGTCCTGTTCGAGCGCTCCTGATTCACGCAGGTCCGCGAGTTGCGGACGATGATCCGAGCGCGATTCAGGCGCGCGCGAAAGCTGTGACAACGCCACCAGCGGCACATTCAATTCTTTCGCCAGTCCCTTCAACTCCCTCGAGATCTGCGACACTTCCTGTTGCCTCGACTCGACGCGCTTCGCCGAACCCGACATCAATTGCAGGTAATCGACAATAATCAAGTCCAACTTCTTCTGTTCCGCAGCGAGTCGCCGCGCCTTCGCGCGCATCTCCAACACAGTCAATCCCGGCGTGTCGTCGAGAAAGATCTTCGTGTCAGCGAGGATCCCGAGCGACTTCGCAATCTGCGCCCATTCGAGCCGCGAAAGAAAGCCGTTGCGAAAGCGCTGCGCGTCGATGTTGCCCTGCGAACACAGCATGCGCATGACGAGCGACTCCTTCGACATCTCGAGCGAAAAGACGCCGATCACTGCGCCAGCCTGGATCGCAGCGTTCTCAGCCAGCATTAAAGCGAAACTCGTTTTTCCCATCGAAGGCCGGGCGGCGAGGATGATCAGATCGGAGTTCTGCAAACCGGAAGTCATCTTGTCGAGATCGGGAAAACCGGTGGTGAGCCCGGTCAAAACAGCGGCTCGCCCTTCCATCTCCTGGACTTTTTCGAGCAGTTGCTCCGCAATCGGTTTGACGTGCATGAATCCTTGCCGGATACGTTCATCAGCAAGCTGGAAGATGGCTTGCTCGGCATGGTCCAGAATCACTTCGGGTTCGTCCTCTTCGGCGAGTGCTTCCTGAGTGATCTTGTTGGACGTCTTCACCAGTTGCCGCAGCATCGACTTGCCGCGCACAACCTTGGCGTAGTGAGCGATGTTTGTTGAATGAGGCAGGCCGTAGGTCAGGTTAGTGATGAAACTGATGCCGCCGACGGCTTCGAGTGCGTTCTCTTTTTTGAGCTCCTCACCAATCAGGATCGGATTGATCTCAGCACCGCGTTCGAACAGCGCGATCATCGAGACGAAAATACGCCGGTGCGATGGAACGTAAAAATCTTCCGGACGGAGTTGCTCGATTGCCTGGCTGATCAAGCCGTTGTCGAGCAGGATTGCGCCTAAGATAGCGCGCTCGGCTTCAGAACTGTTGGGGAGCGCGCGTTCGAAAGCCTGGTCGCGAATGAGATCTGGAGTCGCCATGAATCAATTATGAGTTGCGGATTTTCGCTTGCGGAAATTGAATTTCGAATGGATAAAAAAGCGCCGCAAGTTTATGAAAACCTGCAGCGCCTGTACATCAATTCGGCACGAGCTATATGTTTTTTATTTACTAGGCCTCACCGCCCATGTCTTCTTCAGCTCGATTTGCAATCTCTGCTTCCTGTTCCGGCGTCAGGTGACCGACGATCACCTCACCTTCCGGAGCCACTCTGACTTTCAGATCGATCGTGACTTCGCGATGAAGTCTGACCGGAACTGTGTATTCACCCACGCGCTTCAACGGTTCGCGCAGGTGAATACGGTGTCGATCGATCTCGTAGCCACGCTCTTTCAACGCCTCGGCCAGATCCATCGAGGTGACAGAGCCGTACAGTGCGCCCTGCTCGCCGGCTTTCCGCCTGAACTCGAGCTCGAGCGAACTCATCTGCTGCGACTGCGCCTCAGCCGTCGAGCGTTCTTTCGCTTCCTTCTTCAACAGCGCCGCTCGTTCCTGTTCAATTCCCTTCACATTGCCTGCCGTCGCTTCGACGGCGAGATTGCGCGGCAACAGGTAGTTGCGCGCGTAACCGGCTCGAACCCTGACGATCTCGCCACGCGCACCGAGATCATCTACATCTTCACGCAAAAGTACTTTCGTATGTGCCATCTTCCTTCTCCTGTCCCCTAGTCGGTCGTGTACGGCAGCAGCGCGATGTTGCGGGCTCGCTTGATCGCTTCGGCCAGCATGCGCTGGTGGGTCGCACAATTACCGGAGATTCGTCGCGGCAAGATCTTGCCGCGTTCGGGAAGGTAGTTCTGCAACAGCCTCACGTCCTTGAAGTCGATCAGATCGACCTTGTCGATACAAAAGCGACACACGCGTCGCCGGTGAATGCGGCGGCCACCGCCGCGTCCGCCCATTGGGCGTCGATCCTGATCGTCATCACCGTCGTAGCCACCACCGCGCTGGCGGTCTTCATAATTTGCTGACATAAATTATCCTCTTAACTCGTCGCTCAAAATCCTATTCGCTGTTCGCTTCCGCAAAGTCCATCGCTGGTCCACGGCGCTGGTGCCCGCTTCGTTCCGGACGTTTCGCTGCCTTGCGCGCACGGCGTTCTTTCAACTTGTCGGCGCGGCGGCGATCTTCATCGACGCGCACCGTGATATATCGCAGGACGCGATCGTTGACTCGCATGCGGCGTTCGAGTTCGGCAATCTCACGGCCCGAGCCTTCGATCTCCAGGAGCACGAACGTGCCGTCCTTGTGGTGCAGGATCTCGTAGGCCAGCGGGCGCTTGCCCATCGTCTCAGCCTTCGTCACCACGCCACCCTGATCGGTCACGATCTGCGTGAAGCTCTCGGTGAGTCTCGACACTTCGTCGTCCGCTGTCGGGTCTACGATAAAGACCACTTCGTACTGTCTCTTTGTATCCAAAATCAAGCCTCCAATTAGGTCAATTAAACTTTGCCATCGCTTTCAACGCGCCGTCCCTGATGATCGTTCGTATGGCGTCCGCGCTCAGCGCTAACATCTCTTCAACAACTGGCCGCTCAGTTCGTGAAAACGAGTCGAGCACAAAGCGCTTCGGGTCCGAGATCGGATGTTCGGGCTGAATCCCGATTCGCAAGCGCACAAACTCGTTCGTACCGAGCGCGGCGATGATCGACTTCAACCCGTTGTGTCCACCCGCTGAGCCGCGCTCGCGAATGCGAATTCTTCCGAGCGGCAAAGCGAGGTCGTCAGAAATCACCACCAACTGCTTGATGGGCGACTCGCTCTTGAGCTTCGCCAACAAGCACGAGACTGCATGGCCACTCAAGTTCATGAAGGTTTGTGGTTTCGCGAGTTTTGTTCGCGCGCCTTCAACTTCGCCACGGCCTACGAGAGAACTGCACTCGCGGCGCCCAACCACGATCCCTTCGTCATGGGCCAACTTGTCAATCAACATGAAACCGAGATTGTGACGCGACCACTCGTACTCTTTCCCGGGATTTCCTAAACCGACAATAAGCATTAGACAGGATTTCAAGATTTACAGGATCTACATGTAAATCTTGAAAATCATGTAAATCCCGTCCAAAACCGTTATTCGGCTTCCTCGCCTTCTTCTTCCTTCTTGCCCTTGCCGATCACTTCCGGCTCGGCAGGCTCTTCACCTTCAAGTGCCGGCGCCGGCGCAACCTCTTCCTTCACGATACCAACCGTGGCGATCACTTGATCAGCATCCGTTAAGATCTCGACGGTGTCACTTACCGGAATGTCAGACACGTGCAACACGTCGTGCACGTCGAGATTGGAAACATCAACATCGAGCGAATCCGGAATCTCTCGCGGCTCGCAGCGGATGTCGATCTCGCGAATGATCTGTTCCAACACTCCCTGCTTCTCTTTAACACCGATAGGTTCGCCAACCAGGTGCAGCGGCACTGTGACTTCAATCTTCTGTCCTTTGACCAGTCTGGTGAGATCCGCATGAATCAACCGGCCTCTAACCGGATCGATCTGGCGATCGTGAAACATCACTTCACTCTCACCTACACCTTCGACCTCGATCGTAAAGATCGTGTTTCGTCCCGATTCAGAGCGCAGGATCGCAGCGAGATCGCTCAACGGAGCGGTAGCTGCAACTGTTTCCCCGCCTCCGCCATAAACCGTAATTGGGACCAAGCCCTCGCGGCGCGTGCGGCGCGCATCATTCTTGCCGCGGCCCTCGCGCTGTTTTGCCCGCACCCTGAAATCTTTTTTCTCCGCCATGATTTCTCCTTACAAACTTTCAGCGACGAGCCAGACATTTCAATTGCGATTTCCAATTGCCAATTTGTTCAAATCGGCAATCGGCATTTGGCAATCGGCAATGTCTTGCCGTCGCTGATGGTCTTCGTTTAAGCCATCAGTGTTTGCCCTTCATACGAAGAGCGAGGAAACCGAAGTCTCCTCATGGATCGACTTGATCGCTTTCGCCAGAAGCGGCGCGATACTTAGTACTTTAATCTTATCAAGCTCGCACGCGTGATCGCGTAGCGGAATCGTGTTCGTAACTATTACCTTTTCAATATCCGACTCACCGAGCAGCTCAACTGCTTTGCCCGAAAACACCGGATGCGTGAAGCACGCGTGTATTCGTTCAGCGCCCGCCTCCTTCAAAGCGCGCGCGACTTTTGTCAACGAGCCACCCGTGTCGCACATGTCATCGACAATCAAACAACTGCGGCCCCGAACGTCGCCAACCACATTCATCACTTCGGCAACATTTGCCTTTTCGCGTCGCTTGTCGCAAAGAGCAAGTTCTGCGTCGAGGCGTTTGGCGTAAGCTCGAGCACGCTCGGCGCCACCGGTATCGGGCGCCACCACCGTCAAATTCGGCAGCGGATGCTCCTGGTAGTAACCAATGAAAACCGGAGCAGCATAAAGGTGGTCCACCGGAATATCAAAGAACCCCTGGATCTGCGCTGCGTGGAGATCCATCGTCAACAAACGATCGGCGCCGGCGACGGTGATCAAATTCGCTACGAGCTTCGCCGAAATCGGAACGCGCGGTCGATCCTTCTTGTCAGACCGGCCATAGCCGTAATACGGAATCACAGCGGTGATGCGCTCTGCTGACGATCGACGAAACGCGTCGAGCATCACCAGCAGCTCCATCAGGTGCGCATCAGTCGGAGGCGAGGTCGGCTGCACGATGAAGACATCGCCGCCGCGAACGTTTTCATCGATCTGAAAATTGAACTCGCCGTCAGAAAAGCGTTCGGGAAACGCTTTTCCCATGTCACAACTCAGTTGGCGACAAATCTCTCCAGCCAACTGAGTATTCGCATTTCCGGAAAAGATCTTGATGCCGCCGGTTGTGCTCATAAGATCATTGCCAATTTCCGATTGCCAATTGCCAATTTGCAGAATGCCGGAAAGCTAAACTAATCGGCAATCGGCAACTGGAAATCGGCAATAAACTGGCTGGGGCGGGTGGATTCGAACCAACGAATGCCGGTTCCAAAGACCGGTGCCTTACCACTTGGCTACGCCCCAGTATCTTGTTGCAGTTTAAGAGAGCGTAAAAAGCGGGAACCCAGATGAATTCATTGCTCTGAAATAGTCATCGCGTGCCAGTGTGTGGCAGGAAAAAACTTTCCATCCCGCTTCACTTCTCAGATTGTTGAGAGCGCGATCTCTCGCCGCCTCGTCATCGAAGACACCAAACACGCTCGAACCGCTTCCAGCCAACAAAGCGCCCCGCGCACCTGCTTCGAGCAACGCCATTTTAGCGCGCTCGATCTCAGGCTCTATCTCAAAGATCACCCTTTCAAAATCATTGCGCAGAGGCCATTGCCTGCTGTCGGCGGAAAACAGCTCCGCTAAGGAACTTGAAAGAATAGAGGCGACGTCAGAAGTTGTCAAGGAATGAGCATTTAGAGACGCGTAGGCAGTCGCGGTGGAAACTTTGGCGTGCGGAGTGACGATGATCAGGTGCTTTTTTGGCGGATCGTGGACCGCTTTAACAGTCGCGCCGGTCCCGATTGCAAGACATCGACCTCCAAATAAAAGGAATGGCACATCCGCGCCCAAATCGCGGGCATTGAGCCTTAGATAGTCCAGCTCCAATTCACCACGCCATAGCGCGTTCAGCGCCAGCAGAGTCACAGCCGCATTGGAAGACGCGCCTCCGAGACCGCCCTGCGCCGGAATTCTTTTGGTCAACGTTATTTCAGCGCCGAGCGAGGACCCGAGACGTTTCTTTAAAGCAATAGCCGCCTTGACGATCAGGTTCGTGTCGTCTGTGGGAATGGCTGGATCGTCGCAAGTCAGAACGATTTTGCCGTCGTCGCGCAGATCAAAAGTGAGCTCGTCACAGAGTGATACCGTTTGCAGGACGGTCAACACCTCGTGATAACCATCTGATCGTTTACCCAGAACTTGCAGATGCCAGTTGATCTTGGCGAAGGAAGGAAGAGTAAGAGAGGTCGTGTTCAACGTCTAATGAAAGTCTGCGTCAGATAAACCGAGCCGTCAGGGGCGACAAAACTGCCAATCGCCATCCCGCGAAATTCCGGAGACAGGATGTTCGCGCGGTGCTTTGGAGACTGCATCCATTTCTCTACCGCGAATGCACCCGGGTCTTCGTAGCCCTGATTGTACGCGATGTTCTCACCCATCACGGAATATTGGAAAATGCCGGCGGCGCGAGCTCTCTCGCGCAAGTGCATGCCGTCCGGGGTCACGTGAGCGAAGAACCCCTGGCGCGACATGTTTTCCGAATGAATCCGAGCCATGCGACAAACGTCGCCGTCCCAGACAAACGGAGGGAGCCCATTCTGCACGCGAGCCAGGTTCGTCTGCTCGAATGCGCGTCTTTCTATAGCATTTGGTTCAACGAGAGCAGAGGGGGCAGGTACCGTTCGGGCCGGCATAATCGCGGTGATCAGCCGGGCCACGGGCTGCGGCTTGGCATCCTGAGCGGAGAGCTGACCGGAGGCAGGCTGGCAAAATATGCCAAAAACCAGAGCAATAAGGATGATTTGGTAACGAACCATATGTGGTCAGCCACTCCAAGCCAAACCCAGAGTACCAAATCGGACAAACCTTGTTCAACAATTTTTAGCCTTCGGTGGGTTGGGGAGCCCGCTCAGTGAACCGGTAGAGGGTGCGAAGCCATGAAGATTTAGTGGGGTAGCAGTAAACAAGAACCACCACGGCGATAGCGCCGGCCCAGTATGTGTAGAGATCGTTGCCGGTCGCCAGAGTCGCTATGAATCCGACCGTGGTTATCGCCGCGCCCATTAAAGCGAGCTGGATCGTGGTCTTCTCCAGTGTTTTCAGTAAGCCTGTAACGCCCTGCAAACCTACGATGTCCTGAAGCCTCATCGCCCCAAACTTCGTCCGGCGCCAGGCAATCGCGCCCAAGCCAAGTATAAGAATGAGAATGCGGACGGCGATATCCAGAGGTGGGTTGACTTGCTGGCGAAAGTAAGGTTTGCCGAGAAAGGCGATGACGGAAAGGAGGAGCGTGGCGACCAGAAGACCCAGGACAGTGGTCGCCGCAGCTTTATGCCTTCGTGCCAACTCGGTCTGAGCCTCTGGGGAGGTAGGATCCAAGCATCTCCTTGTAGGGGTGGCCCTCCGTGGCCACCCGTCGGTTGTTATTACGAACGAAGGGCGGCCGTGCATGGCCCCCTTAAGTTACGGCTTGATCACCGCTGCAGGCGCGGCACCGCTACTGGCGTTCCGTGTTTTGGAATCGGCCGGCGGCGGCGTCGCCTTGGGCGAACGTTGTGTCGGCGCCTCTGGCGTCGTCAGAGCGGGAAGCGTTCCGTTGTAACGCAGCGCTTCGTCGATCAAATCAGACCCTTCTTTTCCGTCCTTGCTGATGAGAATTCCATTTTTGTCCACAGTCACGTCGGCCCTGCCGGACACCTGCTGCATCAGGTTTCCCATAAAGCTTTGCGGCTGGCGCTTCGCACACGGATTGGGTGTGGATTTTTCAGGTATCGGCGCGCCGATGATGTTCAACTGTTCCCGGGCCTTCTCGTTATACTCGCTTTCCGGAAACTCCTGCACCAGCCTTTGATAGTACTTCGCAGCTTCGTCCGGTTCTTCTTCAGCCTGGTACGTTGAGGCCAGCATATAAAAGACCTCATCGTTATATGAGAAACACGGGTACTTATCTACAACCTCCTTCAAACGTGACTGAGCACCTTTCAGGCCGCCTTTTCCGGTCGAAAACTTGACGTTGTAGTAGAAACGCGCAATCTGGAGATTGTGCATCGCCAGGTTTTCCTGCACTTCAGCAAGGCGCGACTCAACAGTTGAACGAAGCGGGCTCTTGGGATACTGCTGCAAAAGGACCTTGAGTCGGAGCTCGGCCTTTTTAGCGTGCGAGATATCGCGATCAGACAGACCCATCTGCCTCATCTCCGCTTCGGCGACTTTCAAACTCGCGTCGTCCGCCAGGGGATCCGTCGGAAAGAACGTCAGCCAATCCTGGTAAGCCTGTGCGGCCTGGATCAACGAGCTGGTTGTGCCCTCGAGAAAGAAGGAATCGGCGATAGCAAGTTTTGCGAGCGGAAGAAAAGGTGAATCGGGATAGGTGTTGATAATCGTTGCGAAGAGCAGCCGGCCAGTGTCGTGATGACCCTTGCGTACTTCTTTTGCGGCCTCTTCGAAGAGAACCCGATCACGTCCGGCGACGGCGGCGCCGGTCAGGTCAGCGTATTTGTCGTCTCCGCCACCCAACAGTCCAAAGAAGCGGCCCTTCTTCTTCTTTTTGGTGCCTGAGCTCGCGGTGGTCGCGTTTGCGGTTCGGAGGCCGGCGGTTTCCTGCAATCCTGTCTCGACTCGCGTGCTCAACTCAGCCACCGCCGTCTCAAGACGGTCCACAGCCGTGGCGTCGAATTTCTCGGCCTTGTCGTTCTTTGAACGAATATCGTTCACTTCAGACATGAGCGAGCCGACTTCTTTTTCGAGCCCCTTCAATCGAACCACTGGATCGTCAGCGTTCGTCTTCTTGTCCTTGTTGTCCTTGCTTTTATCCTCCGCCATGGCGTTGATCGCGCTGCTAAGCGAGCGGCGCATCAAGTCGAGTTTTGAGGCCATAACATCAAGACGCTGGCTAGTTGACAACTCTGTCTGAGTACTGGGCTTCTGCTGTGCCAATCCCATTGATGGCAGCCCAAAAACGAGGGCGCAGAAAACCGCCAGGATAAGAAAGCGAGACTTCATAAAATCAACCTCCAAATAAAACTAGGGCCGCAAAAAGGCACAAAATGCACAAACAATAAATATGAATGAGGCAGCTATCCGATTCAAATTCTACGCGCTCGGTTGGCTTAACATTGCCAATTTGCGATTGCCTATTGCCGATTGCTCGAAAATTGGCAATTGGCAATCTGAATTTGGCAATGTTTCAGACCCATTGAACCATTGCGTTGCGCAGCTCTCTAACTGCCGCTTCCGCATCGGGTGTCCCAAAAATCGCTGAGCCGGCGACGATAATCTCAGCCCCGGCCGCGACCACGCTTTCGATGTTTTTGCGATCGATGCCACCATCGATCTCGATGCGTACGTTCAGTTGTCGCTCATCGATCATCTGCCGCAGTCTTTTTACCTTATTGATCGACTGCGGAATAAACTTCTGACCGCCGAAACCGGGATTAACAGACATTACCAGAACGTAGTCGGCAAACTGTACTGCTTCCTCCAGCGCCCCCACCGGCGTTGACGGATTCAACACGACTCCGGCCTGCGCTCCGGCGTCCTTTATCGACATCAACGTTCGATGCAGGTGCGCATCTGCCTCGACGTGCACTGAAACCATCTGCGCGCCCGCCTCGACAAACTGTGTCGCATATCTGCCAGGCTCCGCGATCATCAAGTGAGCATCTATCGGCAACCGGGTGAAACCCGACAACGACTTAACAACCGGCAAGCCGACGGTGATATTCGGCACGAAGTGACCATCCATCACATCGACGTGCAACACACCTGCTCCGCCGCGCTCAACTGCCTTGATCTGTTCGCCGAGACAGGAGAAGTCAGCGGACAGAATTGAAGGAGCGATCTCGATAACTCTATTGACCATCTTGTTCAGTATTGCCAATTTCCAATTGCCAATTTCAAATCGGCATTCGGCAATTGGAAATTGGCAATGACTAATTCGGTGTGGGTCGAGGAGTCGGACGTTTGTTGTCGTTGCTTGCTGGTCGCGTATTCGAGTTCCGCACGTCGCTCCGATTTACATTACTTCGGGGAGTGGCATTCACGTTAACATTGGCGTTCGCATTCGGTCGATTGATGTTGACCGGTCTATTCGCGTTGGCGTTTGCGTTCTTGTTGACGTTGGCGTTCTTGTTACTGTTCGCGTTGGCGTTGTCGTTTGCGTTCCTGTTTCTCGGCGGTCTTTTCGGTTTGTTTTCGTTGCTGTTTGAAGAAGCGTTGGTATTGCGATTCTCGGCCGGCTCTTCCGGTATTACAGTCTCAGGTGTCTCACCTTCTTTGGCGGCGCGGCTGATGTCCATCGCCACAGTTTGACCGGTCTTAACGACCTCTCCAGGCCGCGGTAGTTGGAACAGAACTGTGTCGGGTTTTGCCTGCGTGCTGGGTCGCGTCGCACGAACGCGAAACTTCAGATCAGCTTCGGCCAGGATCTTCTCGGCCTCGAATCGATCTTTGCCCACCACATCAGGAACCTTCACTTCCGGGCTGCGCAAAGACAGATAGACCGTTGTGGCAACTCCAAAAAGAAAAACAACCGCGATCGCAATGACGATGCCGATGCTGCGGAAGACTGAGATAATTCTGGCGCCTAAACTCACCAAGTTGCGAAGTCTAGACAGGATTTACCTGATTTGCAAGATGGCTATGAAGAAGCCATCGCACCCCTGGCGCTGTGGCCACGTGCGTTGGGAGTCAAGAAGGTGAAAACGTTTATCGCGCGCAAGAGTCTCGTGGATCACGGCTTCGTTCTCTTCACGCTCCACCGAGCAGGTTGAATAGACCAAACGCCCGTCCGGTTTCACTGCGTCCGCAGCCCGGGAGAGAATCTGCTTTTGCTTCTCGGCGAAAGTGTCGATGTCCACCGCTGAGAGACGCCAGCGAATCTCGGGATTGCGTCTCAGCGTGCCTGTCCCCGAACACGGCGCGTCCACCAAGACTTTATCGAAAACGCCCGGTTTGAACGGCAACTGTTCCGCGGCGTCGAGGATTACGGGTGTGATTGCTTTGAGTTCGTGAAGGCTGCTGGTGGCGATCACGGTTTCCATTCTCGTGGCAGAGCGATCGGCGGCGATGATCGTAGCTTCGTTTCGCGCGCGATCAGCAATTAGTGTGGTTTTCCCTCCGGGGGCCGCACACAGATCAAGTACTCGCTCACCCGGCTTGACATCGAGCATTTGCGCAACCAGTTGTGAAGCTTCGTCCTGTAGATAAACCTGGCCGGCGGTGCTCAACTCGCGGAGCACGGTTGTCGCTCCTGAAACGCGCCATGCTTCCTCAGCAACTTGCGATTGTTCAATCGTCGCGCCGGCCTGACGCAACTTTGCCAAGACATCAGCTTGATCGGCGCGAGTCGTAACTACTCGAAATGCTGTCGGAGGTACAACGTTGTTCGCCTGCGCAAACGCTTCGGCTTCCGCAATCCCAAACGCTTTGGCCCAACGCTCGATCAACCAAACCGGATGCGATGTCTGTACCGCAATTTTCTCCAGCGCATCTGAAACTTGCGCTGTTGGATCGTATTCCGCTTCACGTATCGCACGCCGCAGCACGGCATTCACGAACGCGGTTGCCGAGCTCAGTCGCGCGGCACGAACCAGACTCACAGACTCATTCACTGCTGCAGATGCTGGAATGCGAGTCAGAAAACGAAGCTGATACAAACCGAGTCGCAGCGCGATGCGCACCGCCGAATCGAGACTCTCGATCCGTCGTTTCGAACTGTGTTCAATAATTTTGTCGAGGAACAACTGCCGGCGCAGCACGCCTAACACAAGCTCGTGACACAGTGCTCGATCGGCCGGTTGAAGTTTAGGCTCCTCTGCTGCGAGAAGTATTGAAGAGAACGCGCCTGCTTCGACCTGCTGCAAGATATTAAAGGCGGCAAGACGCGCCGGTGAGACTTCCTTAAACTTTCCCAAAGCGATCGCCAACTTTCAGATGCAGGCCATTGATGAAATCGCGCGCAGCGATTCTCTTGCGCGCTTCCGACTGGACTTCAATCAAGCGCAAGGCGGTCTGCTCGCCGCACATCACGATCAGATCGTCGCCGTGAGCACTGATCACTTCCCCAGGGAGCGCGTCTGAAGCCGCGGATTTGATCGGCTGAGCGCGGTAGATAGTCAAACCCTTTGAGTTGAAACTCGTGTACGCATTGGGCCAAGGCTGAAAGCCCCGGACGCGCCGCTCAATCGCGACCGCACTCTCCGACCAATCGATCAATCCATCTTCTTTTTCCAGTACGGGAGCAAAAGTCGCGTCGCGATCCCGTTGCGGTCGAGGTGTGATCTCATCAAGACGCGATAGAGTCTCACCGAGCAGGCCCGCGCCAATCTCCGCGAGCCGTTCCATCAACTCCGGCGCAGTTTCGGCCTCCCCTATCGCAGTTTTTCGTTGCAGAAGAACCGGACCGGTGTCCAACTCGGGTTCGATGAACATCGTCGTGACGCCCGTCTCCGTTTCGCCATTGACGATGGCCCAGTTCGCCGGCGCTGCTCCACGGTATAACGGCAGCAGTGAAAAGTGGACGTTAATACATCCTCGTCGCGGTGTACGCAGAAACTCTTCCGGCAGGATCCGTCCATACGCGACGACTACGCCCACGTCCGCATCGTGCGACGAAAACAGACGCTTAGCTTCTTCATTCTTTATTCGTGCGGGTTGATGAACGGTGAGTCCTCGAGAAAGCGCAAACTCTTTGACGGGTGAGAAGGTTACTTTGTTGCCGCGGCCTGATGGTCTATCCGGTTGCGTCCAAACGGCAACCACTTCATGACCGTCCGCAAGGCACTGCCGCAGAGTGGGGACCGCGGCGTGAGGCGTACCCATGAACACAATTTTCATGTTTTATTAACCACGGATGACGCGGATCAGATCCGGATTGATCCGGATTTAGAGATCCGTCTAATCCGTGTTCACTCTTTCCGCAGCCACCTTCGCTTGCAGAAACAGCAGGAGGTAATCGCGCCCGCCGGCTTTCGAGTCAGTGCCGGACATGTTGAATCCGCCAAACGGGTGCACGCCCACCAGCGCGCCGGTGCACTTCCGGTTCAGATAAAGATTTCCGACATGAAACTCGCGACGCGCTCGCTGAAGTTTCTCTTCATCGGAACTGTAGACCGCGCCAGTCAAACCAAACTGCGTGTCGTTCGCGATGTCCAGCGCGTCATCGTAATTGTTCGCCTTGATGACCGCGAGCACCGGTCCAAATATCTCTTCCTGCTCGATCGTCGCTCCGGGTTTCACGTCCGCGATGACAGTCGGCTCGATGAAGAACCCCTGCTCGCCGTCGGAGCCGCCGCCAATCAAGACGCGACCACCTTCACTCTTCCCTTTTTCGATGTAAGAGTTGATTGTCTTGAACGCCTTCTCATTGATCACTGCACTCAAGCTGGTGGCCACCTCGGATGGATCGCCAAGCTTGAGCTTCGCGGTGCGATCCGCAATCTTGTCGAGCATCGTGTCGTAAACCTTCGCATCGATAATCGCGCGCGAGCAGGCCGAACACTTCTGTCCCTGGAATCCGAACGCCGATTGGACCACGCCAGTCGCAGCATCCTCAAGATCGGCATCATCGGCGACGATGATCGCGTCCTTGCCGCCCATCTCTGCTACCACTCGCTTGATCCAGATCTGGCCGTCATTAACTTTAGCCGCGCGCTCGTTGATCCTTAGCCCGACTTCTTTCGATCCGGTAAACGCAACGTAGCGGGTCTTCGGATGATCGACGATGACGTCGCCGACTTCTGCGCCCGAGCCGGTCATGAAATTCACAACGCCCGGCGGCAGTCCCGCCTCTTCGAGTATTTCGAAAAACTTGAACGCAATGGTCGGCGCATCCGAAGAAGGCTTCAGGACGACTGTGTTGCCAGTGACGACGGAAGCGACAGTCATTCCCGCCATGATCGCGAGCGGAAAGTTCCATGGCGGAATGACGGCGCCGACTCCCAACGGGATGTAATGAAGCTCGCCTTGCTCACCGGGGATGTGGACCAGTGACTGTTCGCCTGCGTACCGCAGCATCTCGCGGCCATAGAACTCGCAAAAGTCGATCGCTTCGGCAGTGTCGCCGTCGGCCTCGGGCCAGGTCTTCGCAACTTCGTGGATCATCCACGCTGACAGCTCGTGTTTACGCTCGCGCATGATCTCGGCGACACGAAACAACAACGTTGCGCGGTCGGCAGCAGGCACGTTCTTCCACGTGCGAAATGCTTCGGCAGCCTTTTCTACGGCCTGGTTGGCAAGTTCTTTCGTTGCTTTGTTGAATCGTCCGACGAGTTGTGTGCGGTTCGCGGGATTGAAACTGTCGAGCTTGCTGTCAGTGGCAATCCGTTCGCCGCCGATGACGAGCGGATACTCGCGCCCGAGTTGCGCCTGGACCTTCTTGATCGCGTCGCGCATCGCTTGCGCGTTCTGTTCTTTGCTGAAATCTGTCAGGGGTTCGTTACGAAACTCTGTAGTCATGTTCTACTCTGTGTAACCTGCGTAATCTGTGGATTAGTCCCATTTCCCTGCTTTCTGCAGTTTCTTGATCTTGCGTTTCACTATCTCGCGTTTGATTGTGCTCATCTTGTCGAGAAACACGATCCCATCGCAGTGATCGGTTTCATGAAGCATGCAGCGCGCAGTGAGTTCCATTCCATCGAGTTCGAACCACTCGCCTTTCAGATCCTGCGCGCGCACAATCGCTCGCAAACTTCTTTCAACGGGCGTGAAGATGCCGGGGAACGACAAGCAGCCTTCTTCACCGTTCTGGTTTCCTTCAACTCGCAGGACCTCCGGATTGACGAGCACAACGCGTTGCTGCGGATCTTTTCCGCCCGAGCAGTCCATCACAAAGAGTCGTTTGGGAACTCCAACCTGTACCGCGGCCAGGCCCACGCCCGGCGCAGCGTACATCGTTTCAAACATATTGCTGACGAGCTTCGCGAGATCTTCGTTAAACTCTGTCACCGGATCAGCCGGTGTATCGAGCACCGGCGCCGGCCACTTTACGATTTCGAGTAATGCCATACGACTTTGATTCTACGCTATCTGACCACAAAGACACTAAGGCACAAATAATGAGTAAACAATTCGTGTCTTAGTGCCTTTGTGTGGTTAATAACCTCTTAACTGCTCGCGATATCCTTCGAAGTTGCGCTTCATCTCCCCCAGGCTGTCGCCGCCGAACTTCTCCCGCATCGCACCCGCGAGCACCAGCGCGACCATCGACTCGCCGATCACTCCCGCCGCCGGCACCGCCGTCACATCGGAACGTTCAAATGCGGCTGCCTCTTCTTCCTTGGTGTCGATATCGACGGAACGAAGCGCGCGGCGTAATGTCGAAAGCGGTTTTAGATGGCCGCGCACACGGATCTGTTCGCCGTTCGTGATGCCGCCTTCGAGACCGCCGGCGCGGTTTGTCTCGCGAATAAACTCGCGTGTATCGACGTTGTAAGCAATCTCGTCGTGTACTTCGGAACCAGGCAAACTGCTGGCTTCCGCGCCGGCACCGATAGCCACCGCTTTCACTGCCGGGATCGACATCACTGCTTGCGCGAGCAGTCCGTCGAGCTTGAGATCCCAGGACGTGTGCGAACCGAGTCCCGGCACAACTCCACGAGCGACGACTTCGAAGATCCCGCCAAGCGTGTCGCCCTTCTTCCGCGTTTCGTCGATGAGCTCGATCATTCTTTGCTGCGCCTGGGTATCGGCGCAGTGCAAAGGCGCGTCATCGGGGATCGCGGCGATCTGGTCCCAATTCAACTCGAGTGGCGTATCGGGAATGCCGCCGAGCTGGATCACGTGACTGCGCACTTCGACGCCGAAGACTGCCAACAACTGTTTGGCGAGTGCGCCGCAGGCGACGCGGGCGGTGGTCTCGCGAGCCGAGGCGCGTTCGAGGATGTTGCGCAGATCGCGAACGTCGTATTTGAGACCGCCGGGCAGATCCGCGTGGCCGGGGCGTGGGCGTTTCAGACGCCGCGATTTCTCCGGGGCAAGCTCGCGCGGCTCTGAGGCCATGACGTCGGTCCAGTTGGGCCAATCCTTGTTCTCGATTATTAAGGTGAGCGGGGAGCCGAGCGTGAGGCCGTGTCTGACGCCGGTCAGGATGTCCGCATGGTCCTGCTCGATCTTCATGCGGCCACCACGGCCGTAGCCGAGTTGTCGCCGGTGCAGTTCGTTATCTATCGCAGCCTGATCAACAGGTAATCCCGCTGGCAGACCCTCGAGGATCGCGATCAAAGATCGTCCATGCGATTCCCCGGCTGTGGTGAAACGAAGCATATGGTTTTTCTCTGCGTGACCTCTGCGGATCTCTGCGTCCTCTGCGGTGAACTACTCAGAAACACTTTACCGCAGAGGACGCAGAGATCCGCAGAGGTCACGCAGAGGAAGTTAAGTTTCGTCCTCAAATCGTACCACTTTACGCCGGATCCCATGCTTTAAGATCTCTACGTTAAAGTTGATCAAAAGACCAACTTTCCATCCACCCAATTTGAGGTAAGTTAACAATTGGGCGTCATGAATGGGAGCCAGAGCCTCGACCGATTTTGCTTCAACCACGACAGCATCAGCCACTAGGAGATCCATTCGATAACCTGACTCGAGGCGAATTCCTTTGTACTCGACAGGCAACGGCCATTCATGTTTGAAGGGTATGCCTCTCAGAAGCAATTCACGCATCAGACAGTTTAGGTACGCGGATTCCAGCAAGCCTGGGCCGAGATGGCGATGCACCTCAATTGCTGCACCGATGATCTCCCTCGTGAGGACGTTAACATGGGTGAACATGCTACGGTCTGCCTTTCTTCAGTTTTCAACTACAGTAGCTCCTCGGAAAAGATGTTGCCACGCCCGAGTATACCGTTTGGGTCGAGGGCCTTTTTCAATGCCGCCATCTCGCGCAGTTGCTCGTCCGTATAGAACAAGCGCAGGTAATCGCGCTTTAGTTTGCCCACACCGTGCTCGGCTGAGAGCGTGCCGCCAACGGAGGCGGCATATTTTAGAAACTCGACGTAGATTTCGCGGGCGCGGGCGCCTTCCGTATCGTCGCGCGGGAGGATGTTTACGTGGACGTGATTGTCGCCGATGTGACCAAAGATCGTGTAGCGCATCCCGCTTACTCGAAGCGTCTCACGGTATAACCGAAACAGGCCCGGAAAGGCATCGTCAGGAACGGCCATGTCTGTTGACACTTTTCGCTGGTTGTAGCGCGCAAACCATTCGTTCATCAGCACCGGCAGTTGATGACGAAACTCCCGCAACCGTGCCTGGTCCTGTTCACTCGTCGCGAACCACGAGTCGGGGAACGCGTGATGCTGGTCCAGCAATGACATCCACTCGTTCAACACCGCTTCCTCGTTTGCCGGAGTGGTCTCCTGTTCGAAGAAGATGGCGCCAACGGCATTCGCAGGTATCGTCGGATACTTCTCGCGTAGAAAGTTGAGCGATTCCTGGTCGAAGAACTCCAGCGCCCGGGCCCCACCTCCCGAATCGCCACGCGCTCTTGCATCCGCAACGAGGGCGAGTACGTCTGCTTCGTCAGCAAAGAACACGACACCGCTGAGAAGACCTTCGGGTTTGGGCAATAATCTCACCTCAACTTCGCAAATGACCCCGAGCGTGCCTTCACTCCCGATAAACAGATCGACAGCATCCATCTCCGGAGCTACAAAGTAACCCGTAGCATTCTTGCGCGTCGCGGGCCGTCGATACTGCGGTAACTTTAGCTCGATCGTTCCCACTCGAATTCTTCCCGTGGCATCAGCGCGCACTTCTCCACGTCTCAGATCGAGCACTTCGCCGGAAGCAAGCACTACCTTGAGGGCGTTGATGTAATTGCGCGTCGGACCATACTTGAATGTGCGCGCGCCGGAGGCGTTTGTTGCCACTGTTCCGCCGATAAAGCACCCGCGCTCGGTTGGATCAGGTGGATAAAGCAATCCCTCCTGGTCCACCGCGCGTTGCAAGTCAGACAAGATGACGCCCGATTCAACAACCGCATACTCATGAGTAATGCGCTTGATCCGATTCAGCTTGTCTGTTGCCAAAACGATCCCACCAAACGCGACTCGCCCACCGACGGTCCCTGTTCCTGCGCCGGAAACCGTCACCGCCACGTGATTCCGATTCGCGCTCGTGAGGATTTCCGCAACTTCTTCAACGCGCTCCGGCAACACGACTCGATCAGCGTGGCCCTCACGAATGAAGCTCGCGTCAGATAAAAAGGACTGGATCTCGTTAGGACTTGATTTTGTTTGCATACAGGATTTACAGGATTTTCAAGATTTGCAGGATGAATCTTGTAAATCATGCAAATCATGTAATCCTGTCTCACATCACCTGGAGCTCGCGCTCGCGCAGGACTTTTATGCGATCGCGCAACTCAGCCGCTCGCTCAAACTCAAACCGCTTTGCCGCGCCGCGCATCTCCAGCTCCAGGCGCTCAATCGTCGCTTCAATGTTCGCCGGCGAGTAGTCTTCAATCTCATCCACCTCGGTCGGCACCTTGAAATAATCTGCCTCCGACGCCGTAATCAACGTCGCTTCAATCGGCTTCACGATCGTCTGCGGCGTGATCCCGTTCTCACGATTGAAAACTTCCTGAATCGCCCGCCGTCGTTGCGTCTCCTCAATCGCACGTTTCATCGAATCGGTAACTCGATCGGCATACAAGATCGCCTTGCCGCGAGCGTTGCGCGCCGCGCGCCCAATCGTCTGAATTAATGATTGCTCCGAACGCAGAAAGCCTTCCTTGTCCGCGTCGAGAATCGCCACGAGGGAGACTTCCGGCAGATCCAGTCCCTCACGCAACAAGTTGATCCCCACGAGAACGTCAAACTCGCCGCGTCGCAAGTCGCGCAGGATCTTGATCCGTTCCAGAGTCTCGATATCCGAGTGCAGGTAGCGAACACGAACTCCGACTTCCGTGAAATACTCCGTCAAATCTTCAGCCATGCGCTTCGTCAACGTCGTGACCAGCACGCGCTCGCGGCGCTCGGCACGTTGCCGGCACTCTTCGAGCAGGTGATCGATCTGGCCCTTCACCGGCTGCACCTCAACTTCCGGATCCATCAACCCGGTCGGCCTGATGATCTGCTCGACTACTTCCCCACTCGCCTTAGTCAGTTCATAAGGACCCGGAGTTGCCGAGACGTAGATCGTCTGTCCGATACGCGACTCAAACTCGCGGAAGTTGAGCGGCCGGTTGTCCAGTGCCGACGGCAAACGAAACCCGTACTCCACGAGGGTGCGTTTGCGCGACTGATCGCCTTCAAACATGCCGCGCACCTGCGGGATCGACTGGTGCGACTCGTCGATGATGATCAGCGTGTCGCGAGGCAAGTAATCCAACAGTGTCGGCGGTGGCTCACCTTCTTTTTTCCCGGTCAAGTGGCGCGAATAGTTTTCGATCCCGCGGCAGAACCCCATCTCCTTGATCATCTCCAGGTCAAACATCGTGCGCTGGTGCAGTCGCTGCGCTTCAACCAGCTTGCCTTCGGTGATCAACTTCGGCTCCCACCACTCGAGCTCCTCGCGAATAGTTTTAATGGCGCGCTTGATCGTAGGCCGCGACATCACGTAGTGCGTCTTCGGATAAATCGGCACGCGCGACGTGTGCTTCTCGATCACTTCGCCAAGCAGCGGATCGATGGTTGAAATCGAGTCGATCTCGTCGCCCCACAACTCGATGCGATACGCCTGGTCCTGATAACTCGGATAGATCTCGACGACGTCGCCACGCACGCGAAACGTGCCGCGCTGAAAGTTGATGTCTGAACGCTCGTATTGCAGCTCCACCAACCGCTGCAACAAAACGTCGCGCGACATGCGGCCGCCGGGCTCGACAAAGAACAGCAGGCCGTAGTACGCATCCGGATCGCCGAGGCCGTAAATGCACGAAACACTCGCGACCACGATGACGTCACGGCGTTCGAAGAGTGCGCGCGTCGCTGACATCCGCAAACGATCGATCTCTTCGTTAACAATCGCCTCTTTCTCGATGTAGACGTCGGCGGCCGGAACGTAGGCTTCCGGTTGATAATAATCGTAGTAAGAGACGAAGTATTCGACCGCGTTCTCCGGGAAGAGCGAGCGAAACTCCTGGAAGAGCTGGGCTGCGAGCGTTTTGTTGTGCGCGAGCACGAGGGTTGAACGCTGCGTCCGCTCGATGACGCTGGCAATCGTGAACGTTTTGCCGCTGCCGGTGATTCCCAACAGCACCTGGTCTTTGGCGCCGTCGTTCAGACCTCGAACGAGCGCATCGATCGCGGCCGGCTGATCACCCTTGGGCTGGTATTCCGAATGAAGTTTAAATCGCATCTGTTTGATAGATAGTAAAACGCAAAACCACTAAGGCACAAAGGCACGAATTTTTTGATCGTCTTATTTGAAATTTCTTCTCTGCGTATCTCTGCGTATCTCTGTGCCCTCTGCGGTAAATGTGTGCGGACAGCCTGTTTACCGCAGAGGGCACAGAGATACGCAGAGATACGCAGAGAAAATGTATGTCAATTTGTGTCTTAGTGACTTTGTGGTGGTTACGTGGTTAGTTCCTTGATGGCTTCAGCGGCAGCGGAGCGTAGCTCAGGTGCGAGGGCAGTATTGGAAGCTATGCGTTGCAGTGTTGTCGCGACCTCCGGTTCGCCGCTCGACGCGAGCAGTCGAATCACGGCAAGACTCAGATCGAGACTGGGATGTTTCTCGATCACCGTGCTGAGCGGCTCGACGACTCCCGCCTTCGCAACGAGGAACAACAACGAGAACGCGCCGTAGCAGCTTTCATGATTCTCGGCCATCAAGTCGTCGATGGCCTCGTAAAGCAAACCCGAGTCTGCGAGCGCGCTCCCAATCCGGCGGCGCTCCTCCGGCGATCCGTCGCGCAAAGCGTTGTTCACGAGCATCGCCGCCTGATCCGGATCCAGTTCGTAAAGATCGCGGACAGCTTTCTGTCTCACAGCGGCGGACGGGTCGTCCAACGACTCTGCAATCTCTTCAAAAGCAGTGCGCGCAATCCGCAGTTGGCCCAACGCCGGTTTCTCACTCCGCCGTTGCGCCAACGCTTCCGCCGCGCGTCTCAAAATGGCGATGTCGTTGCTCCACCGCTCATCTTCACTGCGTCGCGCCGGCGCTTTCTTAGCGTGCTTCATACGTTCAGAGTTCAAGCTTTAGCTTGTGTTCGTAAGAACAACCTAAAGGTTGAACTCTAAACAAGGTTGAACTCTAGACATTGATTTCATGCGCGGCGGCGAGTGTCAGTGGAGGTGAGAACTCAGGCTCGTCGTCAGTCATAACTTCCACCTCTTTCGGAGCCGCAGCGTGCAGTAGTTGAAACTTCGTCAAGACCAGACGACTAACTGAGAACCCAAGACTGTTATCCAACACGCAGAGTTGCTCGGCGACAACGCGTTGCGACACCCTTTCGAGCGCGCTTTCCAACTCTCGACCAGCGGTCAAGACATCGTCGGCAACGATCATCTCGAAATCCTGGCCGCCGCTGACGCGACGTCTCGAATGGTTCTGTAACAGAACTCCGGCTTCTTTATGAATTCGTCCAGTGGCAACGATGACGAGATGCGAAGCCTCAGTATCGATCTCGAGATCGATGGCCCAACGAGCAAACGCCGGAGTTAAGTCGCCATCACGAGTCACCATCAAAAACGATTCGCCGCAGATGTTCGCCATCAATTGCCCGTAACCGTTTCCCTCGGCCGGTCCGAGGGCAATCTCCCTTTCAGGCACTCCCATCTCGCGCAGCAGGAAATGAAGCCGGCTAACCAGCCACGATCCGTCTTCCAGCAGAGACGATGCCAATTGGGTCGGCGCGATCACTTCCTCAACATTCTCATCCGCGACCGGCGCGCCACACTCGCTACACGTCGCATCACTGACCGTCACTACGGCGAGCGCATGCGGATTCGGGAGACGAAACAGCGCGTGTCCGGTCTTGCGACAACTGATCTGCACTTCACGCTCGACCAGTCCGGCATCCTCGAGTCTTTGAATCGGCACGTGCTCAGACTGCGTGTGCCCGGTGAGAAGTTTCGCTGCGTAACCTTCCTCGTGCGCGTTTCGCGCGGTCCTCAGGAAAACTCGCGCGCTTTCATCTTCCAGTTTCGCTGCTGCCAGGATTCGCTTGCTCATCGTCTCTTTGCGAAGACTGGTATAGAGCGAATCGGCATCTTGTCTTTCAACAAACGTTCTAAACCCCTGCGGCATTGCGGGCGCACTTGTTTGCCAGTCAGGTAAAGAACTCTCGCGTGAAAGGAGATGCCGGACTTCGTGGCAAAAGGCGTCGAGCTTGCGGAACGGTTCGGCAGTGCGCGCTTCGTAGACTATTCCGGCGCGAACATAAGAATCCTCTTCGAACACGAGGAAGAGAATGTAATCGTCAAAGCAAAACAGATCGCCGCGCACGAACGGTTCTTCGATGGTTGATTCCTTCGACGAAGCGAGCGCGGTCTCCATGTCCTTGACGTGTTCCACGCTGAGCAAAACGTCTTCAAAGCAGCGAAGACGATGCGAACGGATCAGCGGGACGAGGTCTCGCTCTTGCAGTTCCTGGAGTAACCGGACACGGCCGTTAACATCGACTGCATGATTCAGAGTCTTGCTTTCGAGAAATAGCATCGGGTGTACCTCAGATTAGCGGTTGACGGTAATGGTTACGGTTTCGCCACCCGTCGTCATTGCGGGATAACGACGCTGCCGGGCGATGCGCAGCGCCAGGGCCTCGTAGTTGTCCATTCCGGGTTTGTGATTTGCGACCGCAGCCTTCAACACGCGGCCGTTCTCAATTTGCATGACGACCTTGATTGGCTGCGCGGATTGATCCTCTGCTTTCGCGGTTTCAGATTGGACGCTCTTCTCCGGCGGCTTTGTTCGTTTCTCTTCGCGGCGCTCGATATACGAGCGGTTCGGTTTTACGAGTGCCCCAAGAGGCGCTTGATGGTTTAGCACTTGAGGCTGTGCCGCGAAGGGCTCGGCCTGCATCACATTCTGCTGCACCGGCGCCGGATTGTTTTTGAATCCTCCGGTTACTGCAATCACAGTTGATAGGCCGACTACCATCACGACCGCCGCCGCGATCAGTAGTACCGAGCGTTGGCGAACAAGCGAAGACGGTCCGGGCGGGAGCGCCAAGAGTTCGGACCGTCTGCCTGGCAGGGCGGTACGGGTAGCAGGCGTGGTTTCCGGAGTTGGCGTGCTCTCGATTTGAAGAGCGCTTTCATCCCAGCAGCCAAAAAGTTCCGATACGGCACGCTGTAAAGACGGCTCGATTGACCGGCGCGGGCTCTGTATCAGCGGATTGAAATTGAAGGACGCCTCGGGTTGGGCAAGTGCTACACAGATCGCCTGCAACCCTTTTAAGTCATTCAGGCGGGCATCAATCAACTCACCATTCTGAAAGAAAAACGTTGCCGGGCCTTTCGGGTATTCGATCAGCAGTCGCCCTGACTTGCGCTGGTGACGAAGAATACCGACCAGATCGGACAGGGGATGATTACTCAGGTGTCCGGTCAAAACTACAAAGCGATTATTCTGCATCTTGCTCCTTTAACCTCAAATCCGCAGATTACGTAGATTCTGTGCAATCTGTGCAATCTGTGAATGGTCTTACGGGCAGCCCCGGACCAGGCGACATGAGAAGTTGAACTGCGGAAAAGTCTGGGCCAGCTTCTTTGCCAGGCTGCGATCGAGTGTCTCGAGGATCCTATACTCCGCCATCAGCTCTGTCGTCATGCCCAGCTCCTGATAAGCGAGGCTAAGCCCGAAGTGCGCTTTGGCCATTCCCGGCTCCAGGGCGATGGCTTTCTTGAACGCATCCGCCGCGTCCCTGAATCGACCCAAACGGAAGTTCGAATACCCCAAACCATAGTGCGCCTCGGCCAAAGCAGGGTTCAGTTTGATCGACTCCTTGAAAGCCTTGATGGCCTCGCGATCCTTCTGCGCCTTCAAGTACTCATGACCCAAACTCAACTGGGCTTGAGCAGAGGGTGGCGCGGTTTCCGCGGGCGCTGCGACCTTTTCAGCGGGAGACTCGTTCCCTTTACGCGCCGCATACGCCGACTCGACACCTTCCGGCTCGGCTGGCTTTAATTCGGCTGGCTTTAATAAAGGCGGCGGCGAATCAACGGTAGGTGCTACTGAGCGAGTTACCGGCGAAACACCGGGGTCCAGCACTGCCTGGTCCCGCACCTCACCTCCGGCTTCGGGGATTGCTCGCGCAATAGGCTGCTCAGTGACTTGCGGGGCCTTCGGCTCATCAACAATCTTCGCAATGCTGTCGTCGAAGTAGTAGGTAAGGGTTCGGTAAGTAACCTCGACCGGCTCACGTTTCAACTCGCCGTTTTCAAACACGACCAGGTTGGTGACCATCTTCGTCCAGTTACCAAACTTGTCGAATTCATAATTGTAGGCTTCGCGGCTGAGGATGGCGCCGTGGTCGTCGCGCACGGTCATCTCGGTGATATTTCCGCGCTCGTCATACTTGTATTCTTCTTTGCCTGCAAGAGAGCCTCCGGTGGGATAGGAGGTGTTTTCAATCCGATTACCTTTGATTCCGTAGGTGGTGAGCTCAATCAGTTGCGGTGGTCCTTCGACTGGCCGGCCGTCTTTGAGCTCGATTTTCGCGGTTTCAGTCTTCACTCGACGCACAGAGCCAAGCAGGCCATCCTGCTCTTTCGTGCTGTCGAGGACTGTTATGGCGGGCCGCGTAGAGACGGCTGCGATTTGCGCCCGAACCGGCGCGCCGATCGTCAAAACACAACCAAATAAAAGAAAAGCCGGCAGAATCCGCACGGTACTACCATTCATCTCGACTCCTCCAAATTTCAAATAACGTCGGGGGAAGGACTACAGACGAAGCCCATTAGTTGTACAAACTGCGGCGCAGAATACAATAACTGTGCTTAAAAAGCTACAGAATTACATTAGCTTAATAGGATTACGTGGTTGAGAGGAAAGACCCTTAGATAGGATTACAGGATTTTCAAGATTGACAGGACGAATCCTGTTAATCCTGAAAATCCTGTAATCCTGTCTAATTTACTGTTCGTCGCTGAACTTGTAGCCAATACCCCAGACTGTCAGAACCATCTGCGGGTTCTCGGGGTTTTCTTCGATCTTGGCTCGCAAGCGATTGATGTGTGAGTCGATGGTCCTGTCGTAGCCTTCGTAGGAATAGTCCCAGATCTTCTCCAGCAGGTACTTGCGCGGGAAAACCCGGCCCGGATTTGACGCAAACAGGCGAAGGAGATCAAATTCCTTCGGCGTCAGCTCAACCTGCCGGTCTCCGATTGTCACTTCCCTCTTCGCTGAATCGATCCTGAGCCGGCCGCGGACGATTGGAGCTTCGTCTCGCATTCCTTCCGTGCTTGGACCATTTCGTGTACGCCGGAGTACAGACTTGATGCGGGCCTCGAGTTCGCGCAGGCTGAAAGGCTTGGTGATGTAGTCATCCGCGCCCATTTCCAGCCCGAGCACCTTATCCACTACGTCGTCCTTGGCTGTAAGCATGAGAATGGGTAAGTAGCCGACCTTCTCGCGGAGTTCTTTACAGACCGCCAAGCCGTCCATCTTGGGCAGCATGAGGTCAAGCACGACGGCATCCGGCGGATCGTCGAGGGCGGCTTTTACACCATTTAGACCATCCTCAACAGTCCTGACGTTATAACCTGCGCGCGAGAAATACTCGCTAATGGCAGTCGAGATGTTCTCGTCGTCCTCCACAACTAGCAGCGAGACTTTACGTTCGCCGGAGTCGGGAACTCCGAAGTTTTCTTTAGCGGTTTTTTGTCTGTCAGTAGCTGTAGCCATGGGAATTCGTAGTCGATATGAAAAACTGACAGGAGGCTCAGAGGTAAGCACCACGGGTCACTGGCGCAACTCGGTTCGGGGGGATAGTACAGGAGAATCGGTTCGCTATTCAAGTCCAAAGTGACAGAGACGGTCTTAAACCACAAAGACACTAAGACACAAACTTAAAACTGAATTAATTTTTTTGTGCCTTAGTGCCTTTGTGGTAATTTTCTTCAGAATACAAAGTAAAGGAACGACACCGATGACACCCGAAGAACGAAACGATCTCATCGCAAAGTATGCTGCCGGTTACAACGAAGTAGTGAACGCCCTAAACGGCTTCCCCGCCGAGAGCCTGGGGGCGCATCCGATTCCAGGCAAGTGGAGCGCTCGCGAAATAGTTCATCACCTCGGCGACAGTGAAACTACATCCGCCGGGCGACTGCGAAAACTTCTCGTCGAAGACAATACCGTGATCCAGGGTTACGACCAGGACCAGTTTGCCATCAAGCTTCGCTACAACGAGCGAGACATGGCCCCCGCGCTCGAAGCTTTTCGCCTCGCGCGCGAGACGACGATGCAAATTATCAATCTTATGACCGAAGACGATTGGAAACGCGCGGGCACACACACCGAGAGTGGTCCTTACACAATGGAAGACTGGTTAGTGATCTACGCGAAGCACGCGCACAACCACGCAGCGCAGATTCAGCGACTCAAAGAAGCGTTAATTGGCCACTGATGAACACGGATGAATTAAATCAGCCTCTCTTATTGACAAACTTTTTTAGCGCGAGCAATATCGCTGTCCACCATGAGTGCTGCCACTGTTCTCCAAACATCACTTGCTGATCTGAAGTTAGTTCGTCGCGGGAAAGTGCGCGACGTTTACGCAGTTGACGACGATAGTTTGCTCATCGTCGCCACTGATCGCATCTCTGCTTTCGACTGCGTACTGCCGACGCCGATCGAACGAAAGGGCGAAGTACTCACCGCGCTCTCCAAGTTCTGGTTCGAGAAACTCCAACACGTTGTCGCTAATCATTTGATCGAAAGCGATGTGAATGCGATGCCGCCTGCTGTGCAGCGTCACGCTGAAACTCTGAAAGGCAGGGCAATGCTGGTCCGTCGCGCTGAAGTGTTTCCAGTCGAGTGCGTCGTGCGTGGTTATCTCGTCGGCTCCGGATGGAAAGACTACTTGCGTACTGGATCAGTGTGTGGTCACAAGCTGCCGGAAGGCTTGCCAGAATCAGCCAAGTTGCCGGAACCGATCTTTACACCTTCAACGAAAGCTGAAGTGGGCCACGACGAGAACATCACGGAAGATCAGGTGCGAGAGATGATCGGCGATGAGAAGACGGCGCTACTCCGAGATACATCGTTGCGTCTCTTTTCGGAAGCCCACGACTACGCGCGGCAGCGTGGCATCATTATCGCCGATACGAAGTTTGAGTTTGGACTGGACCAGAACGGTGAGCTGCTGCTGGTTGACGAAGTGCTCACGCCTGACTCCTCGCGCTTCTGGCCGGCTGATGAATACAAACCCGGACGCTCACAACCTTCGTTCGACAAACAGTTCGTGCGCGACTATCTCGAGACGCTCGACTGGGACAAGAAGCCGCCCGCACCGGCGATACCCGCGGAGATAGCTGCCGCCACGACTGCTCGTTACCTTGAAGCGTATAGATTGTTAACCGGAAAAGAGCTTTGATGCGTGCCCGTCTTGAAAGCCTGGTAGACGAAATGCTCGAAGGCCACATCCTTCTGGACGAGGCGCTCTGCGAATTCGAAAAGCTCTACATCAAAAAGGCCCTGGCCAAAAACAAGCACCACCTCTCCAACACGGCCGTCGTCCTCGGCATCCACCGCAACACCCTCGCCAAACGCGTCGCCACCTACAAAAGCCAGGATCAAAACGGAAAACGCCCTTCCCACTGAGGTTTTCTCTGCGGTCCTCTGCGTACCCTCTGCGTCCTCTGCGGTGATCTCTCTTTTTACCGCAGAGGACGCAGAGGACCGCAGAGACTTCCGGTTGACAAGTGCCTCTTCGTGGCTCTATTCTTAGCACTCTCAATTATAGAGTGCTAGAGTTTTTCATCATTCAAAAATCTCAAATTTATCAGCAGAATTGAAAGGAGACTGTAGGTCATGGCAACGAACATCAGGCCTCTTCATGATCGCGTCATTGTGAAGCGGATCGAAGAGGGCGAGCAGGTGCGGGGAGGCATTATCATCCCCGACACTGCCAAGGAAAAACCCCAGGAAGGCGAGGTCGTCGCAGTCGGCGAAGGCAAATATAAAGAGGACGGCACCCGCCAGCCCCTCGACGTGAAACAGGGCGATCGTGTTCTCTTCGGAAAGTACAGCGGCTCTGAGATCAAGATTGACGGCGAAGAACTTCTCATCATGCGCGAGGACGAGATCCTCGGAATTCTCGAACGCGCCGGCGCAGCCAGCGGCGGCGGCAGCAAGAAAGGTGGTAAGTAGAAGATGGCAAAGCAAGTTATTCATGGTGAGGACTCGCGGGCGGCGATTTTGCGCGGTATCAATCAACTCGCCGATGCCGTGAAGATCACTCTCGGCCCCAAGGGCCGGAATGTCGTTATCGACAAAAAGTTTGGTTCACCCACAATCACTAAAGACGGTGTCACCGTCGCGAAAGAGATCGAATTGAAAGACGCGCTCGAAAATATGGGCGCTCAGATGGTGCGCGAAGTCGCTTCCAAGACTTCAGACGTCGCCGGCGACGGCACCACCACCGCCACTGTTCTGGCGCAGGCGATCTTCCGCGAAGGCGTGAAGACAGTTGCCGCAGGCGCAAATCCGATGGCGCTCAAGCGTGGTATCGACAAGGCTGTCGAGCGCGCTACTGAAGAAATCAAGCGCCTCTCGAAGCCCGTGAAGGGCGACGCCATCGCGCAGGTTGGAACTGTTTCCGCAAACGGCGATCAGACCATCGGCAACATCATTGCCGAAGCGATGAACAAGGTCGGTAAAGACGGCGTGATCACGGTTGAAGAGTCGCGCACGATGGAGACAGCGCTCGAAGTAGTCGAAGGAATGCAGTTCGATCGCGGTTACCTGAGCCCCTACTTCGTGACCGATCCCGAGCGCATGGAAGCTGTGCTCGAGAATCCACTGATCCTCATCAACGAAAAGAAGATCAGCTCGATGAAGGATCTGCTGCCTTTGCTCGAGCAGGTTGCGAAGATGGGCAAGCCGATGCTGATCGTCGCCGAAGACGTCGAAGGCGAAGCCCTGGCAACTCTCGTAGTGAACAAGCTGCGCGGCACATTGAACATCGCTGCTGTGAAGGCCCCCGGCTTTGGCGATCGTCGCAAGGCGATGCTCGAGGACATCGCGATTCTCACTGGCGGCAAAGTCATCAGTGAAGATCTCGGTATCAAGCTCGAGAACGTCAAACTCGAAGACCTCGGCCGCGCCAAGAAGATCACGATCGATAAAGACAACACCACGATCGTCGAAGGCACCGGCAAACAGTCGGACATCGAAGGCCGCGTCAAGACGTTGCGCGCGCAGATCGAAGACACGACTTCCGACTACGACCGCGAGAAACTCCAGGAACGACTCGCCAAGCTCGTCGGTGGCGTGGCAGTGATCAAGGTCGGCGCTGCGACAGAGACCGAGATGAAAGAGAAGAAGGCGCGCGTTGAAGATGCCATGCATGCGACCCGCGCGGCGGTTGAAGAAGGAATCGTTCCGGGTGGCGGCGTCGCGCTGGTAAGGGCGGCGAAGGCACTCGAGAAATTCCAGATCAACGCGGACGGCGAAGGCGATCCTGACGAGCAGATCGGCGTCAACATCGTTCGCCGCGCGTTGGAAGAGCCACTGCGTCAGATCGTGCAGAATGCGGGTAAGGAAGGCGCCGTGGTGGTCGAGCGTGTTCGGACTGAAAAGAATGAGAACGTCGGCTTCAATGCAGCGACTGAAAACTTCGAGGACCTGGTGAAGGCCGGTGTTATCGATCCTGCCAAGGTCACTCGCACAGCGCTTCAGAATGCATCTTCAATCGCCGGCTTGATGCTGACGACTGAAGCGATGGTCTCCGAAATTCCCGAGGACGATAAGGGCAGCCCCGCGATGCCGGGCGGTATGGGCGGCATGAGCGGCATGGGCATGTAAACCACGGATTTCACGGATGAACACACGGATTACATAGCCAGTTCTATGTGATCCGTGTTATCCGTGGTAGAAATTTCCTCTTCCGGCAATACATCCTCGAGTATCTCTTCAATCAACTTCGCAGACATATCGAGCGCCGAAAGTATCGGGTGCGCCGTGGGATTTTCCTTGACGTATCCCTTCGCCATGTCCTGCGCAAAGGCCAGCGCGACATACGCCCGCGCGAGACGGCGGCTGTCGATGTTTCCCCAAAATGGTATGCTCATCTCCAAAATCAGACGTTAAGAAATGCCTTCACGAAAACGGACAGAGCAATTGCTCCACCACCGAGTGTCAGGATCCATTCAACGAGTGGACTCGGGCCTCCAAAAATTCGCCGGCAGATCACCATCCCGCTCTTCCATCCATCGAGTTGATATAGTGGAATCAGGTTTCCGATTGCCAGCGCGAGATTGAGGGTTCCAAATAGCGATCCCCACGACAGCGCGCAAAGCAACAGGTTTACTCCGATGCCCGCTCCCAGCACAAACAACTGCTGCGATAACGGCCGGCTTTGTAACGTACCCATGTCCATTTGTACGTAGGCACCGACCGGAAGCAGACGAAGTTGGCAATCAACCTTGCTAACGCGAACGTTGAAGAGTTTTGGTCCCCAACCAAATCCCGCCTGCTTGATGGGCACGGCGCAAGCGCGAGCGGCAAAGTAGTGACCTAACTCGTGAAGCACGAGTGCGGCAAAAAAGCTCACAACGGCATTGACGAGGAAGATGTTCATGTTTGCGGCTCAGCGCAAGATTGCTGCGACTCGTTCTTCCAATGTTTCCAACAACTGCAGCTCAGACTTCAGCGCGTGCAAGTCTGATCTGACATCCAGGATTAAATAAACAATGGCGCAGGTGATAACGATCGCTTCGAGAATTCCCAGGCCGCGATTTGTTATGACAAGCAGGAGGAATAGAAATGTTAGCGCGCAAATATAAAGCCTGATGATAAGCATGATTTTCAATTCCGCAGAAGAATTGTTCGCCCAATGTTCGATAGCGCGCAGACGCCTGCGTTTAATCGCATCATAGTGACGCCTCATTTTTCTGAACAGAAAAATTAAAGGTGTAATGATTGATCTTTTCCAGTCACTATAGGTGTAGACTACAGATTCGCTGACTACGCCGATGGTCCACCTTGCTGCTGAGGCATTTATGCAATTTGTGCCATTTGTGCAATCTGAATTCTAGAAACCACCGTCCAGATGCTGGACATTCTGTTTGTGAACAACGGTTTTTACTGCGAATTTCAGAAGAATTGTGAAGAATCCAACGCGACGTGTGAGTGGCCCTTTACTTGCACTAAAGCTTCCGAATTTACATGTCCAGGGATAGCAACGACGGACTTCGAGTTAGCAGTATCCTGAGCTTTACCCAAAACCGTTAAGGTCTCGTCAGTCCTTTTTACTTAGTAAACAGCTTACCTCGGTTCGCCCCCGTGGCCTGCGAGTGTGAACACAAGAGGTACAGATCCAGCGGTCCGTTGTTTGAGACGTCGGCTCAAGTAATCGGAACGCCAAGCCCTTTAAGCATTTTGTAACTCCAGTTTCGAAAAAAGAGTCATCCGGAATGGTTTACCCATCGGGAGACTCACTGCAAGCCGAAATTAAGCAAGGATTCTACCCCAAGGAGTTTTGTATTAATGCCCCTCTCTACTCCCACTGTTATTGACGGCTGGCCCAGTAATCTTACGAGTAACCGAGCCAAAGCCGCGATAGCTCTAAATCAGCAGGAAAATTGCAGAACAACCACTCCCAAAACCCCAACTCTCATCGGCAAATCGCCAGTGATGAGAAAGCTCTTCTCCGTCATTGAACGTGTAGCACCATCTGAAGCTTCGGTACTCATTACCGGCGCAACGGGAACCGGCAAGGAATTAGCCGCCCGCGCGATCCACGAATTGAGTCCGCGGCGCGACGGCGCCTTCGTCGATATCAACTGTTCCGCCATCCCAGAGACGCTTATCGAAGCCGAACTCTTCGGTCATCAGCGCGGCACCTTCACGGGGGCCCATGAGAACCGCAGTGGTCTGTTTGAAAAAGCTTCTGGCGGTACGTTGTTTCTTGACGAAGTTGACGCGTTGAACTTGTCTGCCCAGGCCAAGTTGCTTCGCGTCTTGCAGGAACGCACTGTGCGGCGTATTGGAGCTCGAGCGAACATCGCGATTGACGTGCGGATCATCTCCGCCACCAATTGCGATCTGATGCAAGCAGTTGCTGAAGGACGTTTCCGTCCTGACCTTTACTATCGCTTGCGAGTTCTTCCGTTGCATGTGCCCGAGCTTTGCACACGCGGTGGAGACGTACAGTTGCTGGTCGATCATTTTCTGCGCGTAAAGTCGGAGAGAAACGGTCAGCCGCTGAGAAAATTCACGGACGAAGCGATGCGCGCGCTTGGTGAGTATCCATGGCCCGGCAACGTTCGCGAACTCGAAAACACGATCGAGTATGCGCTGGCCATCGGTCTCGAAGACGAGTTGGGAGTCGCGGATTTACCCCCGGAGATTCTGAGTGCGCAGCCCCAGCCGGGTGCAGACGATTTCAGGCAAGTGCTCCAGGCCTACATGAACGACATGGTGCCACTGGCCGAGATCGAGAAGCGCTACATTCTGTCGGTCTTGCAGCAGTTTGGCGGGAACCAGGTACGTGCCGCCGCTGCTCTGGGAATCGATCGCAGCAAGCTTTATCGCCGGCTCAAGCAGTATGGCGTGATGGCGGTCAGGTTCCTGCAGGAAGAAGACCTGGACGGTATGCAGTTGCTGTCGCGCAGCGAGGAAGTAGCGCCGGAACGAGGCCGGGCATTCGCTATGCCTGCTCCGCGTCATAGTTAGCTGAAAGATCTTCTGCTCATCTGCGTTTCCCCAATTACCACGCGACAACTGCTCGCTGGCGAGCAGTTGTCGTCAAACAGCGCATCAGGAAAACCGCAAATTAAACAAAACGCTCACTGTTTCTCGAGGCATATAGGTTGCTGACGGGTTACAGATAACTCACCCGACGTTAGGAGCATCATGAGAAAGACGCGATGGTTGCTCGGTGCGGTGGCGCTTGGGATTCTTTGCAGCACGGTGCTTGCCCAGACGGAGGTCTCCCCAAAACTTCTACGGAACAACGACGTGCTGCGAATGGTTGAAGACAAGGTGAAGCCCGAGATAATAATCAGCAGGATCCTGACTTCGCCCTGTAATTTCGACATCTTTCCGCCCGTTTTGCGCGACTTGAAGCGCCGGGGCGTTCCCGAAACGGTGTTGATGGTGATGAAGTTGGTTCCGACCGGACCACCGGGTCTACCCGACGTCAATTCCAAACCAAACGCGGTGGCGCCACCACGCGTGCAGATTCCACCGGGAACCGTCATCGAGGTAGAAACGTCAACCGCGACTTCCTCGGCAAAAGCTGAGGAAGGAACCCCGATAACGTTTCTGACGAAGCGCCGAGTCTACGTTAACGACACGTTGGTAATCGAGCGTGGCGCGGTTGCGAGGGCGCGAGTTGTGAAGGCAAAAAGCGCGCGGGCCTGGGGCCGGGCTGGGATGTTGGCTTGGGAGATGGAGTACGTAGTTGCAGTTGACGGTACGCAGGTCCCCATCGCTCTGAGCGGCAAACAGCATGGCGCAAGCCGGACTGCGGTGGTTGCTGGTAGCGCCCTGGCGACGGGAGCTCTGATTTTCCCTTACACGTCCCCGGTGGCATTGATATGGGGACTGAAGAAGGGCGATGAAGCAGTGCTTCGTGGCAGCAGAGTGTTCGCGGCAGCCGTGCGAACTGGAACTGAAGTAGCAGGTATTCAGCCCCGACCGGGCGGCGTGGTCTATCGCGACAGAGATACCGTGAAAGCGAGCGCCGCCCCTCCGACGAAGACTAATTTTGAACAAGGCTACGGCCGAAAAGGATCCTTTCGTCCGAACTAGGCACGCTTGATGAGAGTCTGATGTCAACTGTTACCAAAAAGCGAATCGGCCTGTTCGTAATTGCTTACAACGCCGTAAATAAACTCGATTGGACCCTGGATCGCATTCCGGAACAGGTCTGGGACCGGGTTGACGAGGTGTTTCTCTTCGACGACTGTTCGACAGACAATACTTACTACGCAGCAATTGGCTACAAGCACGTAAAGCGCCTCGATAAGCTCACGATCCATCGAAATGCGCGTAACCTCAGATACGGCGGCAATCAAAAGGCAGGTTATCAGTACGCAATCGCGAAAGACTTCGACATCGTAGTTATGCTTCATGCCGATGGGCAGTATGCACCCGAGGCGCTGCCCGAACTCCTGGAACCTTTTGAACACGACGAGGCGGACATGGTATTCGGCTCACGCATGGCAGAACGAGGCGCTGCGCGGGCTGGGGGAATGCCTTTTTATAAGTTCGTCGGCAACAAGATCCTCACCTGGATAGAGAATAAACTGACGGGCATGAATCTCTCGGAGTTTCATTCGGGCTACCGTATCTATTCATGCGACGCTCTCAAGCGAGTTCCATTCATGTTGAACTCCAACGAATGGCACTTCGACACCGATATCTTGATCCAGTTTCACGAGGCCGGCCTGCGGATAGTGGAACGGCCGATTCCCACTTATTATGGCGACGAGATCTGCTATGTAAACGGACTGGCATATGCGTTTAATTGTGTGCGCTCTGCGATAAAGTATCGATTGCACAAATTGAGACTAGCCCACGTCCCGAAATACGAAATTCAAAACAGCCAATACATTTACAAGAAGGCTGATCCATACAGCAGTCACGCCCAAATCCTGGCGTGGATCGAGAAAGAGCGGCCGGAAGACCTCCTGGAGATTGGCACGGCGACCGGTTACCTCACGGCGGAAATGGCGAGGCTCGGTTGCAGAGTCACCGGACTGGAGCAGGATCCGGAAATGGCCGGCATCGCGAGCGAGTATTGCCAGACGATGCTGGTAGGTGATGTTGAATCAGTAGACCTTGATGGGCTTGGTCAATACGACGCGGTCATTCTTGGAGATATTCTGGAGCACCTCCACAATCCACAGGAAGTCCTGCGAAAGCTCACGAAACGGCTTAGACCAGGCGGCAAGATCTTGATGTCGCTTCCGAACGTTGCGAATATCTGGGTACGACTTAACCTGCTTTTCGGTCGCTTCAACTACAGTCGTGTAGGAATCCTTGATGAATCGCATCTGCGATTCTTTACCCTGGAAACGAGTAAGAAGCTGGCCCACGACTCCGGCCTTGAGGTCATTCGCATAAATACCACCCCCATTCCCTTACCAATACTTTTACCTGCAACTCAGAAGGGCCATTCGCTCAGTTTCCTTCACGTCTTGAACTGGGGACTCACGAAACTTCGGAAAACGCTGTTTGGTTATCAGTTCATACTCGTTTGCAAAGCGAAAGAGTAGAGAGACAATAGGCACAAAATCAACCGAAATCCATTTGTGCTTTTTGTGCTTTTTTGTGGCCGAAAGAGGTAGATTTTAAAGCGGCGCGGTAATGGGAAAGAACGATCCTCACCGTGTACCATGCGGCTAGAGATAGCAGCGCGCCAATGAGTGCCAGGATCTTGCTGGGTGACTCGTCAATTCCCTCATATGTAAAAACCAAATACACGGTGCTGACGATATAAAAAATCAGCGCGGATCGCAGGCCCAGCACAATCACAAACGGCATCAACCAAACCAGGTATTGCATGCCCCAGCCTGACGTCAGGAAGAGGCAAACTGCGACGACAATTCCACACTGCACAAAAAGCCTCGGCCTTTCCCTTTTGACGTTCATCCAGATCGACACGACACAGATCGCAGCAATGGTGATGTACTTCAAAACTGCTGCGAACACTGCATGGATGCCGGTTGGATCGTACGGCTTATTCGCGTAGACCGGATGCACGGGATAGAACATTGCCAGCAGTTGGCTGATTCCCCAAATTCCATAAACTGGTTGGTAGCCAAAGACAGCATTCTTCACGGCGATCGGATCCTGAAGCAGATATGGCAGCGAGCAAACGAAAAACACGACCGCTGCGGTGAGTGCAAATTGAATACGGCTTTTCAGATGCGGCAGGTACAAAATAAACACGGGCACAAACATTAGAGGCGCAATTTTCACGCAGCAAGCCAAGCCAAACGCGAGACCCGCCAGCCATGCACCCGCCCCCGTTTCAACCAGGTAAATGGCTAACAGCACAAACATGATCATGAGACTATCAGTATTGCCATGGTAGCCATCGACCATGATGGAGATGGGGCAAACAGCGAGCGCGAGCAAAAGCGCAAACTGATCTTTTCTGTCACGCACTAACTGCCAGACGATGAAGAAGACTCCGAGGCTGGCGGCGATTGGCACCAACCTCAGCCAAAACCTAAACGATATACCAGAAACTCTGGTCACGTAGCCCAGTGCCTTGAGAACGTGAATCATCGGCGGCGGATGGTTGAATGGATTATTAAAGGGGCCTCTGACGCGGTAGGCGCCGGCTCCCAGCTCCTGGGCCTTAACGAGTTGATCCCAAAAGCCGTCGATGTCGGTGGTTCCGATGGTTGTGGCCGCGAGGTAAAGTTTTATCAGAGTTGCAAAGATGAGGGCGGCTACCAGCCACATTCGCTGTCGAGGCGTTAGCCCGCGCATATAAGTCATAGAGTAACAGCAGAGAACCGAGTATTATCTTGATACCTGTTGGATCCCAGGTAGCTGCATACCAACATCAACAAGGATTCTTTCAATGCGACCTGAAATCTCTGTCGTCGTTCCAGTTTATAACGAACAGGAAAATCTACGAGTTTTATTTCAACGACTTCATTCGGCCCTTGAGGCCGTCGGGTCTTTTGAAGTGATCTTCGTTGACGATGGCAGTAGCGATGGTTCGGATGAGTTGCTCGATGACATCTGCAGGCACGACGCTCGGTATAAAGTGATCCACTTTTCTCGTAATTTCGGACATCAGGCTGCGCTGCAAGCAGGCTTAAGGGCCACCAGAGGCAATGCCGTGGCCTTGATAGATTCAGATCTTCAGGATCCACCAGAACTGATTCCGCAGTTCATAGCGAAGTGGCGGGAAGGTTACAACGTAGTCTACGCAATAAGAAGAAAACGCAAAGAAGCTGCGTGGAAGCGGTTCGCTTACTCGGTGTTTTATCGATCGATGCGAATCATTTCAGAGATAGATGCGCCGCTGGATGCTGGTGATTTTTGCCTGATGGACCGGCGGGTGGTGAACACTTTAGTCTCACTGCGCGAACGCAACAGGTTTCTTCGAGGACTTCGAAGCTGGGTCGGATTCAAACAGATAGGCATAGAATACGAACGTGATGCAAGGCACGCCGGCGAACCGAAATATACTTTGCGAAAACTGATCAGTCTTGCTCTTTCGGGTTATGTCGGATTTTCTTCAGTTCCGCTGCGACTGGCAGCGTGGTTGGGAGTTTCATCGGCCGCCGCCGGTCTTGTAATTGCTACCTGGGCTGTTCTCAGCAGGCTTTTTGCGCCGCATGTCCCGCAAGGCTGGGCGTCTACCATTTCAGTAATTCTTTTTGTCGGCGGGATACAACTTATGATGCTGGGAATAATAGGAGAGTATCTGGCGCGTGTGTATGACGAGGTGCGTCAACGTCCGTTGTATGTGGTCCACTCCCGAGTAGGTTTTGATCAGGACGAAGTGCGTATCGAGGACGTAGAGTTCGCAGATCAGATTTAAGACAGCCACAAAAAGCACAAAAAGAATTTCCGCTAATTTTTATCCTTTTGTGCTTCTTTGTGGCAGATTCTTCTGCAACGAATCGGATTTGATGCACTTTTGAAGCAAAGCCATGAAGAAGGACTTCGCAGAACAATACAAGAACCACGAGGAGTGGCATTGGTGGTTTCGCGGAAGAACCCGCATTCTTCAATCTATCCTGCAATCGGAATTGATTAATGGGACACACTCAAAACGAATACTCTCGCTCGGCTGTGGACCTGCTGAAGGATTGAAATGGCTTGTGCCGTTTGCTGGACCAGACGGTAAAGTGATCGGTCTGGATATAGAACCACTACACGGCAAAACTGTAGGCCGGGAGATCGCATTCGTGATTGGCAGCGTCGAGCAGTCTCCTTTCACGGCCGGCTCCTTTGACTTGGTCCTGGCGCTCGATGTGTTTGAACACCTGGACGACGATTCTGCCGGTGTTCGAGAAGTAGTGCGGTTGGTGAAACCAGGTGGAACGCTTTTGATAACCGTACCCGCACTACCGAGTCTGTGGGGCGGACAAGACGTAGTAAGCGAGCATCGCAGAAGATACACGAAACGTACCCTGTCGCGACTCTTCGACAATGCCGGGTTATCGGGCTATCGCATCGGTTATTTCAACTCTTTACTCTTTCCGGTAGCTGCAAGCATGCGGTTGACTCGACGCGCTATGGGTTTAGGAAATCGACCACGAAGTGACTTTGAAGATAACAAACCCGGTGTGGTAAACGACATGCTTGCGGGTGTATTCGGACTGGAACGGCTGTTGGTCAAACACGCAGTGTTTCCCATCGGCCTTAGCCTGATTGGGACGTACAAACAGCGGCGAACTAATTGAGAAGACTAAGGCGATAAAGATCGTAGGGGCCATAATGTTCGGCCGCTGCTCGCTGGTACCAGCGATCTATCAGCGAAAAGTCAAACGCCGCATCTCGCCGTATAACGAGGTAGCCCAGTGGATGTTTCAGGGCAGCCTCGCGATTAAACGATGCAACATAAGTTTCGTAGTTGCGCACCTGGTCCTCAATCTCAGCATTTTGAATAGGCTTGAAGTTAAAAGTCAGGTTTGGCGAGACCCGCGGCAATCCGAAGATCGCGCTGCGAGCATAGTAGTTCATGAAGGTGTCCGCGCTTCTATCATTCAACAACTCTCGCAACCTTTCGCCGTTCACACCGGAATAGTAGAGATAAGAGTAAACCTTTAACTCGTTCCTGGAGCCGCCGAAATCGAGTGAGCCCACACCGAGAAGGATTCCTTGCGCGGTCCAGGTTGGTACCACTCGCATGACGTCGGTATGAGGAGAAAACACCACTGCCGGTGTCTTACCGACAGAGCGTAACCCTGATAGTGTTCCGTCCGTCGCCGATAACTCTTTTAGTCGTTTCATAGCCGGGATCATTTCATCACTCACGACATTTGCAGCGTAACGAGCCCGAGCTGGAAGAACTACCTCGAGAGCGCCCCAGACGAAGCAGACAACGAATGCCAATCTCCAAAAATTAGGCGAGACTCGTGTGAGAGTTGCTATTAGAAGGACGACGCCAACGAGAACCGCATAATTCGCAATAAAGTTCTCAAAGTGAAACGGCTGGAGAGATCGGCCCGTAACGACTTGTTGATTAAAAAGAATGAAAGGCAGCAGTGCGAAAGATGCTGTGAATATGTTGGAGACGCCACTGAATTTCAGCTTGCCACGCCGGCCTGCCACCACCAGAACAATCAAAACTAAAGCACCTATTATTTCAGGGATTCGCAACAGATCCAGACGGTGCGTTGAAATCAATAGCTGCGATTGATCCAGACTGGTCGAGCGCTGGGAGAGTAAATACACGTATGGCCCTAACGCAAAAAGAGCCATCACCATAACGATGGCAAGCACTTGAATGGTGCGCGCGCGCGCCTCAGGTCTGAAGCAAAACCAGAGTAGTCCGCAGCCTGCCAGCCACGCCGCCGCGGCGGTCCATAAATAAAAATAGCAAAAAACCAAAGCGCATAAGACTGCGCCGCCTAACACCGCATATAACCAGGCGCGACTGTTATTGCCTGCGACCAAAGCGCGCCAGATTAGCGTAGCGAACACAAAGAACAGCGCGAATGATGCAGAGGGTTGATAACGACGCAGGAAGATCAGGCCCAGATTTGTGACGTCGGAACTGAATAATATGCCTAAGAGTCCCTGACCGGCAGCAGCTCCGCCAAGGCAGAGCACAAATAGAGTGCCCGCCGCAGCGACGCGCTCATCATGCGTAACGGATAGAATCAGGTAAAAAATCGCAACACTTGCCAGCAATCCCGCCAAGCCGATCAAGACGATGAATGCAGTTGATGATGAGACGCTAAAAAGCTTCGCGAGCGAATATATAACAAACGCCGGAACAACATTTATCGAGTAACCTGATTCTTGTAAGGGAGCGTTTGGATTATCGTCGCGTCCCGCGAAAGGATCGTTACGGCGTGAACGTCCATCAAGCAGCGCATTGATATATGCAGAGTAGAGAAACTCGTCTCCATCTACGGTTGCGTATGCTCCATTCCATTGCGAGCCGCGTGCATACCACAGATGTAGTTGAGGCAGTAAGGATAAAAATGTAACTGCGATCGCTGCGAACGAGCACCACTTCAACGACGACCTATTCATACGTGTTTACGCTGCCCAGCCACAAAAAAGCACACAAAGCAGAAAAGGAAATCCGCTGATTTTTGTGCCTTTTGTGCTTTTTTGTGGCAGATCTTCGGCAATGAATTTACCGCACCCAACTGCCGGATCGAACAAAGATCACCGACTGCTTATCTTCAAAAACGTTTTGCCAATCCTTGTCGTCTCGCAGCAAACTCGCAAGAGGCGTATCCGGTTCTATGAGTACGGTGCGAATACCATAAGTGTCGAGTGGCTTACGCCAGGCGCGCTCGCCGTCATGGACCGTGAAGTACTCCTCTATCAAAGTATCTCCATAAACGTCCGCACGTCCGTCGATATAGACACGATACTGCGGGTAGAGTTTCCAGATTAAGTACCCACCCCAATGATATTCATTGTAAATCGGCTGCGGGAGGTTCTGTGACTTAACAAAATTAACAGCCGCGACAGGATAGGTTTCAGCTTCAACCTGTGGCTGTTTCGCAAGTGTCCGTCGCGCAACAACAGTGATGAGAATTATGGGAACGATGACAAAGAGTAGCACGTTGAAGGCCAGGGCTCGGCGGCTGTCTTTTGAACTCACCTCGGTGGTGTGAACATGCGCAGACAACAACGACCAGAATTGCCCGGCGAGCACGGGCATCGCAGCCAATGCGAAGAACGGAACGTTGCGCGCTGATCGTAGTGTTGCCGCCAGCATTACCAGCAGAATAAGTATTTCGCCTGGCCGTGGTCGCTTCTTTGAGAAAGCTACGATGCATAGCAGGACGAGAATGAGTATCAACAACGGTAGAAACATCGGGTCCTGAAAGTTAGGTGATTTCCACTCCTGGATGTAACGCATCTGCGCATACGATCTCAAAGTTTCAAAAGGATAGGAGTAAAGGCGCACACCGTTTGGATTTATCACGACCGCAGCGGCGGTTATCAACCACACGAGACATAACCGGCGAATGCTGGTCCAGATCAAAGCGACAGAACGCTTGTTCAGGATTAGTTCGTCTACGGCGATACCAAGAACAGTCAGGAAAATGAAAGCCAGGCCGATCGCGAATCCCGCGTGCATGTTGGCCCACAAGATCATCAGTGGCACAAGCCACCAAATCAATCGCCTGTCTTCACCGCGATAATACTTATCCAGGACAGCGAGAAACACACTCGCAAAAAGAAGAGAGAACATCTGCGGTCGCGCTCCCCAGGTGGGGATTGTCGCGGCAGTTCCGAGCAGCAAAGCAAAGGCGGCCACGAAAACATGCGGCGTGCGGCTCTGGCAGCGACGATATGCGATCCAAAACGCGAGTGTGATCACCGCCGCGAATAAGACGATCAATCCACCATAGCCCAGCAGGCGAAAAACTGTGTACATCAATACTTCAGATAGCCATTCGTGGGTTACCCATTCGCTGCCAAACCGTAGTGTTGAAAAAATGTCGGTGTGAGGAATGCTTTTGGCAGTGACGATGTGTTCTCCGGTTTTGAGATGCCACCAGAAATCGGGATCGGTAATGGGTCGCAAGGCGCTTGCAAAGATCAGTAGCATGAACAAAGGGACGAACAGCTTGCGAGTGGTCATGCCTCAAAAGTATTCCAGCCACAAAAAAGCACAAAAAGGGGTTCCCTTGATTTAGCTTTGCCTCAAAAGTCCGAACTACTCTTGGATCGGGTCAGTACAGGGAGCGGTAGCGACCTGGTCAAACCATGGAGTCAAGAATCGCTAGGAATATCGCATGCNNATNNNTGACCAGGTCGCTACCGCTCCCTGTACTGATGTTATGAAGCAAGCGCCTCCAACCGTGAGTGCTAAACTCACGGCTCAGTCGCTCATTGACATTCGAGACTGAAAGGAGGCGCTATGCAGCAAATATATA
>Ga0065712_10067770_pt1 | contig 45092 bp, 30 predicted proteins | sample MisRhiReplicate1_FD_59099 | JGI IMG/M metagenome (GOLD analysis project Ga0065712, IMG submission 59099) | Miscanthus rhizosphere microbial communities from Kellogg Biological Station, MSU, sample Rhizosphere Soil Replicate 1: eDNA_1 v3... | ecosystem: Host-associated > Plants > Roots >...
CCGGCTTCAAGGTATATAAGGAGCTAACGCTCCAAAGAATCCACTTTGGATTCTGTTTTGACACGTCTCGAGCTGTAACTTGCTGAAAAGGAAAACAGAAAAACCAACGCTGGAAGAACTATAAGGGTCTTCGCTCGCAAAGCCTCGCTCCGATGAACTCCGCGAACACAAAACAGTTCGCTCCGCCCTTGACTGCCTTCCTCGCTGCGGCTTAAGAGTCGACAAGAGCTGCTAACGCAGCTCAGAAGCTGGCGCGCTTCAAGCTAACAATTATTATCAAAACGGCGTTGCCATAATTATTTATGCAAAGGCAGATGTGATACTTGTTTAATCAGGGGCTGCACTTGCCTCCAGCACCAGCATTCGCAATGCTCTGGATTTCGGGCAACGATAGGGCGCGATTAAAGATATCTACCTCATCAATCGCCCCGTTGAATGGACGTGGTAAGAACGAATCTTCCCTACCGATCAACACATTGACGTCCGATGTGAAGATTCCGTTCTGCCAAGTTCGAGACGCGACGACTTGACCATTGATGTAAAGCACGTTTGCGCCAGAAGCCGAATCGTAGGTCATAGCAACGTGAGACCATGTCTCTGGAACAATAACGCCACCGGCGAAACCTTGATCAGAGACGTTAGCGACCCCTATAGCGCCAACCAATGTGATCATCCCATTCTGTTTTCGGAGAAAAATTGTGTAGCTGTCGAGCGAAGTACTTTGGCCCCACTTTGAAAGTATCGCCGCATCCTGTCCATCATTCATTTCGTGAGGTTTTACCCAAGCGTCGATCGTTACGGCTGAAGTAAGTTGCAAGTTTGTTGGATTGCCGATAGCCACAAAGCCGTCGGTACCGTTGAAATTGAATGCTTGACCTGCAATTCCAGAAATAAATGAAACGCCGCCTGTTACCGAGCCGGTGTTATTTCCTTTACTGTCGTTAGCGTTTCCTTCACCCCTCCACCAGCTGATTAGTCCATCAGGCGAAGTAACACATGTACCTTCTCCGACAATTCTCGTATCAAAGAAACTTTCAAATCCTCTATCTCGCAAATGATAAACAACGGTGTTCTGTCCAGTCTGGATAAGATTTGGAGGTACATCAAACTGGAAGTTGTCTAAGACAGGGCAGTCAGCGTGCTGTACATCAGACGCGATAGCGACTCCGTTAAAGAATAAATTAACGATATCGTTGTCAACAGACACCATGATGCGCACGTTCGACGTCCCAGTCGGAATATGAACGTTACGCCGAACCAGCAGATCAGTAGAGACGGGCCATGTCGTGTGAGTAGTAGTTTGAAGAGGGCAGAACCCAACGCCGAAACCGAAAGCCGCCGTACCAAGATCCCAATTCGCGTCATCGAAGTCAGGCTGTTCAAAGCCAGAGGGCGGAGGTGTTCCAGTATTGAGCACTTGATATCGATAGCCTGTAGCCTGGTATGGCAGCAGTTCTAATGTATTGGTCGGTGATGGGCTCGGTGAGGGTGAGGGCGAAGGCGATGGAGAAGGACTAGGCGACGGACTAGAAGAAACAAAGTTCATCGTGAACGTAATACTTCCACCGGCTGAAAGTGTTTGCGTAGTCGAAGGTGAAACGGTCGGGCCAGACGCGTTTAGTGGCCCACCGCTCTTGTATGAGAAGACATACTGACCGGGTGCCTGATTTGTAGCACTTGTGGGTACTGTACACCCACCAGCTGGACAAAAGAGCACCGTATTGGGGCCGGTGACTGTGAAATCGATCAGACCCGACCATGGCTGTCCATCCAATGTTGCGTCAGTATTAACGGTTGCAGGCGCTGTCACTCCCGTTGCGGCGTCGGAACAAATCCAACCGCTACTGGCTTGGCTACTGCCTCCAACCTTGAAAACACCGCTAAGTGGACGTACTTCGTACCATTGTCCGCTCGAACACGTGGAGGTCGTCATTCCCAACGCACTCTTTAGAGCTTCGTATTGCTGACCAACTGTTAACTGAAGCTTAAAATTACGATATTCACTGTTACCAGATCCGCCTGGTCCAAATTTCAAAACAGCATTCGAAACAATTTCTGCTAGCTGTGGCGGAGAGAGAGAGGTTGCAGCGTGGAAGTGTGGGATTGGATCCCTAAAGCCACTACCGTTCGGATGGTCGCTCGTGTATCCCCACTCTCCAAAATCATCCGAGTTCGGGCTGCCTCCAATAAAAGGGTTTTCTTTTAGTTCAAAGTGCAAATGTGGAGTATCCCAGTAAGTCGGATCGCCCTGACCGCTTTGACCAACTTTGCCGATCTCCGTATTGATAGTCACAGTCACTGGTGAAGAACAGGTGTGTCGTCCGCGTTTCCCGTTGTCAACGGGTGAACTGCCGCATGAGGAAATCAGATTACTAGGGATGGAATCAAGGTGCGAATACTGCGTATATAAAGTGGCGTTGGCCAGGCTATGGCGAACAATGACTGTGTTACCCATACCATGATCAAAACACCCACTCTTTTTCCCACAGGTCACGTCATTTTCCTGAATCTTCACGATCTCGCCCGCCGCTGCCGGAAATACTGGAGTCGTGGCTCTGTCGTGCACTAGGTCCAGTCCTGTGTGGTACGGATTTTTGCTTTTAACAAACTTATAGAACGCAAAACCTTGACTCATTGCCGAGCGATCATCATTCGGTTCATGAATCGGCCAGGTCAATACCAAAGAGGAAGAAAGCTGATTCGTTGCTTGCCCCGAACTTAATGCAGCACCAACTGCTTCATAGTGAATGCTAGTAGCGGTTGCAACAACCCCGCCGATGAATGATCGGGTTTTGTCCAGCTGTGGAAAGGCACAGACGGTGACTGTAAAAATAAATAGACAGAGAAAGTAATTTCGACTCATGGCTACTCCTACCGCGGAGGATTGAACAAATCGGTATGCGAGTTGTCAGGCGGGAGTATGGCTCTCGAGTGCTCGTGGGAGTAACACTCTCGCTGGTGAAATTGAGGCCCGCAGTCTAGTGCCCACACCGGGAAACTGTCAACAGGAGCATAAAACATCATGCGAAATAAATCGGCAATCGCATGTTGCAGTCAAGGCATCTGTGTCAACAACGCTGGGCCATAATAGTAATAGTAATAATGAGAAGAGATGGCTGAAAAATTTAGAAGTTGCGGAAGTTATTCGCCAGTGTCGGATTAGCGTTTTGGTAAGACTAATACCTTAACTGCGAGCTCATCCCTGTTTCGACTCAACTCTTCAAGACCCGCGGGTTCCTGATATAGTGTTCAGGGTCATACACAAAACAGTATGCCAGCTTGCAGTCCTTACGTGCTCTATACCGCTCAATACCAACGATCCATTCTTTCCCAACCTCTTGTCGAAGCTCAGTCCTGACGCTCCATAAATTACCGGTAGATCCCTTCGAGCTTGGAAGCTAGTATTAATGCCCTGGGCCAGCCTTGTTGCAGATATGCTTCCAGCGTTGAAATAAAGTCAGAACGTAGTTCAGTGCCGACGGCGAGGGAGGCCCGATGATCGCCCAAAATCTTTTCCAGAATTGCGATCGCTTTGTCGGCTGCCAGCGACTCAGTCGTTAATCCTTCCGGAGCACTTGCGACGGTAGCTCTCCTGAGCCAATGCAGACTTCGGGCAGCGTCATAGTCAAGCAGATGTTCAAGTCCTTCCATTAGGTGATAGATAAACGCGGGGTGCGGAAGAGAAAGTAAAGCCTCAAGGACAGGTTCCAGTGTCTCCCACCAGCCAATCATCAATCGGTTCACTTCCTCTGGACCGGCCGCCGCGCATCGTTTTGCCTGGGCTTCCGCGGCGAACCGGAATCGCGTAGCAACAACGTCAAACAATCGTGCCATGCTTTTCACAGACTCGGGAATGCCCTCAGAATTTGCTTCGCCCCCAGCGGTGTTTGCGTGAGCGACATAAGCAGAGATAACCGTGATGGACGACTTAAGTACTTGGACGATGAACTCAGTAGCGCGCGGAGCGTGCTCGAAGGATTCTTCTTCGCTCTGATCTTGCGGCAGAACGATATCGAGGGCGATTATTAAGCCTCCGCGCAGCTCCAGAAGGTTTTCTTCGGGTTTCGCGATCCAGTCATTGAGTACCTGATGTGCCCATTCAACATTCTTAACCAAATAAAGCAGGACAAACCAACGACCACAAGAATCTCTTAGCTCCGATGCATTTCGCTTGCGAGATGCATCTGACAGACTCTGAAGGAATTTGTCTGCGCGGACTTCGTCTCGTTGACGAAGCCACCAAAACCAGCCACTACGAAATGTCCCTTGTAACACTCCAATGATCCCAGGCTTTGAAACCAACTCTGCGGTCCACCGCTCCAGTGTTTCCCACACAAAATCATCCCATCTATCAAGAAAGGACCATATCCTTCGACCCAGATGGTATGGAATACGAGGCTCCGGGTCCTTCGTCAGGCGATGAAGTAGTTCTTTATCCTCGGAGGAGAGGTCTGCGGCCTTTGCAGCAAGGCAAACGAATCCTTCAGTAGCATTGATTCGTTCATCAGTCGGGTCCCAATACTGTTGGCTATCGAAACGCGTTAACCGATCTTCAGCGGGAGGTTCCGAAGGAGAAGCTAGTACTCCCTTGAATCGTTGGACCATGATGCCATGGAGAGAATCATCTATGTTGACTTGACTGCAAGCGATGCGGCTGTAAACCTCGGTTAATCTTCGCTCGATAACGTCGATGAGCTCACTGTCCATGCCTCCTCGCGTCGTCTCGAGTTGCTCTTGTACGTCACGCGAAGTGGCCAAAAGCAGTTCGACATTTTCATCCGTTACTTCACCGCCCTCTGGTAATCGCAGCGAGTTGGCAGCGTGCAGTATTTTCTGATGATTCGGCCACCTTATCTGTTCCTCGAAGTCCCTAGCCATGAACTCGCGACTGGGTGTCACCGATTCGCGTGCAACTAGAATCTGAGGGTCACATTGTTTCAGGAACTCTCGAGCTTTCTCACCGCGGTTCTCTTCTGGAAAACACAGCAGCAGTCGACCCTTTATTCGCGGAAGGCTAACCTGTATGCTTTCTTCACCCCAAGTTGGGAAGTTTTCTGGACCTAATCCCAAAATGGTTGCTTCAATCGACTCTGTTTCTTCATGGTTCAAGTGAGATGAAAAGGCCGCAATACACTCTTCGGAAGCCTCGCGAGTAGCAGTGCCAACCAAGATTACGGGATTCGTAAGTATTGTCCACAGTCGAGCCGCATAGAATTCGGGGGCGCGGGCTCCAGCCCGAAGAAGCCTCTCCCATACAGTTGCAGATTCATTTTCATCAGCAACGACCTCTGATACTTGCTCCCAAATTTGCGGTCCATCCACTTTGGACGATAGTCCTTCCAAGTAGTGTTGCCATTTATCTAGCAGGTCTCTTTGATCATCGCGCCGGTATATAAATCCGAAGCCGTAAGTTTGCCGATCACTAATGCGACAATCGCGACCGTTCCACCGGAAAGTATCAATCACTTTCTCTTGGCTCTTCCCCTCTCGATCCTGCAAGTGCTTTACGGCTTTAATTATCGCGCGCGTTGCATGTGATGGTTGATCTACGAGGAATGCTGGCAGGGCCTCGCCAAGCACATAGTAAGCCATCTCGTAGTCCTGTTGGCGATTACTCGTGAGGGACATTATGAGACTGCCACTCACTGATGTCGCCGAGCGATCTGTTTCAACGTACTCGAAAACGGAGTTGTAAATTTCCACAGCGAGTGAGGGTTCCGAGGTCCAGATGCTCTGTATGGTATTCGCGATCTCGTAGGCATAAATGTAACCAGCACGCTGCAACGCTTCGGGAGTGATCAAACTGCGGATCACTTCTGAAGTGCCCGCCGGATCTGCGGCAATTGATAGGCACATCCATCTAATGGCTGGCCTTACGTTCGGACTTTCAGCCGGCTCATTCTCTAGCTGAAACTTTACGACGGCGAGTGCGGCCTGATTAAACTGGCTAAGACCGGAACTCGATAGTCCTCTTATGGTTTCTGCCGCGATTTGCAGAAGGTGGTGGCCGACATATACCAACGGGCGGTACCCGGTAACAATGAGTTCGTTCGCAAACTCAAGCCACCATTCCCCACTACCATTTCGAAAAGTCTTCGGGAAGGCAGAGTAACTTCCAACAGCCACGACACCGTGCGCGGTTCGGACCCAATTGATGCGGTCGTCGTTTTCAGTTTTACCGCCATCGAGCAGCGGTCTCAGGTCGTTTAACGACTTAGTTTCGCCGGCAACAACGAGATATGGAATCATCCGTTGAAGAACCGGTACAGATGCGCGCGCAAGTTCGATGGTAATGTTCCAAAACTCCTGCCTGCCGTAGGTCCAAGCGTGAACAAAAAAGAGAATCAGGCTAGGTCTTAGAAATAAGGCCCACGAATCGGCTGAAAGGAGTTCCGCTGCCAACTGCTTGCGCCGTGGTCGAACGAATAAACGCTCGGCGGCGTAGTCAAACAACAGGTGATGAGAGAATTCGACAACTTCCAAACTAGGAAGCCAACCTGGCGACGTTGGTGGGTGGCGAATTATCCCTGCGCTGAAAAGTGCCACAGCTGCACTACCACTCAAAGTGCCGGCCACGGGTAATACTCGCAAGGTCTGCTCACGGATTATCTGTTCGATTAATGTCGTTAATGCTATCTCCATTTCTTCCCTAAGTTCGTGAGCGGTAACCTTCTTTCCCCAATACATTTCAAACAACTCAGCTTGAGTGTAGATGGAGGAAAGTTGAGTTGTTGAAACGCCTTCGCCAATTAACTTGCAAAGCAGGTCAAGACTAAAAAGATTACGGACAACTGGAATCAGCTGGGGAACCTGTGATAACGCAGTGTCAAGCTCCGGGAAGAAAGTAGTCGCTTGTGTAAGCTCTTCGTCGGTTGCATCGAGAACGGCGACGTGATTAATGCGCCGGAATTCTTCAATGGCGAACCTTGCATCAATCGGCTCAAGTTGACCGGGAAAGGCGTGTTGAAGTGCGCCGGCATAGCGAAGATCAAACGAACGAATCGAGGCAACGACCCGAATTTCGTACCGAAGTGCCAGGTTTATAAGATCTCGGTAAGCTCGCTGGGCGTGGGAATCGCGCAACCCGTCGAGGCCATCCAGGATTAGAACCGTCCCTGATGCTGAGCGAGCCTCGGCGAAAATCCCTGCCCACGGATGCTCTAACTTCAGCTGCGCGCCGATCTCCTGTACAGAATGGTACGGCAACGAATCTGTCGCCCAATACCAAACTCGGTTTCCAGCTTCTCTCAAGCGCCGAGCCACTGCCATCAGACAACCAGTCTTACCAGAACCGGCGTCCCCAACCACCAAAAAGGATTGGTCTTGTACGGCTTCTGCCATGGTGTCGACTACAAGACGGCTAATTGTTTCCTTATGGCCGCCAACCGTCAGCGTGATGCGTCCTTCCGCCTCATGCGTTGTGAGCGCAGTCGCACTCCACTCGTCAAGTCGTCGAAAGTCTTCATGAAAATCAGCGCTTTCCCGAAGCTTAATTCCTTGATTCAGCAGAAACTGTCTGAGAGCTGCACGATCCATCGACCGACGGTCTGCCATCAGGTCATCTGCCAGTCGGTGCAGTGATGTCATCACCACGTTGAGTTGAGTCGGGTTTTCTAAGAGTCCGAATCGCAAGGAGTCCTCGACCGCGATTAGGGCCGAATCGCCAGAGCTGAGCTTTAGTTGATGAAGATAGATGCTTCGTAGAAGTTCATCGCGACGAGCGGCAAGATTTTCGAATCCTGCCGCCAGTTCAAGCTCATCCAAAAGCGAATTCAAGTCGGTCACGATGGACCGCTCCTCTTTATTGAAGGTGGCATCCGTGAGTGCGCTCCCGTGCGGTAAGGTTCTAAAACGCTCTAGGATGAGTTTTAGTTTTTCTAACCTGGAGTTGTTCCTTTCGTAAAATGCTGCCATGCGACGTGCCTTGCTGTCGCTCGGGGCTAGTTCCAATTCGCGGTAGAATTGGGCCAGTACTGATGAAAATCCACTCTCGGGATCAGTAGAGAGGTTCAGCGTGCGCTTGCACTGTCCGAAGATTAGGCTGTCGTGCGTCAGTGCGATTCGCACATCATCGACCTCGTCCGTTGTTTCGGAGTAGACTCGCTCCGCCACAGAGCTCGCTGGAAGATCAAACAGGATGCCTACGGGTGTTGCGAGAAGAATTCGCGCCTCCCACCAAGCGGTTACTTGAGCTTGGTACCGTTGTCCACCGGCCATTGCGGCGCCACCAGATTTGTTTGTGCTCATCGATCAATGCCTTGTTGAACTTTAACCATAGTTCCTTTGTCTCATTCACAAGTAGTTCTTAATGATTACAGCGACAGTTGTCTAGTAGTCTGAGCTAATAAGCTGAACGGTCCGAAGTAACGATAACTGTTCGGAGACCCACGCTAACACATCTTTCCTCCGACCTATGTTTTGCAGGGGCCGGCTAACAACTAGTCAAGTCAGTGGAATCCGTACGATCGCATTTTGTGGTACATTCGGAGCTCTCCTAAGGTTAGCTAGTTAAGTCCATGCTCAAGCTTCCAATCCTGCAAGTAACTCGCCGAGAGGCGAAGGCTTTTATCGGTGAACGGATCAAGGAAGGACGCCGAGCGAGCATGGAGTCTTATGAAACCAGTTCTAAGCGAGCCGAGCGACGGTATGGTATCTGGGACAGACGAAACTACCAGGTTCTCATTGGACTGTTTGATACGGACGAAATAGCAAAAGAGTATAACGCGATCCCCAAATTGGTTCTGACCGGCACCTATCGAAGCACTGAGAGGGCAGAACAGCACCAGAAGCGGATCGACCGAAGGGTAAAGTGGTTCAAAGAACTCGAGCGCAGAATCGACAACCATTTCCCGCAGGCCGGAGAGGCTGTCACTAATCTCACTACTTCAGAAACCCTCTCCGGCCTCGACAAAGTTGATCTACTTTGCAACCGCTTTCACGCGGTAGTGAACCAACTACAACAACCCAAACGAGGAAACAAATCAGAGTCACATTGGTCTCTTAAAAGCGAGTACGACGTTCAGGAATTACTCCACGCATTATTGTGGATCTTTTTTACCGATGTCAGACGAGAAGATCCCGTTCCGCAAAGAGCAGGCGCATCCTCACGAACCGATTTCGTTCTCAAAAAAGAAGAAATTATCATTGAGGTGAAGAAGACACGCTCAAACTTGCGAGACAATGAGGTTGCCAAACAGTTAATTGTTGACATTGAGCGGTATAAAGGGCGTAAGGACTGCAAGCTCGCATACTGCTTCATTTACGACCCGGACCACTTCATAAAAAATCCAGCCGGTCTTGAAGAGTTGAGTCGAAACGAAGGTGAATTAGCAGTTAAGGTTGTCATCCTGCCAAAACGCTAGGATGACAACTGGACACATAAACATTTCACCGTATTTGGTTCAGAAATGCCCCTACAACCAAGGTAATTCTCGGGATAAAACGAGTTGACGGTCCACATCTTTCTGTAGGTGAAACTTGAATCGTTAGCGTCATTGGTTCCGTGAACTCCGCGAACGACAAAACGGTTCATTCGCGCGTGATTGGCTTCCTCAGCAGAACCCCTCTTCATAACAAGCCAAATTGTTCTGGCAAACCACGCTGAAGTGTCGAATCTTCATAAGGCTCGCCGTATTTAAAAGCTAGGTCATGTTGCGTCTCCTCCAGAACTGAGATCAGCGCCCTAACGTGAAATAAAAGACCTTCCCTAGCTAAATTTACTTCCTCTTTCTGTTCACGGACTGGCGAATGATGTAGCAATTCCATCAAATCAATCTTATACGTTTGCCACAACGGCCAGATGAAATGTGTTTCTTCTAGGCGCGGATAATCATAGGCAATAAACTCAGCAATCGACTTGATTCGTTCAGCGTCAGAGCGATCTCCAAAAAGAGTCCGTAACATCTTCTCGTCCGTATCATCACGGTCGAGTCTCGCTCCGTACAGCTCTCGGATGCGCTGCAAGTATTCGCTGCTCACTAGGTTTGAGTAGGCTTCCGCCATTAAACCACTACTTTCGATCGTTCTAACTAATGTCTCCGCTTCTGCGTGAACTCGATCAATCGCCCTGTCATGCACTGCGATCATTTCCTTTATAGAGGGATAAGATTTAAAGAATTGCATCTCATTAGCAGACAATGAAATTGTGAGAGCTTTAAAATATCCGTTGTTACCAGTAGACATGTAATAGGCGTGCCAAGGCTGTTTGGGCTTAATGAGATTTTCTTCCTCAGATCGAAGAGTGGCGAGGAGTGGTGCTATTACAAAATTCAACCATGCGTGGGCAATCTTCTGGTTGGGATACTTCTCGCGTCCACGAAGCATCTCCAAAAAGTGGTGTGGCGCCCTCTCAGATCGTCCGCCGGCACGATAGTGATAGACCTTAGTGACTGCACTCTGGTGTGGAGCCTGTATGCTGTCACCAATGTCGATCACGATCACAACATAGTCCATTGGAATTGCGGAATTGGTATCAGGTTCGACTTCGTGAACTCTAAAGTCTTGGAGAGGGTAATTAACAAGATGCGGAACCGTTTGTTCAAGCCAATCTCTTGTGGTAGTTCGACCCTTATGAATCTTCGGGACGCCGTCGATTGATCCGTTGTCCTGGACTCCGATAACCAGGTGTCCACCACCAGAGTTCGCAAACGCTGAGATCGCTTTGGCCAGTTTTTCGCGAAACTCGGCAACTTTCAAAAATGCGCCGCTTTTTCTTTCGAAATAGTCGTGTTCTCCTGATGGAAGAGAGACAATCTCTGCTTCGGTCCAACGCTCTTTTTTCAATGACACTTACCTCAACTCGTAAAATAGCTCAGCGCCTGAGTACCGTGATACGAGGTTAAGTCAGTTGGCGGCAAAACGTAAAATCGTGGGGCCTTAGTCGCAGCGGAGTTGAACTGTTGTCAGCGGAGTCGATTGACTTTGAACTTGCGGCAAACTTACTTTTTACTCTGGCCGGCCTCGAGCTTCCGCCATCCGAAAGGAAGGAGTAAGTGGGCGATCTAATTCTTCGATGATTGGTGGAGAAGCGGGTGAGGAGCCGGGGTTTATCGATAAGTTCGCGTCCGAAGATGTGGTGAATAGAGTTCTCCGCGCCCGAAATTAGACGTGAAAGGTGGTATGACAGCTTGCCAGCGCTTTCGTTTACTCTACCAGCCTATGACGACGCGATAACCAGAGTTTACGATCAGATTTTTACCGGCCTCCATATGCGAGACAATCTTTTAAGACTCTTCCCACCGAGGGTCATGCAACACCAGGGCAAAACGAGACAGGTCAGTAATCCTCAGATTTTGGACACTTCAATGCGCCTGCATCGCGCGACTATTGATCTTCAGCCAGAGATGTTCCTTCGAACTGACACCGCACAGTTTCGCGAATTTGTGGTTGGCATGGTGGTGGATCTCCAAAATCAACGAAAGGCCCATGTTCTTGAAGTTATGTCTCAAACATCGGATGCGGTTGGGAATACCATTGACGGAAAGGATCGGAATGTTTGGGATGTGTATATCGAAGCTCTCGAGAGAGTTGATTTAAGGTTTGATAAAGATGGGAGACCTTTAGCCACGTTCTTTTTGCCATCCGAACACGCTACGAAAATAGCAACCATCCTACCGACCGACGATCAGCTTAAGCGGCGAGCGAGATAGTTAATAGAAAGCGAGAGAGATTTCTAGCCAACAAACGTTATAGGCGGCTGCATTTAACCCCGGCTGAATCCTGAGGTTCAGAATGTCCAAAGTTTCTTTGATGTCAACTGAATACGACTCCGCGATGACTCGGCTTGTTCGAGAGATTAAGGCAGGCTTGGAAAAGACCGATCCAATTCTGAGTGAGATCCAACGAGTGCCAATCGCTCACGATGGGACTACTCGACAAGTAAGTTCACCCAAGATAGTTGAGACTAGCGTGAAAGACTTTTCGGCCGTGGTTACCATTCATAGAAAGTCATTTCTCGAGACGAACGTAGAAAAGTTCGTTGAGTTTGTCTGGAACCTATCTGATTCACTTACCTCTGAGACAACGAAGTATCTTTTCGAAACGGTGTCGTTAACGACTGAAGCAGTTGGGAATGTGGTTAATGCCGAAGGAAAGGATTTGTGGGACGCCCAAATTGAAATGCTAGAAAAAACGTACGTGCGTTTCGATGATAACGGCAATCATAACGCGAAATTCTACGTGCCTCCGGATACGTTGAAGAAGTTATCGGCAAGTCCACCTAATGCCGAGCAACAGCAAAGATGGAATCAGGTATTAAGCGCCAAAAGGGAAGAATACTATGCTAAGAAACGTACTCGAAGATTATCTTAGCTCTATCAAAGAAAGGGATTTCGACTTCCCTTTGAGTTCGCTCTTGCAAGGCATGGGCTTTTATGACATTCACTTCACTCACGGCGCCGTAGAATTCGGAAAGGACTTTATTGCGAAGAGAGTTGAGAACAATGTCGAGTACCAATACGCTATTCAATCCAAGAAAGGCGACATCGGCCAGTCTCTTTGGCGAAATGAGATTAGAGGGCAGCTCGAAGAAGCAATCCTATCTGACTACTCACACCCTCAGTTCAACACCAGCCTACCTAGAAAGGCCATCCTGGTAACAACTGGGCGCCTTTCAGGAAATGCCCGTTTAGCTTCCCAAGAATTCAAAGCGAAATTGGAAGCCGAGAATCGAATTCACGAGATATTCTTTTGGGAGAAAGAACAACTTGCACAATACTCGGAAGAATTTGGCTTTGCCGGCATTCACCACAATATGGTGACCGGACTCAATGAATTTGCCCAATTTTATCTGACTTACAGCAAGGCACTCGCAGGGACATTGTCGGATAGGCAGATAGAAGAACTTTCCCGCTTTTGGCTCGACGAGAGCCTCGACTATAAAAAGAGAATTCTTAGGGCTTCTATCGAAGCCGAGATTATTGCAACAAAGCTGATCGAGCATGGACATCTCTATGAAGCTATTACCGCCTATCTCAGCCTTCTGCGGCTCGTAATGCAGGTGACTTATGAGAATGAGGACCAGTTTGTACCTGAGATTCTGAACGAGATCGTAAAGACGAAAATCCTTCCACTAAGTAGATCGTTCTTCAGCGAATTTAGGTCAAATTGGGAAGGAGCTGAAAGATCCCTGCTTAGTCTCTGTCTCAAAGACAGCTCCCTCCCAATGCTGAATTACATCGTCTGGTGTGCAAGAGTCTTGGAAATTACGTCTCTATATTATTTCCTCACACCAGACGCTGCTGAACGCACTGACATTGTGGGCTTCCTAAGCGAGTTCATTGATAAGGAAGAAGGTTGCGGACATATCCCAGGTGATCGCCACGCAATTTCGATGGTGTGGGCATCGCTCGCGTTAATCGCCGCTGACAAAACTGACGACGCATTGGGTTTAATCAAGCGAAGTGTTATCTGGCTCTGTGACCGCGTAGAAAAGGGATTTGGATTAGCTCGTTACGAAGCCAATGAATACGAAGAAACCATCACGTTGCTCGGCTATCCGTTCGACTTTATCAAGGTAGAACATAATCGTTGCTCATTCTTGGCGACAATCTTAATCGATCTCGCCGCTTTTATCGGCGACAAACAATTCTATGAAGATGTTGTAAACGATTTTGAGGCCTGCGAGATAGTCTATACCTATTGGCAGTTTCCAGACACAAAAGCCATCTTTACGATCGAGACTGAGGAGTGTCGCACCTATGCCAACATTCCGCTTCAGCCTTCAATAAAGTGCTTTGATGATTTTGATTATGCAGAACATATCAAAAACGAACCGGATGCTTTCAAGATCTATCAGAAGGCAGGGCCATGCAGTTTTCTTTTTCTGTCAATCCTGCTTAAGGATAGATACTTTCCAAAGATTTGGAAGCTGATAATTGACGGCAATCCAAACGTACAGGACTTGGTCAAGGAGGAGGCTGCGATTTGAGTATTTTAAGCACGTTATGCTGGGCTTTTGCTTATGGATTTGTTCTAGTTCTAGAGCAAAGATGAAATCGAGATACAACGTGGGCCGAATTGAGAACTATTTGTTATGGCAACGGCTTATCATTCATTAACCACATATGCGAGTTCGTCCATCTTGCGAAAGCAATGACACACGCAAAGTGAGTTGTGAAGAATGGGAAGACGTAAGTCCGACCATGCAACAGAATGGCCGATTTGTAGCGGCGAAAGCTTTTCAATCAGAATGAACGGCTCTGTTCAAAAGAACGCCAATACTCTGAGCTTGTTGTGAAAGACCTTCTTGCCTTGCTAGCTCGTACAGTGATGTGAGCAGACTGCTTGCAGCTTTCCGATGACCGGTGTTGAGCAGTCCTTTGGCATATTCCTTTTCGATAATCAGATAAGTAGGTATGGAGCCGGCTCGCTTCCAAAAGACGCCTATATATAGGTCAGCGCTGTCGACTGCTTGCAAACAGGCACGTCGCGGGGCTCCGCCGAACCTCTCAGCGTCAGACTCGTATGTTAGACATTGAAAATTAAACTCATTAGTAATGATTCCTCGGAGTTTCTGACGCTGGCTGAGGAAACCGCCAAAAACCGAACTCAGGAAGATGACCGGCTTGCGATAATGCTGCTGTCCTGCGAAATCCATGCTTTATTGTACCACTTGAGTTAACTCGCTAAAGCAGTAAGCTAGCTGCGGCTCTGGCTACATAGATTCCAGTCCAATACCACACGCGACTTCTTGCTCTCCTTACCTGTTGGTGGAAAACAATGAAGGAAACAGATCAGAGCGAAGAACTGTAGCGACGTTCGCCAATCCGCGGTTAGTCGACTATCAATTAAGATACAGATCTAAGTACGAAGGACGGGTGACGCTCACGCAGAACTCGAACAAGATGATCTTTTGTGACGTGGGTATACCGTTGCGTTGTTGCTATTGAAGCGTGGCCCAGGAACTCTTGGACCACTCGAATGTCAACTCCGTTGCGTAGTAATAAAGTCGCCACGGTATGTCGGAGCATATGTGGTGTAATGTGTCTTTCGATTCCCGCGTCTTTACGAAACTGCGAAATGATATTGGCTATACCTTGCGTAGATAGGCGTTGACCCGTTGCGTTCAGGAACAGTGCAGGGCTCTTCGAAGCAACATGAGAACGCATTTCGATATGCTCTTGTTGTATTCGGAATGTCTGTTCATCTACAACAAAAGCTAGTCGATCCCGTCCTCCCTTACCCTTGACGCGAAAGACTGCCTCCGATGGTGAGAAATCCTCTACGTTAAGTGATGAGACCTCGCCCACTCTCATGCCTGTCGCAAAAAGTAGGTCCACCAGCGCTAGGTTGCGTAATGCGCGGTATTCATGGAGAAACCCGTTATGAAGTCTTCCCTTCGCCATAATAGCGCCCTTGCGTTGGATCTTTACTTCGGATTGATTCTGTTTTGCTTGAACAAGTAGGCCACGCATTTCCGACTCGCTTAGAGATCGAGGAAGTTGAACTATCCGTCCGAAACTGAGCTTCACTCGCCAGAAAGGTGATTCAACAAGGACCCCTCTCCTTACCCAATAGGAACAGAAGACCTTCAGCACAACCATCTTTCGCCGTATTGACGCGGGTGAATAATTTCTCAGACGTAGATCGGCCGCCCAATTTTCGATAAATGCTGGATCCAGTGAACTCAAACAAAAGGCGTCACCGGCATAAGCTGCAACTTGACCAAGATCGGAGCGATATGCGACCTCGGTCTTTGTACTACGCTGATGAGTTGAAAAGTAGCCGTTGGAAAACTCCGTGATCGCTTGGACCAGTAGCACTCCATCACCTCCACAAACAGTCCTGACCGACCTGTTCGAGTCTATTAAAATCGGTAGAGCGTTTGGTGGGTGGGAAACCGTGAGAAGTCTAATTACAGATCTTCCGCGATTCAAGCCGAATAATATGATAAAGATGCAAATTAGGCCCAACAGCGTGGGCCAAGCAGCTATTGTTCCAAAACTCATTTCGGTTCATAATTCACTCGCTCAATACTGCCGAAGGTAATCACGCTCGTCTCACTACTTTGGATAACAGGGAGTTATTTCATCTTCATGAATGAGTTCAAGGCCACTTCCGACTTCGTCAATCGAACAAACGAAGTCAAGTTGTTGAATGCCTTTCTCCTTCAACGGCAAGTGTCACCAGGCATGGAGGTGTGGTCCGCTCCGGCGCATTCAGGGCTCACCCACTTCCTAAAGTATTGCTCAGACAACAATGCCAACTCATCAATCGCCCTATATGCTGATGCAGCGAAGCATGATGTAAATAGTCTGTTCGGCCAGTTTGGCCTAGAGTTCTATAAGAAGTATCCAGAGGTCTGGCGACATTACATCGATTTTCAAGAACAACGGGCGGGTCGCTCACGAACACGTGAAATGGCCGCTGCTATTACAGCAAGTATTCCATACGTAGGGCGCGCACTGGCACGCGGAGTTGAACTGCAGTATCCAACGCTGTCTTATTCAGCTTATCCTTCAATTGCGGCTGAGGTATTTTGTGAATTTCTAATCGAGCTTTCGACTCAACAACAAGTATTCATGCTTCTGGATAACGTTCAAGAGCTCGACACCTCGTCAGCCGAATTACTTAGCGTTACTGTTGGTCGGGCCTATAAGAACATCAGATACGTTGCTGGTTTAGTTACACATCGAGAAGGCAAGGCCACGAGCGCTGAGGAGTTTACGTTACGATCCAGGGATATCGGTTACAAAGTTGAAATTCGACACTTCCCAAAACCTGACGTCGAATTCATTAGATTGTACGCAGTAGCAAACGGAGTTCAGTGGCCTCAGAATCTTTGTGAGGCAATAGCCGCGGCAACAGCCGGTGACATCTACAAAATTCGAGCTGCTGTTGCGGCTGCTGGTGGGAATGTGGCTGACCTTAACAGCCTTCTTGCAGGTGTTCATCCTGCCGCCTCGAAGATTCTTCGTTTGCTTGTCATCGCTCAGCAAGATATTAGGCGCTCAGATGTGATTACCTTGTGCATGGATGATGACGCAATATTCCTTGAGAGCGAATACGAAATTGAAGCGGTCCTCGACAATCTGACAACTAATGGACTAATTGGGTTGACACCTCTTCCAGATGGTGACCAACTAATCGCATTGCGACCATCAAGACACACCGTAAAAGATGTCTTAGAGTCCTCATTGACGGACATTATTCGGGACGAAACCACACTCTATGATTACTTCTCGCGAGCTCAACGGATTTCAGGAAGGCACTCCCCGGCCGAAGTCGCGCCGTTGCTTTTTCGACTGGCAAAACGAGTTGCGGTGGAAGACATTGATGTCCGTCTTCGCGACATTATTCGCCTTTCTCTTCAGATGGGTAGTCGGTCGCTAGCCGAGGAGTTCGTAGATCGAGCGATTGCTCCTGAAAAACAATCCCTGCCGACAATTCAAGATTATTTGGCGAAACTCGCATTCTTGATTTCAATCAAAGCTTTTGGTCGCGTTTTAGAGTTGACAAATAGACCACCTGATGAGGAGTGGGAAGATAATAGGTTTGTACGGTTATTCAGAGGTATCGCACTAAATCGAAGACGACATCATGACGAATCCGAAAAGCTACTCGCTCAGCTTTGTGAAGGAGTATCGTCGCTGGAGGAGCTTGCCGTTATCGTTTCGTATCGCATCGTCGGTCGAATTCATGCTAACGATTTAATGGCGGCCCAACAACTGTTCTTTGATTTTCGAGATAAACTCGTAGATGCATCAAATTACGGATATTTCCTCCGTAACGGCGCTGAAGTTTTTGAGACTGAAGAAGGAATCAAGGTTCTGACCAGTGCTCTTGCATATCATGAGCGGAATCAAGATACGTTCGGTATAGCAACGACGCGGTGTAATCGTGGAGCGAAGTTGGCACAGATCGGACAAGCGGAGATAGGGCTGAAAGATGTCGAGCACGCTTATGACCTGCTCGAAATCTTTGGCATCCATCATCTTGGAATGGTAATTGGTGATCTTGCGCACTGCTATTTGTATTTGGGTCTGTATACCCAGGCCGAGGCGACCTGTAATAAAGCTCTGAGGTATATGGGAAAGGAACTCCCTCGCGCTTACACGCTAACAAATCTTGCTGCCGCGCTGTTGCTTAATGACAAAAAAGAAGAAGCAATGGCGAAGATTAATGAAGTTAGCGCTGAGGCTGAAACTGCTAAGGTGGATAGAGTTCGCCAGAAGGTCTATCTGAATGGGGCCATTATCAGCTTATTCGCTGGTGCTCCGCTGGACCTAATATCTTCTTATTGTGAAAAGGCGCTTGCGCATCCAGATCGACGAAACCGACAGATAACGGTAGAGAAGGTCGGCGTGATTAGAGAACTTTTGGTGAACCCTGAAGAACTTAGCTCGGAACTGTTCTTCAAACTCTATTCCCCCTGTAGTATGTTCTATTGGTACCAAAATCCGTTAGAGGGTCTGCCAATCGATGTTCTGTCTACCGAAACTGTAATTGAGAATCCGAGCCAACAACTCCCGATGTGAGTAGCCACGTTCTCGTGCGCATGCATAGAACCCGGACTGTGGTCCGATGTTGCAACAAACGTTGAATTCGAGAAAGATTGGTTCATCTGAAGCTGTCACACGAAAGTCCAATCTCAGGTAGTCTATTGGTTTAAGTTCCGCAAGAAGATTCTCCGCATACTGGCGGACGCGACAAGATACGTCCTCATTGTCATAAGCAACTCTTTTTACAGTTTTTTCTTTTCCCCGCTTTTGTTCGTATGTAACCAATTGCCCTTTCTTTGGGGACAGAAGTTGATAAGCTGGAAATACTTCAGGAGGCTCTCCTCCTACCACAGGCAAAGTAATATTGATACCGGGAACCCATTCTTCGACCAATACATCGTCACCAAACGTCAGAAGGCGATGGACTTGTGGGACCAAGTCATCCCACACCTCCTGAATGCAGTTTTCTGAGATGTATTTGGAAGAGGCGCCGCAACGTGGTTTTGCGATATACGGTCCGCTGAAGCTTGGTGGAATTAGAGTTGAGTCGGTTGCTCTAAAGACCTTTCCTGCAGGAACAGGGAGTCCGATCTGAGTAGCAAGTAGTTTCGTAATGTATTTGTCCTCCGCGACGGCTCTGACATGCGGGCGTGCACCTAAATACGGAAGTTGCAGATATTCGCAGAGGGCCGAGACGAAGATTTCCGATCCTCGATATGGCGCGCGATTGAGTAATGAAAACACATAATCAAATGATTTCGCCTGCTCGATTAAGACCCTAACATCTCTAGCTGGCGTTACGTGAAAGCCCAGGGATTCGAGTAGTGAGAACATTTCTTTGTGGTAGCGGGTGTATCTGACGCTCTCCTCTTCTTGGTCACTAATACCGTCAACTGGAGCATAGTTAGCCAAGTAAAGGACCCTAAGCGGCGAGGAACTTGATTGAGGCATTTAATAACTCCCTGTTATCGGTATATGAGGATGGGTCTTCAAGATCGACTGAGCGCGCTTTCCTTCGCTTCCTGTAGGCGTCGCTTGCTAGAAAGAATTTGACTTTTTGAAAGTCCAGAACTATCTTGCGGCTGCTAATTTGAGGCTGTACCTCTACGAGCCTTGCATACTCGCCTTTTGCTCAGCCTCTACCTAGAAACGATTGCAGGTTTGAATAACTAAGAGTTATCTTCGTATGAATGCTCTCCGACCCGATTGGTTCTCTACTCGCATCCAACTTTGCGAAACGGCCTCAGCCGATGTTGGCGTGGTTATCGTGGCAAATGTGAAAGAAAAGACCACGCCGCTAGATGATTACGACGGCGATTCAATCATCACGGAATTTCTATCAAACCAAGAACTGGATGATATTGTTGAGTACTTCGAAAGCGCGGGCCTTTATTGTGACGTATTGATTGATGAACAACGCTTTCTAAATTGGTTGGTCCAAGGACACCCGTTTCCGCGAAGGCACGCCGTTGTTTATAACCTTGCCCAAAATGGCACGGGTCCAGCACGATTAACCACAATTGCAGCACTGTGTCGGTTAAACCGTTTACCTCTCGTAGATTCCGAAGCTTATGGAGTTGCACTGGCCCAACATAAGTTTCATTCCCTATCTTTGCTGTCCCATTTCGGAATGCCCGTCGCACGCTGTTGGTCGTTTGGACACAACGGATGGTGGCCGAATTCGCCCCCCTTAGATCTTAAGCTTATAGCGAAACCTACGTTTGACTCAGCAAGCATTGGCGTTGATCATGCGAGCGTTTTTCAGATGACCGGTTCATGTGCAGAGTCATTGCTGGAACGGGTCAAAAGGTATCGACAACCTCTCACCGTTCAAGAATTTGTCTCTGGTTATGAAATAGAGGTACCAGTGTTTGGAGCGGATGCTCCACAGACAATTGCCGCGATCGGCATAGATTTACACGGTAGACGACAATTGGGAGATGAGGTTCTTACATATAGTTCAGTATTTGACGATGAGTATGGCTTTTATGACTTTGCTGATGAGGACCTCAACGCTGCCAACGAGGCTATGAGAATTTCGCGCCAAGCTTTTTCTGCGTTAGGATTGATTGGAATTGGCCGGGTTGATTTTAGGATAACCAGCTCTGGACGACCGTTTATCATGGAAGTTAATTGCAAACCTCACATAACTAAGCATAGTGGCTTCATGCATGCGTTAAGCCTCATCGGCTGCTCTGGTTCTGATCTTGCAAAATACATGGTCGGTTTCGCCGTAGAGCGCCACAATCTCATCGGTTAGTCAGCCGACCAGTATTGGATATCACTCAGTAAAAATACTCGTCCATAGAAAGACCATTGCGGACCAACCTGCATTCCATGCTTACGGATTAGGTAAGTGTCTAACTCTTGAACACTTAAGTTTGAAGCTTCGTTAAGCGCTTCGTCAATTAACTCCTGTCTTCGCAATATTGTCGCGCTAATTGCGGGATAGAAGTGTTTCGCGGCTTCATTGCAAATGTCCATCAGATGTTGAGCCTGTTCAATCTCTCCGTTTAATGCAAGCAATGCCGCTAGATTATTGTTTACGAAGTATTCGTGATATTGATCCGGTTCTTGGCTTTCTAATAGAGACAGGCGCGATAGTTCCAGAGTTGCTTTGGCTTCACTAAGTTCACCGGCGTGAATCGACAATACGGCACAGTTATTCTGCAGTAAAATCCGGTCACCGGCCTCGTTGCTGTTTGTCGTTACTTTAAGTAATAGCTCACGGGCGGTGGATACCTCAAGATCTCCTGCAAGATAACGGGCTAAAATTGCATTGTTCGCTGCGACCTCCGGGCCGGGCCATGGCAACGAAGGATTTCGACTGATCAGTTCTTCTAGTAACAACGCACTTGTGAGTGCTTGGTCAAATCGTGCGCCGGCAAGCTGATTGCCAATCAGGTTCGTGAGCGTATAGTAATACTGAATGGGATGTCTGGGTACGGAGTCGGTTGTTGCGGGACCAAAGTATGCAATCGCACTCTCTAAGCGTTGAGTGGCTGTCGGTAAAGAATGTAGGCATTCTGATCGCCGGCGGAGGACATTGAGCGCATGCAAAGCCCACGGATCTATTTGTCTGCGTTCCCAGTAATTTGCGGTAAGCTGAGCCTCGAGCCGACGCGCTTCATCTATGTGATCAGTTTGGGCCTGAGCTACTATTAAGCTTTGAGCCATTCGCGCCCACAATTCTGTCTCTCGATCCGCTAGCTTCACCCAACGCTCTAGCAATAACCTAGCTTGATCGTAGCTCCTTATTGAGGGCAGAGCCAGCAACAGCACAGCTCGAAGATAATCTCTTTCTGCAATGAGAACCTCTGGCAAGAACGCTTCGATTCCGTCAACGATCTCAAGGCCTTCTGCGATTCGCTGATCGTCGTAAGCATCGGCAGCCAACCGCATTCTATCCAGGAATCGACGAACATCAGCCCAACCCGTTGCTGTCACGAAGTCTCCGGGATCCGAAGGTGAACGGTATTCTCGACGAGCCGCCAGTGCAGCTTGCGCGTAACAGGTAAGTGCATCTTCTGTGCCCCCGGCAAGTAACAGATGTTGAGCCCTATGGCCGTAATCACCTGGCCTCATTAATCGAATACATTCGGCAAATTTTGAATGATACCGCGAATGTTCTTCTTGTCCGGCGCGGTGAAAGTAGCGGTGTAATTCGGTGCTGCAAAACCGAGCTGTGTCACCTGCTGAGCTGATCAAATGCTCTTTGCTTGCCAACTCGAGCGTGGTAGCAAGTGCGTCACGCGCTGAACCCGTCAAGCATGCAATGTCCATAAAGCTAAAAGATTCACCGATAATGGCAGCGGCTGTCAGCGTATCCTCGATTTCCTTGACTTGCTCACGAAGACCCAAGATGCGTCGTCTTACTAAACCTGAATAATAATCTGACCAACCGGTTGAGAGATTCCCCAAATCCGACTGTTGAAACTGGTGACTGACATCACTCAGCAGGTCCAATCTGCCGTTAGTAAGATCATAAAGAATCTTTTCGTATCGTTGGTTGACGGCAGGAAATCCAAAAGTCGAAAGCGCAATCGAAATTTCGTCTAAGTTGAGCAGCCTAATTTGTAACTCTGTGACTGGCACTCTGGTGAGGAGTGGTGCCAGACGACCAGGAACTTCATTGGTAACACCGATCACAATCAGAGCATCAGCAAGAGCCGGATATAGTTCATCCAACTTATTAGAGAGTATTAATCCGAGAAGACTCCAAGAGGCATCATCCCAAATTTCCGGTTGATCAATAGTTAGCAGAAGCTGCTTATCTCGTGCGGTCGTCTGAATTACGAAGAGTAGGTCCTGTTCCTGCTCAGTCAACATAAGAGCTTCACGCGCAAGCCGATGCTTTTGATGATTGAGCACTTCTTCAACAAGATAACTAGTTACTGCTCCTAAAACCGGAACGGCGCGTCCGCCTTGTGCAAGCGTGCTCTTTAAGACTTCTATTCGTGCCTGTCTCTTTGCCCCGGGCAAAGCCATCGTTAGCCATGGAAACAATCGACGTTCAGAGGCAAAACTTTCACCTTTAGCCTCAAGCGCTGCTCCTCCTTCGGATTCCCACCGAAGTCCACAGTTGTTTAATGTCCACGTCACACCAGAACCCAGCGGACCGACAACCACGAACACTTCCTTGCGAACCTCGCGGTCACCAAGGATGCGATCAGTGGCTGCTTGTTGACCATTAATCTGCGAAAGAGTTAGCGAACTGTTCATTAATAAGACTACGCGTAGATAAGGTGCGCAAAAGATAACTCTTAGTTATCCCTAGTATTTGCCTTAACGAATCATTATCACGGCCCGTGCCGCTTGAAGCTCTATCTATTGTGCTGTGAGTCTTTTCGATGTACGATATGTAGTAGAAATCTCAGTTCCCGAACCGCCGTGATGTTGTCAGATATCAAACTTCCTCCCGTTTTTGAACTCCATGGTGGGAATACTATTCGACAGCTCCTCGTCCCTTCTGAGTTAATCAAGGGAACGATTGCGGATTTTCAACAAGAGAGATTCAAAAGTAAGATCATCATCCCCACCGAAGACGCCAGTCAAAAGGTTCTCTTGGTTCGAAAATCCTCACCGATACCCAGTGGCGTGCCACGTGTCATCCGAATCGGAGGCGCGAGTTTACCCACCGATAACTCACGATGCGATTTGATCGACGCTAATTGGGTGAAACATCCGTTGCTTAATGGAGGAAAACAAAGTGCTCGGAACAGTCTTCAACAGGTGATCGATTCTTGGAAAGGCGCCTTCTCATACGTAAAGGAAGAACCTGGCAGCAACATCAAAGGATTGAGAAACCCACAAATCGGAGCCATCCATAACATTCACGGATATTGGACCACCTCAGATGAAGTAGCGACGATAGTGATGCCGACCGGTACCGGCAAAACCGAAACGATGTTGGCGATCATGCTCTCAACTCCGTGCGAAAAGATTCTTGTCATCGTACCCACGGATGCTTTACGCGCTCAAATCGCGGAGAAATTTCTAACATTAGGGATTTTCAAGGATAAAGATTGTCGAGTATTAAAGGAGAACGCCTTATATCCAATCGTAGGTATTCTTCGACACAAACCCCGAGATGTAACCGACGTCGATAACTTTTTCGGTCGTTGTCATGTGATTGTTACTACCAGTCAGATAGCTGGTCAGTGTGCAGAGGAAATACAGGATCGTATGGCCCATCACTGTCCATATCTTTTTATTGACGAAGCACATCATGTTGAGGCGCCGACGTGGCGAGCGTTCAAAGAACGGTTTTTAGACAAGCGCATTTTGCAGTTTACCCCGACTCCATTTAGGGAAGACGGTAAGCCGTTGGACGGCAAGATAGTTTTTAAGTACCCACTCAAAAAAGCCCAGGATGAAGACTACTTCAAGCCAATTCGCTTCGAAGAAGTTTGGGAATTCAATCCGGTGGATTACGACAAGGCTGTTGCAGAACGAGCTGTGGAACAGCTTCGCCGTGATGAGAAGTACCGCCACATTTTGATGGCTAGGGTCGATAGCGTCGAACGCGCAAAACAGGTGTTTCCGCTCTATGAAAAATACGCTGAGTACAATCCTTTACAGATCCACACAGGCATCAAGTCCAATGCGAAGCGGGAAGAGCTACGCCGGAAAATCGTGAGCGGGGAATCGAGAATAGTTGTCTGCGTAGACATGCTCGGTGAGGGGTTTGATTTACCCGAGTTAAAGATCGCCGCGTTCCATGACATTAGAAAGAGTCTCGCTGTGACGCTTCAACTGGCAGGTCGCTTCACTCGCTCCCGACCGGATTTAGGTCACGCAACCTTCGTGGCCAACCTCGCCGAGGTTGATGTCCAGGATGAGCTACGGAAGTTATATACACGAGATCCTGATTGGAATCATTTATTGCCTCAGCTGAGCGACACAGTTATTGAGACTCAAATGACCTTTAAAGAATTTATTGACGGATTCGCCAACTTCCCGGACGACATTCCGCTGAAACAAATAAGGCCGGCGACGAGTACGGTTGTTTACCGAACCCAGTGCGAAAACTGGAGACCCGAGCGCTTCAGGTTAGGAATACCTGGCGTTGCGTCTTTCGAAAGAGTCATTTCGGACATTAATCACCAGCAGAAAACGCTAATCATTGTTACAGCTCGGAAAAAGCGCATTGAATGGGCAGAAATCGATGAGATCTACAACTGGGATTGGGAACTTTATGTCGTCATCTGGGATGAAAAACAAAAACTGCTGTTTATCAATAATTCTAGTAATGAAGGAGAGTTCAAAAGTCTTGCCATGGCCGTGGCAGGCGAAGATGTCCAGATCGTAAATGAGCAGGAGGTGTTTCGGTCATTTGCGGGAATAGAGCGGCTAAAACTGCAAAACGTCGGACTCACTGAGCAACTTGGTAGATTGGTTCGCTTCACTGGTCGTATGGGGGGAGATGTGGGAGCCGGACTCACGGAAGCTCAAAAGCAAAATGCTCGGAAAGCAGTTTTGTCGGGAACAGGTTTCGAGAACGGAACCAAGGTTACTGTAGGAGCGTCGAGAAAAGGTCGAATATGGTCATTTCGCAGGGAGCATGTTGGTGCACTTGTAAGCTGGTGCAAGAGCATTGGGGCCAAGGTAATCGACGAGAGCATTGATCCCGATGAGATTTTAAAGGGGACCTTAGAGTCAACAACGATTTCAAAGCTTCCTGAACTTGAACCAGTTCATATTGATTGGCCCGAACGGATATATAAAGAGCCGGAGACTCTTTTCTGGTTCGTAGAAGGATCAGCGAAGTATCCACTTCTCCATTCAGATATTTCTCTCTTGGACACTAAGCGTGACGAGGGTTTGCGCTTCGAAATCGCATCTGGTGATTGGAAGCTTGAGCTCTCTCTGCGTCTGTTCGAAGACAACGAAACTGCCGATTATCGTTTTGAGGTCATCGGCAACAGACAAGTCTCTGTAAAGTATCGTGGGGCAGATATTGCCATCGAGAACTTCTTCTATGGAGATCCACCGATTGTTTGGTTCGTTGATGGTTCATCCTTGGAAGGTACGACGTTTACGCCGCTCAAGACAAAATACGAACCTTACGACACTGAAAAAATTCTAGCTTGGAAATGGGATGGCATTGATTTAAGAAAGGAATCGCAGGGAGTTGGAAAAGCTAAGGACACAATTCAGTACAGAGTCATCGAGGAGTTGAAGAAGGCTGACTATGATGTAATCTTTGATGATGATGGCACTGGCGAATCCGCAGATGTCGTAACGATCAAATCTGTTCAAGAATCCGCTAACAAACATCGCGTCGATGTGGAGTTCTATCACTGCAAGTATTCAAAGAGGGACCCAGGGCAACGTATCAAAGACTTGTACGAGGTCTGTGGACAAGCGCAAAAGAGTATTCGATGGATGTACAGTCACGATAAACAAGTCGAACTGTTTAGCCACCTGCTTCGACGTGAGCCTAAAAAATCAAAGCTTAGAACGGCAACCCGCTTTGAGGAAGGTGATAAGGACAAATTAGTTACCATTAGAGAAATGGCACGCGTATGGCCCATCAACCTTAAGATTTTTATAGTGCAGCCAGGATTGTCAAAGTCTGGCGCGACGGTCGAACAAAGGGAGTTATTGAGTGTAACGGAAAATCATTTAATGGAGACGTACAAGCTCAAGTTTTTCGCGATCGCTAGCGCGTGAAGACGGCCGACCCACGTCAATCCTCAGAAATAAAATCACACCGGAAAAATTCCTAAGTATCGCCTCAGACTTAAACTCCCAATCGATGATGCTATACGCCCTCTAGCTTGCGGCCAGTCAAATAATATCAGTGCGTTCAACCTGCGCGTTTACCTCTGGACCAATACGCTTGAGGACTAGCAAGGCCGAGATATGAACTGCATAACGTAGCGACATCATCCAAAATAACTTTCGATTCATCTCTGAGTTGAGACGACTTTCGAGATCCATCAGTAGCCACGACGAAGGGTGTATATATTTGGAGCAAAGCTTAAACGTGTAGGCGTCCAGTGCACTTCGTCCTGTGGCGCTAATCCGTTTTCCTTTCTCTGCCAGAAGTTCAGTCAGCCCTGCCGGACTCTCATCAAACATCTCACCGGCTTCAGCTTCAAACGCCGACACGGCTCTCTTCACCAATTCCGCTAGGTCAATCCGTTGCTCCTCCAAGAAACGCTTTGCGTTTTCTTCTGTCTCAAGAACGTATTCAACCCAAAACAAGAGTTCTAACAAGTCGCGCGTTACAAGAGCGAGCAAATCAACCGGCCCTTCCGCCCAATCGTGAAGCCTCTGGAGTTGCAGATCCAGATACGAGCGTAGTCGATCACAGGCCAACTCAATCGCAGTTGCGTCTTCTCCTGTTACCGGCGCAGTACGCAGCAGTTCCTGATACGCACACGTGTTCGTCTTTACTCTCTCAAGCGTGTATTCGTTTAACTCAGCCGCGGACATATTGTTTCCGAGGCGAAGCCGCCAAGCGCAGATATTCAAACACGCCACGTACATTCCAGTGATCTGCGGGATCGACCTTCATTATCAACTCGTTTGCCCGACGCTCGAGTTTCTGTACGGTATGCCAATCGAACTTGGTGTGCGCCAGCTCCGCCATTGAGGCCACGCGCAATAACTTGACGACAGGACAAATTTTCACATCGAGACTCTGCAGAATTTGTTGTGCAATATTAGTCAGACGCGGGCGCTTGCTGTGAATACCAAGAGTGTTCAGCGCGCAAGCGGTGCCTGCGGTTTCCTGAATTCCTTCGACTGTCTCTCGGTCAAGCCACACCAGAAGATTCGTGAGTAGACTTTCCGCTGTATCGAAGTCACGGATGGCTACGGCGTGTTTGGCGGCCAGTCGCGCACTCGTCGCGTACCACGATTGCCAGCCAGCACGCACACCGTAATAAACGGTTCGTTGTGCGTGAGACAGTATTCTTTGCGCTTGTTCACGAGCAGTTTGACTGCTGCGGACGCCATGTTTGGCCGCGGCTTCGAGACGAAAACTCTTCATCCATTCAGTCATGATCAGGCCCCACAACAATCCGGTGCGTTTGCTGACGCGCTCACTTTTGCTAATGGCGCGATCAAGGCGTTGCAGATCTGCTTGTTGCTCACCAAATCGAAATTCGAAATGATGCAGCAAGAGTAACAGTTGATCGGCATCAGCGCTCTTACCTGCGGAATCTTCCAGGATCTTCATTGCCAAGTCGGGCTGACCGCGCTTAAACGCGATATCGGCTCGATGTTCTGCGGTGCCTCGACCAAAGCGAACCTTACTCTCTACAAACACGACCTTCTTGCCTCTTCTGACAGGCCGTGCTTCAACATCTGTCGCATAGGCTTCGCCGAACATGCCATCATCTATCATTCCGAGAATCACGCGTCGCTGTAGCGCATCGAGCGGACTCTCCGATAGGGTTTGGCGCAACAGCCTCAGGTTGCGTCTCCCGTTCGACGGCCCATCCATCAGTGCCGTCGTTCTCACTTTCGGAAGATTAACTGTGGCTCGCAAGAAACTCTGAACGCTGCTCGCTTTTACCAGGTAGATATCACAAGCCGAGCCGATGCGCGACGCAAGATGCTGCAGCGTGTTCGCCGCGAAATCGACAGTTCGTTTAGCAGGGAAAGGAGTTTGAATCGTCGCATTGCGAATCCGTCGCCTGCGCACACCACGCAGATTGGGTTGATAGCTTAGCCAAGTGACCGTCTTTGCTTTTGTTTCATTCTCGACGAGCGGAACAACGTCGAAACTATCGGAAGCAGAATAGCCAATGACGATCAAGTGTTTGCCGGTTGTAATCGCGCGGAACCAGTCGCGGAATTCTGGGAACCGTTCAAATCCGAGACCAAGTTTACCAATTTGAGTTAGCGTGGCATGTGGCGTGACATTACGGCCGCGTCTCCATGGAAAACTGCCATGAAGTTTGATGAGCCGATCGCTAGCGTTTGGCACGCGACGGTTTGAAGAAAGCACGAAGGTGGCCAGCGTTTCGTCTCCGGCTGCTTGCTCAATACGAGTATCAAAATTAGTGGTAAGAATTGTGGCGCCTTTCAACGCCATTCTCATCAGTAACTCGTGGTTTATGTTTGGTTGACCGTAGGCCTGCGTGGACTCGAGGTAGTGAAAGATATTTGGATCAATGGCTGCTATCGCCTGCACCAAGCCTTCAAATCGTAGAAAGTGGTAAGGATTGAAATGATTGCCGGGAGTCATCCTCCGCGCAAGTTCCAGCCGTCTGCGCTGGTTGGGTGCAATCCATTTTAATAAGGCATCAGACAGTCCCCACGCCGCCGGAATGCCAGAGGGCTCTTCGACGCTAATGCCGGCTCCTGCAAGTACTATGGTCTCAGACGGATCGCATTGAATGGTTGATGGCAACTTAGATTAATTTAATCGTCCTCAATGTCTCTAATGTGGCCGCAGAGTTCACATACGCCAATGGATAGATCAAATGATCGCGGTTCGACGAGCGTTCTGGGTTGAGGTTCCTCGAAATCGTTATCGCTTCAAAGCTGAGATGATGCCGATGATGGTGCCGCCTAAGCCGGTAAGTGCGGTGATGAGGTAGATCCAAAACTGCCAGTCCTTGCGCCGCTGCTCACGGATACTTGCGCGGAGTTTCCCTTGGCCCTTGCGCGTGAGCCAAAACGTTATTTCCTCAGGTGATGACACGGCCTCACTGTCGTCGGCCCAACACGAAGGATCAGTAGGTTCGTCGACACCGTACTTCCGAGCGCACTCAAGGAGTACGTGAGTCTCAAACAGGTCGATCGCGTGCTCGGCCATACGCACCTTCGCGCGAGCCTTGAGAAACTCCTCGGATCGCGCATCGAAGTCCGGCTCTCCCCAACTCAAGTGTGGAGCTTCTAACCTGCGGGATTCCGCCAAGGTCCTACGTAACCGTCGGCGTTCTCGCGCCTCTTCGAACATGTACCTATCCTGCCTTGGTGGACCGGACTGTGCAAGAGTTACAGCATCTGCTAGCGAATTCGAGGAAGACTACTCGAACCGTTGAGGCATCAACTGACGAACTTTTACAATTGTATCCATAAGTGAGTCGGCGCAAAAACAACGGTGCGACAAGCCTAATTCTGCAAGTCGATGTTTAGGACTTGAGCGATTGATCATGGAATGCTGCGCTCTATCAACTTGAAGCAAATCGATTTCGTTTTGATGTTGAACGAAGAACATCATGTGTTCCGTGTCGCGCAGCGTATTGCTCAAACGCTTCGCGTTTTTTGGATTTGCTGCGCCTGTCGCGACTTGATATGGTCTATCTTCTGAGTATGTAGATGAGTCCTGAATTCTATTGTGTTCTTCTATGAACGCAATAGCTGATGGATCGAGAATACCGATAATCTGCTCAGATACTGCTGACACTTCATCAGGTGTTGGGTTTTCGGGCCACTGGATAAGATCCGCCATTCCGATCATATTCAAAATGCCCTTTGCCGCCGAAATAGTCTGCTCTTTGTCTTTCTCCAAATCTTCAGGAAACCCTAATTGATCGAGCACTGATCTACTCGCCTTCAGCAATTCAGCTTGGTGTTCTGCGCTCATCTCCCGTCGAGTCATGATCGAGTAACTTGTTGCCTCGGTTATTTGGTCGTGCAGATTGCGAAATGTATCAGCTATGTATGTCCTTTCTTGTCCTGAGAGAAGTAAGACTTCCCATGCCAGATCACGTTCCGCGCAATAGGGTGGTACGGTAAGTTGACGCACACGATGAACTAATACTTCATCGAGATCAGCTCTGTTTTTGCTAGTTAGAAGTTCGCGTATTAGAACATTAGAAATCACGTGACGAACATTCAGCGCGTTTAGGGTATGAACGATCTGATCGGCCTCGGGCTTATCAGCACGACAAAGCTGCACATAGAATTGAGTATCAAAGTAAACGGTAAATATTCTATCTGCCATTCAACATCACCTATGGATTTATGTAATAAAACTCGATTGTGAGTTTTTGCTTGCTCACTTAGCCGCACCGGATCACCGGCAGAATATCCTCAGATACTTTTGTGACATGAGGATATTAGGCACGTATATTTTTCTCACGCGTGAGGCATTAAAGACAACCGGCAATGTCATTGCGCATCTTTACGAGCGCCGACTTGATTGAAGTTAAGCTGGTCGCAAGGTACTTCCGGTATCATTTACAATAGTGCCGCCGCTTAACTATGTCACTCGCAGGCACGTTTCACTTGGCGATATATGACTGATTTCGCAATAACCCGAAACCGCGACGCATGGTCAGTCATCAGGGGATTCGTCTATCAAGTCGAAGTTACTATTGATCGCTGGTTGAACTTACAGCCGGATCAGGTCTTGGAGCTTGAGCGCGGCGAGGACGTCGATACCATCCAGCGCGCAATGACGAGCGCGGAAGAAGAACGGTCCCTGCTTCTCGAACAGATAAAAGTACGCGAGAACAATCTCACCCTACGCTCGGATGCCGCTCGCGCCGCCCTCGCATCGTTTTTCGAACACTACCAAGCTAATTCCACGTCAAATCTTAGCTTCCGATATGTTACTAACGCGCGAATCGGGACGGAGAGAGATTCGCCCGCCGCTGGCGGGGGTTCGCTAATTCTCATCTGGGAGCAGATTCGCAGCAGCCTATTAGAAGAAGGACAAGAAAGTGACTATCTGCGAATCCTCAGAGGATTCCTGGCATCCACGAGCAAGCCCGCAGATCTGAACGAAAAGACCTGGGAAACCTTCATTGACTTTATTCGTAGCGGTCCTGACTCAGAGGTTCTTAGGCTAGTCAAGAGTGTCGAGTGGGTCACAGATCAAGCCGGCACTGCCGATATTACCAAGCAGCTTCAAAAGCAGATCGCACGACAATACTCGATGACTGCTGAACAGGCGGATGATGTCTACTCGCGTCTGTTCCTTTACGTGTTTAAGCGCCTTTCCGTCGCAGGTATCAAGCGGCTAACGCCTGAAGAACTCGCCCGCCAAATTGCTCTGCCCACCCTCAACGCAGCCGACTTCGCGCTCTTAAACCAACTGTCTGTTTTTGTAAAAGACTTGGGCAGGAGGATTGAAACACTGGAAGGGCAGATGAGTGCATTGCGTCCGCAGCAAGCGAGCGAAATCAGTCTGGATGAATTGCGAGAGGCTTGCCGCAAGGTCTCGGCCACTTCTATCAAGAAGATAGTCGAAGGCCAGCGCCCTGTCGTCCGTTATCGGCTACGTGACGAGGTTGGCGAGCTATTAACCTCTCACACTCGCTATCTCTTCGTGGTCGGCCCTTCAGGCGTGGGCAAGTCCACTGCGCTGTCCCTTGAGGCGGAACATCTGGCGGAAAGCGGCTGGCTGGTCATGTTACTCACAGTCCTGCCCGGAGAGCTTTTCACGCTCGATTATGCCGCGGAGTTGATACGGCGACAGCTCGTGCGACAGCCCCCTTCATTGGAGTGGCACCAGATCGTCGAGATGATGTCAGGTGAAGGTGGGTCAGACTCAACCGGCGTTGTGATCATGTTGGACGCGATCGCCGATGCGGATCGAGATCACATCGCTCAGCAGTTCACTTTACTGAACGAGTCGTTACTTGCTGCGCCCTTGACCCGAGCGAAGGTTATAGCGTCATGCCGCGACGTTGAGTTGGAAGATCTCCTGCGAAATCCACAGATGCCTTTCTTTGTAAACGCGGCAGATATCGCTAGACCGACAGCGCGCGGGTACAAGATTGTCACCTTAGGTGAATTCAGATCGGATGAGCTTGACCGCGCACTTACCGAGGTTGGTGCGGTGGAGTTGTTGGCGCCGGGGCGGGCGGGCGATAAGGTCGACCCGCACGTGGCGACCCTGCGTGACCTACTCAAGCATCCCGGCACATTTGAACATTACGCGAGTCTCCACGTTTCCGGCGACGTTTCCTCTCTTGAGGATGTGACGTGGAGCGGCCTAATCGAAAGGCGCTTGAATTACACGCTTCGTGAAGCCGAGCGCACATCATATGTAGACAGCGATGACCTGCGGAAGGGATTAATTACTCTCGCAGAGATTGGGCGAGGGCAACGGGCGCGCGAATTCCTTGTAGACTACGGCGACGTAACCAGGAGACTACCGGAATGGTTCGTGGCCCATCGTAATGTCGCTGTCACATCGTACGAGACGCTGGTTAGCTGCGGTGTTCTGCTTGAACAGTCGGCTCCCGAAAATAAAATTCTCACAGGATTCCGCATCACGGACGCCGGGCCATATCTGCTCTCGTTTTGTTTAGAGAAAGAGCTCACTGATGCACCATCCGAAACGGCGCATGATGTTATCAAAGGCTGGATAGACGAAGCGTGGAACTACTCTTCACTATTCGATTCCGTGCTGGCCTTAATTGACAGGCTGAGCGTCGCGCCTCGTGATCCACGCCTATTATTGATTCTTGACACCATTCTAGATGCGCACCGGCACAACTCGCTATTTCGGCTAATGAGTCCGGCGGTGCTCAGCTCAATCTTCGAATTACTTAAGCGAGACCTATCAGAGCAACCATACAAATATCGAAAGGCGGCAGTCGAGGTCAGGCCTTCTTCCGAAGCACTAAAGATTGTTCGCCGCCACCTGCGCGACATCGACGCCGAGGCTCGGCGGCTAGCGGCAAAGCTCGTGGGACTGCACCGAGATGAGGAGTCAATACCTGATCTGATCGCGTTGCTGGAAGATGGCAATGAGGACGTACGGCACGAAGCGTTTACGGCATTCGCCTATGTCGGCAAACCGGCTGTCCCGCTGCTACTCGGCGCGCTGGAAGACAGAGAGAAGTCGGAGGAGGTTCGTAGCCGCTATGTAACCGCATTACGGAACATCGGCATCCTCAACGATGAAATCAGCGCCGCACTCGCCGAGCGTTTATCGGTCGCAGGCAGGGCGGGAAACGCAGACAGTCTCCGCTCTGCGTTGCTCGCAGCCGCACGACTTCGCGACCGCAGCCACACCGCAGCGGCCATCGAGGCGCTGGGTCACCCTGATTACAAAGTCGTCCATGCTGCCGGCAAACTGTTGACCGAGGCGCCCGACGTCTCCGCATTTCAGCCGCTGTTACAGGCGTTACGTCCCAAGCTTTCCGCCGAGGGAAAGCCTATCGAACGCTATTTCGTGCCTCGTCAACTGATGGCTGCGCTAGCGAAGACAGACCGCGATGCCGCCGAGCCAGAACTGGTCCACATTGTCGAACAGGGATTGCTTGGCATAGGCGAGTTGTCGAAGGCAGAAGCTGTTGCCGAGGCTCAGAAACTAAATCTAGCGCGAGCTTACCCAATAATTCTGAACCATTCAGTTTCCGAGTTGCAACACCCACCCCCTCATAGTTTGGCTTGGTGGACTTCAGAGACTCTAGGCGACACGTGGCAAGCGTCGCAGTCAGAAGCACTCGCGATTGAGGCAGAAAAGCTCCTGGCACAGGGTATAGACATCGCGCGCCTCTTCGTTGAGGCCATTCGGCCCAATATGGCCCAGCACTTCAAGTCCCGATTGAGTGACCGTCTTAATCGCGTGTCAGATTTGGATGCGGCTATCAAATGTCGAGCTGCCAACTTTGTATCTGAGGCAAGCCGTCTGCTCGAATGCTCATCCAGTCTCAGCACCGAAGAACTGTGCCGATACCTGTGGGTGGCGGGGGACACGCGGGCTGAGTACTTCCTCCTTACAAAGCTAGAGCAACCGGTAGCCGAGGGAGATCGCGCTGATCTCATTCGTCGAGCCTGCATGCGCGCGCTCGGCACCTGCGGTACAGCTCAGAGTGTGGGAGTGTTATTGAAGTATTTGCGCACAGACGATGACATCTCCCTCTACTTCCCGCAGGAAACGCTGCACCCTCTGCTTAAAAGGGGAGTGTTAGCCCCTGACAGTCTTGCAGAAATAGCGTCGTCCTCGCAGAACTCTCCAGGCGGACGGGCATGTTGTCTCGTTGCCTTGGCAGAATTAGACGCACGCGGACACACGGATTTGTTTGCCCAACTAGTGAATGACGACAAAGAGTTGGTACAGCTTTACGCCGTGCGGCTCTTGGGGTTTACACGCGAAGTTTCCGCAGTTGCCCCGCTACGGCAGCTTCTCCGAAGTGACAAACCACAGGGGCTGAAAGCACAAGCAGCAGAGTCGCTAGCGTGGCTAGATGCGCGCGACGCCATTAATGATATTGAAGAAGCGTTTGATGACGCCGACGATAGTGCGGACTTGACCGTTGCTAGGTTCCTCAGTGCGCTTTCTCAATTCCGCGCAAAATCATCATTGCCTCTATTGCTCAGGCGGCTGCAATCTGCCCCTCGTCACATTCGACGGTATTACCTTGCGGCTCTCGGTGCTTTCTCGTACGAGCCCCAAGGCGAACAAGCGCTGCTAGATCAGTTTGAGGAGTGCATAACTGACCCTGATGATTTCTTCGACAACCAAAGTTCGCTAATAGAAGGGCTGATAGAATACTCGCCGGAATTGCTGCTGACTCGATTCAACACGCAGTTCGATCGTGGCAGGCTTACCCCGCCCGGACGTGTCGAGCTGGCTCGCTCGATTTCCTATTTATATAAGGAGAAGAAGGTCGAGTCCGCCTTACTTCTTCAATCCATGAAGCGATTGGCATGTGACCAGGACGTTTCGGTTCGAGATCGTGCCTCGCATTCCTTGCGCTTTATGGACTCGGACTTCTGCCGGAAACTTTATCAGGAGTTGCGAGACGATCCGCGCGCAGATGAATGGATACGAGCTTGCGCCGTTTGGACGCTCGGCTACTGGAATAGCGAGGTGGCGGAAATTGAATCTGCCAAATATGCAGATGAGTCGCTCGTTCGCCTTGGTGCGGATCAATCCCTCCTGCTTCGGCGCAGGCACGACGAATTGGAGCGACATCTCAACACTTTCAGCGCAGGGGACGGGGTGGCAAGGCTCTCGTCATACTTATGCTTGCTCAAGCAAGGCACCCTCTCAACAATTTGGAGCTTACATGACTCGGTTGGTAGGCAGTCCCTCGCCCACACTTACGTCCGCCACTTGACGGACCGTATTAGTAATCGTTTGAGGGATGAATATAAGAAGCGCCAGCAAGCGCAGGATAAGTTTTTCGATGAACGTGGAACTGTCCACTTCGATTGAGAATTGCCGAGGTGCAGATTCGAAGGTGATCGGTTTAGGTCGGCGTGATCCTCAGTCAAGGATATGGATTGGCGGATGTGGCTGCCTACCCTCGCTTAAATCATACCGGCCATAAGCTTCTGTTCGGCGATAGACACGCACTCCGACACTAAACTGTTAAGGACCGATTCAATTTTCTTGGAGTTGTAGCTCGCCGATGGCGCTCTCAGCTGTAGAAAATCTTTCATGTATTGTGTTTTGTGCTGCAGTTCGCCGTGATACACGTCAAGTTCGCGGTTGAATGTGGTCCAACGAATTATCGGCTCAGGAAGCCGATCTCTTTCCAAATCTAGATAACACTCTATAGCGGCGGCCCTTCCGTTTATGTCAGCTCGTCCGATGCCTGTAGGGCCAATCGTCTTAAAGTTGAGAAAGTCAGTGAGACTCGGCAGTTGCATCACTCGCATGTTGGTTGGCAACGAAAGCCGGTTCGTAGCTTGCATTTTCGCTATGCCTTCAGCGTCGTTGTCGTACACAATGATGATGTTGTTTTGAATTCCAATGCTTATCAGTCCCTGCGTAAATCTATGCAGGTTGCCTGTGCCAGTAAATGGATAGCCCTCTTCCATATCAACAAACCTAAAGAAGTCTGCGATATGCGGGCGGAACAGCTTTAGGGCTTTCTGAATAATTTTTGCGTCGGAGCTGCCTTCGGTTACGATAAGAAAGCACTGCTCTGGTGATGGCCCAGCACGAAATTGATCACGCGTTGCCCAACCAGATTCAACGAGCGGAGTGAAGTCCCAACTTACATCGAGATCAAGATTCGCTGAATTCTCCGCGAGGAGCCTAAGCGCACCGTTTGCTCCAAAATTCTCCAGGAGCAAATCTACTTCCCAATGGTCCGGGCGCAAACCAGCACCGACGTAGTTATGCTGCTCAGAATCGAGCGCTAACCGTTCCAAGATCTCTTTTCGTACAAATTCGCCAGGCTCATAGTCCTCTCTGTAAATACCGCTGACCGTATTCACGTCGACTCTTACCAATGCTTGTCGCAGCTCATCGAACGGTAGCGCTTCTTCATTAAGGTCATGAAATTCATGTAGTCGGTTATAGTGATGTTCTACGGCACGAAGTGTATAGCCCAAGAGTTCTAAGCGAGCTAAGACTTGTCGTAGAGGTTTGCCAAACCCCTCATTCATTTTGACGATCGGGTTGCCTTCAGGCCAATCATCTCCGGCGTAATAGGAAGGCACGAGTTTTATGTCGGTCGACTGAAACAGCGCGCCGTGATCAGTAAAAAAATTGTTCTTTCCCCAATCAACCTCAAGTCGGCCGACGGCGAGATGAATCATCGTACCCACTCAGTAATATCCTCATCCATAGATAGTGTTGCTCGAGGGATCGGCGCCCTTATTAGTTTTATACAAATGTGATTATCGCGTGTGTGGTTCCGTGGCGAGCTAGTCATATGTCAGTCGTATGCTTTTCGTCACGTCAGCACGCTTCATCCACAAATACTCCACGTCTTACAATCTGCTCGATGAAACCGGAAATCGTTACTTGGCCGAAGCGAACGACACATATTGCCAGAGTACTTTCGCCTAAAGGTATCTACCCATCGGAAAACACATGTTTCGACGAAGGTATATACATTGCTGGTGAAGATCTCTGCTTCAGTATCGTTGAGAATCGCGAACCCTATCCAGAGGACGAACTATATTCTGAACTTCAGTGGCTGAATGGCTCGGAGATTCGGACTTACGGCGCTCTCATGTTAGCTGTCGATCGGCAGCTGGGTTACTCCGCTTTCTATCCTCATCCGATCAGCTTACATCTAAATTGTGAACGTGCAACCGATCCCATTACATGGGCGGTGAAGGTAATAAAGCCGATGCTTCTAGATCAATTGAATCAACCCGACGTGCAACGGCCTGGATTTCCTAGTGGGGATGTAAATCCCTATCGACACACCACTGATATCCCGCTTCCGACAATCGCCGGCGGACCTCCGTACGATTTAAGGAAGGGAGTCGTAAACCAAGATCTGGCGCAGCAGCTTTTCAGTGCAATGGATCCGGCAGATATTCTCATCATGAGAGGTGTTGCAACGTATATCAAAGCAGCGATGCTGCATTTTCATTATCAGTTCTTTGAGGAAGCTTTGAACACCCTGTACATTTCCTTAGAAGCCTCGTTTCGAATAATCATAGCGATTCTTAAGGAGGCTGGAAATCCAAATCCAACTGCCGCAGATGCTGCTGCCTATATTCATGATGCACTTCACGACATTAACAGAGTAGAAAAATACTTCGAAGAGGACTATGAGAGGCGAATTATCTCACTACATCCTGAAAGCCGGTTTGGAAATTATCCTTATCCGCCCATGACTGCAGAGGATTATTATGATCTGTTCGAAGAACTTCAGGAGGTATACCAGTACGTTCTAACTGGCTTTGTTCACCCATGGCGACTAAAGCGAGCAGGTCTGTTGTAACAGTGGGAGCTTATGCGTCTTCACTAGCCAACTATGATCCAACCTGAAAACAGAATATGGTTTCCAGAACCCGATGTTGAGGATGATTCCATCGCTCGCAAAGACGAAGGATGGTTCGGGTGGGTTATGCGTGCAACAAGCGAAAAAGGAAAAGCCTGCCGAGCCTTTCTTAATGCACAGTTATCGAAAATACCAGCTCATTGGCAACCGAAGCTCTACCACGATTTGCGCTCAAGAGAATGGGAGTCCGTATTGTTTGAATTGATAGTGGGACGAACGATGCAGATCCTGGGAGCTTCAATCGAAGTTGAGGTTCCGGTGGCCGACACGAACAAAAGACCCGACTTCTTGGCACGATTTCCTGACGGCTTGATTACGATTGAGGCAACGGTACCTTCGATAAATGACAGCATGAGTCAACAGTTAACTTGGAACGAAGATCTTATTGAGATAATTGAAACGTTGACGCCGCCGGATTGGTCAGTACGCGTCTGGCGCCTACCAAAGCTTGGCCCCAATGATTCGAAACAGCAGTTCAAAAAGATAATTACTGATACTGTTGCAGACTTACCTCCCGCTCATGTGACTGACGATTCTATTGAAATCGAAGTCGATTTTGGGAAAATTGGCGAGTTATCTCTTACGCTGGTGCCACAGCGAAATGAGAAGCGGGCCGTAACAGTCCGGGGGGTAGTCAGCGGTGTCGACAATACAGAACAACGAATTCAAGCCGTGACAAAACGCAAGAAGAAGCAAGTGAAGAAGACGGGCACTCCAGTAATTCTGGCCGTGAGAACCGATGCATTCGGTGATCTTGAAGATTACGACCGGGCTTTATTCGGTTCAACCTATGAACGTGTCGGTCTAACTGGCAGAACAATTGCGACTGGATTCACTCCTAATGGCCTTTTCGTCAAGCGTCGGCCAGAGGCGCCTACTTACGCAGGACTGTTGGCTTATACAGCTGCGGCAATTCCAACAGTTGTCGACCCTGTTCTTTATATCCACCAAGGATTTGAGGGAGTTCTGCCGGACTCGTTGATGAATTTCGAAGTACGAACGCTAGGGGAAGATGGTATCTGCATTCAACCAGCACGAATGAAAAGAATTCTCGCTGAATTGAACCTAGCGTACTGAGTGCTGATCCAAATTGAATTTGTGCGTGATCCCGATCGGCGCTGTGCTTACGCGAACGTCACCCCAAACACGCCCAAAACGAGAGGCTCTGGATCACCTTCATTTTGGTGACTGCCATAGTACGACTTGAATGTGAAATAACGGAGTGAGATACCTGGTTACGATTTGGAGCTAAAGGTGACCTATTGTCATGAGTAATGGATTCGAACCAACTGACCTGACTCTTTTCACCCTAGCAGCTAAGGCTGTAGAGGACGGGATATCGAGAGTCAGGAAGCTCAAAGAGGACAAGAAGTATATAGGTACGTACTTTAACTTTCCTGAGATGTACCAGTTTGAGAACGGCATACCAAACTTCTCTACAAGTTTCTTCTCAGGGCCAACTGATTATAAAGAGGCTTTTGGTCTGAGCTCCTCCCAATTTCGCTACCGGCCTAAAATGGAAAAAATTGGACCATGAGAGTGTCGGTGGACCACCTCGCTCGGCGTCAGACCCGATAAGGAACTATGTGGTCTGAAGCTATTATACTCTTCCTTAAACAACCTGATTTTTTCTTTCGCGTCCTCTAGCGAAAGGAACCAATTGACGTTCAGGCACTCATCGCGAAAACTGCCGTTGAATGATTCGATGAACGGATTATCCGTTGGTTTTCCGGGCCGCGAGAAGTCCAGCGTCACCTGGTTGTCATAAGCCCACTTGTCCAACGCCTTCGAGATGAATTCGCTCCCGTTGTCGCACTGGATTCGTTGCGGTACCACGCCGCGCAACGCTTTGATCCGTTCCATCACCGCCACCACGTCGATGCCTTTCAGATTCTGGCCCACCTCGATCTCCAGACATTCGCGACTATAATTATCGACTAAAGTTAAGGCCCGAAATCTCCGCCCGTCAAACAGCTGATCACTGACGAAATCCATACTCCAGCACTGATGTGGTCCAGTCAGCAGCGGACGCTGCTGACGATGGGCCGCGGTCTTGTTGCGGCGCGGTCGCTTACTCCTTAAATTCAGCCCTTCTTCCTTGTAAATGCGGTAAGTTCGTTTGTGATTGTCGCGCCAGCCTTCGCGCCGCAGCAGCACTTGAATGCGCTCAAAGCCATAGCGTACCCGCGTCTCGGCGATCTCCTTCAGGCGTTGCCGCACGGCCCGATCGTCGCGCGGATGGCCCACATACCGATAGACGCTGCGCTGCAAAAATACCGTCGCACAGGCACGTCGCTCCGAGACGCGATACTCCGTCAACAGCAGGCTCGCCAGTTGTCTTCGTTGCCGCACCCTCAGAGCTTTTTTTTTAACACGTCCTGCAGCATCTGTTTGTCCAGCGTCAGGTCCGCCACGATCCGCTTCAACTGCGCGTTCTCTTCTTCCAACTGCCGCAGGCGGCGCAACTCCGCCGGGTCCAACCCGCCATACTTCTTTTTCCAGCTGTAGAAAGTAGCTTCGCTGATCCCCAACTTGCGACACACCTCCGCGACCGCCGTACCGGTCTCGGCCTGCTTGAGCGCAAACACGATCTGCGTTTCGGTGAACTTGGATTTTTTCATGGCAATCTGTCAGGCTCCATCCTGTCATAAATTGCCCGCTTTTCTCTATTTTATTTTGGCAGGGTTTTGAGGGAGGAGGTCAGGTCGAAGAGATGACAAACTCTTGCGTTTAGATTCAATCCCTTCGTTTGTCACTCTCTTTAATTACATCGATCACGCAGACACGGTCCCAGGTTCTCGTGTGAGAGATTATTTTAGCTCTTCAGAAACAGAAACCCAGACGGAAACAGTAACAATAACTGAGTCTAGCTTATATCGCGGATTACTTGATCGACTTGTAACCTCAATGGTTGACCGCTATATACACTTACATCAAGACGCCCCTTTCACTGTCGAGCAGTTTGCGGCTATTTATCAACCGTTAGAGTCTGCTGTTTTCAATGAAGTACTGCCAGTTGAAATCGTTATCCCTATCCTTTTCATAAAGTTCAGTTTTGACAGCGTAGCGATAGCCGACAACGCAAGCATCGAGCGCATGTCCGCTGACTTCCAACTGGCGAGATATAAAATAGGTTCCAACGGCATGGGAATCAATTCCACTGTTTTAGGAGCGGCCACGCATGCTTTGGTTCTTAAGGGATGGGATTTAAAGAATCATCGCTTTTATGAAGCCTTGAATGCGTTTCATATCGCGTCTGGCTACCCCACTGATCAGATTGACAAGTTCTTCACTGCTGTTCGCGTTGTGACAGGCGCTAGTACAGGATACGCTCAATTATTGCTGCGCCCAGATGGTTGGGCACACGACTATGAGGCGCACCTTCCGCCGGTGGAAGGGACTTCGGTTCGTAGGTATCCCATTTGGTTTGAAAATCATCACTGGCTTACCCCTCAGCTACCGACTTTAACAACTCAGCAAGCAACAGAAATCGGTCACGTTTTTAGCAAACTACAAGCGTCGGAGGACAAGCGAATATTAATAGCAACTCAGAGGCTTAACTCATGCTTAATACGCGAAACGGAAGAGGATTCGATTCTCGACGCGACAATAGCGATGGAGGCTCTCCTATCAGATGACGAGCGTCAAGAGATGACGCATAAACTCGCCTTACGTATGGCTGCACTTTTGAGTCTTTATAAGACCGGACAACAAACACCAGTGGAAGTTTTCCGCGCAGTCAAACAGATATATCGTTATCGCTCGGCCGTAGTTCATGGTAGCGGCAAAATCACGGATAAGCATGAAATTGCTATTAGTGATAAAGAGAAAATCCCTACCGTGACCCTTGCCATCAACTATTTACGAATGGCTATAAATATTCTGATTGATAATCCCCAATATCTGAAAGCCCGCAAGATTGATGAAGAATTACTTTTAGAAAATACAAAAGCGTAAAGACGGTTACTCCTCCTGACCCCCGGTCATATTTAAGTGATGCGAACTTCGTGAAAATCCTGAAATCTCAGGGCGTGGTCTTGTTGTTCACAACTGCGCCTGATGCATCTTAGAAGATGAAGTTGGACTTACCCGTTTCGCTAAGTGATACTCTAAAACTTCTCACCGACAATGCTTCTGTGTTTGCTGGCATTAGGCATCCGGTAGTTAAAGGCTCATATCACAATGAGCTTGCCATCACGTTTAGGAAAATCGGCACCGCGGAAAACCGTCCGGAATAGTTTCGACGACCCGGCGAAAGCGGACGGTGACGAAGAGGATCGGTTCGCGGTATTTCGTCGAGTTCGAGATGAAATACATCACCGGTTACCCGGATTTATTGAGACCGACAAAGGTGAGATAAACAACGCGCTCTTTTGCTTCGTGTGTTGATGGAGACTGATGTGTTGGACTAGCCGGCCGCCATAGAGGCCAAAAAGTAAACCTGCCAAACCCTGTTGGAAGCTCGGAAAGACATCAGTAGATGCTAGGTTTCCAGTTGAGTCTGAGTTGCCACAAGAAGCTTCGGAACCCTTAAGTCTCCTTCGCTGGGCCAGGTGGCTGCCAAGTAGTTACTCCCCGCGAATCCTCAACCGGCTGTGTTCGACACTACGCGAAAACCGCAGAAAAAAGGGGCGGCAAACAGTTAGCGATCTGAAGGAGGTCGCTATGTCCACATTTGGTTATCGCAAAAGAGTGTTCTTGGCTTCGATTTCGACGGGCCACACGTCCTACATTCTTACTGAGGTCGAATCAAGTCGAGGCGGGGAGTCTAAGTGGGGCCATTGTATGTTAACGATGGCTGACTGTCGCCGTCGTATCCAGCTTGAATTTTTTCTCGGTACTGTTCAGGCACGGCGTGAAAGCTTGAGGAAGATTGATCTATTGATTAAGCAGTTAGAACAATTTCGGAGTGCGCTGCGAGCGGAGGCTGGCCTTATCGAACAATTCGAAGCAAAGGAAGCGACCAAGCCTCGAAAGTCAAACAAAGCCTCAAATAGGAAAGCAGTTCCAAATGGACGACCAAACGAGAGAAGCCATGCGGAATAATGTTATCGCGAGCACTCACGCTGAAACGCCATACGCCACAGTAGAACTAACTCCCAGGGAAATTCGGCCAAGAGATCGGATCTTCCTGCAACAGTGGGCCGAAAAGCTTGGCGTGTCGATTGACGTCTTATTGAAGCGCATTCTGCTAGCAGCAATCGAAGACCAGCTTTACGCCGAGAAAATTCCTGAGATCTGACAATAAGATACCCTCACGCGTACCGCCGAGATGGCGCGTAACGACTCGGAGCATGGGGCGCTGATGGCCTTACCACCTTGCTCATCGCATAGTGACCTCACCACATGTGCGCACCGCTAAGAGAGCTCTCACGGAGTCGGAAGTCTAACGGTTGACTTTAGGTTAGGCTGAGCCATTACCGTGGCCAGCAACGGCGCTTGTCGGTTGCTGGTAGCCTTCAACATCTCCCTGCTGCGTCCGTATTAAACGACTCGCGATGGACGGCGCGAATTGATCTCGCCACAAATAAAGTCTCCCCTGAGACGAAAAGCCAGGCGAGTGCGATAGCACTCGGCTGGCTTTTTTGCCCGCGCCGCAACTGCGCCTATGGCGCAGTGCGGCGAAAATTTTTGTGTTAGAAATCCGACCCAAAACCTGACAAATTCTTCAGTGAACTCCCACCCGAAGCTCCCTTCCCTTCAGTACGTTTGCGCATTGACAAGACGAGCCCGAATACACTACAAACCGTTATTCTGGCCCCTACTTTCCCTATACAAAATTTCGCCAGCTTCCCCCTATGTTGTTACCTGCTTGTAAGCCGTTCCAATGGTACTTTGTCGTAACGTGTCCCGACTGCAAAACTAGGCAAGCCCTCTTCTACGATCCGTCGCACGGCCAAGCGAGAATTCGCCAAACATATCAGCATCGGTGTGATAAATGTGGGACTGAAAAGTTCTATGAACCAGAGGATATAGAACGTTACCAACACATCGTTGAACGTCGACGAAAACCGCGCAGCTAACGGAGCACTTTCGCCAGCCAGAGTGCGACCCGGTTCATTTCAACACTGCGTTTGTCTCTCCTAGATCTTTCTTCCAGCCACTCAAAAACCGCCCATAGTAAGGAATAGTAGGGCGATCTAAATCGAAGGCTGAATGTCTCGCCGAACCGAAAGGCCAAGTCCTCCAAGTGAGGACTTGGCCCTTCGGTTTATACCGCCATTCCTAACTCGTTCCACATCGTTTAGTTTCTCGGACGTCGCAGAAGGAGCATCTGCGACAGTCCTCGAAACAAGGGTTTCGGCAGAAAGAGCCTCAAATCGGACGGTCATCTGATAACAGAAGATTCTGTTCTCCCAACTACAGCGCCTGGCGGCGCTCCCGAACAGAATCGCTGTTGGACAAAACCGCTGCGCGGCAGGCTCGCGAGCGGGTGCTTGAACCTCAACTGGCCCTCACTTCCGCATATCAGAAAGCTCCTTTCAACAGAGCATAATGTTAGTCGCCAAACAAACATTTCTGTCTC
>Ga0065712_10000153_pt1 | contig 44919 bp, 54 predicted proteins | sample MisRhiReplicate1_FD_59099 | JGI IMG/M metagenome (GOLD analysis project Ga0065712, IMG submission 59099) | Miscanthus rhizosphere microbial communities from Kellogg Biological Station, MSU, sample Rhizosphere Soil Replicate 1: eDNA_1 v3... | ecosystem: Host-associated > Plants > Roots >...
CGACAATTCTCTTAAGGTATGTATTAATTTCGGTATGTTTTCGGTTCCAATATTACGCACCCCCGTAATTTTAACATAATAGGTGTTAGAAGCTATTACTATTGAAGTCTCGCTATTCAAAATAGCTCCTAGATTGTGATAAAATTTCAGCAGATTCGGACATATGGTCAGTTTCACAAGGTTTTAGTGAATATTATTTTAGCCTCCGTGAACTAAACTAGCTATCGTGACGACATCACCGGATTTTACTATTGGGCCGCTTTTTGGAATAAGCGAATAGTCAATTCCATTAATAGCTATTAAGAAATTCTTCTCTTCGACCAGATCCGGTTGAGTTGCCTTCCCTTTTAAATAAGAAAGTAATTCGACTATAGAAGTCTCCGCCTTATCAACGTACAAGGTATTCATATTGAAAGTTTTCTGAATCGGACCTAGAAGCCTTATAGTTATCAATTTTGAGCCAAGCGGTTAAGATGTATTTTCCTGGGTCATAATTTCCTGGTTGCTGCTCGATTCTGATTCTAAACTTTCTTTAGATTTAGCTTCTTTTCTAAGATAGGATGTTATAAAGCCTGCAATTTGATTCCGCAATTGTTTTGAGGTTATTTTCGCAAGTTCCATAACAGTCTTCTTATTTAATTCAAAATCTATTCCGAATCTATTTGGAAATTTGATCATTAGTTCATTAGAAATCTTTCTTACTCTATCCATTGATTATAATGGGATTAACAGGTTAGTTTATAGTTTTTCTTCCAACGAGAATGAGAGGACATTCGTAATAGCATACAAAGACCTTGAAGCTCATTTATCAAGGTACCTCCTGGAATTACACTCAATCATTGCACCTGATTCTTCAAATGATATTCCGAGCTCTTGGGAAATAGTATTAATCACACTGTGTAGCATAGATGTTGGAACTGACGTGACATCCTCGAAACAGGCATGATATCTTACAGGGCCATCTGTCTCGATTAAAATCATTTCTGAATTAGTTAAGCGGAGTAATTTTTTTTTCCTTCTTGAATAAACCACAGGAGGGCCATATGACACATATAGTTTCATATCCATGGCCNTTTCAAGCTGCTTTTCTGTTCCATCAAACCAATGAAGGCAAATAGAAAGNTTGCTAAATGTGGAAAGGGCATCCAGCACATCGTCCAATGAAGCCCTAGAATGAACAGAAACTGGTGTTTTTAATTCCGACGCTATGCTGAGCATTTGGTTGAAAACTTTTACTTGTTCTGAAAATTCCTCATCAGAAGGACAAAACGTCCTATCTAGACCTACTTCTCCTATACCGTCGATGAACTTACGATTATCATCGACAATAGCTTGAAACCTAGCGCAATTATGCAGAGTTGCAAATTCTGGATGTATACCCAGAAAATTTAATACGATATCGCGGTCTTTTCGTTTAAATAAATTCAATCCTTTGATGGAAGTTGGAATGTCCACAGTCATGGAACATGCTTTAAAATTTAGAAACCTCATTGAATTCAATATTGATGGTAAGATTTCTGAATAATACGAGTCTACAAGATGTATATGCGAGTCGTAGTAAATCCTATTCAATGCAAGACAAGCAAATTTTCAAAGAAATTCTGCAACGTTATTGCGAACGATCATCCGGATTAGTTACAATTTCAATCCGCCGTTTATCTTTAGAAAGCCAGCTAACTTTAATTAGACCAAATATCTCCAAGTCTAGCAAAACCTTGTTCAGGTCTGATTCCGTAACTGCTATGCTTTCCTTATTCAAGATGTTCGCAAGATCATAATCGGTAAGAGTGCCTGTTTCGTTAATTTTTTCTAAAATAAGATTTCTCAAAGGATACTTCAGTTTAAGTCACCCATCACAATTGTCCATATAATTTTCTAGTTACCCATATAAAATCACATCTGCCTGAAAGGTCTAAATGGCAAAGGGATGTTTCCGGCGGTCTACTCAAATTTTCCTCGACTAATAGCAGTACATTTCCCTTCTGTCAGTAATTGAAGCTGACCCAAAATTTGTGAACTAAATAATCAACTCAAGCTTAATATCTTGAACATACAAATTATTGTGCATTGAAAGTATCTGAAAAGTGGCTCCCCCGAACGGCGCGTAGATTGCGAAAGCCCATGAAAAATGATTGGAAAAAGCAACCCAGAAGGCCTGTGTTGCTCAAATGTACTTATCGAAGTTGTTCTCACGCATGGGTGTACAAAGGTCAGGAAAGTTGGGTTCGATGCCCGTTCTGTAGTAATTATGCCAGGGTAGCACTGGCAAAGAGAATTCATCGTAACTTGCGGAGTTCAATGTCTCAATAAAGGTTAACCGTAATTATGTCAGAATGTGTCCAAGTATCGATACGATCTCAAAATATTGTATTGAATCTCAAAATTGCGATTTTCCGCGGGCCAATTATTTACATAATCATGGTGGAGACGAATTATTCATTCGTCGTTCTGAAAAAATATGAATAATGTAATATTTAGCGGCATGACTAGTGCTCAATGAATTATCCTTGTGGGAAGTGAAAATTGACAAGAACGTTTTTTTAATAATTTCAATCAAAATGGGTATCTTGACAAAGAGGGATTTCACATTGTTAGTAGGAAGTGACAAAATGCAAACGCAAGGGCATTTGCATAAAAATGTTGCAGTAAAATATCTGATGAAGAGAAGAAGGTCGGTTCTAATGACCAAAGATAAAGACAAGGTTGAAAAGCTCTACAACGATCTTCCCAAAACTATAAGCATAGTAGGAAAAAACGTAACACATGCGTATAAGGTAAATTGGGAAAGAGAGGGTAAGACTGATTTCGAAGGTTCGAGGTTTGTTTTCACAATGGAAGAAATAGCGACACCAGAGATCCCTATATCGCCTTAATTATTTGTCAAAAGGGAAATGGCTAAACTAGGCTGTTACAAGTTCTATCAATGAGTCGATTCAGAAGTATTCTCGTTCGCATTAGATTAATCTAATACAGCCCCTTATCCACCGGCTGCCTCGGCGCCCAAATGTCCCCATTTTTGTTCTTGAAAACAGTCTATCAAGTAATTAATAACGTCGTCATAGTTTAAATTACATTTTTTTTCCTGCATTAAATCTAGCTTCAACGTCGATAGCCGTTTGCATGTAAGTTCGTCTAAATCTAAATTTTCCATCTAAACTCATTTTCAACCCAAGGTGGTAAATAATTCATTCGAATATCAAAGGATTATGCAATAATTAATCATGTTCAGTATGTCTACTATTCTCGTGAAGTTTAAAGAATTTAATATGATATGAAATGATCCTTAGTCAGGATTTGTTGAGCCAAAATTTTAACTCATACGTTAGGCAAATTACATGGGCCTAGACTGGAATGACAAGAGGCTAAAAAGTGGCATTGCCCATGTACTGTTATACGATAAAATATTGATGTTGAGAAATTGACAAATGCTCGGGTCAATCCGAACACATTAGTGACAGCCAATTAAAACTTGGTGGATTTGAACCGGTATTAGAAAACAGAAAAGCCGTCCTGTCGAGTTGACAAATGTACAGAGTATATTTCAGGCAAGTTTTTCGAATTATGAAATGCCGTCGAGATTGTGGTTTTTCTTATGAAAGGACAGTGTTAATATAAAAATAAAGATGATGGAGATAGGCTTATGACAAAAAATAGTAGCGTTTACAAGCCACATATTTGCTGATTTGTCTATTCTAAGAGGTCCACGAAAAATGAAGCAGTTAAGAGTCTACGTTACTCAAGCAATGCCATGGAAAGAAAAGGAAGAATTCATCTTCACCTATAGTATGGTACTGTTACCTTCTCTCCTGGCTTTCCTTCCCTTTGAGTCTTTATTTTCTTTACACCCTCTTCAAAATGACGCATCATGACATGCGCCTCTGAAACATGCTTTGCCGCTTCTTCAGGAGTTGGATATTTTGCCAGGTACTCGTGCAAGACGAGAGAAACTGCTGTATTTGCTACCGAACTAGTGTCCGCGCCACTAAATCCTTCAGTAAGTTCGGCAACGCGCGCCAAATTTACATCCGGTCCTAGAGGTTTATCTTTTGAGTGAATTTCCAGTATTTTTTGCCGGGCAAGCTTATCTGGCATAGGCACAAAGACTATTTTATCAAATCTACCGGGCCTTAAGAGAGCGGGATCTATTATATCTGCCCTATTTGTTGCGGCTAATACTACAACTCCCGAAAGGGCCTGAATTCCATCAAGTTCAGTTAACAATTGTGATACGACCCTTTCCGTTACCATACTATCCCCACCCATTCCTCTCGTAGGAGCTATAGAATCAATCTCGTCAAAGAAAACTACACAAGGAGCAGCTTGTCGTGCCCTTCTAAATATTTCTCTAATTCCTCGTTCTGATTCTCCAACCCATTTACTCAAGAGTTCCGGTCCTCGAACACTTATGAAATTTGCTTCAGATTCTGTCGCTACTGCTTTTGCCAGAAGTGTTTTACCCGTACCAGATGGTCCGTGCATCAACAATCCTTTGGGCATAGAGTGTCCTAGTTTAGTGTATAGTTCAGGATACCTCAATGGCCATTCCACTGCTTCTTGTAATTCTCGCTTCACTTCTTCAAGCCCCCCTATTGCGGACCAAGGGATGTCAGGCGATTCAAGATAAACTTCTCTCATCGCTGATGGCATAACCTCTTTAACAGCATTTTCAAAGTCTGCCATCGTTACAATTAATTTATTCAGTACCTCTGGTGATAACTTCTCATCCTCTAAATTAAGCTCAGGCAATAATCTTCGCAAGCATTTCATCGCAGCTTCCTTACAGAGGTATTCCAAGTCAGCTCCAACAAACCCGTGTGTTACTGCTGCAACCCGATCTTGTTCGACATCTGTGTCTAGGGGCATATTTCTTGTATGGATCTGAAGGATCTCTAGACGTCCACGTTTGTCAGGCACTTTAATTTCGATCTCTCTATCAAACCTACCGGGTCTTCTCAAGGCAGGATCTATCGCATTCGGCCTGTTGGTAGCAGCGATGACAATTACCTTACCTCTAGCTTCCAAGCCATCCATAAGAGACAAAAGTTGCGATACAACTCGCCTCTCCACTTCGCCAGTTACCTCCTCCCTCTTAGGCGCAATCGAGTCAATTTCATCGATAAATATTATAGAGGGCGCCTTCTCTTTCGCCTCCTTAAAAATCTCTCTAAGACGTGCTTCCGACTCTCCGTAGAATTTACTCATAATCTCCGGTCCGGAGATACTTATGAAGTGAGCATTACTTTCATTGGCTACGGCTTTAGCAAGAAGAGTTTTTCCGGTACCGGGAGGGCCGTATAGCAAGACACCTTTTGGAGCCTCTATACCTAATTTTTCAAAAATTTCAGGATGCCTCAGAGGCAATTCTATCATTTCTCGTACTTTCTGAATTTCCTCCTTTAAGCCTCCAATGTCTTCGTACGTGACTTGGGGTACGCCCCTAAGAGTCTCACCTTTCTCCGCGATATGGAATATCGTCTTTTGAGTAACTAAAACTGCATCCGAAGCCGGAGTGACGCCTATTACTTGAAAAGTTAGCCTTCCCCCAAAATATGGAACCATCACATTATCGCCCTTTATCAAGGGTACACTTTCTAAAGCATCAGCAAGATATCTCTCATCAATAGGAGGGATAGCTTCCAAAGGGGCAACGATTACTTTCTCAGCTGGTACTGCTTTAATTTTCCTGACGATCACAGTGTCCCCTATTGCTACTCCAGCATTATTTCTGACCAGACCATCAACTCTTACGATACCCTTTCCTTCATCAGATGGATATAGCGGCAAACACTTGGCAACAGTTCTACGTTTACCCCGAATTTCAATAACATCACCTGTAGAAGCACTCAATGAATCCATAGAATCGTAGTCTATACGCGCAACCCCTCGACCTACATCGCGGGTGTAAGCTTCGAGTACTTTCAATGACAGGGTATTCTGACTCACAATATAAATTACGACTTTACTTATCTTTATACCTTTGTTAGATTAGTTATATTAATAATTGACATTACAAACGTCCCATCATGTTGAGTACAGGACGTATTACCCGGGAATAAATTGAATCTAAAACAATGCCGAACATGTGATCATATGAATTGATTTACTCGCCTGTTGTCTACGATGTAATTCTGATTACTTTATTGTATCAATTATCAAAAGCTTAAAATCACCATATTTATTAAAATCTGGCAAGTCTTTGGGAAAGAGAACGCTCGTAAGAAGGAGAGGAAGAGGAGGTAAGCAATTTAGGGCTACCACTGTCGGCAAGCTTTCGCCCTCAAATTATCCAAATTTTAAATTTCCTGAAAAGCATTTTGGGTCAGTTGTGGATATCGTTCATGAAACGGGGAGAGATGCGCCATTAGCAATTGTAAGGTATGATAATAGAAATGTTAGCTATATTCCGGCAACTGAAGGAATCGAAGTAGGAAATTTAATCCAAATAGGTCATGATATTCCCCCTGAACGGAACAATATATTAGCCTTAGAATCTATTCCTGATGGCACTCTAATTTGCAATTTGGAAAGGGCAATAGGGGATGGTGGTAAGTTAGTTAAAGCTTCTGGTTCGTCCGCAATCGTCTTTTCCCATTCTGCTCAAGGTGTTACAGTAAAATTACCCTCTGGAAAATTCACGACATTAAATCCAAAGTGTAAAGCAATGATTGGTATTGTTGCTGGTGCTGGAAGAAAGGAAAAGCCTTTTTTAAAGGCTGGAACTAGAGCCAAATATATGCGAGCAAAAGGAAAGTTATATCCAACTGTTCGAGGCATCGCACAAGCTGCTGTATATCATCCACATGGTGGTGGTAGACATCAACACATAGGGCGGCAGTCTTCGGTGGGTAGAACTACTCCCCCAGGCCGAAAAGTTGGAAATATTTCACCGAGGAAAACAGGCAGGGCAAGGCTTAAAGAAAGAAGATAATAATGATCAAATTTTCGACTCGAGGACTTTTTGCAGGTAATGTTACCATCTTCAAGACTTACAAAAAATTGTATCTTTGACCAAATCGTTAACCGGAGGCAATAACATTCTAAAACTGATGAGGGAGTCGCTTAATGATAATAATATTTCTAGAAGGACCGCATTGAAGGAGCTGCAACAAATTGAAGGGGGAGACCCTTTCAAGATTTTGATCGCAACCATATTGTCCGCTCGCTCTAGAGACGAAAATACAAAGAAAGTTGTCAAAATGTTATTTTCAAAATTTAGAGACGTCGAAGAATTTTCTAAGGCGGACTTGGCAGTTATGCGACGGTTGATACATAGTATTGGATTCTACAATGTTAAGGCCTTAAGGATTAAGCAAGTGGCACGAATCCTATCCGATAAATATAACGGAAGTGTTCCCTCCAATTTACAGGATCTTCTGTCCTTGCCAGGGGTAGGAAGAAAGACAGCAAATTGTGTCCTTGTGTATGGATTCAAGAAACCTGCAATTCCAGTTGACGTTCACGTCCACAGGGTATCTAACAGACTGGGGATTGTTAAGACAAAAAAACCTGAGGAGACGGAACTGAAACTATACGATATATTCGATAAAAAGTATTGGACGCAAGTGAATGATACCTTTGTTGCTTACGGTCAAAATATATGCCTTCCAATCAAGCCTAGGTGTAGCTTCTGTAAGCTTAGAAAGGATTGCAAATTTTATAAGAACTCTAGGAGTAGCTATCCCTCTTCTTCTTAAGTAGAAGAATAATCAAAATGCCTCCAACCAAGATTAGCATTACGAGAGGAACATAGTAGATTGGTGAATCCGATGGATTACCATAAATTATGTTAAAGGAAATGTATCCAGAAAATGAGTTTGAGGGGTCCTCTGGTCTATCCTTGCCGTACACATCTATAGCGTTTAGAAGGAAATCGTTAATCGAGAGTCTATCGATTATTATTCTCTTTCCATTTGTAATTGTCAAACCTTGATTATTTGCATGTGCAACAAATATTGGTTGATCTCTCGACCATCCATCGGTACTTCGCTCATATACCCTGATATATCCCGAGTCTCTGGTATTGACAGCAGCCCAAAATTTACTTGAATTTCCCCCAAACATACCTAGCTCAATGAATTTTTCACTAGGTGGAGGCTCAAGAATTCTAATTATTGTTTTTGCATTAGGTGATGAAAAGTAAGACAAGTTATTTTGAATAATGATTTGCCAATTAGTTGGAATTGGTTTGGCAAACGAATGCACAACGGGGTTTTTAATGTCTGTATTGGACGAATTAAATGATACGTTGAATGATTCACTATTCTTAGTACTTGTTACATTGGTAATTTCACTGCCTTGACCGTATATAAATATCGAATTCATAATCCCAATATTACTAATCAAAGTCAACGCGAAAAGTAATATTACGAAATATTTTCTCAATTTAATCTGAACTAATAATCCATTGGAGATTTGCTATTCCTGGACAAATGGATTCTTTGATGAGATTATTAAACTAGATACTTCAGGTCGCATTAGGTATTTTTCTGGGACTTGATGTGTACTTACCATTTTGCGAATCATTGTGCCGCTAAGCTCCTCCCGAAATTCGGGAGGATGTGGACATGTCTTTTCATTTGCATAGGAAATACATCTCTTGCAGTAGTAAAATGAAGAGAAAAATAAAGGCTGGATGTCTAGGTCCGGATAGTCCTTAAAAATTTCGTGCGCTGCATAAGGAGAATAATAATGTCCTACTCCTGCATGATCTCTGCCCACAATAAAATGTGTGCAGCCGAAGTTCTTACGAATTATTGCATGATGAATTGCCTCTCTTGGTCCTGCATATCTCATTTCCGTATGCAGGGTAGCAAATAAAACATTACTCTTTTGATAATAATTTCTAATCAATACGTCATAAGCCTTAATAATCATCTCATCTGTGAAGTCTCCAGTCTTTTTTTTGCCAATTAATGGATTTATGAAGAGACCATCATAAATATTCAACGCCGCCTTCTGAAGCATTTCGTGAGCATTGTGTGGAACGTTTCTAGTCTGAAATCCAGCTACCGTTTTCCAATTCGCCCTCGATATTTCTTTTCGTGTCTGCGATGGAGTCGATCTAAATCTTCTAATTCCAGTGTTTTCCCTCATTGAGAAAACTTCAATTTTTCCAGCTACAAGGGTATCATCCATTGCGTTTACTTTTTTAACCCCGGGATGATTTGGATCGTCTGTACCGTATACTGAACTAGCCATAAGTTTCCTGTCGAATTTGTACAGGTCTGTTACGTGCAAAATTCCGAACCGATCTTCGCCTGTGCTCAACAAAACATCGTTTGAATCCTTCAATTTTCTTGCTGTTAATTCATTAACATCTAAAACAATTGGAATAGTCCAAGGAGTTCCATCAGACAGTCTTCCGTCCTTCAATACACTTTCAAAATCATTTTCGTCCATAAATCCATCAAGGGGACTTAATACCCCCTCTGCTATATTTTCTATTTCTGTGCGTATGCTATTTGGGACATTGAAGAGAGTCATTCCCGATAGATTCTTAGTTGCGATACAACTATTTACTAGTGACCCACCATGTGGCAGAATTAGTCCTTGACTCAATTAGCACTATTTATCCTTTTTGTCTTGATTCCGGATTAGTTCCCAATGCAAACCACATTCCTTATTAGATGAGGTCTCCCACCACCATCTCCCAGCTCGAGGGTCTTCTCCAGGCTGTACAGCCCTCGTACAAGGCGCACATCCTATGCTCTGATATCCTACTGAGTGCAACTTGTTAAATGGAACATCATTATCTTTTATGAATTTCCATATTTGATCTGATTTCCAATCTGCAAGTGGGTTTACTTTCATAATGTTATTGTGCACAGTATCAACCTCAACCTTTGGAATTCTGCTCCTGGTAGTAGATTGCTCACGTCTAATTCCTGTAATCCAACAATCCAGATCCCTCAAAGCCCTCCCAAGGGGTTTAACCTTTCTTATGTCGCAACATTGTTTTCTATCTTCAATACTGTTGTACATCAGATTCATCCCTTTGATTGAGACCATCTGTTCAACACTAGAACTATCTGGAAAAAATACGTCTATCGTTACACCATACTTTTTCCTGACCTGATCCATTACATCATAAGTTTCTTGATTTAGCCTACCGGTATCTAATGTAAATATTTTGGTATTCGCTTTATCAATACCACACATCAAGTGAATCAAAACTACATCTTCGGCGCCAAAACTTGATGCTAAGGATATACGAGGAGCAAAAGTATCCAAAGCCCATCTGAGAATCTCTTCTGCAGATTTTGATTCCATCTTCCCAGATATCAAATCAAGGTTATTGATAGGTAATTTAGTATTTTTAGTAGTATCGGAACTAATTTCATCCATAAGTTACTGTTTGTTTAGTAGAGTTATAATTATTTGTTTTTGATGTTTGTCGGACATACTCAATTCCTTTATTAAGAAGAGTTTTTTTATACAAACAGGTCACATCATACTAAAGACTGAGGTATAGACAGATTATGAACGAAGATTTTTGGCAAAAAGTACTACAATATCGTGAACTCGGGCTCGATCCTCTCAAATGGGTTACTAACTCAATAAATGAAGTGGATTCAATCCTTCTGTGGGACAGCTTTAGACAGAATAGACGATCGAATCATTTTATAGATCATTCATGGTATGATGCATTTCCTTATTGCGGAAAAAATCCTGATTTAATAAGAAGAGTTTTTGATCTCAAGAATCCTAAAGAACAAAACGGTCTACGGACAAAGAGAATTGTGTCACTATTCAATATTCTTTCTGAGACAGCTGATTATCCTCAAAAACTATCTAAGATGTTACTTGAATTCTATTTTAAGATAAATCCCAAACATCCTGTCAAATGCTTTGATATTTCTTCAACGTCTGATCCAAAGGCTGAATTTGCTTTATTAGACTTTATCGAATTGCATAGGGGCGAAAAGGTAGGGTATACTGTAATTAAATCGTCAAGCATCAAAGTGATAGACCCCATTCAAAGGCCAGAATCGGAAATCAACACTGCAATCTCGTTAGCCTCGTCGGTCGAATATCTTGCACTCTTAGGTTGCACATCGGGATTCAGAGTTATCCCCATATACGATGCTCCAAACGAAGAGATGATTAACCTTATTCAAGACGGTCATGCTAATTTCTCCTCCAAGTACAATATCCCCGTTGATGATTACAGTTCGCTAAATCTCGGGAAGTTATTCTTAGGAAGTACTGCATTTGCCAATATTGAGAGAGAAATACCAGTTAGATATGATTTAGTCAGACCAGGCATGGTCATCATTTTAACTGACAAGTTTGGGTCTTTATGTCCACTCAACGTTAAGATGATAGAAAGAATAGACCCAAGTTTCAACGGTCTTACTAATTCTGAAGATCACATTGATCCTGACATAAGCAACGATATTTTAAGTTCTCTTGGTCACCCCAGATTTTCACTAGGTAAAACAATATCTAAATTTAGTCCTGAATTTCATGAAAAGTTTGATGCTGATTCGCATATAATTGCGGTTTATCCTGTGGTAACGGATGGAGTGATTTCTTTGTTACATTTAGCAAAGCTATCTAATTCTCATTTGTTCATTAAGGAGATACCAATGAAATACAAGGAACTCGCAATGTCAGCAACTCGGGAATGCGTTATCTCAAATACTACAAGCTCAACTAACGGCTGTCACATTATATTAGCAAGTAGTAAAGTGGCTGCTGATGTGCTAGCTGACTTGAAAAAACATAACTTTGACCCTCAAGTCATCGGCATTGTCATGGATGACGAGAAGCCTACGGTGACAATCAGCAATAACATAACGGATTATGTCGCTGCAAAGAATATTGTCAATAAATTTGAACTAAAAAGCGTTATGTGAATCCCGTTGAATAAATGTATAAAGTGTATAGAGTAAATTCTAGTTTGGGGCGTGAACTTAGAATAAAAAGAGAGGTTTCCCGGATTTCCGAAGATTGTATTTTCTGTAACATTATAAATCACAAGGCAAACGCCATCATCATTGACCAAAATGATGCTGCACTAGCTTTTCTTGACAGATTTCCATTAAGAGCGGGTCATACCCTTGTTGTAACTAAAACTCATTATTCAAAAATACAAGAAATACAACCTGCGGAGATGATTTCACTTTTTGAATTAGTTACCAGGATGACTAGCGTATTGGAAATAAGTTTGAAAGTAAATGCCACATTGATTGCAATTCATAATGGCCGCGAGGCCGGTCAAGAAGTCGAACATGTCCATGTACATATTATACCACGATCGATTCGAGACGGAGGGGCTCCCGTACACTCAATCTTCAAGGGAAGAACTAATTTAGATGATTCACAAATGGAATCTATTATGCGCAAAATTAAAGATAAATTATGAGAAAATGAAATTGAAAAATGTTCCTATTTATAGAACCTTAGTAGATACCTGTACCTCGAGAAATTCTATTTTAACTTTTTCTTTCCATGTAGAAATTGATTGCGGATAACAGATCAATACTTCTTACCGCACCTCACTGAACCCTGTATGGAGAATATTAGACTATGGTTAGAACCTTTGCATAGCATTTCCTCTCAATGGTTACTTCCACATAATTGTATTGTTGTTATAGAGCATCCGAGTCATTGAAGGAATCGATAAAGTAAATCACATTTACTATAACTAAGTTTTCCATGCCAATCCATGTCGATTCCGTACGAAATCCAAAATTCAAGTTATTTAGGACAAGGTATAAGCCAGCTGTGAAATCCTTTACATTAGATCTTCATCTATTAATTCGATTTTATCTACATAATACCTGCATTCGCATCCATCAATCATACATTGTCCACCATTGAACAAGGAAATCCCATCCCTTTGTACCGAATCTATGAATTTATGAATAAGGTAAGTATGGCCACATTTTTCACAATTCATCTGAAAATACTGTTATGTAACAATAATAACTACATATATCTAAAATGATCAACAACTAAATCTAATCAGTAACTGGCGGATCTTAAGGTTTAATATTCTCCCTTTTTACAAGGTCTCAAAATATTGGGCAATCAGTTTCGGTAGAGGGAATTCATTTGATGTGTCTTAATCAAATAGATTTTAGGGGCGGAATAATTTGATTATTTATTTCTTGTTATATGGCTTGCCGCAATTTATAAAATTTGGGATTATAGGGTCGTATTTTTATAGCACGTAGAATTTCATCCAGTATAGAAAATTGAGAGATTACTCAAGATGAAATTTAAAGTTAATTTTGTAATTATCTTTAGGAGGTCATAGAATCTGAAAATAGAAGAGTTTGTCCATAGCTTGCCTGAATCGATAGTTCGTGGAAAGAGCGTATTTCTGCCAGATGGTGTAATAAAGAGGATGTTTACCCTAGCTGACTTAGTCTCTTCGGATATATTTTACGATTTGGACTGTACAAAGAGTAACGCGGTTGCAATTGCAGCAAGGGAATATAAGGTAAAAAAAGCCATTGGGATAGCCGATCAAGAAGGCGATATAATAAAAATTCGGGCAGACTTAAATCGAGTAGAAAACGTAAGTATAGTCAAGAAAGATATCCATAATTTATATCTAAAAGAAGCAAATGTTGTATTTTTCTGGCTATATGACGAGAGCACTATTTCGTCCATGTTGAAAAAAATTGAATTAGAATGCAAAAAACAGACCCGTATAGTTTCAGTGTGGTCCCCTCCTGGCATGTTACTTCCCGACAAAGTAGACTTTCCTTTTTTTATCTGTCGTACCCCCCTAAGGTATGCAAAAGATATTCAAACACAGTTCAAGGCAATCTATGGTCAAGAATGTATAGATTTTACAGGTTGCTGGATGCTCGGTGATAAATATGTCGAAGGTATAGAAATAGTTCCGTACCAGTATAAGAGATTCGTGAATATACTCTACAGTATGATAATCTGGATAAATGCATGGAACATGCATCTCACATGTGAAGAGCAAATTCCTCCACCGGTTGAGTCGTACTTGGGAATATTGAGAACTTTTTTCAACATTGATCTTTCTGATATGTTCGAGAAGGGATTCGTTTTTGACCAAAATTAAGAATCAAAAATACGATTTTAGGTGATTTTATTTAGTAAGCGCCAGTAATCCAGTCTACGTGAGCGAAACGGCTTTCGTACTCATGCAAAAGTCATGATTCGAAACAAGTCGTAACTTATGAAGGATTGTCGACCGTGTCAAAATCTGGTATATAATGGATGGTGACGTTTGAAAACGACTGGAATTTTCTTTGGGTTCCAAAAGATTCGGACGTATTACATTAGTTCTGTTCTAATGGACATAAGGCGAAAATTTTTGTCAGTTGCTTTAAATGGGTAAGATACAATTTAGTCAAGTCAAATATCTTCTAAAAAAGAGTAGTTGCCATTCAACTTAAAATACTCATGGTCCCATACGCTTGTTATGAGTAGGGTTGTAATAGGAAAAGCATCAGATCTCGCAGAGGGCAAATTAAAACACGTGAGTGCGGGAGGTAAGGACATTTTGATCACAAAAATTGGTGGAGAATATTACGCAATGAATAACATTTGCAATCATGCTGGAGCAGAACTGCATGAAGGTCAGTTAATTGGCACTGAATTACAATGTCCGTGGCATGGAGCGAAATGGGATGTAAAAACCGGTAATCTAATTTGGTTCCCACAAAATCTAAAGCCAGAAGAATCGTACAAGGTCATAACTGAAGATGACACATTACTAATAGAAATTTGATAATATTAGGATCATAAATAAATTGGCTGCTACATTGAGTATTATTCGTATGTAGGAAACACCCCTAAAAATTCTTTACATTACAAAAAAGTACCAAAGAGGACACAACATGTAAATAGTTTTCAATTTATTCTGCAAATTTTTGTTTAATCATATCCAAGAATTAAATTTCTTTATATAAGGCGTGATATGCAACGATGTCAAATATTGGAAGAACGCGAATTTTTGCTCGACCTTTGTTACGGAGTCCTTTTTGTTGATAAGAGTATTAGGTTCGTGGGGGTTATTGATGTAAATGGTAAACTCTTAGCAGGTAAGTACAGAAGTAATTTGCAGAGGCCGCTAATAACAACTAGTCATACATCGGATTTTTCTCAGAACTCCTTCTATTCGGGGTACTTGGCGTTAACAATAAAGAAAAAATTTGAATCCGATCTAGGCGATCTACATTTTCAACTGACAGAATTTGAAAAGGTCAAATTGCTTACCATTCCATTGACTTCTAGGAATGATCGTTACCTGTGTGTCTCTCTTGATAATATTGCCTCGTATGAAAAAACAATAAGTAAGATAATAGATAGTATTTGATGTGGTTGTGATATCAATATATTTTGTTTTTGGTTTTCTAATTCATTTGTAATAAATAGGGCTCTACTCATTCTACCCTGATAATGAAACTTGACGTGCCGAGGTTTACCGAACGTTTTGGGACCATAAGTATGCATGGTGTTCAAAGGGTTTATGAATTAGATTCCGGTTACAAAACAAACAAGAGTAGATCAGAAGCTATCAGAACCATTGATAATGATATTATATCGGAGATTGAAGGCAAGATGGCTATCGTAATTCCTATTAAGGGAGAGAGGCTCAAGTTGTTGGAAGGCGTTTTGAGTGGAATCCCTCATGACTGCCTAACAATTATTGTATCCAATAGTCCCCGGCAACCCATAGACCGTTATAAATTAGAACGAGAAGCAATTGAACAATTTAACAGATTTGCGGAAAAAAACTCTCTCATAGTACATCAAAAAGATCCAGGCGTATCGGAGGCATTGCGCGAAATAGGATACACCGATCTGCTTCTTGATGATGGCACAGTTAGGAGCGGTAAGGCTGAAGGAATGATTATTGGTATGCTTCTTGCAAAGATGTCCGGGAAGGATTATGTGGGTTTCATAGATGCAGATAATTATGTTCCCGGAGCTGTCAATGAATATGTTAAGATTTTTGCATCTGGAATCGCCATGTCCACTACTCCTTACACAATGGTAAGGGTGTCATGGATATACAAACCAAAGGTCTCTGACAGTGGTGTATATTTTTCAAAATGGGGAAGGGTTTCAGAAATTACAAATCAGTATCTAAATTCAGTAATCTCGTATTACACTGGATTTGAAACTGAAGTCATGCGGACCGGAAATTCAGGTGAACATTGCATGTCCATGAAATTAGCTGAATCTTTAACTTATTCTTCAGGATTTTCTGTTGAGCCTTACGAGATTATAAACATATTAGAGGAGTTTGGAGGCATTATACCGACCGAGCATCAAGACGCAATGGATAAGGGTATAGAAATACTGCAAATAGAAACTAGAAATCCTCATTTTCATGAAGAAAAAGGGGACGCGCATCTTAGACAGATGTTCTTGGAAGCACTAGGTTGTATTTTTCATAGCAAGATCTGCCATCCCGAGTTGAGAGATAAAATAAAATCGGAATTACAATCGAGGGAATTACTAGAAGGTGCGGAAGAACCGCCCCAACTTCAGACGATAAAACCATTTAAAGATGTAGACGTTTCCGCTTTTAGTCAGGTTCTTCATGAAAAGGCAACAAGCTATCTATATTGTGAATAGTACTTTTCACATGGCAATTACTTAGTTTTTCATAATTTCATCTCAGGGATGAAATGCCTAAATGCCGAATTAGTAATTGATTGCAAGTATTCCAATTTGATGGAATATTGAACCATTGCTATTTCCAGTTCATTTTTAGTATCCCTGCTCAGTCGCACACGAATTACTTTTCCTAATATTACGGACTATGAGCAAGGGCGTCGACAAGAGAATTGGGAGACTAATCAGCATAAATAGTGATTGGTAAGGGGCCAGAAAAAGGGTTGAAGTACCCGCCCCGAGCCCTAGACTGGCAAATAATATGCTCCCAGCACAGGTAGGGCACCCTATGAAAAGCCCAGCGAAGGCACTTGAAGTTGAAATTACCGAAATATTCTTTGATTTCCTTAACCTAATCAACCTAATAGAATGTAAGTTCAATGCTACATTCACCCCCACCAAAAGTGAAATCGAAACCGCAAGAATTATGTTCAAAGGGATAAACAAAATTGAAAAATTTTCTGTCAATCTAATGGCAGCCATTGGAAAGTAACCAGGCGGTCCACAGCAAACTGTCAATGCAATGGAAGAAATATTCAAACTATCTTGAGAAAGCGAGTCTATGGGAAAATATATTAAAATTCTTGATAGGAATGCAAAAAAGATACCGTAAGACACCGAGGAGATAACCATCAGGTTAAAGTAATATTTATTCATTAAAACTCTACTAATATGCGCTAGAGTATTATCCGGATTTCTGCCTGCACTATCTGAATACTTAATTATGTTAAAAGTGGCGTATACTCCGAAGATAAGACAGACGACGGTCAAGATAATTACAACATTAGCCAGTTGATACATACCTTGGCTTTGAGGTTGCAAAATCGTCGATCCCCGAAAACTGTAGACTGAAAATATGAATAGCAAAGCAAAAACACTCAAAGCAAGCATCCTGATTCCTCTATTTCTTTCACGCTCGTAAATAGCTCTTTCCGGCAACAACATAAGGATGCCTCTATCATAATTTAACTTATTTGAAAAAGTTTCATTAGGAAAGAAGCTATCTATTAGAAAATGAAAATAAGATATTCAGTGGAAAGGTACTGGCAAAAATCTAAATTTTAGGATGTCTTACTAACTACGTGGCTGAAAATATTTCTTCTGACGATGAATTCATTGCAGCTAATATTAGCTATGTTGGATTTGTTGACCAAATTGGTCTCGAAGGTATTCTCATTCTAAAGACTCGTGACGGGAAGGAGTTTCCGATGAGGGCATTTTCTGGCGAAGTCGCAAGGCATATCTTAAGATTTCAAGATGGAGATAAGACTACTATACCAACGATCTATAATCTAGTGGAAGAAATCTCTGCTATGCAAGATCTACTTCTTCTCGAGGTAAGAATTTACAGAAATGGTTCCGTTCTGAGAGCTAATCTTTATTTCAAAACCAGGAAAGATATCCTTATTTTTAGAAATTATCGTGCATCTGATGCGATTGCTCTGGCATGCTACTTCGATGTTACCATCAGAGTGAGAAAGGCCTTATTTGAAGAGACGATAGAACAATAGCATTTCAAGAAATTACTTTTTTTATGGAATCTGTGGATAGGGCAGACTTTAATTCCATTGCAATTCTTCTCCCAACTCCGAAGGTTTCACCATAAAGATATTTGGTATAAGGACTGGTAGTAGCTAAAATCGGATTACCGGGGACCCTCAAGGATACATCATACACAACGATATCAAACTCTGGGGTTACTATACTTTGTAACGAAAATGGCCCTATTATTCCGGGTTGCCTGACTTCTTGACAAGCCTTAACAAATTTCTCGCCAGTTTGAAAGATCTTTTCTAACATGGATTCTCTTATACTCGCTGGCGTATGTCCTATTTCAATATGCTTGACATCTTGTTCAAATTCCATTTGCTGTCTTGCAGTCATTGAGTTGTAATCGTTAAGATTTGTTTGAAGTCTTCTCTCGATTCCTAGAAATTCAGTTTCTTGCCTAAGTGGAGAGTGGAAGAAATTAAAGTTGAAGTAAGTCCCAATTACATACTCCTCGATGACTGGTTTTTCTAGATCTTTTTCTTCAATACTGTGCTCTTTAATTTTTAATCTGGCCTTTTCTTGGTAGTCCTTTTCAGAAGATACTAAAAAAAATGCCCTTTCTAACTTCCTGTTAGCTTCTTGTACTTTAACCATAGACAGATGTTCAATTTGTGATGGATCCCTGAGTATTTTAGGGTGACGTATACCAGCCTTTTCTAACAAATAGTATTGATTTTGTTCATAATTTCTTTCTTCAGCTCTTAATAGGTATCGATTCCCAAACATTGGTATCAATAGTTCATTTTCTATCTGATCGTAACCTACATAGGCGGTAAGGGCACGATGTGGAATAATGATAGAATTCGTTTCAAGCATCCTTTCTTGATTCTCCTTGAGAGTTAGGTCGGAGAATTTGTCCAAAACAATAATTTCATCAGCAAGCCGTTTGAATTTTAAATAAGGGGTTTCACGTCCTTTCTGACAGAAACAAAGGGTTTTGAAATTTTCATCTTTTGCCCCATCCATAATCTCAAGTGCTGAGTGACTAGCCAATACTGCGATTCGTATGTTCTTAATGTCGTATCCCTCAGCCACCGTCATAATTTTATCGAAAGTAATCATGTGGTTTTTTGAAGATTACTAACAATTAAAATCTTTATATTACACCTTTTGACAAAAATTAATTTCACATTTGAGTTAATTGAGACAATTAAGAAATTTTTAAGTAGTTAGTGTATATATTATCAGCTTTTGCGGGAATTTTGGGAATAAATTTTTTGAAACTATTTTTCTTTTTCTTTATTTACTGCGAATTCAATTGCCTCTCTCAAATCGTCGTCATTCTTATTAGTGTAGTCAATCCCCAGAGTATCAGCTATTTCCTCTAATTTCTCTCTTCCTACCTTTTCTTTTGACTTGATCTGCTGTAATTCATTTTTTGCTTGTGTTCTTGCCTTTTCATATTCGCCGGTAGCCTTTCCAAATGATCTAGCCAATTGCGGGATTTTTTTTACCCCAAAAAATACTACAATGATTACTACAATCAATAACACCCATTCAATCCCACCCGGTAATTGCATAACAAGATTGTGGACTCCAATCATCGATTTTTAATGAGTAACTTGAGGATTTAAGTGTTGGTCAATTTCTATTCATTATTGCGATTTATTATGACTCTAGATGACCTGCGTTCCATTCTTCTTATGAAAATTATCCCTAATGCATACAGCCCGATCATAGGTATTGCTATAAACCACATAGTAACCCCGCTTCCATCCGGAGTAATTAGCGCCCCAAATATTGCGATTATCACTATCGCATATCTAAAGTTTCTACTCCAAAACTTGGAATCCAATAAACCAGCAAATGACAATCCATACATTATTACAGGTAATTGGAACGCCAATCCAAACCCTATCATGAACTGAAGTGCAAATGTAATGAAATCACTAATAGTTACAAATGTCTCTGCCCCAACAGATTCACCATACTTATAAAGAAAGTTGAGAGTCAGCGGGATCACAAGGATATATGAAAAAATGATGCCAAAGATGAATAAAAAAATAATTGGAAACGTTACCTTGTAGATAGCTTTTGTTGTATTGGTACTAAGTGCCGGAAAAACAAAGGCGAAAATCTCTCTTATTAATATCGGGATTGAGCATATGACCCCTATCAATAATGAGATGTGAATCTGGGCGAAAAATGCTTGGCCAGGAGCTGTTTGGATCAGCTTGACATTCGATGGAAGCAAAGTATTTTTAAGAAATATTGTGAGTTGAACTGCCATATTATTAAATGGGTCTGGGGATGGATAATAGAGTGTAAGAGTGCCAGTTGACGCGTTTTCAGAAGAATGCGATAAGCGTGGCATGAAATCAACAGCAAAAGGCAACGTGACGGAAATAGTAAAGGGTTTTAATCCAAAGCTCAATGAAAGAACTGTTATCACCGCGATTATTATGAAACTCCGAACTAGTCTCCTTCGTAGCTCATCTACATGTTCTGCAATAGACATTTCGGCTGAGGTCATTCGCGACTCAATCAGTTCTTGTTATGGATTGTTGTTAAAGGGATATAATAATTATGTTTGATTTACTCGTTTTATACTTCTCTGAGAGGTCATAATTTCCATCTTCCTACCAGCAGGCAAAAGAGAGCTTTATAATAGAATTAGAGATCATCTACAATAATTTGCATAAAAACTAAATTGCTTCAACTGATTTTCATAAATACGCGAAACTTAAAACCCCAACGTACAATGACGGTACAGGACATATTGCTGCCTTCAGAAAATATATTGTTTAGGACTAGGACCAAACTGCAATGTCCCCAAGGCAAATACGAAGTTCTAATAACTGAGCGAAGGTTAGTTCTCTACGCGGAAAAAGGTAGAATTTTAAAGACATGTGATGTAATTTGCGAGCGCTTGGATACTTTAGTTGGCGTAGAATATTCCGAGAAGGGATTCATCTTCAAAATCGCCAGAATAACATTACAAGGAGGAAATAGGGTAGAATTACGCGGCTTGGTTCAAGAGGTAAAACCGCTTTTTGATTTCGTCCAATCAGCTATCAGTAAAATTAAAGGACCAATAAGCAACAATTCTGTTGAAAGTTGATATTCCTCTTAAATTACAGATAGAATTTCAAAGCCTGATTCGACTCTGTTTCCAGATATGTTCTCTTACTCGAACGTCAATATAATATTGACAGGTAAGCATGATCTTTTTTTAGAAATATCAGTCTGAGCCTAAGACACTCTACGGGTGACTCTGCTTAGAACTTTTATTTGATAAAAACAATGGTACAATTTCGGACATTGAATTAATGTAAACTAGCTACCTATGTTGGTAATAGATTAAACGCGAAGAATCTACGGTCAGACGGACCTCAAAACCAGTTATGAAGCCAAGGAGAAGTAATCGCCCATTCTACAGGGAACGAAATCAGATTGACATGATGCATACTAAGGGTAGTTGTCATCTTTGAACTACCAAAATATTGATTGAGCGTTCGCAATTTGAATCCACGCTATGTTCTAATTAATCAACCAACTAGAAATCGTTTACTCCCGAAACTTGCAAACACATTACTATCGATACTATTGATTTTCATTGTTATGGACTTACGGTTCCCTACCTTGAATTTTCATCACATGAGTTGCTTCGAAACTTTCAGGAATCATATTGATCTTGCAACCAAAGTTACAACTAATTACCACTATCTGATTAACAACGCGCCGAGCTTTAAGCTTAATTTTACTAATCGTGAGATCGTGAAATTGAATTCTATATTAGCATACTATATTAAGAAAAGATCATTATAATGTAAATATCCCATGCCATCTGCATTTATTCTTATTAATTGTGATTTTAAGTCGATCTCAGAAGTAATAGGCGAACTTAAAAAGATTCCACATGTAATTCAAGTTCATCCGGTTGAGGGTGTCTATGACATTATTACGAAGATAAATGCGTTGACAGAAGAAGATCTAAGGAAGATCGTACTTCGGATAAGATATTTTGACAACGTTATAAGTACTCTTACCATGATAATCTCGAAGGAGGGTCAAGTTACTACTTATGCACCCAAACTTAAATAATAACAATACATTTCAATAAAACTATAATGCATAATTCCTCCAATATAATTCGCGTAGCAATCAAATTATTACTATTTTCTAGAATAATTCACATCTAATTATGGATTCCTCGTTTCGACACTTTTTTAGAACAGTTACCTTAATAATCATGTATGATCACAAAGTAGATAGAACAAATTGGATAACAAACAGTTTCTGATGTATAATCTTTTGATGATTGCCATTTCCCTGGGAATAAGTATTACTGTATCGCTTTTGCTTCCATTTTACTTATCGCTCCCGGTAATTATTGGCATATTTATAATGATTAATTTCTATATGAGGAACAGGATGATGAAGAAGATGGGCGGTGGGATGGGCATGTTTGGATCACTGTCTTCCCCCTTTTCTGGAAATTCGGTTAATTATTACTGCATGAGCTGTGGTACTAAGCACAGGGAAGCATCCTGTCCTAGGTGTGGGTCTAAAATGAAAAGGGTAGGTTAAAGACGTCCTCTATATTTTGAATGAATTCAAGCGTTATAGGCTCACGAAATTAGGCTAAAATCTCTTAGCCTGATAGGTCATCTTATAAGGATTAATTGCGTCGTATTCCCTCTATTTGCTTAAAAAATTATTGCTTCGTTTGGACCTATGTTACGTTCCCATAAACTTCAAGTCAACGTGTCAAACCCCCTCGCTTATTCCTGTTTGCATCCAGCTCTAGTACTCAAAGAAGGTTTAAGTAATTAGTGGTAAAAGGATCCAAAAGCCCATATGGATTTTTTTGAAATCGACAGAGTTATGGATGAGCTACCTCATACAGTTGGCGCGCCCTGTGCCACAACATGGTTTAAAATTTCAGGAATCAAAAAACCAACAGTTGAAGAATACAGAAATAAGGTGGTATCATTTATGAATCTCTTAGACAGTGCTATATTAGCGGAATTTCCTAATAACGCTTATTCATCGGCGGATTTGGGAGGTCATGTCCGGGAAATTTTGAGGCGCCAGATTGAATCTGTAATTTCAGGTGCTAATAAAGAGGTTGAAAAGAGATATAGATATTATGTGAGCCATGGATAGGATCTTACATGCCTCAGGGACGTGAATATCATCTTGTAGTAACGGGATCTCCTTCTTGATATAACGGTGTTCCAAGATTTATCATAATTATTTCTTCAGGCAGGTATTACGACCAGACTGTATCGTGAATGTAATGAACATTTTTTCGCTATTGCCAAGTTTAGGAAAATATCCAATAATTAAAGCTCCTCTTCTAGTTCTTCGAATGCAGTAGCCTTAGAAGTTTCGTGCAATCTCATTGCGACAATTCGATTAAATTCATTAATATTGATTACTCCGCGCTCGTCGAGGAACTTCAGGAGCACATTTAGTCTTGTAGTAACTTCTTCAATCTCACTCAATTCTCTGCCAGTAACCTTACGCTTTGAGCTCCTTTCATTATCAATAGGCTGTGACTTGTGGAATTTACCGGTTTTCATATCCACATAATAACAGGTTAAGTATTTTAAGAATAGTGATTTTCCATTATGTTTCAATTTGCCATCTGTTCACGATTTTGTTGAAATTAGAGGCGAGGCGTTTTCAAATAAAAAGTAGACTAGTAAAATGGCATAACTACTATTTGATATGTTTTATCTAGTGTGTCGATAACTGGAACATAGTTAGTAATCGTTTACATGGCAAAATCCGTTTCCTTGGGGAGTAATACCAGCCACTTCAGAATGAGGTTAAAAACTTGTGATTAAAGGTATTCTTTGCTTTCCTTCCTTGTCCCGAATGATATTTAATCATCGGTTATTTAGGTTGCAAATCCCCTACCGCAGATTCTAACTCCCACTGCATCTGGTTTTATTACAAGAAAATTCTGGCTCTCGGATACAACGATAGGCTTACGTAGATTTATTTCGATGTCATCTCCAATTAATTTGATCTTGGCTGGTTTCAGTTGAAGGCCTACTGATATCTGGTAAATATTTGTAATTTGCATCTCTTCTTTAAAAAATGGGTTTTTAGAAAATTTTCCCTTTATAATATTCGTGCAGGAAGCAAGATTATCTGGCTCGCAAATCACGTCACCTCGTGATACGCTTTCTGGAGTAACACCCTTCAACGCAAGACCAACCCTCGCAGGACTATTTGCTTCCGGTACTGAATCATCGTGCATTTGAATTGATTTTACCGAAAATGTTTTTCCTGATGGAAGTAATGTTACTTTGTCGGGGACTTTGATTTTACCTTGTTTAATTACTCCTAGTACGACAGTTCCAACTCCTTTCACATCAAATACATGATCTACCGGTAAAAATAATGGACCTTCTTTAGGCTTCGATCTTAGATTCGATATGCTTTTTTTTATTTCTATTAAATCTTGCATAAATTCATAATTTTTAATATTTGTATTCTGGACAATTAGCTTAAGTTTATTCTGGTCAATGTCATTCGAATGTAAAATAAATCCATCTTTCATAAACAGATGATCTAGGGCGAGAATTTGTTCTCCTGTGTACATGTCCAATTTTTCGACGTTTAGTATGGCAAACTCCGAAAGATTTATCGCGTAGATAAGAGATTGAATTTTGTCAGGATATGTGATTGGAATAGTCCATGTCATGATAGCATCAGCAGTTTTTCTGTCGTAAATCGATATGTCTGTTGTTGTTCCCTTCTTTCCAAGGTTTTTTGCAATGCTGGTGTTTCCTAGAACAACAAAATTCAAGCTGTTCATTATATCTCATGAATATCTATTCTGATAAATCTATTACTTTCGTGAATCATATGTGATTCGTATTATTGCCAAATATACATTTCCCACGAAAGCATATTTTAATACTTTTTATTTGAATAGATTTTCTATGAAGTTTACTCATTCTGTGTGGCTATTATATCTTAATCATGTTACAAAGTCCTCGGTTTCAGGATGACAAAATATTCTGCACCTAAAAGACAATTTCTGTTCGTTCAAGCAAAAAGATACCTTGTTTCAAAAAGTATTTGATTTCAGCTCCAGCTAATGAAGTTGATGAACTACCGACCATAACAGAACTCCCGATTAGCGATTTAAGAAACCTTTGCCGTAATATTTCTTTACAAATTTGAGAATGAAGTATTTACAGGATAAAACTTCCCATGTGATATATCTATAACGTAACTAATTTATTCACTCTTACTATAGACTAATGGGTTGTATGATTTGTATACGTGGCTGTGACTAAAATTAAATATTTGTAGCTAGTTAGAATAACAATTGCTTTTACGAAAGAAAAAAGATTCTCCCAAGGTCCCTCTTGAAAGGAGAGTAATTTTGGCAAAAGTAACAGCAGATGGTATAATTACATATGCCAAATCCTGTCATCCAAACGAGGGCATATTGATTCTGCAAGGAAAACATAAACAAAATACTACATTCATAAACGGTCTGGTTATTCCTCCATTCTCGACACATGGCCCGTTTTATTCAGGATTTTCTGGTTATGAGCTTCCATTTGACTTATCGTATATAGGTACGGTACATTCGCACCCGAGCGGTTCTACCAGGCCTTCCTTAGAAGATCTTCACAATTATTTTGGTCTAATTTCGTTAATAATAGGCTTTCCTTATGAATACGACACAATATCTGCTTTTGATCGTAATGGAAGGAAACTCCAACTCGAAATAACCCCTTAGCAAATCTAGGAATATGGAAATTATAGGTAATACTAAAATTGACTCCCTTGTTCTAACTAAGTGCGCAAAATGAGCCTAGAAAATCTCCGGAATAAAGCTTACTTCCAGAACACTATTGATGTCTGGATAGCCTATTGTGAAGAAAATAATTGGACTTGGTTTAATAAAAGACATTATATGGAATTCATTCATCACCTTGAGTCTAAAGGTGTGAAGATGCAGAAGTTTCCCCTTTGTATCAAAGAATCAGGTGGCATGCTTGAGAGAGGGAGGGATAAGGCAAAGTTCCTGGAAGAATTATCCCAGTCTGAGGGTGACTACGTAAGTGCCTATACCTTGAAATTAAGTAATGAAAGTTTATCCATCATTAGACAATATACGCCAAAAATAGTCGACTAGGATTAGGACGTTATCTTTCATTATGATAACTAAATACTCCAGTATTAGCAGGTAATTTGTTACCTGTCAGAGAACTGTCAATTGTCTAAACTATGTCAATAAATCTCTAAACAAAGGTTCCAAAGTGATGCCTATTTTCATATCTCGATATTTCCAAAACATTTCCCGGGACCAATCAATAAATTATTGAAACTAATTATCGCTTAGATGTGTGTGAAATAAACTATATTTTTATTTTGTTTGTTTAGGCTTAACCAAGAACAATCGAATCGTCTCTAGAAGTAATTCATGAGTAAAAGATTCTGATTCTTATTCTCGTAAAATTAGATCACATGCTAATATTCATGGTAATTTAACCATTAGTGTTGACTGAGAAAGTAGAAGATACAATGATTAGGAATTCTAACGGAACTTTCTTCGAGAATAAGATTATACGGTTTAGAAATGAATTTTTTATGACCGTGCCTTTTGAGTTAGCCTCCTCTTTGACAATTAAAGATGGAGACACTTTTGAAATACTAGTCGACAGTAACAATGATTTGGTTATTAGAAAAAAACTGGCTACAACTAGATCCTAGTGTAATGTGAGGGGATCTTTTGCCATTTCGGTATTAACGCTTGTGGGCGCATATGCAATGGCTCATCATGCAATCTATCCTCTGCCAACTCGACATACTTATTAATTCTCTCTATACCAACAAATTTTCGTAAAAAATGGCTTGCCACTTTCGTAGTTTGTCCACTACCGTTAAAGGGATCCAGGACCACGTCCCCTTTATACGAATATAGTTTCATCAATCGGTAGGGAATTTCTTCCGGGAAGGGGCATGGATGATCAATAAATCCAGGTGGAACTGGTGCAATGTGCCAAACAGAATTAGCTATTTCCTTGGTAAATTCTTCATGCGTTGCCGGCAGTGCATCATGGCGCTGAGTCCTACCTGTTTTCACGTCTCCCTTCCGTAGTACTAGAATAAACTCGTGCATAATGTTAGCCCGGAAGTATTTAGGATAAGGATTTATTACAAAAGATCCATATCTATTCGTACCCCCAGTTACCTTATGCCATATTATTTCTTCATGAAGAAACCAATTTCCAAAGGGTTGAACCAAGTTAGATAGGAGCATGTGGGGAAGAGGTAGGATATTGCCGCTTACAACCTCATTGCCTATGACTATACAGCAGTAACCACCATCTCTAGTCACCCTAAAAATATGTTCATTAAAAATTTCTGTCATTTCCTTCAAATACTGCGAGGTGGTGACTCTTGTAGTTCCGCGATAATAGCCTGCCCCATCCACATGTGTCTCATAATCTATTGCATTTCTGTACGGAGGAGAAGTAATAGTAAGCTGGACCACATTAGCCGGGAACCTTTCAAGTACTTTTTTGCAATCCCCTAGTAGTATGGAATTTTCATACCTTCCTATTAACATTGTAAGGACTATTCGTTTATTCAAGCGTCAATATCCTCCATACTTAAAAATAATAAACAGCATTATGAACAATATTAGTTGAAGGTGCTGAGAAGGATAATTGAGCATTCTTCTAGATCTTTTCGATAAAGATAGTACCCATACTCAAACCAGCTAAATTTCCGGGGAACAGTAGTCAAAATGCATTTGTTTGAATCAATAGATCTTCAATTGAATTTAGACATTAAAAAAGTCAGGCATTCATGGTTTCTATTATGAAGAATATCAAGTCTAGTTCTAAGGGGTATTTCAGGTTCTTGATTGGCATCTGTAGACTACAAACCAAACCAAATGCAATGCCCGTGGCATTATATCAAGTACCGTTAGTTTTTGATAATTGTTCCAGCCTCTTACATTCGTCCACAACGTTTTGAAATGTTCCTATTGGGAATATCTTCATGGAATTAAATTTTGCCATTCCCAATTCAATCATGAATTTTTGTACGACATGCCCATTTTGTGCGTCTAAAATCCAGAGAAAATTGTGCTCCAAAGCGGAATGGAATTGTTGTTTTAATTCAATTTGATTTCTTTGAGCAACGTCGGCAAGTCTCTGAGATACCTCTATCATGATTTTCCTATTATCTCGATTATTTAGTGGACAAGCCTCAGTGGTATGACTACCGAAAATTCCATACAGAACCATTATAAAAATATCTATCTACTATTATTTTTAGTTATAGACTGTTATGATAATCATGCTTGGTGTAATTGTTTGCGTGAATTGGCTTGCTAGTGTTGGTTTTCACTAAATAAAATTTCTTTTCATTAATCCCTCTAATGTGTCGACAAAGTAAAAAATAGATTGTGAAATTTTGAATCGTGGGTTGTTTTTCTCAACCTAGGATATTTAAGATAAACTTAGCATATACTTAATACTTGTTTACATTGTAACATTAAGTACAAAATAAGTAACGGTAAAATCGGATCCGAAATGAATTATGATTCGATTGTAAGAGGTAGAGTCATAGCTATTACTCTCACACTAACTCTGGCTTTATTATTTCTCCCCTTTGAAGTCATTAATGTAAATGCCCAGAAGACGAATTCGTCTTCAATTAAGGAGATAATCGACAAGGTGGTTTCAGACACTCTTGATGGTATGATGAACGATACTCTTAACAGCTTGATAAAAAATACCACAAGTCTCACGAACCGTACTGGCAGTCCGCAGAATAATCTTCCGTCGAGTTTAGATATTTCTCATATTCCAGGCAATTTGCCGACCGAACAAACTATCATGGCAAATGCTACTTCTGTCATGCATGAGAAAAATAATATTGAGAGAATTAACAATTCTAATCCGGTCCCCCTCAAGTATCCTAACTTAAATACTATTAATAAAAACCAAAATGAATTAAATGGTTCAGATAATTCGAATGGTGGATTGCCAATAAATAACTTAAAATCAGAAATACCTAGTCAGACAGCAATTGACCATAAGAAAAACCCTACTGACTTTTTTGGTGATATCATTCAACGCTTGACGCAGTTCTTCTTTAAGGTGAGTTAATTTCTTTATAAACAATAAATAGCCTGCTATAATTTATTAGACCTAGATAATTAGTATTCCATTTTGATCTGGACCAATTAAACGGTAGGGGGTGATTCTTCCTCTGGTCATGGTAGTATAAAATTATTGAGGGAATCGAGGATACAAGTAATATGTATATACTTCCTTTTCTGCCTTCTAAGTGATTATAATGCAGATCGGGGATGAAGCGAACTCTAATTCTAATGGAGAATCCAACCTAAAGGTTTCGGTCTCGTTAGACGAAATTAACGTTCAATTTTCTGGCTCTATTGAAACAGTACTTTCGTCAGTTATGACATTCATTTCAAAGCAAATTCCTGCAATCGAATTAGCTAAGAAAATTTCGTTGAATTATGCTTTGCCCGAACTTATCGATGATTTTGGAAACTTTATCAAAATAACTCCGGAAGGTCCAATTATAGATCTTGCAGTAGGCGAAGTAAGATTATCCGATAAGCAAATCGTCGCATTATATCTGGTCGCTATGAAAATAGCCAGTGAATTAGGGAAAGGAGTTGAAAATAAGGTACCTATTTCACAAATTCAGGTTGCTACGAATGTTAATCCAAAATCTGTTAGCTCTCGGTTGTCTGAATTAGTTAAATCAGGATATGTTGTAAAAGAGTCGAATAAAAATATCTCACAAGGGGGAGTATATTATATTAATACTGCAGGAATCCATTGGCTTATTTCAAGTCTTTCTAAAAAGAATATTTAAAATATCTTGTTCTGATCACTCGGTAGCAACAAATTCTCTTTGAATGTACCGATAATTTCGAATCGTTCCCACCCTTACTAACATACGTTCTCTAACCAAATCAGTAAGTGAATGTGACACGGCCGTTCGATCGTAATTATATCCGCGTCGGGAAATTTCTTCGTGTATTTGTCCCAATTGTCGTTCTTGATTGAAGTAATTTTCATTCAGTAACAAATCTAAGAGGGTCCTACATGTCATTCCTATTTTCTGAGCTGACTTACGTTCAACACCGGTTCCACTTGAACCCAACAAAGCCTCAATGGACCTAAATTTTGACCTCAGCTCCTCCATCTGGGCGGTTAGCTCTGAGCTATTTTTGCTGCTAACCGAGTCCTCGGCTGAGTTAGAATCTAATCCCGATATAACATCTTCAACTATTCTTCTTAACTTATCTTCTTTACAAGTAATCTCAACTTCCCAATCTTTATGTCTTAACCTGACTTTAACCTCATTTGAATTAGAGTCGGTGATGACGGCATCGCTCATAAAAATGATTTAAATAAATTGACACAACAACATAAACTTGTTGCTGATCATATTGTCCATGGTGCGCAATATATATATACACCCGCTGAGTCATATTGGTGTTCAACATGAATGCGCAATTAAATCTTCACCAGATTATTAATGTAGAAGGCTTGGCAAACATGTTAAAAATAAATTCGCTTGACTCCTTCTTGAAAATAGGTGCAGGACTAAGGGGTAAAAATATTGTATTCACACCCAATGATAGGACCAGAGTTCCAATAGAAGGTTGGAGAAAAGAAAATGAGGTCAATGACTACCCTTTAAGGCCGATTTCTGTCGTCTCAAAACCTACCCTTGTAACCGGTGTGGATTCGAGTTGTATAAAAATAGCCGAAACGGAAGAAGGTACAATCTATGCCGTAAAATGTGGCATTGTATTTTGCATTTCTTTGGAGATAGTACTGCATTTCAAAATCGGACCACTCCTGTTATATTTGACAGAATCTTCTCTCTCAGATTCCGAACTTGATAACAAGATAGTAAAACTTGTCTCCTTTGACCCTGATATAGCAAGGAGGATGATCAGAATAAATACTGAAAGGTTGGTACAATCCGAACTCGCAAAAATACTACACAATTCTCTGATTCTTGTCGACGGAAGCCTAAAGCTTTCGTGTTTTGAAAATAGGAATTACAATTTAAAGAAAATTATTGAAAACTGTGTATTACATAATAATACACTTGTTGGTATTGGAAAAAGTACAAAGTTTAAGATTCTCGATACAGTATCGGGTAACCTGAGGGACCTTAATGGTCCAGGGATCTTAGATGTAAGTTTGATTGTGAAAAGCCTAGTACGAAATGCAATAGGTTTGAATACACTGGTAAAGTTTGGTGGGAGTACGTTACTGTTAAGAGCGGATATTGTGGAAAAGGATATTCACGACGCTGCAGCTGCTTTGGGACAGATATTGGGTAACGATCCAATTCCATTTGGATATCCAGAATGTCTTAGAATGGCGCACCATATCTCATGTTTTTCAAAACCTGATATAGCCGGCATAAAAGGTCATATTCTAAAAAATTATGATGTCGTGGAATTAGCTTCTCAAGATGTGAGAACAAACCTTCTAGGTTCGATATAAGTATGAGGATTCTGACAAAAAATGGAAATGAGCTCATTCTCCTTGCTTTGAATAGCGAGGTAGTGCAAAAGGGTGATTATCTTTTAATAGATGATGAAAAACATGGTCGAAAAATGATAATTCAAGTTTACGAGTTGGATTATCTAACTTCCCAAGGCCTAACAGAAGATATAGTCAAGGATGAGATCATATTAGTCTCTAGTAAAGAAAACTTACTAGACCCATTAAATATTGGGAATTTTTCCAAGCTTATCAGAGATGCAAAATTAGTTAGAACTAAAATAAGGTCCAGTATTGATATTGCTGGAAAGATCTCTAGCAATGTGTCTTGGATCCCTTCGCGGGTTTATTCTAAAGTGAGGAAATTATCGATGGTCGAAATAGGAGAATTACTAAATCGGTCGGGGAACAGACCAATAAACATAGGACGAGACGGAATAACAGGAGAAAATTTTCAAATATATGCAGAAGACTTGGACGGGAAACTCAATATAATAACCGGGAAAAAGGAGTCGGGCAAATCACATTTATCAAAACTTCTGATCAAATCGCTGGTAGAACATGGCGCATACGTTCTCGTATTTGATCTCAATAAGGAATATGATGGTCTTGCGATGACTAAAAATGGAAAACCGTCTTCTATAGGTGATCGTACAGTTAGTTTGGAACCAGGAGGTCTCCTTAAATTTAGGCTGGAGTACTGTGGCAAGTTTGCAATCTCTAACATCCTCAAAAACATACTGGAAATGCCTTCAACCTCAATGCGTGAATTTATGAGAGTATGGGATAAGCTGGAATGCGTAAAAAAGCTGGATATGGATTCACTTGGGAAACTTATTAATCAAATTAACATGAATGAACTTGTACGTGAGGCTCTTACCTCAAGATATCACTTGCTAAACAACTCGGGATTGTTTTCAGAAACCAATGAAAGCGGCATTGAATTCGAAAGTATTATCTCCATCAAATCACATGGTGCATTAATCATTATCAGTCTGAATAAAGTCAGCGGAATAATTAGAAGGATAATTGTGGAGCTTGTATTAAGCAAAATTGTTGAATTGTTAGAAAAAAAATTGGTTCCTCCCATATTCTTATTCGCAGAAGAGGCGCATTTATACGTGAAGGAAACCTACTGGGATGATATTGTTACTAGAATGAGACACTTTGGAATATTTACCACTTTTATAACTAATCAACCTGATGCTCTAGGAGAAGGGGTTTACCGCCAAGTGGACAACATATTCTTATTCAATTTCCTTAACGAAAGCGATCTTGATAGGATTTCCAAGGTATCCCTAATAGATAATGACACTGTCAAATCTGTCGTCAAAACCCTTCCTTGCAGACATTGCTTGGTAATAGGAAAAGTCGTTAGAGACTTGCCAATTGTAACTGCGATTCCAGAAGTCGAAGCTATGACCTTAGGGACGACGAAAAAATTCTTTCATTGAGATTAGAAAAAAATCAGACGATTTGTCCAATAGTTAAGTCAATAGATGGCTGGTGGCGGAAGTGCTCAGATGAAATCCGGAAACCACCCTTTTCATTATGGAAAGTATCAATTTTGTGATAATAACTATATTATTCGTAAGATTAGTTATATTTCTTATTTTTAAAACTGTATTTGAAAACCTTATATTGTGAATACAATTTATAGCATTTTGTGAAACGCGTAGAAGCCATTATTGCTAGCGAAAAGGTTTCTGATTTAAATTCGGCATTAAAAGCTATGGGGGTAGGTGGATGTACCATATTGGATGCGAAAGGCAGGGGAAAAGGAGAAAAACCTCTAGTAGAAGCTCAAAGAGGAACAGCCCGATACACAGCAGAATTTTCTGTTAGGGCTAATGTGGTAACCGTTGTTCAAGATTCGATGGTGGAAAAGGTGATACAGACCATTTTGGATACTGTTAGTACTGGCTCTGCAGGAGACGGTAAAATTTTCGTTTCGGCAGTTATTGACACTATTGATATAGGTACCAAGTCGCGCGGGGAAGAAGCCATTAGTTAACGTATTCACGGCAAGTCATACTCTGTCAGATTGAGGCGTTCTCGTTTTTTCTGCGAAGTATTTTGGTAAGGTCAAACTCTCATTTGCCTGTATTGTGGCCTCCGATTTTGACCTCTTTTGATCATATCACTTTTTAAGTCGGGCAAGAAAAAATCAAATATTTATGGTCATCGGGAAGGATATTCGATTAAGTCGTTTACTTAACAACAAGAAAATGCTCTGCATTCCTCTGGACCACGGTATCACGAACGGACCTCTCCAGGGTATTGAAGAGATACACAATACAATATATCGTTGCGAAAATTCTGGGCTAACCTGCGTTATAGTAAATAAGGGCATCCTAAAGAGCTTCCCTAGACCGCCTAAGTTCGGTGTAATCGCTCATATGTCCGCCAGTACTTCTCTTGGACCATCACCAAACAAGAAAATGCTTATGGGTAGTGTTGAAGACGCAATAAGATTAGGTGCCGATGGGATTTCTATCCACATAAACATAGGGGCTAAAGAAGAACCAGAAATGCTACAACAATTAGGTATGGTCTCTGACAAATGCAATGAGTGGAATATGCCTTTGATTGCCATGATGTATCCCAGAGGTGAAAATATTAAGAATCCTCATGATGAGGTTATTGTGTCGCACGTAGCCAGAATAGGAGCCGAAGCTGGCGCTGATATAGTAAAAACTGTCTATACAGGTGACATATCTTCTTTTAAAACCGTAATTAAGGGCTGTCCGGTTCCGATAGTGATTGCTGGCGGACCGAAGGCAAACACAGACGAAGAGATATTAGAAATGTGCTCTGGTGCAATGAAAGCAGGGGCTTCTGGAGTTACCTTTGGTAGGAACGTTTTCCAACATGAAAATCCGTTTGCGATGCTCAAGGCACTGTCGGAAATAATATTTGAGGGTAAGAGTCCTGATGGGGTAATTAAATATCTTGTCAAATCCAAACGAAAATAAACAACTTATTATCAAACCGATTTCTCTTATCGGTGTTAACGTAGAAGAATTCGTAGAAAAGTTGGTTGGTATTGGACTTGTCTATGCTGACCCAAACTTGGTAAAAAATAAGAATATAAGGACAATTTTTCCGTCGGAAAGCGCTGATTACATAGTCTGTGATTCGATAGAATCGATAGTCAAAACTAGGAAAAGAGGGAAAGTCACAGGCTATTACAAGAAAGTAATTTCAAACAGTGACGTTAAAGATATATCGGAAGCTTCCAAGAGCGGCGCGGAATTCATAATAGTCGATGCGTCTGATTGGAAGATAATACCCCTTGAAAATATAATAGCAAAGTTACATAAAAGCGGAACAAAAATTTATGCAAACGCAAAAGACTCTGATGAAGTTAGAACATTATTCTCTGTATTGGAACTTGGTGTAGATGGAGTTATTCTGGCTACTAATGATCTAAATGAAGTTGAAAAATCAAAATTTGCTTTGCAGAATACTTCCTTTATCTTGGTAAATGGTAGAATAATTGAAATAAAGGATGCTGGCGTTGGAGAAAGAGTCTGCGTAGATACCACATCCATGATGAATTACGGCGAGGGTATGTTGGTTGGGAATATGTCAAAGTTTTTGTTCTTAGTTCATAATGAATCAATCGGTTCCTCTTTTACCTCACCTAGGCCATTCAGAGTAAACGCAGGGGCGGTGCACTGTTACACGATTATGCCCGACGGCAGTACAAAGTACCTTTCTGAATTGGAAGCAGGTAGTGAAATTCTGATTGTCAACGACAATGGAGTCTCAAGAAGTTCAACCGTTGGTCGTTCAAAAATCGAAACACGGCCTTTAAAATTAATTCGTGCTGAATTTGAAGGCGAGATAGGGAGTGTAATAGTCCAAAATGCAGAAACAATAAGGTTAGTTGGTAAAGATAAGAAGTTAATTGCAGTAACAGATGTAAAAATAGGTGACGAAATAATAGTCTATACAAGACCTTCTACAGGAAGACATTTTGGAATGCAAGTTGATGAATTCATTATAGAAAAATAGTATTTTGATTTAATCTCAATTGCTTGGTACAAATTCAGACCTATTGAGTCTACACTTTGTCTGCTTCAACTCCAATTTCTTGTGATCGGTGTGTTTAGTAAATTGCCTTAGTTTATGGCTCGATCTGGATTTCGTTAATTTATTAACGCAGCCAGCCATATGTATTTAGCTTGATAAACCCAACACTTTAATTGACTAAATTAGCATATTTTGTGATTAAAGTTGGAGTGGGACATTAGAACCCTTTTCGAAGAATTGGAAATTCCATTTACTGTTCATGGGCCTCATACAAAAGTGAAAGGAGCAGCAGCGATTTCCGTTGCACAAAATAGCGATTTGTCTTTTTGCTATCACAAAGGTGAAAAGGGTTTGTCATTAATTTCACAATCGAATGCGAGCACGATTATTTGTGATTCTTCCTTGGAGGGAACCGCTGACATAAATCTAGACCAGGTCAAAAGTAGAAAACAACTTATTTTTACAAGTAATCCTCGATTAGCGTTCGTTCGCATTTTAGGTATGATTTACAATAAGAAGAAGTTAGTAGGTATATCAGAGAAGGCGTCGATATCGGATACAGCTAAGATAGGGAAGAATTGCTATGTAGGTGATTTCAGCTTAATAGGTGAAAATTGTGAAATCGGTGACAACTCAATCATTTACGATCGGGTTAGTATTGTCCAAAATTGCGTGCTATCTAAGGATTGTTTGATACAGCAGGGTGTGACTATGGGAGCAGACGGATTTGCATTTGAACGCTATGAAAATGGATCTTTGGAGCGTTTTCCGCATATTGGATGGGTTAAGATCGGAAATAATGTAGAAATTTCTGCAAATTCGTCAGTTGCAAGAGGGTCATTATCTGATACCATAATTGGTGACGGAACTAAGTTGGACGCATTGGTCCATGTGGCGCATAATGTCAAAATCGGGCAGAATTGCGAATTGACGGCTGGAACAATAATAGGCGGAAGTGCGGTATTGGGAAATATGTGTTGGACAGGACTTAATTCCATGATAAAAGATAATATAAAAATTGGCAACAATGTTATAATCGCTGCGTCTGCAGGTGTGATACATGATGTTATCGATGGGGATATAGTTGCAGGAGTTCCGGCAAAGTCAATTAAAGATAAAGTCAAGACGGATATGACGTTTCTAATGGCTGGTCAAAAAAAATGAATCAGAACATACTGAGAGGCATCTGAAATATGTCATTTCTTTACAATGGTAAGAACAGTTTTTAATTCATTCAGTTTTTAGGTATAGACCACTCCTTAGTTCAGAACTGAAGCCCTTCCAATTTTCAGCTCCAACAGATAGTATTCACCAAAGCTACATGACTCAAGATCGATTAGAGAGTTTCAATTTGCCCTGCTTTGCATAATTTGATAAAGTACGTAGCCAAAGGTTTTGATTCTGGACTCAAGAGTACAAATTGTAAACACTTTAATTTCCTTGAAAGTAATTCGGCGGTATCGTGGAAACAAAAATAGAAAAGCCAATTGTTCAAACTTTTCACAGAGGTATGCTTAGAGCAAGAAATGGGCGCGGGTATTCAATGAATGAGATTTTTCAAGCTGGTGTTGTAAACTTGCAGGTTGCACTCGCAAGGGACATTCCTATTGACAAATTCAGAACATCTTCTTATCCTGAGAATATTGAGAATCTTAAGAAATTTTTTGGACAGTTAAAAACAAAAGCCAAAACTCAATCAAGTATCGAAAAAGGAGTGGACCAAAAGGATTCCATAACCGATAAAGGTACGTCTCCTAAAAGGAAATCACCTAAAAAACAGACGATTAAAAAAAGTAAAAAGTCGACTCTCAAGAAAATAATAAGCAAATCCGGTTAGCCGACAATTAGGATATAGATCTCGGTGCCTTAAGATTTCTAAAAATAATCGACTAAAGATTATTTAGGTAAATACTTGCCGTGATGCAAACACACTAGGAAAAACGTACCACCTTAGTAATGAAACAACCTAGCCCTAACTATTTGGCCTTGCAATGAATCAAACGGCAAATGTCCTCTTTTAATATTAATTAGACCTATTCTCATTCAATTCCAAAAGTCTTCAATCCTTAAAGAGTATTTACCATTGATCGAGGCAAACTTCATCGGCTAATTCAAAACTGAGTGATGCGTTAGGTCCTAAATCTGAATATATGTCAAATCGGTTAAATGTTGCAAGAACTTCCTTGGAACAGATTCGGTTATTTTTCTAAGTTCGTTTTTCGCTTTGACAGAATAGGAAAGGAACAACTTATCCATTCTATTGACGAACTCAACTGACTGTTCGTTGTTTTTAACTAGCATATTGAATAATCTGTCCTCGTTACTCCAATCCAAGAGATCGTCATGTATTTGATAAGCTATCCCCAAAAGGTGGCCAAAACTGCCCATAGCCTGAATTTCATCTTCTCGACCAGAACCTAAGATCGCGCCTATCTTAGAGGCCGCTTCAAAAAGGGATGCGGTCTTGTACTCAACTACTTTAATGTAATCATCTTCCTTCAATCCAGGGTCTTTAGCCAGCCTTATCTCCATCATTTCTCCCTCACTCATTTTCGTCGCAGCTTTTGATAGCTCTGCTGAAACGTTTGCATTATCTATTTTTGAGCACATGTTCAAAATAATGCCAAGAACAAAGTCTGCAGTAAGAATACTACTGTTGTAGCCATATTTAACGTGAAATGACGGTTTCCCCCTTCTTACACTTTCTTTATCAATAATATCATCATGAATAACAGATTCAGTATGCAACAATTCTATAGCTGATGAGGCTAAGAAAATGTCTTCAGGGTTATCAATGGATCTTACTTTATCTGCAAGGATTGCTTCTGAAGAGAGCAAGAGTATAAGAGGTCTAATGCGTTTACCCCCATCAGATGCATATCTGAGAGGCGCATAAAACTCGGACCATGAGTATAGGTCCAACTCACGAACCAAAAGTTCGTCTATTTTCGAAAGATATGAGCTAAATTGTTCTGTAAGAGGATTTGTTTCAATGTTTCTTCTGTTCAAAAATGAAATCTGGCCTATAGTAGTGAATTTGGTATGGTATTTAATCGTTTTACAGTTCTATTAAGAGTAAGGCTTCCCATGGAAGTTGTAGGCAAAATTTCTCGTATAATTTTGCCTACATTCTAAGACACATGCTAGCTAGAGGATCGTAGGGAAATTGGATTGAATGTCAGTTGGGAGGAGAGTATGGATTAAGGATTTGGGAAGCCCTATGACTGTGCACTAAGCAATGTGCAGAGATTACTTAGTAAAATCGATGCTCCGGCCGGGATTTGAACCCGGGATCTGCGACTCGAAAGGCCACAATGCTTGACCGGATTGTGCAGCTGATAGCTACTACACCACCGGAGCAATCAAAAGGAGGTGATTAGAAATGGTCATAAAATCTTTTCTTGTTGGCCTGAAGTAAACTGTAGATATAATTTTGATTGCGTATTTTAAGATTAAAAGTTCTTGATTCATAAGGTTTTTGTATGACTTAGAAAGATTCTAGTCATATGGGGAAGCTAGTCAAATTGATTGACAAGGAGATACAAAATCGTAGTCTGTTAAAACACCCTTTTTATCAAATGTGGTCAAAAGGGGAACTAAACCTTAATGATCTACAAGGATATTCTAAAGAGTATTTCAGCTTGGTAAAGACCATTCCAAAGATGGTGGGCAAGATAGCAAAACTTACTAGTGATCCAGAATCGCGTCGAACAATAGAAGAAACCCAGAGGGAAGAATCAGAACATATTGAGCTATGGAAAAAATTTGCGCTCAGACTAGGAGTACCAAAAAATGTCTTAGTTACTTATAATGGAGCCGTAAGTACTAACATAGCTGTATCAAGATTAAAGAAAATTGCCTCAAATTCATTTGAAGAAGGCATATGTTCGATGTACGCATATGAAATGGAATTGCCAAAAATTAGCAGATCAAAGATTGACGGGTTGGCGGCATTTTATGATATTAATGACAACGATGCTTTAGAATATTTTAGAACCCATGAAGAAGTAGACGTCCGACATGCTCAAATGTGGAGAGATCTTGTTGACAACGTCCCACCAAGTGAGTATAGGCGTGCCCGTAATGCCGCAGTGGAATCATTAAAGGCACAAAACCAGTTACTTGACTCAGTATATGATGTATACATAGCCTGAACCCAAAACCATTACGTCTATGCGGATCATTTCAAGATTGTCGTTTAAGTAATATTGAGGGCCTGGTCCAAATATCAGCGCAAGAAATCTTCAAAACCTTTATACGTACTTGACTCAGGAATTTCCAGATAGGGCCCATAGCTCAGCCTGGTTAGAGCGACCGGCTCATAACCGGTCGGTCAGGGGTTCGAATCCCCTTGGGCCCACGCCAATAATCGTGCATGAATACGAGTCCCTTTATATAAGAGGCTATGGAAATTGCGCGAGAAATGTAAATCCCGATTGACAATTTCCCATAAGCCTCAAGGGCTACGGAAACAAAAAGAAAATTTCCACAGCGGTAAAAGTTCCTCTTCGACTTAGTCCTTCCTAAAATAGATAACATTTACAAACAAGCAGAAGAGTTCACCAAAAATGCCAGAAAAAGCTGACCACAATGGGTGTCGAGATAACAAGAACAATAATCAAAACTAACCTTAAATTAAAGTCCGTTAGCCGTTCTGATTGCATAGAGAAGGAACGTATGCGTAACTATAAGACATTACTTAACTGTATGAAGTGATTTGGTTATGCTAGTCCAATTAATCGAGTATCATGTACTAATTCATTCGTCACAGTGAGATAATCAGCAGCTCGACCATCAATTAGCCTAGAAAAGGAAACTATACTGATGGAAATCTGCTCTGAAATGCTATCTGTCCCGTTATTACTAACAAGTCTTCCGCCTTTTCAATGAATAACTGGTTAATCTTAATAACAAATAATCCAACTCTATGGTAACATCCAACTGTGTTGCAGTTAGCTAACATTACATCAACCTTCTTTTCGAGTTCTCCTAAAGGTAATATCATTCCAACAGGGGTTGTGTTGTTATGAAAGAACTTGTTAAGAACTGATTGATATTTTATCAAGAAGTTGTTACACGAATAGGTTACATTAGCTGTAGCCCGTGTAGCACAGGTGATTGTTATCTCGGCAAGTTCCACTTGAAGACGGTGAGCTGTCTCAAGATTTCTCTCAGGATGTGGATATAACGAATTTGAGATCTTTGGATCCGCATTATTAACAACAATTTGCTCACCTTTTGCCGTATTAAACCCAGTAACTTCAATAGATTCAAAAATCAGTAAAGCTAATACTAAAAATATGAATTTAGCCTTTTTATACAACAATGTTACTTTAACTTGGTTTTAATCGTCGCACAGATATTTAGATAAATTGGAAAAATGTTACCTGGCCAACGAAAGGAAATAAGTACATACAAATATTCGTAAATAATACGATGTATGATCAATCTGTATTTGTACGATATTACAACAAAAAATCTACCATGGATAGTTTGACCTTAATTTATTATTTAACTTGGATATCGATCTGAACCTACGCAGTAGGAAATGTCTGCCATTAAGAAGCATCCATAACTCGATGAATATTACCATTGCGTAACGGATACATTTAGAATTCATTCAAATCATTTCAATTAGCACTATCGTCATCATTGGTAGCAGACAAAATTTCTTCTGATTTTGAAAAATAAATTACTCAGAGTTGACATAAGTTCGTAAGAGATATCCTGACCCGTCAAAAATATAGGCCACATCACAATAAACACGAAGACAATATTTTAAAACGATTTTCCAAAAACGGACATATTTTTAACCTTCCTTAGACATTTTGTCCTAATTAAGACAATGAGAATTGGTAGCAAAATTTTCTATCTCGTGGCGGATTCAGCACTGGTAGGTGCTGTCACCGCCATGAGTATTTAACAAGCGCTTGCACCCAGCTCCTGTGGTGGATCTGCCCCGCATTCAAAAAACTGACACACGAATTTGAAGAGCGTAATCGAGGCTGCAACAGTAGGTGATCAAAATGTAATTCAGAGGTTATTAGAACAGCACGGCAATGACGTCATGACTAGACCTAGGAACAAGGGGCTAATCAAATGGAACCTAATCTTACCGTTGTCTTAGATATATTAACCATTGCAGCGTCGATAGGAAGGGTAACAGTAAACATCCAGCAAGTATCTGCACCTAGAAGTTGCGGCTCATGTACTGATTTTAGGAAGCTAACACACGAGTTTGAGAAGGCAGTGATTGGTGCAGCGACTATTGGCGATCCTAATATTGTACGGGTCTTACTAGTAAAGTATAACGCAGATGTCAGGGCGTTAGATTTCACGAGCTAGATTTTATTCTCTTGTAGCCTTCCTTTTTTATGCCATCCGAAATTGTAGGTAACCAAGCAGTCCTGCTTGCTCTACTCCGTTCTCTGACAGTTAAAAATCAGTCAATCGAATCTTTCATTTTTATCAAAATAAGTACGCACTAAGTGTCCCTAAATATTAAAATAAATCGAGACAGTTAATAATCAAGCAAGTTATACTGTCTGCATGGTATTCTGAACTCACTGGCCATCTGCCAATTCCGCAGCCAATCGTCTTAAGTTAATCCCAAACTTGGGAATCGTGGTTTAATCTAAATACGCCACGCTCCTATGAAAGATACCTAACACACAGATGGACCCGTGCCGTCGCTACTCCAAACCTCAATACGGCATTGGTCCATCAGGTATTTTAGTTTAGTTACTTATAGCTCGTAAATAACATGTTGTTCGTTAAGAATTACGTCTAACAATCCGATGGGCCATTTTCGACCTTGTTCACTGTTCCAGAGGCGTTGGTCCATCGGACAATTCAAAGTTTAACATTCCGTTTTCAGTCACTTAATAAAGAATTATGTATCCAATGTAAGAATGGAAGTCATTTCAACCTTCGATCCGTGGGCCAGTGTCGACTTGATTGAAAGCCCCTTTCACATAGACACTGATGCACTGGATGTTACTTTTCAAAATAAACCTAATAGGATGAGAATAAACTACTTTATTCTACCAGTATAGTTCCCATTATCATAAAGGATTTCTACACGACTTGCAGCTTTAATATCCATATCAGATATGGCATGCCCAATTCTCCAAGTATCATAATCTAATGTAAGGGCATTGAATGTTGAAGTCATGTTAGGATGATGACTAATTACCTGTGAAAGGTTGGCCACTTTGAACATAAAATCGAACAATGTAGGAAAATTTTCAAATACAAAAGTCTTGTGTAACTTGCCATTGATCACACTCCAACGAGGAAGATGAGTCAAAGCATCCTTTATCTCGTCACCCGTTAATTTTACTGCTACAGGTTCAGTTCCGTTTTGCACTGCAATCAGGCTATTCTTAACATCATTATTTGTGATAAGGGATGCATTAGTAATTCCAACTGAATGAATAAATATGAACGGACTTATAATTACAGTTACAAGAGCTATATTACCTATGGAAGAAATGTAATTTCGCACATGGGTAATAGAATAGCCGTTTATTTATTCATTTGAATTCATGCATTAACAGTCTTTGATTGCTGGTTTGGGACTGAAATAAATTAGCACTAGACCAAATAGATAAGATTTTTAGATTTTGGGTATAGTTTTATCATGATCGAGACTCTTTTAATTGGATAGAAAATGAATTATCTTCTTAGTCAATTACAAAATCGAAACAACGTTCGCAAAAGATAGTATTATATTGGTTAAGCAATTGCAAACGTGATGTGGTATTCTATTATGGACGCAGAATCTGACCTTTTAGACAAATGTGTGAGGTGCAAACATCAGAAGGTTGATCATGATAGATCCGCGACTAGGGATAAAATGAGATGCCTTATCGGTGATTGTTCTTGCAAGACCTTTAAACCTGACAAAAAATATTACCGTTCTAGTAAAAAGTAGCTACCGTACACTCTCTTGGCTTGACTTCCCTGTCAATACCCAATATTTATAATCCAACATATTGCCGATAGATTAAGAAATTTTGCTAACTGATTTTGGTACTTTGTTATTATTCGGGCTAAAACATTTCTATGTGTGGAATCCTCTTCACAATTATTACATATAATTATTGTAGTGTCCATGATCGGACTGCCTTCCTGAAAACTTGCTTAGAGCCATAAAGTTAAGATCGAATAATATGAAAATTGAATCTGCCTTATGAGATACTTCCTTAACGGCTTATACTCGGTCCGTAGAATTTCCCAATGGGTTATTACTCAATCGACATCGCGCATATGGGAAAAACATTCTTTCACAGTCCTTTTAGAAACTTTACTTTCTTCTATTATGCAAATCTGTCAACATCCGAATCAACAATTCAAAGTCATTCTCACTAAGCCTTTCTATTTTGTCTATTCTTCCTTTTATGAGCTCTTTGGCGTCGTCACCAATAGATGGTATATTTCTTCTCATTTTATTTGAAATTAATTTTACGCCAACCGTAGAAATGAATGTACCGAGTATCCCTATTCCCGCAAACATAATAATAGTTGCAATTATCCTCCCGGCTGTCGTAACCGGGTATACGTCGCCATACCCAACGGTTGTTATTGTACTCACTGCCCACCAAAAAGCGTCGTCCAAGTTCTTGATATTAGCATTGGGATTTCCAGGTTCAACAAGATAAATGCCAATCGCGCCAAAAACAATGGTAAATATTGAGAAGCCAGCGAGGTAAATGAATTCGCTTCCCCCAATTAGTGCGAGCAAATTATAGAGCCGAATCAATCTAAAAAAGGTAATAAACCGCAGGTTGTGAATGATGACTCCCATCAACGTTGAAGTATCTACGACAGTATAGAGAATAAGTGGCAACATTGCTGGAAATTCGTACCAATGCTTGATTATGTACGAGGCCTTGTGGGGTGAATCCTTTATTCTATTTGAGAAATCCCACGCAAGGCAAATGACCACACCTAGATCAAATAAATAAATTATTATTTTTTGACCTGCTGAGAGTGTGAGGATATAGTCAATCAGAACTATAACCAGAGAAATAACAGTAAGACTAGCTACGATTATATCCAGCCATTTATCCATGGGACTAAACACCAAAAAGCTTTTTAAAATCAAGAAACGTCTACCAAACTTGATTCGTAGGAGAACTTCTTCAATGTAATCCGTGTATTCTCAATGAATTAATTTTTATCAACATTATTGAGACCGTGAGTAAGTCTCAAA
>Ga0065712_10067771_pt1 | contig 44643 bp, 42 predicted proteins | sample MisRhiReplicate1_FD_59099 | JGI IMG/M metagenome (GOLD analysis project Ga0065712, IMG submission 59099) | Miscanthus rhizosphere microbial communities from Kellogg Biological Station, MSU, sample Rhizosphere Soil Replicate 1: eDNA_1 v3... | ecosystem: Host-associated > Plants > Roots >...
AAGGCTCGCTTGCTCATATCCACTCTCGTCAAATACGTTTGGGTCTGTACGCACTTTCCCTGCACAGGCCGGGCAGAGACGAAACCGCAGCTTCGGTCTCCGCCCGCTTCGGCAGGCATTCCGATTCGCCCGTAGAGCAGGCCGAATGGCGCAAGGGCTGGACTTGCCTGAAATGCACATGCACTTACAGACGAGCCAGCCCTCGACGGTATTACTTACTTCACTGCTCAGCCTTGCGAGTCATCGTCATCCGATGCGGCGTCCACCTGCAGGTCTTCACCGGCATCGTCCGACTCAGAAATATCAACGACCAGCGCATCAACGCCCTCTTCGCCCTCAAGCAGCTCTTCGCCTTCGACTTCCGATGGCTCCTGAACACGCTCCAGACCGACCAGTTTCTCGTCGCTGGCCAGCTTGATCAGGGTGACGCCCTGAGTGTTACGGCCCAGGCTCGACACTTCGCCGACGCGGGTACGAACCAGTGTGCCCTGGTCGGAAATCAGCATGATTTCCTCACCATCGAGCACCTGGACCGCGCCGACCAGACGGCCGTTACGCTCGTTGCTGACCATGGCAATAACGCCCTGACCGCCACGCTTGTACTCAGGGAACTCGGAGATCGCCGTGCGCTTGCCGTAACCGCGCTCGGAGGCCGTCAGAATCTGGCTGCCTTCTTCCGGGATCAGCATGGAGATCAGTTTCTGACCTTCCGGCAGACGCATGCCGCGCACACCGCGAGCCGTACGGCCCATGGCACGAACGTCGGATTCCTTGAAGCGCGTGACCTTGCCGCCATCGGAGAACAGCATGATTTCCTGCTCGCCGTCGGTGATGGCGGCGGAGATCAGAATGTCGCCTTCGTCCAGCTCAAGTGCGATCAGGCCGGAGCTGCGCTGACGGCTGAACGCCACCAGCGGAGTTTTCTTGACTGTACCGTTGGCGGTAGACATGAAGATGAAAGGAGCCTTCTTCTTGTCAGCAGCCTTGACGCGCGCCTTGCGCTCTTCTTCGGTCTCGTTGCTGTTTTCCGCGTCATCAACCAGCTCGCCTTCGAGGGCTTCGCCTTCTTCGTCAGCCCGCTTGCGCATGGCTTCCAGATCGACCGGCAGCATGGTGGTGATGTATTCGCCATCGCTCAGCGGCAGCAGGTTGACCAGCGGACGACCACGGGCGGCGCGGGACGCTTCCGGAATCTCGTAGGTCTTGAGCCAGTACACCTTGCCTTTGCTGGAGAACATCAGCAGTGTGGTGTGGCTGTTGGCAACCAGCAGGTGAGCGATGTAATCCTCATCCTTGATGCCGGTGGCCGACTTGCCCTTGCCGCCACGGCGCTGCGCCTGATAGACCGCCAGAGGCTGGGTCTTGGCATAGCCGCCATGGGAAATGGTCACGACACGCTCTTCTTCGGTGATCAGATCACCCAGGGTCAGATCCAGACGCGCATCGAGAATCTCGGTGCGGCGGGCATCGCCGTATTCGGAGCGAATCAGTTCCAGCTCTTCGCGGATCACTTCCATCAGGCGCGTGGCGCTGTTGAGGATGCGGATCAGCTCGCCGATCTGGTTCAGGATTTCCTGATACTCACCCAGCAGCTTTTCGTGTTCCAGACCGGTCAGACGGTGCAGACGCAGTTCCAGAATGGCCTGTGCCTGCTCCGGCGACAGGAAATACTTGCCTTCGCGCAGACCGTATTGAGGATCGAGGTTTTCCGGGCGGCACGAATCGGCACCGGCACGCTCGACCATCTCGACCACGGCGCTCGATTCCCAAGGCGTGTTGATCAGCGCTTCCTTGGCTTCGGCAGGAGTCGGCGAGGCCTTGATCAGGGCGATGACCGGATCGATGTTGGACAGCGCAACCGCCTGACCTTCAAGGATGTGGCCTCGCTCACGGGCTTTACGCAGTTCGAATACGGTACGGCGGGTGACGACTTCGCGGCGGTGGCGAACGAAAGCTTCCAGCAGGTCCTTGAGGTTCAGGATCCGCGGACGGCCGTCGATCAGCGCAACGATGTTGATGCCGAATACGCTTTGCAGCTGGGTCTGGGCGTAGAGGTTGTTGAGGATGACCTCAGGCACTTCGCCACGACGCAGCTCGATGACCACGCGCATGCCGTCCTTGTCGGACTCGTCGCGCAGCTCGGTGATGCCTTCAAGCTTCTTCTCTTTGACCAGCTCGGCGATCTTCTCGATCAGACGCGCCTTGTTCAGCTGGTACGGCAGCTCGGTGATGACGATCTGCTGACGTCCGCCGACCTTGTCGATGTCTTCGACGATCGAGCGGGCACGCATATAAATGCGGCCACGGCCGGTGCGATAGGCTTCGATGATGCCGGCGCGACCATTGATGATCGCGGCCGTCGGAAAGTCGGGGCCCGGGATGTACTGCATCAATTCGTCGACCGTCAACTCGGGGTTGTCGATCAGCGCCAGGCAACCGTCGATGACTTCACCGAGGTTGTGCGGCGGAATGTTGGTCGCCATGCCCACGGCGATACCGCTGGAGCCGTTGACCAGCAGATTGGGAATACGGGTCGGCATGACCGCGGGGATCATTTCGGTGCCGTCGTAGTTCGGCACCCAGTCCACGGTTTCCTTGTGCAGGTCGGCCAGCAGCTCGTGAGCCAGCTTGGTCATGCGCACTTCGGTGTATCGCATCGCTGCAGCGTTGTCGCCGTCGACCGAACCGAAGTTGCCCTGACCGTCGACCAAGAGGTAACGCAACGAGAACGGCTGAGCCATACGGACGATGGTGTCGTAGACAGCCGTGTCGCCGTGCGGGTGGTACTTACCGATCACGTCACCAACCACACGGGCGGATTTCTTGTACGGCTTGTTCCAGTCGTTGCCCAGTTCGCTCATTGCGAACAGCACGCGCCGGTGCACGGGCTTCAAGCCATCGCGCGCATCCGGCAGAGCTCGACCGACGATAACGCTCATTGCGTAGTCGAGGTAGGACTGCTTCAGCTCGTCTTCGATATTGACCGGGAGGATTTCTTTGGCCAGTTCGCCCATGAGAAGCCTGATTCCTTTTTCTGGTGAAACCTCGCAAACCCATTCGGGGTAAACGAAGCTCGCCGCTGCCAGCATGTGCCGGGCAACGACTTACGACAAATCAATGAGTTAAGACTTGGTTCTGCACAGTGCGGGAGGCTACGAATAGCGTCCCCGGAAACCGCCGGATGTTACCACAATCGCCGAGGTGCTCACATCCTTTGCAAGCGCTGAAAACGAGCCACATCCACTCAGGACGGCTGAGAGACGCTTACAGGCCCGTTCAGCCGCCCGGCGCCCGAGGCGATCATGGAGAGATGAAACTTCAATGAAGATGTTTGCGGCTCATCAACTGGGCCATTCTGGCGGTATCGGGACGCTCGACAATGCCCTTTTCGGTCACGATCGCATCGATCAGGTCCGCAGGCGTCACATCGAAGACCGGGTTGAAGGCATCGACGTCGGCACCCACCCGCTGACCGCCCACTTCAAGCAGCTCGCGCCCGTCGCGCTCTTCGATGACGATGTCTTCGCCGCTGGCCATGTCCATGTCGATGGTCGAACTCGGCGCAACCACCATGAAGCGCACGCCATGGTGCATGGCAGCGACCGCCAGTTGATAGGTGCCGATCTTGTTCGCCACGTCACCATTGGCCGTGATGCGGTCGGCACCGACGATGACCCAGGTGATGCCTTTGGTGCGCATCAGGTGCGCGGCGGCGGAGTCGGCGTTCAGGGTCACCGGAATGCCTTCGTTGGCCAGTTCCCAGGCGGTCAACCGGGAGCCCTGCAGCCAGGGACGGGTTTCGTCGGCGTAGACACGTTCGATCATGCCTTCCAGATGCGCAGCGCGGATCACACCCAGTGCCGTACCGAACCCGCCGGTGGCCAGCGCCCCGGTGTTGCAGTGGGTCAGCACGGTCTGCAGATTGCCCTGATGCTTGCGGATCAGGTCGGCACCAAGCTGGGCCATGGTCAGGTTGGCTTCGCGGTCGCTCAGGTGAATGGCCACCGCTTCAGCCTCCAGAAACACCAACGGATCATCCGTCGCCTTCAGACGCTGCAAGCGGTCACGCATGCGATTCAGTGCCCAGAACAGGTTGACCGCCGTAGGACGTGAGTCTGCAAGCAGCGCGAAATCATCCTCCAGCGCTGATCGCCAGTCGCCACCGGCCGCGATCCTGGCCCGCGCACCGAGCACCACGCCGTAGGCAGCACTGATGCCGATGGCAGGCGCACCGCGCACGACCATCGAGCGAATGGCCTCAGCCACGCCCGCCGCACTGGTGTAGGCGTGCCAGGTTTCCTCGAACGGCAGTACCCGCTGATCCAGCAGGTACAGAGCGTCGTCCCGCCAATCGATGGCCTTTACTTTCTCCGCAGCCAACAGTCGATCGCGCATCGCCCACTCCATCTTGAAATCCAACGCCAGAATCAAAAGCGGCTGATTATAGCGAGCCGCCCGCCAAGACGCTCGGGTATACTTCGCCATCACCGTAATAAGCTCTGGAAGCCCTGTCATGCCGAACGCCACAGCACCGCTCGACCTTCTGCTCCTGCCCACCTGGCTGGTACCGGTCGAGCCCGCAGGCGTGGTCCTCAAGGAACACGGTATAGGCATTCGTGACGGCCTGATCGTTTACATAGGCCCGAAAGCCGAGGCACTGAAGCAGAACGCTGCGCAGGTTCGGGAGCTGCCCGGCATGCTCCTCAGCCCCGGCCTGATCAACGCCCACGGTCACGCGGCGATGACCCTGTTCCGGGGGCTGGCCGACGATCTGCCGCTGATGACCTGGCTGCAGGACCATATCTGGCCTGCCGAGGGCAAATGGGTCGATGAGGAGTTCGTGCGTGACGGCACGGACCTGGCCATTGCCGAACAGCTCAAGGGCGGCATTACCTGCTTCTCGGACATGTATTTCTACCCCAAGGTCGCCGCCGACCGTGTTCATGTCAGCGGCATGCGCGCCCAGATCACGGTGCCGGTGCTGGACTTTCCGATTCCCGGTGCCCGCAACACCGACGAAGCCCTGCACGCGGGGATCGAGCTGTTCAACGACTTGGCGCATCACCCGCGTATCCGCATCGCCTTCGGTCCGCATGCACCCTACACTGTGGGTGATGAAAATCTGGAGAAGGTCCGGGTCATTGCCGACGAGCTCGACGCCACTATCCAGATGCATGTCCACGAGACGGCGTTCGAAGTCGAGCAGGCCGTTAACCAGCATCAGGAGCGGCCGCTGGCACGCCTCAACCGTCTGGGCCTGCTCGGCCCGCGCTTCCAGGCCGTGCACATGACCCAGATCAGCGATGACGACCTGGCCCTGCTGGTCGAGAGCAATACCCATATCATTCACTGCCCCGAGTCCAACCTGAAACTGGCCAGCGGCTTCTGCCCGGTCGAGCGTCTGTGGCAGGCGGGTGTCAACGTGGCCGTGGGCACTGACGGCGCTGCCAGCAACAATGACCTGGACCTGCTCGGAGAAACCCGCACCGCCGCCCTGCTCGCCAAGGCCGTTGCCGGTTCGGCGACGGCGCTCGACGCGCACCGAGCGCTGCGCATGGCCACACTCAACGGCGCACGGGCGCTCGGTATCCAGGCCGACACCGGCTCGCTGGAATTGGGCAAGGCTGCCGACATGGTCGCCTTCGATCTGTCCGGCCTTGCCCAGCAACCGATCTACGATCCGGTCTCCCAGCTTATATATGCCACCGGCCGCGACTGCGTGAGCCATGTTTGGGTCGCCGGCAAGCAACTGCTCGACGACCGCCGCCTGACCCGGATGGACGAGCAGGCCCTGCGCGACACGGCCATGGCCTGGGGTCGCCGCATTTCCGGGCAGACATCCGGGCAAGGCGAAGAAACACGCTGACCGATCAAACCGAACAGATGACTGTCTGGTTATCTATAGCCGGACAGATGAAACCGAATTTTGAGTTCAAGAGGGATACCCCATGAGCAACGTCGACCGCGCAGAAATCGCCAAATTCGAGGCACTCGCCCATCGCTGGTGGGACCGCGAAAGCGAATTCAAGCCACTGCACGACATCAACCCCCTGCGTGTGAACTGGATCGACGAACGCGTCAATCTGGCCGGCAAGAAGGTCCTGGACGTCGGCTGCGGCGGCGGTATCCTCAGCGAGGCCATGGCCCTGCGCGGCGCAACCGTGACCGGCATCGACATGGGCGAAGCGCCATTGGCCGTTGCCCAGTTGCACCAACTGGAATCGGGCGTCAGCGTCGAATATCGGCAGATCACCGCCGAAGACATGGCCGAGGAAATGCCCGAGCAGTTCGACGTGGTGACCTGCCTGGAAATGCTGGAGCATGTGCCTGACCCTTCGTCGGTGATCCGCGCCTGCTACCGCATGGTCAAGCCCGGCGGTCAGGTGTTCTTCTCGACCATCAACCGCAACCCGAAGGCCTACCTGTTCGCTGTGGTCGGTGCCGAGTACATTCTGGGCCTGCTGCCGCGCGGCACCCACGACTTCAAGAAATTCATCCGTCCGTCCGAGCTGGGCGCCTGGAGCCGTGAGGCAGGCCTGCAGGTCAAGGACATCACCGGCCTCACCTACAACCCGCTGACCAAGCATTACAAGCTGGCCTCGGATGTCGACGTCAACTACATGATCCAGACCCTGCGGGAGGCTTGAGGCATGCGTCTGAGAGCGGTTTTATTCGACATGGACGGCACGCTCCTCGATACCGCACCGGATTTCATCGCCATTGCCCAGGCGATGCTGGCTGACCGCGGCTTCCCGGCCGTGTCGGACAAGCTGATTCGCGACGAAATATCAGGCGGTGCCAAAGCCATGGTCGCAGCGACCTTCGCGATGTCGCCGAACGAGCCGGAATTCGAGGCCTTGCGCCTGGAGTTTCTCGAGCGCTACCAGCGCGACTGCGCCGTGCACAGCAAGCTGTTCGACGGCATGGCTGAATTGTTGACCGATATCGAAAAGGCCGGACTGATCTGGGGCGTTGTCACCAACAAGCCCGTGCGCTTCGCCGAGCCGATCATGCAACAGCTTGGTCTGGCCGAACGCTCGGCACTGCTGATCTGCCCGGATCATGTGACCCACAGCAAGCCTCACCCGGAACCGCTGATCCTGGCGTGCAAGATGCTCGATCTGGACCCGGCAAGCGTCCTGTTCGTCGGCGACGACCTGCGCGACATCGAATCCGGGCGCGATGCAGGCACACGCACGGCAGCGGTGCGCTACGGTTATATCCACCCTAACGACAATCCCGATCACTGGGGCGCCGACGTTGTGGTCGATCACCCACTGGAGCTGCGCAAGGCGCTGGACAACGCCCTGTGCAGTTGCTGAGCCACAGACAATCGTTCGAGGTCTTTCATGTTTGATTATTCCGCTCGCCCTGACCTGCTCAAGGACCGGGTGATTCTGGTGACCGGCGCGGGTCGGGGTATCGGCGCCGCCGCTGCAAAAACCTATGCCGCCCACGGCGCAACCGTCCTGCTGTTAGGCAGGACCGAAGCCAGCCTCACCGCGATCTATGACGAAATCGAAGCCGCTGAACAGCCTCAGCCGGTGGTGATCCCGTTTGACCTGGAAACCGCCCTGCCCCAGCAGTACAACGAACTCGCAACAATGATCGAGACCGAGTTTGGCCATCTGGACGGCTTGCTGCACAACGCATCAATCATCGGTCCGCGCACCCCGATCGAGCAGCTTTCCAGCGAGGAATTTGCCCGGGTCATGCACGTCAACGTCAACTCCACGTTCATGCTGACTCAGGCTCTGCTGCCGCTGCTCAAACGCTCGGAGGATGCGTCGGTGGCATTCACCTCCAGCAGCGTCGGCCGCAAGGGGCGCGCGCACTGGGGCGCCTATGGCGTCTCCAAATTCGCCACCGAGGGCCTGATGCAGACGCTGGCCGACGAGCTTGAAGGTGTCACGGCAGTACGCGCCAACAGTATCAATCCTGGCGCAACCCGGACCGGCATGCGCGCCCAGGCCTACCCGGCCGAAAACCCGCTGAACAACCCGGCACCGGAAGACATCATGCCGGTGTATCTGTACCTGATGGGGCCAGACAGCAAGGGCATCAATGGTCAGGCTTTAAACGCCCAATAACATTTGAAACGTCATTGATCAACCGAATAAAAATAGTTGGGGATGCGACTTGCCGGCCTCGGTGCCGGCTCAGTCACCGATGTAGCGCCTGAAAAATGACATGTCCAAAAAGTTACTTCCCAAGATCAATCACTTGCCTCAAAACAAAGTACCGTCAATAAATCGCCGCACTCATCGACTTGCACCTATAACGCAATCACTTAAGTCATTGATTATTTTAATCTCTTGCTGCTAATGAACCGAATGGCACGACTTTCGCTCTAACCCTGCCAAGCCAGCAACGTGCTGAGGAGCGAACCAATGAGTTCTCCTACCCGGACCCATGCAATCGATTTCGATACCGCCAGGCTGCAATGCCTTGGGTTTCGCAATCGCCCAAACGCCGAACTGCCGCCTGTAACGCTGGATGAACTGGTCAAACAACTGAGTCTGCAATTGCAGACCAGCCTGGAAGCCGAAAGAATACTGACGCTGTTCTTTCAGGGTGTTCAACGGCTGATCCCGCTGGAAGGCCTGGTTTATCGCCACGCTAAGAGCGACCTGCAACTGCGCCTGGGTGAAAACGCGCTTCACGTCACCGACTTCCATCTGCGTCATGACGGCGAAGACATTGGTCAGCTTGAGTTGCAGACTGCTCAAGTGATCGATGACGCCCGACTGCATGATTTTGAAACCCTGCTGGCGTGCCTTCTTTACCCGCTGCTCAACGCACTGCTTTATCGCATTGCCACCCAGAGTGCGCTGCGTGATGCCCTGACCAATACCGGAAATCGCGTGGCGATGGACCAGAGTCTGGCCCGGGAAGTGGACATCTCACGTCGCCACAAGCAGCCGTTATCGGTGTTGATGGTGGACATCGATCACTTCAAGAAAGTGAACGATGGCTATGGCCATTACACGGGCGATCAGGTGCTCACAAGCATTGCGCGGACGCTCAAGGGGCAATTACGCAACATAGACCGGATCTTTCGCTACGGCGGAGAAGAGTTTGTGGTGATACTGGCCAACACCGACGGCGTCAGCGCAGGGCTGGTGGGCGAGCGCCTGCGAAAGGCCGTGCGGGAATTGCGTTTCAAGGAGTTTGCGCCAGCCCTGACGACGACGGTGAGCCTGGGATGCTCGACGCTGCTGCCAGCGGAAACCGCTGACAGCCTGCTGCGCCGAGCCGACGACGCGCTCTATGCTGCGAAACGCGAGGGTCGTAACCGTCTGGCCATGGCTTGCTGAAGCATCAGGCGCGGCCCGGTCAGGCCTGCTCGGCCACGGCGCGCTCGCGTGCCGGTTTGACCTTCTCGAGCTGCATGCAGCGTTCCAGAAAGAGATACATATAGTCGTAGCTCTTGGTGACCGCCTGACGCAACTCGTTCTGCAACTGCACAGCGGGATTGTTGCCCACCAGCGTGCAGATGATTTCCAGTGCTTCCCAAGGGTGCGCGTCGTCGTACTGAGCATGCATCTTGAGCCACTTCATGGCTTTCTTGCGGGTTTCGTCAGGAAATGCCTCGGCATAAGCGCCAGTGGAACAGACCACGGCCGACCACTCCCCCGTCGCCCCTTCTATCGCGTAGTTGGTCGCAGCCATCGCGACTGCCAAAGAATCCGAGGAACTGGTCTGCCAGCACCAGTGACTCAACGCATGCAACTCGGGCGAGACCTGTTGGTCATGCAGATCATCCAGCGATACGTCATGCGCGGCACACCAGTTCACCCAGTAATCGGCGTGATTGAGTTCCACACGAATGTTGCGCATCAGCCAGCGACGCGCCATGTCCTCGCCTGGGTGGCGACCGAAACGGGTCTTGGTGAGGTTCTTGGCCATATAAACGGCAAACTGCTCGACCACGGGCCAACCGCCAATCAGGTAATGACGCATGGTCCGGGGGCTGAGTGTGGCATCGCGCATTTTCTGATAAAGCTCGTGCTCGACCACGCGAGCCTTGGCAGCACTGCAATCCTTGATCAACTTCTGCGCCCATGCCGGATAACTGCTGGCTTCCATGAGCGGACCGGTTCTATTGAAAGTGTCGATCACTGTGTAGCTCCTTGTAGTGGCTTATACGGTTTAACTGAACGTTCCCGGTGAGTGGAACATTACAGGGTCGGGTCTCACGGGGTGGGTATATAGACTTTCACAGGTCAACAACTCAGGACGCCCGATCAGATATCCCTGAGCAAAATCCACGCCTATTTCCTCCAGCGCAGCTTCGATCTGCGGTGTTTCCACAAACTCTGCAATCGTACGTTTGCCCATGACATGACCGATATTATTGATGACCTCGACCATGGCTCGATTGATCGGGTTATCCAGCATGTCCTTGACGAAACTTCCGTCGATTTTCAGAAAGTCGACCGGCAGGTGTTTGAGGTAGGCAAAAGACGACATGCCCGAACAGAAATCATCCAGTGAAAACAGGCAACCGAGAGACTTCAGCTCATTGATGAAGCGAATGGCGCTTTCGAGATCGGCAATGGCGCTCGTTTCGGTGATTTCAAAACAGATCATTTCGGGAGCAACACCAAACATTTTGAATTGCGATTTCAAATAGTCGAGAAATGCATCGTCACCAATACTCGATCCGGACAGATTGATCGCACACATGGCCTGCGGCGACTGATGCCGTTGCTCGTTCTGGCACCTGGCTATGACCTGAAAAACGTTATGGACCACCCACCGGTCAAGTGTAGTCATCAATCCGTAGCGCTCGGCAGCGGGTATGAAGGTGTCGGGCGCAACCATCCGCCCCGATTCATCACGCAGGCGCAACAGAATCTCGATATGCCTGACGCCATCGCCAGGTTGTCTGATCGATGCGATCTCCTGCGCAAAGAGACAAAAGCGATCCTCGTCCATCGCAATGTGCAATCTCTGGATCCAGGCCATCTCACCGGACCTTATCGACAGCGCAGCGTCGTCGGAGCGGTACACCTGGACCCGGTTGCGCCCCTTCTCCTTGGCCATGTAGCAGGCCATGTCCGCTGCACAGAGTGAAGCTTCCAGTGTCGTGGGGGCGTCACCCAGGTGCACCAGGCCGATACTGACGGTGGTCACGAACGGGCGGCCCTTCCACATGAAATGCAGGTTCTGCACGATCTGGCGTAAATTTTCAGCAATCTCGTGGGCCCTGTTTGCGGAACAATCGGCCAGCAGTACGCCGAACTCGTCTCCGCCCAGCCGCGCCAGCGTGTCGCCGTCGCGCAGGCCCTGCGGCAGCGCCTTGCAGATATGACGCAGCAACTCGTCACCTGCAGCATGCCCGCTGGTGTCGTTGACCAGCTTGAACTGATCGAGGTCCAGGAACATCAGGCAATGGCTGCCGGGCTCCGAATGAGCAATGTTGAGGACCTGCTGCAGGCGGTATTCGAACTCACTGCGGTTGACCAGTCCGGTCAGCGCGTCATGGGCGGCCTGCCACGACAGGTTGGCGATGTACTGGCGCTCCTGCGTCATGTCGTGCAGGACCAGCACGGCGCCACTGACCACGCCTTCGGTATAGATCGGCGAGCCGACCAGTGCCACCGACACCGTGCTGCCATCGAGCCGTTGAATGAGCTTGCTGTTGGCGCTGCCGCCCTTGAGCTTGCCGCCAAGGATGTGGTCGATCAGCGTCGAGCTGTCACGCTGATCGTTCTCGTCCAGCAGATTGAACAACGCCGCCAGCGGCAAACCGTTGGCTTGCGCGTTTTTCCAGTGCGTCAGGCCTTCGGCCGCCGGGTTCATATAGACAATGGCGCCCTTCACGTCCGTGGTGATCACTCCGTCGCCAATCGACTCCAGCGTGATTTGTGCCCGCTCGCGCTCGAGCTGCAAGGCATCGGCAAACAGACGTCGCTGGGCGATGAGTTTGCGCACGCGCCAGAACGCCAGCAGTATCAAAACAAATGCGGTGACCAGATTGATGACCACCAACAGCTTGAGAATGAATCGCGAGCCTTCTCCCAATGCATTGCTGAACGCCTTGGCAGCCGGTGCCACGCCCTCGTTGATCGCTTTGATCCGGGCACGCCATTGCTCGACCTCGCCAGGCGCGACGCCCCCTGCGCGAACCCGGTCGTGAATCTCGCCGGCCAGCGTATCGAGCTGCATCAGATAGCTGTCGCCCACCGTCCAATGCTCGATGGCGGTTTTCATGAAGCTGAAGTCGCGGAAATTGAGGTACATCCAGATAATGCCGACCGCATCGTCCGGGTGATTGCCGCCTTGGAGAATCCCGGCCCTGGCATCGGAGAGTGAAGGAACGGGCCTGTTCAACGCTTCGCGCAGAGCATGTCCGCCTTGCGGAACCGCAAAGGCTTCCTGGTACTTCAGATAGTCACTTTCCTCGTGCCAGTTGGCGTAAAGACCGAGGTAATGAATGGCGTCCTTCTGGCCCTTGGACCAGAGGCTCTCGCCTACCACATAGCTGCGCACCGCAGACATCGTATAAAGGCTGACACACCCCAACAGCGCCTGAAACAGAGCTACCGCAATGAAGGGCCAGACAATGGCTGTCAGGTGAGGCTTGGGAAAGGTCCATGTCTGCTTCATGGGTTCGCGTCACCACATGCCTGAAGATCGTTCTGAGCAGAGCCTAGGCTAAAACCGCATATGATGGCAGGTGATTTTTTCGGATTTGACACAACGTTCGCGTAAATACGGGACGTGATGACTCAGATTTGTTGCAGGTGACCGTACAGTTTGGCGTAAAGGCCACCATCGGCGATCAATTGCTGATGGTCTCCGTCTTCGGCGATCCGTCCGCCGTCGAAGACCAGAACACGGTCGGCCTGCTTCACGGCAGAAAGACGATGGGCGATGATCAACGTGGTGCGGCTGCGCAGAAAACGCGCAAGTGCAAGATGCAGGTTGTATTCGGTCGCGGCATCCAGCGCCGAGGTGGCTTCATCGAGGATGACCACCTTGGGATCGGACAGGACCATACGGGCAATGGCCATGCGCTGCCGCTGGCCGCCGGAAAGCCGCACCCCGGACCGCCCCACGATGCTGTCCAGGCCATCGGGAAGTTCACGGATGGCAGGTTCCAGCTGCGCGACTTCCAGCGCCCGCCAGCAGGCATCGTCGCTGCAGTCGCGGCCCATGGTCAGGTTGGCCCGGACGGTGTCGTTGAACAGCGCCGGGTGCTGCAGAACTACCGCCACGTTCTCGCGTACCCGCTCCAGACCAATCTCCTGCTGAGTGGCACCGCCGAAGCGGATCGAGCCGGTCTGCGCGGTGTAGAGGCCGAGCAACAGCTGCACCAGTGTGCTTTTGCCACCGCCACTGGCACCCACGATTGCTACTTTCTCGCCCGGTGCAATGGTCAGGTTCAACTGGTCCAGCACCAGATCCTCGCCATAACCGAAGCTGACGCCACGCACCTCGATACCGACGGTCTCCTTACCTTCGAACGGATCGACGCTGCCCACGTATTGCGGCTCGTCACCGCGGGCAAGCAGTTCGTTGATACGTGTCAGCGCCCCGCCCGCCGCGTAATAGGCATATTGCAGGTTCAGCAACTGCTCGACAGGCGTCATCATGAACCACAGGTAACTGAACACCGCGAGCATCTGGCCAATGGACAGGTCCGAGAACAGCACCGTGAGCATGGCGGCTGCGCGGAAGATATCGATACCAAACTGAAACAGCAGACCGCTGGCACGCCCGGAAGCATCGCTTTTCCATTGCGAGTTGATGGCGTAATCGCGTACTTCCTGAGCTTTCAGACCCAGCCGACCGAGGAAAAAGCCCTGACGATTGCCCGCCCGCACTTCCTGAATCGCGTCCAGGGTTTCGGTCAGGGCCTGGGTGAAACGCGAGGTGCTGTCGTTTTCCAGCTTCTTCAGGTGTTTGACCCGCTTACCCAGCTTTACCGTGACAAAGATCACCAGCGGGTTGAACAGCATGATCAGCAGCGCCAGCTTCCAGTGCATCCACATCAGGATGCCCGCCGTGCCCGCCAGCGTCAGGGTCGCCACCAGAAGGCGACTCAGGGTCTCGCCAACGAACTTGTCCAGCGTGTCGAGATCGGTGACCAGGTGCGTGGTGACCATGCCGCTGCCCAGGCTTTCGTATTCGCGAAGGGAAATGCGCTTGAGCCGTTCGATGAGGCGCAACCGGATGCGGTAGACGATGTCCTTGGCCAGTCGGGCGAACAGCCTTGCCTGCAGGACGTTGAACAACAGGGCCCCGGCGCGCAGGACCAGCGTCAGCAACAGCATCAGACCGATGTAACCGACTGCCTTTTGCAGGCTGTCGGGCAACAGATGGTCCATGACCTTGAGCGCCGCATCGCCACGCCCCAGCAACACTTCATCCACCAGCAAGGGCAACAGTAACGGGATAGGCACGCTACACAGGGTTGCCAGTATCGCAACGCCATTGGCGATCCACAGGGCCTTCTTGTGGCGCAGGGCAAGCCGGCGAATCTCGGCCCAACTCAACGCATCATGTCGCACGCCTTCGGGTTTCAGCGAATTACCTTTGGAATCATCAAGCACTGGCCGCACGCTCCAGCCATCGGCCGAGCAACGGCGACAGTTCGCTCAAAGGTTGATAGCCATTGGTCAGCAGGGCCAACTGGCCATTGCGCTCGGCCAGCAAGGTCGGGAAACCAGCAATGCCCAGATCCTGCGACCACGTAAAGTCGGCCGCCGTGGCCGCCTGCTGTTCGGGGCTGTCAAACGCATCGGCAAACTGCTGGCGGGAAAAACCGGCCTGTTCGGCAAGCTCGGCCAGCACTGAAGGACGTGTGACATCACGACCCTGGCCATAAAACGCCTGCTGAATCAGCTTGACCAGTTCCCAGGCGCGCTCCGCTTCCAGAGACCGCGCCGCCGTGACCGCAAGGCAGGCCGGCGTGGTGTCGTAGACAAAGCCTTCCGGCAACGCACCTTCACGCAGGAATGGCTGACCGGTGGTCTCCTCGACCGCCTGCCAGTGTTCAAGAATGTAGCGTCGTTTGGAGGCTTCCAGTGGCGAAGCCTCGGAACGCAGCCCGCCCATGACCAGATGCAGCGGAACATCCGCCGCCCGAGCCTGCTGCACCAACGCATCGGCGACCGGAGCAAAGCCCCAGCACCACGAACACATGGGGTCCATGACATAAATCAGGCGGGCGGACATGGCTCAGGCCTCGGGCAGACGGTAGTTACGACCGATCGGGTGGGGCTGGTTACGCGCCTTGGCCAGTTCGATCTGCTTCTGCCGATCGATGGCACTGCGACGGGTTTTCTCGCTCAGCGAGTCCCAGCAATGCGGACAGCTTACACCTGGCGAGTAGTGCTCGCTCGCACGGTCTTCGGCGCTGATCGGGGTACGACAGGCATGGCACTGGTCGTAGTCACCTTCGGTCAGATCGTGGCGCACGGTGACCCGGTTGTCGAAGACAAAACAGTCGCCACGCCATTGGCTTTCTTCCTGCGGCACTTCTTCCAGGTACTTCAGGATGCCGCCCTTGAGGTGATACACCTCCTCGAAACCCTCTCCCAGCATAAAGCTGGAGGCCTTTTCGCAGCGGATGCCGCCGGTGCAGAACATCGCGACCTTCTTGTGCACGGCCGGGTCGAAGTGCTCCTTGATGTAGGCGGGAAATTCGCGAAAAGAGGTGGTCTTGGGGTCGATCGCGCCTTCGAAAGTGCCAATGGACACCTCATAGTCGTTGCGCGTGTCGATCAGCAGGACTTCAGGGTCGGCGATCAGATCGTTCCAGTCCCTTGGCTCGACGTAGGTGCCCACGGCCTTGTTGGGATCTACGCCTTCAACGCCCAGGGTCACGATCTCTTTCTTGAGCTTGACCTTGGTGCGATAGAACGGCTGCTCTTCGCAGTACGATTCCTTGTGATCGATGTCGACCAGACGCGGGTCGCTGCGCAACCAGGCCATCAGGCCGTCAATGCCCTCGCGGGTGCCGGACACGGTGCCGTTGATGCCTTCATCGGCGATCAACAACGTGCCCTTGATACCGTTGTCGACCATGGCCTGCAACAGCGGCTCACGGAACGCGACGTAATCGCTGAGGGTGACGAATTTGTATAGCGCAGCCACGACGATCGGCTGACTGATCGACTGTTGAGTCATGTATCACTCCAGGTGGCGACCCTCGCAAAGGGCCTACCGGACAAAAATCTGAACGAAAAAAAACGCACCGGCCTTGCGGCGCGGTGCGGATTCTAGCAAAAACCGTAGGTAGACAGGCACATCGGGTCGTTGATTTGAATCAACGACCCGATGGCACGGGTCTCTGAGTGCTCAGTGACCGCCGGCGCAGGTCGGCGATGCCGGGGCTGCGCCAGTCTTCGCCCATTCTTCAGGCGTGTAGGTGTGCAAGGCCAGGGCATGAAACTCGCCCATCAGGGCACCCAGGGTGGCGTACACCTTCTGGTGGCGCTTGACCGAGTTCAGACCTTCGAACTGGTCACTGACCAGAATGGCCTTGTAGTGCGTCTGTTCACCACGACTGTGCATATGGCTCTCGTCAAGCACTTGCAGATGATGCGGCTGCAGCAGCGCCAGCGCCGACTCGATACGTGTTTGCATGGTCATGACGGGATTCGCTTAAGGCTTCTTGGCTGGTGCTGGAGCAGCTGCCTTGGCAGGTTCCAGTTCGGCGGTCATGTCGGCGAGCAGCTTGTTGACGACCGGCACGGCGCTTTCCAGCTTGCCCTGGGTCAGCTGAGCCGATTGCTGAGCCAGTTCAGGCATTTTGGTCATCACTTTCTTGCCCAGTGGAGACTGGTAGAACGCAACCAGGTCCTTGAGCTCGCTTTCAGTGAAGTTGGCGGTGTAGAGCTTGACCATCTCAGGCTTCAGCTTGTTCCAGCCAATGGCCTGGTCCAGCGCGGTGTTGGCTTTTGCCTGATAGGTTTCCAGCAGCGCCTTTTTCGAGGCCGGCGCCTTGGTTTCGGCGAAGCGCTGGGCAAACATCTGCTGTACTTGTGCGTACACCGGAGCGCCCAGGCGATCGGCATTGGCAAGTTTCAGGAACGTTTCGGCGCTCGCGTTGTGACTGGCGGTATCGGCGAGGACCTGGCCACTGGCGCAGACCAGAACTACCGCGGTACAAATGGCACGAAGACGGGTCATCGAGTTTCCTTATCTAGCAAGCGAGGCAATACCTCAGGGCCGACCATTCTGCGCTTATACAGGCTTTTGGCTCAACCCCCGGTTCGCCGAGCGGTTAAAAAGCAATGATCGGGAACCCTGTTCGCATATGGACACCTAACGCTGCAATGCACTTAAAGGAGTAAGCACAGTGAGCCGTACAGAAACCGACAGCATCGGCCCGATCGAAGTCCCTGAAGACGCTTATTGGGGAGCCCAGACCCAACGCTCACTGATCAATTTCGCCATCGGCGATCAGCATATGCCGCTGCCGGTATTGCATGCGCTCACGCTGATCAAGAAAGCCGCCGCACGCGTGAACAACCGCAACGGCGACCTGCCTGCCGACATCGCCCGCCTGATCGAACAGGCCGCCGACGAGGTGCTGGACGGCCAGCACGACGCCCAGTTTCCGCTGGTGGTCTGGCAGACCGGCAGTGGCACGCAGAGCAACATGAACGTCAACGAAGTGATCGCCGGACGCGCGAACGAACTGGCAGGCCAGGGTCGTGGCGGCAAGTCGCCAGTTCACCCGAATGACCACGTCAATCGCTCGCAAAGCTCCAACGACTGCTTCCCCACGGCCATGCACATCGCTGCGGCACAGGCGGTGAAAGAGAAACTGCTGCCTGCCATTGCCGAGCTGTCTGCAGGTCTTGCCGAGCAATCCGCGCGGCACATGAAGCTGGTCAAGACCGGCCGCACCCACATGATGGACGCGACACCGATCACCTTCGGCCAGGAGCTGTCCGGCTTCGTGGCGCAGCTGGATTACTCGGAAAAAGCCATTCGCGCCGCGCTGCCAGCGGTCTACGAACTGGCGCAGGGCGGCACTGCTGTCGGCACGGGTCTCAATTCGCCGAAAGGCTTTGCCGAAGCCGTGGCCGCTGAACTGGCTGCGTTGTCGGGCCTGCCATTTGTCACTGCACCCAATAAATTTGCAGCGCTGGCGGGTCACGAAGCGCTCACCTCCCTTTCGGGCGCCCTGAAGACCCTTGCCGGCACCTTGATGAAAATCGCCAATGACCTGCGCCTCCTGGGTTCAGGGCCACGCGCAGGTCTGGCTGAAGTCAGATTGCCAGCCAACGAACCCGGCAGCTCGATCATGCCCGGCAAGGTCAACCCGACTCAGTGCGAAGCGCTGTCGATGCTGGCCTGCCAGGTGATGGGCAACGACGTGACGGTGGGTTTTGCCGCCAGCCAAGGCCACTTGCAACTGAACGTGTACAAGCCGGTCATCATTCACAACATTCTGCAATCGATCCGCCTGCTGGCTGACGGCTGCAGCAACTTCAACGAACACTGCATTGTCGGCATGGAGCCGGATGCCGAGAAGATGGCCGAACACTTGGAACGCGGCCTGATGCTGGTCACCGCCTTGAACCCGCACATCGGCTACGACAAAGCCGCGCAGATCGCCAAAAAGGCCTACACCGAGGGGCTGACCCTGCGTGAAGCCGCACTGGCGTTGGGTTACCTGACGGATGAAGAGTTCGACGCCTGGGTGCGTCCTGAAAAAATGCTCGAGGCAGGCAGCAATGGCTGACGCCAAAAGTGGCGCCACGCCGCTGGAAGGCAGCGGCAAACGCATTCTGATGGTCTATGGCACGCCCAAGACCATTAGCCTGTGCCATGCCCTTGCCGAAGCCTACACACAGGGCGCTCGCAGCGAAGGGCATGTGGTCCGGGTGTTAAAACTTGGCGAACTGGATTTCGATCCGGTGCTGCACAGCGGCTACGAACAGAGCCAGACACTGGAACACGACCTGCTCGAAGCCCAGCGACAGATTCACTGGGCCGAGCATCTGGTGTTCGTCTATCCGGTCTGGTGGGGTGGCCTGCCTGCGCTGCTCACCGGTTTTTTCGACCGGGTGCTTACGCCGGGTTTCGCCTTCAAGGCCCACGGCCGCAGGCATCCTTCCAACGAACTGCTCAAGGGTCGGACGGCAGAGCTGCTGGTGACCATGGACACCCCGCCCCGCTACTTCCGCTGGATCTACGGCGCTCCGGCGCACCGGCAGATGATTCGCACCATCCTCGGATTCTGTGGCATCAAGACCAGACGCCTCACCGAATTCGCCCCGGTGCGCACCTCGACCGAAGAGCAGCGGCAGCAGTGGCTTCATCAGGCAGTGGCACTGGGCAAGCGCTGAACCTCATCAGGCCTGGGCCAGCCTCGCCCTTCTCGCTTTCAACCCCGCGATCAAAGATGGCCCGAGCGCGGTGAGAGCCGACCCCAGCACCACCAGCAGCGCGCCGCCGTAACCCAGCGCGTTGATCTCTTCGGCCTGAACATAGGTCGGCCACAACCAGGCTGCAATCGCCACCGAAGCCAGTGTGATCAAAGGCGTCAGGGCAAGCGTCGCACTGACCCGCGAGGCCTCCCAGTGAGCCAGCGCTTCGGCAAAAGCGCCATAGGCCACCAGCGTATTCAAACAGCAGGCCAGCAGCAGCCAGCCCTGCAGCGGGCTCAGTTGCAACGCCTGAGCGGGATGAGCCCATGGCGTGATCAGCAACGCACAGAACAGGTAGATCACCATCATGACCTGCAGCGAGTTCCACACCGTCAGCAGTTGCTTCTGGCTCAGTCCGTAGAAGGTCCAGACCACTGACGCCATGATCACGATCAGCACACCCAGGGTGTAGTCGCCCAGCGAGGTGAGCAGCTCGACGAGACGCTGATTGAAGAACAACCCGAAACCGATCAGCAGGATCGCCAGACCGATGCCCTGCCCCAGACTGAAACGTTCCTTGAACAGAAAGATGCTGCTGATCAGCAACAGGATCGGCCCGATCTGAATCAGCAATTGCGTCGTGCCGGGGCTGAGCATGCGCAGCCCGACCAGATACAACATGTAATTGCCCACCAGCCCCAATACCGCCAGCACCACCAGCACCCTGCCCTTGCGGCCGAGCAGTTTGAAGCTGGGCAGACGCTTGACCGAAGCCAGCCAGACAAAAAGCAGCGAGCCGGACACCAGCAACCGGAACCAGGTAACGGTCACCGGGTCCATCGCCTGCAACACCTGTTTGAGTTTGACGGGCAGGATGCCCCAGAGCAGAGCGGTCAACAACGCAAGGCAAAGGCCATACACCCAGCGGCCAGATGAAATGTGCATCACAGGTTCCAAAACAAGGCAGGACAAGGCCTTCATTCTAGGCGCTGATCCGCAAAGCGACAGTTACAGCTGGGCAGCGTTATCGGCGCAAAGTGTTTTGCTCACGACTCGCGCTCGCCATGGTTGCGCTGGTAGGTCTCGCTGCCCATGGCTTGAATCTGCCCGTCTATCAAGGCATCGAACGGCCTGAGCAGTGCCTCGAAGGAAACCGGCGCTTCGAGTGTCTGCAGGGCATGAACAATCGCCTCAAGCGTCGACAGTGCATCCGGTCCAGGCGCCTTGCGCAAACGATAACGTGAAGCCGGTACATTGCCGAGCGTGACACGCGGCAGCGCAGCCAGCAGCGGATTGAGGTGCAACAACTTCCGCGCCTTGCGCCAGGTGCCGTCAGGGACCACCAGCAGGGTCGGCAGCGCTTCGGCCTGCCCGACAGTCAACGGCTGCGCGGCGTCACCCGGAAACAGCAACCGAGGCTGATAGCCGGGAAGGTTGAGCAGCTCTTCAAGATCTTCGAACACTTCGCCGATCCTGAGCTGGGCATTGCTCAGCCCGAGTGCGGCAAAGCGTGCAGTGTTCAACGCGTGCTTGGCTTCGTCCGGGTGCTGCAGGATGAGCACCCGGGTTCGACTGTCCAGTTGTGGAATCAAGGCGCAGAGGCAGTGAGCATCGGGACGCAGGCAACGTTCGCATCGGCTTCGGGACATCGTTTTGACAACTCGCTGGTCACACTGGCAGACAGCAAGACAGGACGGGCATGCCGTCTGTCGCGCAACGTGGCAGTTTAAACAACTCGTCACCATTGCGCCGGGCTATCAACGGCTGCGCTTGGGATTTGAGCTAGCCTAATTGCACAGGGCTGGTGACATGAAGTCCCCCTGCTTGGATCATAACGATCAATAACAGGGGTTCTCATGAGTCGCGAGGAGATCAAACAGAGGGTGCTGGATGCGTTGGGCGTGATCCTCGTGGACAAGACCGAAATTCGCGACGACGCCACATTCAAGGACCTGAGGCTGGATGACGAGGACGTGGACGAACTGTTCGCTCAACTGGGAGGCGAATTCAATTTCGAGTTTCCCGACTTCATTCGCAAACGCGCCCTGAATAAACCCGAGCACCTTTCACTGCCAATGGTGGTAGATCTGATTCTGTTGATGCAGCAGGAATCGTCGTCAGAGGGAGATAATCATAAGAGAAAGCGTCGTCGACCCCTTAGCGACAATGATCGGTAGCGTGGTTTCATGTCGGGACGCGGGCGCGCCCCGATGCGATGGCATTTTTACGCTGCCCTTGCGACAGCGCGTGCCTGTACAACCTATCGGCGCGGGCGGCGACGCGTGTCGTCGGTGCGAACCGGAATGGGCTGCAGCTTTGGTCGTTCGATCAGACCCAGCGCAACACCCACATCATGGAGCCATTCTTGCAGTTTGCTGTTCATAAAGCCCCCTTCAGGGAAAACACGGCAACCAACCTGTGCTGATCACTCAATAGAGATCATAGAAGCATCCGTTCGGTTCGCCGAGCGTTACGGAAAACAATTTTCCCGATATGGGCAATGTGACACCTGCGGGGAATTCCTTCTAGTCTTTGCGACGGACGGACACCCCTATTTTTTACTCAGGCAGACGGACCAACCCTTCTTCGTCGGTCATGGCCCGCTCAAGCAGATCAGGGGGCAGGCTTTTACTGGCACGCGCGCCCAGCAGCTTCAACTGCTCACTGCGGCTGACCAGATTGCCGCGCCCTTCTGTCAGCTTGTTACGCGCGGCCGAATAGGCCTTGTCCAGTTGCTGCAGACGACTGCCCACCTCGTCCAGATCCTGAATGAACAGCACGAACTTGTCGTACAGCCAGCCGGCACGCTCGGCGATCTCGCGGGCATTCTGGCTCTGGCGCTCCTGCTTCCACAGGCTGTCGATCACCCGCAGCGTGGCCAGTAGCGTCGTGGGGCTGACGATCACGATGTTGCGGTCGAAGGCTTCCTGAAACAGATTCGGCTCGGCCTGCAGCGCGGCCGAAAAGGCCGCTTCGATCGGCACGAAGAGCAACACGAAATCCAGGCTGTGCAGTCCTTCCAGACGCTTGTAATCCTTGCCCGACAGCCCTTTGACGTGATTGCGCAGCGACAGGACATGCTGTTTGAGTGCGGCCTGCCCGATGACCTCGTCATCCGCCGACACGTACTGCTGATACGCCGTCAGACTGACCTTGGCATCCACCACAACCTGCTTGTCCCCCGGCAGCATGATCAGCACGTCAGGCTGGAAGCGCTCGCCATCCGGCCCCTTGAGGCTGACCTGGGTCTGATACTCGCGCCCCTTCTCGAGCCCTGCGTGTTCCAGCACGCGCTCCAGGATCAGCTCACCCCAGTTACCCTGGGTCTTCTGCCCCTTGAGTGCGCGCGTCAGGTTAGTGGCCTCGTCGCTCAGACGCAGATTGAGCTGTTGCAGGCGCTCCAGTTCCTTGGCCAGCGAGAATCGCTCACGGGCTTCATTCTGGTAGCTCTCCTCGACGCGCTTTTCGAACGACTGAATACGCTCTTTCAAGGGCGTCAGCAGTTGCCCTAACTGCTGCTGGCTGGTTTCGGCGAAGCGCTGCTCACGCTCATCGAAGATCTTGCCCGCCAGTTCCGCAAACTGGGCGCGCAGCTCGTCACGAGAACCCTGTAGGTCATTCAACCGCTGCTGATGACTGTCCTGCTGCTCACGCAGTTCGGCGCCGAGCGCCGCGCATTGCGCATCGAGGCGGCGCAACTCGGCCTCCTTGATGGCGCGCTCCTGATTCAGACCCTGCGCGACATCACGGGCGTTATCGGACTCCTGCCGCAACAACTCGACCTCCCTGCGCAAGGCTGCAAGGTCAGCCTGCTTGGCGGCGTTGGCCTGGCTCAGGTCGCTGATCTCGTCACGGCTGGCGTCCAGCTGTGCATTGAGACCGTCCTGAGCCATCTGCGCCATGCTCAGGCGCTCGTCCAGCAAGGCAGTATCGGCATCGCGACGTGTCAGACGGCGCTGTAACTGCCAGACCCACGCCAGCAACGGCAACGCTGCAGCGCCCAGGCCAATCAACAGGCTGTTCAAGTCAAATGCCATAACGACTCCGTGCGTGCCGAATGAGTGCCAGCCGCATTATGCGTAAAGCGAAAAATAGAGAGTGCATCAATGACGAAAGAGCGCGCAGCAGTGACAGCGCCTCGCAGGGCCATCGAGAAAAGCGCAGGGCAAATCGGGGGGCGAGATTCTACTCGCTTTCGATGTCAACGACACCCCCAATTCTGTGTCGTTTCGGATCGGGACAATCCACAGAAGCTGTGGATAACTCAGTGGACAACACTCCTTTAACTCTCTCAAACGCAGGCAGAATGGGGCTTGCGCTCAAACTGACGATTTTTTCACCAGTTTAAAAAAACGATGTTTTTCATTGACTTAATAATTCACCATCAGAAATCAAACCCTTAGCGACGCATGTGACAGTGATGTGGCAGCTTGTGACGCTAATGTGCACAACTCTGAAACGACCGATTTTACGGGCGTTTCAAATCCTTTGCAGAAGCCGCCTGATTGCGACCTTTTCTCAATGAAGCCGCGGCTCGCAGGGCATATTCTGAACTCTTTACACACTCATCGAATCAGCCGCTCGTGAGCCAGAACGAGCCTGCGAATCCCAACGTGCGACAAAAGGCGTTCGCTGCGGTCCAAACGAGCGCCGAGACCACCGCATCACGGCTCATATCGATTATTGAAGGGAAACGATGAAAGAAGGAGCGAAGTTCTTCGTGCTGTTGATGGCTGTCTGCATCACGGCAGTCGGTGCCAGCATCGTCCTGCCGCCGCCGGATGGTGGCGTCTTCGCCTACACCATTCTGCTATCGGGCATCGCCGTTGCCCTGATCATCTGCAGTGACCTGAGCAAGGGACGCATCAACAATGTCGGCGACATCATGCGCGCCATCGAAAGTCGTAAGTCCACGCCCCTGACCCTGGCAGCCTATGCGCTGGGCTGTTCGATGGTGGCCTGCGCCACGGTACTGATCTATCGAATCTCCGACCACTGGTAGCTGTTGATTTATATACACACTTGCAATTCACGTCAGGCTTGATTAGCATAGCCGCCGTTAGTACCAAGCTGAAAATCAATTCCGGTCGACAAGTCCCCCAGTGTTAGCTCTTTCCAAAGAAAGGGAATGCTGGCTACAAGGGATCGACCACCTCGATGGTTTCCAGGCATGACCCTTTCGCATATGTGAGCCACACCTTGGCGGCAATGCAGTTACGGCTATCATGTTCTGCTTCAACCAGCCTGCAATTGATCAGGATCTTCACCGGAGCGTCGAACCTTTGCTCCTGTTGTGTTGCCTGCCCTCCTAAGTACCTACCAGCCAGCCAGAGCGCCATACGATAAAGCGCGCTTCAATTGACTGTCTTGTTCCAGTCAGGTTCTCCGCCCAGCCAGGCTTTACCAATTACTGCCGGCCCGCGTTTACTGGAATCTTTATTTATGCACGGTATTGTTCCGTGTTGATTCAGGAAACACCTAACATGACTCACCATAACCAGACCCAACATGCCATTCATACGTTGACCAACGCATTCGCGCCAATGAATTGCCTGATCATGGCGGCCCGCAAAGGCTGCTTCAGCTTCACTATCGTCAACGAGCACGGCATCGCCCGCCACAGCGAGCGCCTGTACCCCGATCAATACGCCAGCGCCGAACCGCTGCAGGCCGTGATCGAGCGTACCCGTCAGGCACTCATTGCCTGATAGACGAACGCAGCACCGCAAGCCCGAAACCCCGCCCTCACCTGGCGGGGTTTTTTATTGCCAGCTTTTTGTGTCGGGTTGAATTCGACTAATCACCAACGGATCTAGCCGCTTATCGGCAAAGCTGCAAACAATTTAAAAACAATCCGTTACACCGTAAATCTGACACTACACTTCAACTCGGGCGACCTGAAGCCGCCTCCGGAAGCCCCCGCAACACCCGCTTCGCCAGGCATCAGAGGGGCAAGCAGTCTCACATCCGAGCGCCGACAGTATTATGGGTATTGCAGCCATAGAATTATGCCGTCACGTCATCCGCCCGACCCTGACGTATCTGGATCGCCGAAGCCATCGCGCCGAATCCTTACTGCTGGGCATTGCCGCCAGTCAATCAGCGTTCGGTGCCGCCCTGGACAGCCGCCGCGGGCATGGCCTCTATCGCATACCAGAGCTCAGACACAAGCAGCTCTGGGACAACTACCTGGCGCTGGATCCCGACCTTGCCAGCCGGGTCAGAGGCCTTGCCAGCCAGCATGCCTTCCTCAGCGGTCCGCATCTGGAATTGACCGTCAATCTGCGCTACTCGACGGCCATCGCCTTGATGATGATCGAAGCCGCGAATACGCTTCTTCCAGCCGAAGACGATCCACTGGCCATGGCCAGAATCTGGAGAACCGTTTTTCAGCCGCATGGACGACTCAGGGATTTTGTCGCGTGCTGGAATGCCAGTGTCGCACCGCTGTATTTACCGGCATGAGCCCAACACTGGAATTAGAAGATCGGCAGTGTTCGCTGCAAGATAGATGGATTGTCCTACAAGAATAGCTCTAACTCGGGCTCTTCAGGCTATAGCGCGCCGTCGAAAATGTTGGTAATTTCCGCCCGGTGATCACAAGGAGTTCTAATAATGAAAACAATGACAAAAGTAATGAACAGGACAACACTGGGTCTGGCTATCGGTCTGGCCTCCTCTCAGCTATTCGCTGCAGGTTTCGCACTCAACGAACAAAGCGTCAGCGGCATGGGCACCGGTTTTGCCGGTCGCTCCTCGTCTGCCGATGATGCAAGCACCGTCTTCGGCAACCCTGCCGGCATGTCCCGCCTCAAGCGCGAAGAAATCAGCGTGGGCGCGGCAGCCGTGATCGCCAAGACCAACATCGACAACGGCCGTGGCACCTTTGGTGGCAGCAACGACGGCGACATGGTTCCTGTCGTGGGCGTGCCCATGGGCTACTACGTCAAGCCGATCGATGATCACTGGGCATTCGGCCTGGGCATGTATGCCCCGTTCGGCCTGGTGACCGACTACGAAAGCGGCTTCGCAGGCCGCTACTGGGGCGACAAGAGCCACGTACAGGTTGTCACCCTCCAGCCGACCGTCAGCTATGCCTTCAATGACAAGGTGTCCATCGGTTTCGGCCCCACCATCAACCGCATCGACGGCGAGCTGACCTCCTCCACGCTCAACGCTGCGACGCCAGGCCGTAACGACGGCAAGGTGAAGATCAAAGGTGACGACACCGCGCTGGGCTTCAACGTCGGCGTGCTGGTACAGGCCACTGACACCACCCGCCTGGGCCTGACCTACCACTCCAAGGTCGACTACAAGCTCAAGGGCAAGACCAAGATCGAAGGCTCCGGCTTCGGTCCGTTCGGCGGCCAGAAATACGACGCCTCGCTGGACATCTCCACGCCTGAGTCGGTGGACTTCTCCATCACCCAGCAGATCGATGAGAACTGGACTGTCTACGCAGGCAGCACCTGGACCCGCTGGAGCCGTCTGACCGACATCACCGTCAACAACGACGGCGTTCCACCACAGCTGGGCGGCTCCGCAGGCCCGATCGGCACCATCTCCGAAGAGCAGGACTGGCACGACACTTGGGCTCACGCCATCGGTGCTTCGTACAAGGTCAACAAGGAGTGGACACTGCGCACCGGCTTCTCGGTGGACCAGGCACCGACCAACAACGTCAATCGCTCCCCACGCATCCCGACCGGCGACCGTAAGATCGTCAGCTTCGGTGCCGGCTGGAGCCCGACCGACGACCTGACCATCGACGTGGCGTACTCGTACCTGCGTGAAGATGAAGCCAAGATCCGCAACAGCAGCGCCACCAAAGGCTCGTACAGCGCGGACTTCCGCAACACCGCGCACGGCGTTGGTACTTCGGTCACCTATCGCTTCTGATGGACGACTGAAAACCGGCTGAAAAAAGCCCGCACATCCTCAGGGAGTGCGGGCTTTTTGTTGCGCTCGGTAAATGCTCAGCGTCCGCTCGGATGTGATGCGCAACGTCACGGGATGCATGCCCACGCGGAGCACTCATCGTTATACGCAACTCCCCTTGGAGGAATACGACGATGATCGTTCCCACGCTCTGCGTGGTAACGCCGCCCAGGACGCTCCGCGTCCGCTCTCGAATGCAACGCAAAGCGTCACCTCAAGCAGCTGTCTCAAGGCTTCGAAGCGATCGCCTTCTCGATCGCCGCAATCAGATCAGGATCATCGGGCTTGGTCATGCTGGAGAAGTTGGCGACCACGTTGCCTTTGCGATCCACCACGTACTTGTAGAAGTTCCAGCGCGGGGCGCTGCTCTGTTCGGCCAATACCTTGAACAGGTGGGTGGCGTCGTCGCCTCGCACGGCCTGCGGCTCGGTCATGGTGAAGGTCACGCCGTAATTGACGTAGCAGACCTTGGCGGTCTCTTCGCCGTCCTTGGCTTCCTGTTTGAAATCATTGGACGGCACACCCAGCACTTCAAGGCCCTGCCCCTTGTAGCGCTGACTCAGCTCTTCGAGGCCTTTGAACTGCGGGGCGAAGCCGCAGAAGCTGGCGGTATTGACGACCACCATCGGCTTGCCTGCATAGCGCTGGCACAGGTCGATGTTTTCCTTGGAACGCAGCTTGGGCAGCTCGCCTTGCAGCAGGGCCGGGCAGTCGGCGGCCATGGCAGTGCCGCTCATGGCCAGCAGCAGGAAGGGAATCGATATAAAGCGAGTGTTCATCAAGGCGTCCCTGGAGTTGGTGGCTGTCTGCCGACACGCTACCCCAACCGACGCCTTCTGCCTAGCAAGCGCCCATGCCCAGTTGCAAGGCAGCCAGCCCGACCTGCTGCCAGCCCCACCAGACCAGCGCCAGCACGGCGCCGCCACCGGCAAGCGCTGCCAGCAAAGGCCAATGCCTGCTCACGCGACACCTGCCTGCGCCTGCAACCGCGCCACAGGGCGCTCGCGCACGGGCCAGTTGAGGGCGGCCGCCAACAGACTGAGCAGGATCGACACTTGCCAGATCAAGTCGTAACTCCCGGTATGGTCATACACCAGCCCACCCAGCCAGCCGCCGAGAAACGCACCCAACTGGTGGAACAGAAAGACGATACCACCGAGCATCGACAGATTGCGCACCCCGAACAGGGTCGCGACCGTACCGTTGGTCAGCGGCACCGTGGACAGCCACAACAGCCCCATCGCGACACCGAACAGGTAAGCGGTGGTCTGGCTGAGCGGAATCCACAGGAACAAGACGATCACAACAGCGCGCAGCAGGTACAGCGCCGTCAGCAGACGCGGCTTGGACATGCGTCCGCCTAGCCAGCCCGCCGTGTAGGTGCCGAAGATATTGAACAGGCCAATCAGCGCCAGCACCGTGGTGCCGACCTTGGCGGGCAAATGCTGATCCACCAGGTAGGCAGGCAGATGCACGCCGATGAACACCACCTGAAAGCCACAGACGAAAAAGCCCAGCGCCAGCAGCCAGAAACCGGAGTGCGAGCAGGCCTCACGCAATGCTTCACCCAGCGTCTGCTGAACACCCACGGATTCGGTCGGTTTGTCCTTGAGCATGCCTACCAGCGGCAGGATCAACGCCACCATCACGCCCAGCACCACCAAGGCGCCAGACCAGCCCAGCCAGCCGATCAGCCCCAGCGTACCGGGCAGCATGGCAAACTGGCCGAACGAACCGGCGGCGCTGGCAATACCCATGCCCATGCTGCGCTTCTCGGCCGGCAAGGCCCGCCCGACGACGCCGAGGATCACGGAAAACGAAGTGCCGGACAGACCAATGCCGATCAGCAGGCCCGCGCTCAGGGACAGGCTCAGCGGTGAATCCGCCATGCTCATGCACAGCAGGCCCAAGGCATACAGCACGCCGCCGACAAACACGACCTTGGCCGCGCCGAACCGATCTGCCAACGCTCCGGCAAAAGGCTGGGCCAACCCCCACATCAGGTTCTGCAGGGCGATGGAGAATGCGAAGACCTCACGGCCCCAGCCAAAATCCGCGCTCATGGGCGCGAGAAACAGACCGAAGCCGTGCCGTGTACCCAGGGAAAGCGCGAGGATCAGCGCACTCCCGAGCAGTATCCAGCCACTGGTACGCCACACTGATGTCATTGTTTTGAAGCTCCCTGACCGGAAATGCGTGGATATGCCCGTAAATCAATAACGGCGAAATTACGCCTCGGTGCAAGAGCCTGTCAATCGGATATCAGCGAATGCTCAGAACAGCACCATCGCCAGCAGTACCACCACCTCGAGCAGCTCCAGCAAAGCGCCAGCAGTGTCGCCGGTGGTGCCACCCAGACGACGAATCATTACCTGACGCAACCACAGAAAGCAGGTCATCGAAGCCACCACAGCAGCCAGTCCCGACCAACCTGCGAACAACACGCAGGCCACACCACTGACCAGCAGCACTCGACGCGCCGCGCCACGTGGCAAATGGTCCGCCAGCGCCTGCCCCAGACCACCGGCACGCACATAGGGCGTGCTCAGAAACAGCCCCAGCATGGCGCTGCGTCCAATCAGCGGTGCCAGCAGCAGCGCGATGCTGTGATGACTTACAATCAACGCCAGGATGGCGGTGAATTTGAGCAGCAGCACCATCACCAGCGTGACCACGGCAATCGGCCCGCTGCGCGGGTCTTTCATGATGGTCAGGGTTCGCTCGCGATCACCGAAACCGCCCAGCCAGGCATCGGCGCTGTCTGCCAGTCCATCCAGATGCAGTCCCCCACTCAGCAGCACCCAGGCGCAGAGCAGCAAGGCAGCGTGCAGCATCAAGGGCGCACCAGCGAGCAAAGCATTCAGGCTCATCAATACGATGCCGAACAGCACGCCCACCAGAGGATAGAACAACAGCGAGCGTCCGGTTTCCTCGGGCTTCGGCATGCCGGGCAGGCGGATCGGAAAGCTGCCGAGAAATTGCAGGGCGATCCAGAAGGGCAGCATGTCAGGACTCCGTGAGAACGCCTTCAGCGGCAACATTGATCGATAACAGCGCGCCATGCCCAACGACCACCTGCAGCAGTTGCTCACGCGGCAGGCCACGCGCCTGGGCCAGCAACAGACGCATCACGCCACCATGACTGACCAGCAGCACCCGCTCACCGGTGTACCTGTCATGCAGACGCTGCACCGCACCCAGAACCCGCGCTGAAAAGTCGATCACGCGCTCGCCATTGGGCGGCGTGAAGGCATATGGATCGTTCCAGAACAGCCCCAGGCCTTCGGCATCCGTCTCCATCAGTTGCGCAGGGCTGTGGCCTTCCCAGTCACCGAAATGCAGTTCCTGCAGTCCAGGTTCGAGCTCCATGGGCAGGGACAGTCGCGCAGCCAGCTCTTCGGAAAAACGCGCGCAACGCTGCAGAGGCGAACTGACAATCCGATCCCAAGGCCCGGCTTCAGTGACGGCCGAGCGCATCTGCTGCCAACCCAGATCAGTCAGCGCATCGTCAATGCTGCCCCGCAGACCGCCGCCCTGCTCGGTCTCACCGTGACGCAGCAAATCCAGACGCAGGGTCATGCCGGGCGATCCGATACGCTGGCTTCGGCAAAGGTCGACATGCCGTTGTGCAGCGCACAGGCCATGCGCACCAGCGGGACGGCCAGTGCGGCACCACTGCCCTCACCCAGTCGCAAGCCAAGGTCGAGCAACGGTTCGGCCTGAAGAATCTCCAGCACATGACGATGACCCGTTTCAGCGCCACGATGGCCGAACACCAGCCAGTTGCGGCATGACGGGTTCAGGCGCACGGCCACCAGTGCCGCCACGCTGCAGATGAAACCGTCCACCAGCGCGACGATGCCTTCCTGCGCGCAGGCCAGATAAGCACCGGTCAACGCGGCAATCTCGAAACCGCCGAGGCTGAACAGGCTGTGCAGCGGATCACCTGCGTGTTCAGCGTGCAGCTTCAAGGCACGCTCGATGACCCGAGTCTTGTGTTCGATGCCTTCGGCGTTCAGTCCGGTGCCAGGGCCGACCAGCAGTTGCGCCGCGCACTCCAGCATGGAGCAGGCAACCGCACTGGCAGCGGTGGTATTACCGATGCCCATTTCGCCACCGATGAACAACTCGGCCCCTGATGCCTTGGCACGCAGCACACTGTCACGTCCGGCCTGCAAGGCTGCCAGCCCCTGCTCAGCCGTCATGGCCGGACCCCGGGCGAAGTTGGCGGTGCCTGCGCCGAGACGCAAATGCCGCACACCCGGCAGGTCCACCGGCAGAACCGTGCCCAGATCCACCACGTCCAGCTGCGCCGAAAGCTGCTGTGCCAACACACTGATGGCCGCGCCGCCGTTGACGAAGTTGTGCAGCATCTGGCCAGTGACAGCCTGCGGATAGGCCGAAACCCCCTCAGCGACCACGCCATGATCACCGGCAAAAATCGCGATCCACACCTGATCGGCTGCCGGACGCTCACGCCCCTGCAGACCGGCAAGCTGCACCGCCAGACGCTCCAGTTGCGCCAGCGAGCCGGCCGGTTTGGTCAGTTGTTGCTGACGGGCCAGCGCCGCTTCACGCATCGGCGCGTTGATGGCCTGTGCGGATTCGAGCCACCAGGAATTACTCATAGCGCAGTTCCTTTCAAAGTCAGGGGCAAGCCCGCCACGGTCAGCACTACGCGCTGGCAACGTTCGGCAAGGGCTTGATGCAGGAGGCCGGCTTCGTCGACATAGCGACGGGTCAGCTCGCCGAGCGGCACAACGCCAAGCCCGGTTTCGTTACTGACGAAAATGATTTCGCCTGGAAGCGCCGCCACGCAGTCGAGCAACGCATCACGCTCCTGCGCCAGACGTTCGGGGCTGTCGAGCATCAGCAGATTGGTCAGCCACAGGGTCAGGCAATCGACCAGCAGACAATAATCGGGCGCGGCGTTTTCTCGCAGCACGCGTGCCAGTTCGACCGGTTCTTCCACCAGCCCCCATTGCTCGGGGCGACGGGCGCGATGGCTGGCGACGCGCTGGTTCATCTCGCCGTCCAGCGGCTGGCTGGTGGCGATGTAGGTCACGTTCAGACCGCACTCGGCCGCCAGTTTTTCGGCCAGTCGGCTCTTGCCGGAGCGCGCGCCACCCAGGATCAGTTGCAGCATTTCAGTTCGTCTCCAATCCGCACAGTTGACGCAGCAAGGTGCCGTCCAGGTGCTTTTCCACCAGATCCGCCAGACGCTCGATGTCCCGCTCGCGCAGGGCGTGATAATCGACCTCCTGCACATCGCGAAGCCCGGCCCAGCGCAACAGGGCGCTGCACGCGGCAGGCGACTCGAACAGGCCGTGAAGGTACGTCCCGAGAATCTGCCCATCGGCGCTCTGCGCACCATCGCAACGACCGTCGTCCAGCCGCACGGCAGCCTGTTCCAGCGCCGCCCCCGTGGTGACGCCGGCATGGATCTCGTAACCGCTGACCTCGGCATCTTCCAGCGTCAGGCGGCCACGTACGTTACGCAGCTGTTTCTCGGATTCCAGCACCGTGCTCATCGCCAGCAGGCCAAGACCCGGGCTTGAACCCGCCGCGCCTTCCAGCCCCAGCGGGTCGTGCATCTGCTCGCCGAGCATCTGCAACCCACCGCAGATACCCATCACCTTGCCGCCGTAGCGCAAGTGCTTCTGGATGGCGTCTTCCCAACCATTGGCACGCAGGTACGCCAGGTCGCTGCGCACGCTTTTCGAGCCGGGCAGGATAACCAGGTCGGCAGGCGGTATCGCCTGACCGGGGCCGACGAACTGCAGATTGACCTGCGGATGCAGGCGCAGCGGGTCGAAGTCGGTGTGATTGCTGATGCGCGGCAAGACCGGCACCACCACATTGAGCACCTGCTCGACCTTGTCGGTCTGGCGCTGATCCAGACCGTCTTCGGCCTCAAGATGCAGGTCCATCACATAGGGCAGCACGCCGACCACCGGCTTGCCGGTGCGCGCTTCCAGCCAGTCCAGACCCGGTTGCAGCAAGGCGATGTCGCCGCGAAAACGATTGATGATGAAGCCTTTGACCCGCGCCTGCTCGCTGGGCGACAGCAGCTCCAGGGTGCCGACCAGATGGGCGAAAACACCACCACGGTTGATGTCGGCGATCAGCAGGACCGGACAATCGACGGCTTCGGCGAAGCCCATGTTGGCAATGTCATTGGCGCGCAGGTTGATCTCGGCAGGCGAACCGGCCCCTTCGACCATGATCACTGGATAGTGATGTCCCAGCCGCTCGTGAGACTCCAGCACCGCGCGCATGGCGATCTCTTTGTAGCCGTGATACGCCACCGCATTCATGGTGGTAACTGCGCGGCCATGGATGATCACCTGTGCGCCGGTGTCGCTGTTGGGCTTGAGCAGCACCGGATTCATGTCGGTGTGTGGCTGCAGATAACACGCTTGGGCCTGCACCGCCTGGGCGCGACCAATCTCGCCACCGTCCGCGGTCACGGCACTGTTGAGCGCCATGTTCTGCGGCTTGAACGGGACGACCTTCACCCCCTGTCGCGTCAACCAGCGGCACAGCGCGGTTACCAGCGTGCTTTTGCCGGCGTCGGATGTGGTGCCTTGTACCATCAGCGTGGCCATCAGGATTCCTTGCGGTATTCAAACAGAACAGTGTGCAGACGCCGCCAGTCGGCTTCGTCGCAGGGCAGCCCGAAACGCAGGCTGGAGACTTCAGGCGTCGCCCCTTCGAACAGGCGCAGCAGGACCCCGCGTCGGGCACAGAACTCATGGATGGCCCGGGCTTCAGGTGTGACCAGCCACTGAAACAACGCACAGCCGCCGTGCGGTACAAGGCCGTACAGCTCGAGCAGAGCCACCAGACGGTCGCGCGCCTGATCGGTGCGCATGCGCTGCTGCGCCTGCCATTCTCGGTCATTCAGACATGCCTGCCCCAGAATCCGCGTCGGACCGCTGACCGACCACGGGCCGATTTCCTGCGCCAGTAACCTGAGCAGCGCGGGTTCGGCCAGCACGAAGCCAAGCCTGACCCCGGCCAATCCGAAAAACTTGCCGAACGAGCGCAGCACGACCAGTCCGATACGCCAGGTTTCAGCTGCCAGGCTCAGCTCAGGGGTGTTATCCATGAAGGCCTCGTCCACCACCAGCCAGCCGCCCCGCTCTGCCAGCCGCGCATGCCATCCCAGCAGGCGCTCGGCGCTCAGATGCAAACCGGTCGGGTTGTTGGGGTTAACCACCACCAGTACATCAAGGCTGTCGAGGAAGTAATCCACTTCGTGCTCGCCGACCTCACGCACCACATAACCCTGCTTGCGCCAGGCATGCGCATGTTCGGCGTAGCACGGCGACAGCACGCCCACCCGCCCCGCACTGCGCACTCGCGGCAGGGCCTGGATCGCCGCCTGCGAACCCGCTACAGGCAATACCTGTGACACGCCGTAATAGGCACAGGCGGCAGTCTCCAGACCGTCATCGTTCTCGGGCAGGCGCGCCCAGGCACGCAAAGGAATCTCCGGTACCGGCGCGGACCACGGCGCAATGCCGGTGGACAGGTCCAGCCAGTCGGCCTGATTGATGCCGTAGTGCTGCGCCGCAGCGCGCAGTCGCCCGCCGTGCTCAAGCATAGAATGCTGTCCCGACGCACAGCACCAGCAACCAGAGCCACACGCCGCGTTGCACCAGTTCCCAGCCACGGTCGATGGAGTCGGCATCTGCCGGAACGCCTTCGCCCAATTGCGGACGCTGATGCAGCTCGCCGTGATAGATTGCCGCGCCACCCAGTTCGACGCCCAGCGCGCCAGCACCGGCCGCCATCACCGGACCTGCGTTGGGACTGTCCCAGGTCGGCCCCTGAGTGCGCCAGCAGCGCAGTGCCAGTCGGGTCTTGCCCAGCAGCGCGTAGGTCAGCGCCACCAGACGTGCAGGAATATAGTTAAGCAGGTCATCGATCTTCGCCGCCGCCCAGCCGAATCGCTCGAAACGTTCGTTGCGATAGCCCCACATGGCGTCCAGCGTATTGCTCAGGCGATAGAGCACCACGCCGGGAACACCGGCCACCACAAACCAGAACAGCGCAGCGAATATTGCATCGCTGCCGTTTTCCAGCACCGACTCGGTGGCCGCGCGGGCGACTTCGGTCGCATCCAGTTCGCTGGTCTGGCGGCTGACCAGATAGCCGACGCGACGACGCGCCTCCTCCAGATCATCGCTGCGCAGTGCCTGAGCTACCGGCTGCACATGCTCGCCGAGGCTGCGCATGCCCAGCGCGCAATACAGCGCCAGAATCTCCACCAGCCAACCCACGAACGGTGCCCAACTCAGCAGCGTGGCCAGCAGTGTCAGCGGGATCACCGCCACGAACCAGGCCGTGACGCCATGGCTGCGCCAGCCCCGGCCGCCGCTGTTGAAGCGCTGCTCCAGACGATTGGCAAAGCGCCCGAACGCCACCAGCGGATGGGAGCGTTTCGGCTCGCCGAGCAGCGCGTCCAGCGCAACCCCGGCCACGCTCAACAGCGCCACACTCATTGACTCACTCCCCATTGATTCTCATACAACAGTTCACTCAGCGGACGCGCCTGCGCCCAGCCTTCCAGCACCAGCATGGGTGCTGGGTAAAATTCTTTCACGGGGCCCAGGCAGAGAATCGCCAGCGGCTTGGCGCCTTCCGGCATCGCCAACAGATCGGCCAGTGCGTCAGGGTCGAACAACGACACCCAGCCCATGCCCAGCCCTTCGGCGCGCGCCGCCAGCCACAGGTTCTGGATCGCGCAGGACAACGACGCCATGTCCATTTCCGGCAGAGTGCGACGACCAAAGATGTGCTGCTCGCGACCCTCCATCAGCGCGGCAACCAGCACCTCGGCGCAGTCGTTGATGCCTTCGACCTTGAGCTTCATGAACTCGTCGGTCCGCTCGCCCAGTGCCTCGGCCGTGCGGACCCGTTCTTCTTCGACCTGCGCCTGCATCCTGACACGCAGTGCCGGGTCGCTGATCCGAATGAACCGCCAGGGCTGCATCAGACCAACGCTGGGTGCCTGGTGTGCAGCTTCCAGCAAACGGGCAAGCAGTTCGGGCGCCACGCTGCCACCGACGAAGTGCCGCATGTCGCGGCGCTCGGCAATAGCGCGGTACACAGCTGCCCGCTCTTCATCATTGAACGCGTGCTCGGTCATGGCTTGAACAGGGCCGCAATCGCCTGCGGACAGGACGGGAAATAGAAGTGGATGTAGGAAGCGGTCAGGCGACCCTCGCGATAAACCGCTTCGGCACCGCGCCCGCCATTGGGGCTGATGCCTCGCGCAATCGGCTGCAATTCGGTGGTGGTCAACGAGTGGTGATAGGTGTGACCGCGCAACTCGCCTTCCGGCATCTCGACCGCTTGCAGGGCCAGCGCTGCCAGACGCTTCTGCATCGCCGCTTCGCCCGCCAGCAGACCGACCAGTTCAGCGCGCACGCCTTCAACATCGGTCAGGGCTTCCAGCAGATACAGCATGCCGCCGCATTCGGCCAGCGTGGGTTTGCCGGCCGCATGGTGCGCGCGGATGTCGGCCAGCATCGTGGTGTTGGCAGACAGTTCGACGTGATGCAGCTCGGGATAGCCGCCGGGCAAGTACAGGCTGTCTGCTTCAGGCAGATGGCTGTCGCGGATCGGTGAGAAGAAGCTCAGTTCCGCGCCCATGTTGCGCAGCAGATCGAGACTCGCACCGTAGGTGAACGCAAACGCTCCATCGCGAGCCACGGCAATCCGCACCCCGTCCAGCCAGCGCTCGACATGAACCGGTTCTGGCGCAGTGAACGTGACCGCAGGCGGCAAGGCCACCTCGCAGGTGGTGGCCAGGGCCGCAGCGGCCATGTCCAGACGCAGGTCCAGGTCGTTGAGTTCGTCGGCCTGCACCAGCCCCAGATGGCGACTGGGCAGTTCGAAACCGGTTTCACGGGACAGCGCGCCATACCAGCGCAGGCCCTCGGTCAGGCTGTTTTCCAGCAACTGCGCATGACGCACGGTGCCCACGCGGTTGGCCAGCACGCCGGCAAACGGCAGGTCAGGCTGATAACGCGCCAGCCCCAGCGCCAGGGCACCGAAGGTCTGGGCCATCGCCGTGCCGTCAATCACGCCGAGCACCGGTACGCCGAAGTGGCGCGCCAGATCAGCGCTCGACGGCGTGCCGTCGAACAAACCCATCACGCCTTCGATCAGGATCAGGTCCGCGTCTTCGGCGGCTTCCCACAGCAGGCGACGGCTCTCGTCGGCGCCGACCATCCACAGGTCCAGTTGAAACACCGGCGCCCCGCTCGCCCGCTCGAGAATCATCGGATCGAGAAAGTCCGGGCCACACTTGAAGACCCGTACCTTGCGCCCCTGATTACGGTGCAGGCGTGCCAGTGCTGCGGTGACGGTGGTCTTGCCCTGACCAGAGGCCGGTGCAGCGATCAGTACTGCCGGGCAATCCCTGGGGGTTCTCATGAACGGATGCTCATAACGGAATGGCTCACAGTTCGATACCTTTCTGCGCCCGGATGCCGGACTGGAATGCATGTTTGACTACGCCGATATCCGAAACGGTATCCGCGAGGTCGATCAGTTCGGGTTTTGCGCCACGGCCGGTCACAACCACATGCTGCATGGGCGGGCGCGCCTGCAGATCGGTCAATACCTGTTCAAGATCCAGATAGCCGTGCTTGAGGGCAATGTTCAGCTCGTCGAGCACGACCAGACCGATAGCCGGGTCGCGCAGCATTTCCAGGCTCACGGCCCAGGCAGCCTCGGCGGCCGCGATATCGCGCTGACGATCCTGGGTTTCCCAGGTAAAGCCCTCGCCCATCACGTGATAGCGCACCTGCTCGGGAAAGCGGCGGAAAAACATTTCCTCGCCTGTGCTGTTGCGCCCCTTGATGAACTGCACCACGCCGCACTGCATGCCATGGCCCATGGCACGCGCGAGCATGCCGAACGCCGAGCTGCTCTTGCCCTTGCCATTGCCGGACAACACCAGCAACAGACCGCATTCATTGGGTGAGCTGGCGATACGTTCGTCCATCACGGCTTTCTTGCGCTGCATGCGCGCCAGATGGCGTTCGTCGCGTTCGGGGGATTCGTTCATCTCGGCTCTCCGCTCGGGGGGTCGCGAAAGCAGACGGAAGGACAGCACTGAACAGCACGGCAACGCCCTGCACAGAGCATCACCCTCCGTGATGCCATTGAGTATTTCAGGCCGGTCTCCGGGCTCATGAGCGGGTCATCCGGGCTGCACGCCTTCCCGCGTCGAAACGCAGTGGCACGATGCACAGCCTTGACTCATTTACCGTTGCGGGGGCAGCGCCGGAATCGGATCGTCAGACCCTCACCGGCTTCCCTGTTTCACCCTGCCAATCGGGAGGATTGCAGAGCACCTGAAACAAACCGCGAAGGGTAGAGGGTTGGGGGGGGAGCGTCAATCGACACCGCAGTACACAGGGCATAAAGGCCATTCACCTGCATGACGCCGCCGGATGGTGGCTCGCAATTGAACCTCGGCGGTCAGGGTGTCTCTATCCCTTACTGGACCAAGCCTTTGTCGATGGAGATTCACGATGTTCAAAATCAGACCACAGTACGCTGTACTGCTTCTGCTCGCAGGCGGCCTCGCGGCATGCGGCGAGTCTTCGACCTTGCAGGTCTCGGATGGAACAGGGCCTTCGCCAAAACTGCCGGAGCCCAACAAGACGCTGATTCCTACGGTGAACATCGCCCCGGCCATCGGCTGGGAAAAGGACGCAAAACCGGTGGCTGCACCAGGCACTCAGGTTGGCGCCTTCGCTGAACATCTGGATCACCCGCGCTGGCTGTATGTGTTGCCCAACGGCGACGTACTGGTCGCGGAAACCAACTCACCGGCCAAGCCGGATGACGGCAAAGGCATCCGTGGCTGGGTCATGGAGAAGGTCATGGGCCGCGCCGGTGCGGGCGTACCGAGCGCCAACCGCATTACCCTGCTGCGCGACACGAACAACGACGGCGTGGCCGAAACCCGTAGCGTCTTTCTGCAGAACCTCAACTCGCCGTTCGGTATGACGCTGGTGGGCAACAAGCTGTACGTGGCCGACACCGACCGCCTGATCAGCTTCCCGTATGAAAACGGCCAGACCTCGATCAGCGCCCAGCCGACCAAAGTGGTCGACCTGCCGGGCGGGACGCTGAACCACCATTGGACCAAGAACGTCATTGCCAGCAAGGACGGCAGCAAGCTGTACGTGACCGTCGGCTCCAACAGCAACGTGGCCGAGAACGGCATGGACAAGGAAGAAGGTCGTGCAGCGATCTGGGAAGTGGATGCCGCCACCGGCAACCACCGCATCTTCGCCTCGGGCCTGCGCAACCCCAATGGGATGGATTGGGAGCCGACCACTGGAAAACTGTGGACAGCGGTCAATGAGCGTGACGAGATCGGCAGCGATCTGGTGCCCGATTACGTGACCTCGGTGCAGGACGGCGGCTTCTATGGCTGGCCTTACAGTTACTACGGCCAGCACGTGGACGAGCGCGTCAAACCGCAGAACCCGGCACTGGTCGCCAAGGCCATCGCCCCCGATTATGCGGTCGGCCCGCACACAGCATCACTGGGGCTGGTGTTCGCCGACGGCAAGACGCTGGCAGCACCGTTCAACGAAGGCCTGTTCATCGGTCAGCACGGTTCGTGGAACCGCAAACCGCACAGCGGCTACAAGGTAGTGTTCGTGCCTTTCAGCGGCGGCAAACCCAACGGCGCACCAGTCGACGTGCTGACCGGTTTCCTCAACAGCGACGAAAAAGCCATGGGCCGTCCGGTAGGCGTGGTCAATGACCATCGCGGCGGATTGCTGGTGGCGGATGACGTGGGCAACAAGATCTGGCGCGTGACGTCGGTGAAGGCGGCTCAATAACGCGGTGACGCTCAGAGCCGGACGCGGAGCGTCCTGAGAGGCATTCCCACGCAGAGCGTAGGAACGATCACCACTTACTGAATGAACGTGGCTTTTCCCACAATCTGCTGTTATCTGCACGACAGCGGCAAAAGCTTGCGGCATCAGCGATCAAGGACGATTCTGTGCCAGGTCCGACGGTTGAATCACGCGCTTGGCGTTAAGGTAGGCTTTCTGCCAATACGGCTTGTCGAGGCTGTCGAGCTTAACTGTGCCGCCGGTCGCTGGGGCATGTACGAAGCGGCCTTCGCCGACGTAGATCCCTGCATGGGAAACCTGCGAGCCGCCCGAGGTGGCGAAGAACACCAGATCCCCTGACTGCAGCTGTTCACGGCGCACATTCGGCGCGCCCATCACCACCATGTCACGCGTGGAGCGTGGCAGGGAAATCCCCGCCGCATCGCGGTACACATAGCCGATCAGGCCACTGCAATCGAAACCCGAATCCGGCGTGTTGCCACCCCAACGATAGGGCGTGCCGACCAGCCCCAATGCGCGAAACAGCACATCTTCGGCGGCCTGGGAAAGAATCTGGGGAGGAGCAGTTACCACCGGACGCTGAACGATCCGGGGCTGGGGAGGCGGCGGTGCGCTGGCGCAGGCGCCAAGCAACGCGGCAATAGAGATAACCATCAGGCGCAAAGCAATCGACATAACCACAACAACCTGATCCGGATGCGGCTTACGCTGCCGAGAAGCTCAAAAACGAAAACAGGCCATCGGCCTGTCTGCGTTTTCCATATTTCATTTACTTACGGCGTTTTACTGCGGTCTTGACTGTAGTCGATGTCATCGCCGTTGTCTGCGTGGCAACTGCTGGTGTCTTCACGGCTACGGCACCGGGTGCCATTGCCAGAGGACGCTTGGCTTCGATGAAGGTCTTGCTCCAGTAAGCGTCATCGAGGCTGTCGATGCGCACACCACCGCTGCGGCGGCTGCTGGAGTGGATGAACTGATCGTTACCGGCGTAGATCGCTGCGTGGCTGACGCGACCACGGCCACGTGTGCTGAAGAACAGCAGATCACCCGGCTTGAGGTTGTTACGCGACACCAGAGGCGCATCGACGTTGATCATTTCACGCGTCGAGCGCGGCAGGTTCATGCCAGCCTCTTCGCGGAACAGGAAACCGATGAAGCCGCTGCAATCGAAACCCGAACGGGTCGAAGTGCCGCCGAACTGGTAACGCGTACCGATCAGGGCCTTGCCACGTTCCAGGATGCTGTCGGCCAGAACCGGCAGTTTGTAGGATTGGTTGTCAGCAAACTGGGCCAGTTCGTCTTCAGTGGCCATCTCGTCCTGCAGGGCGGCGGCATCGGCGCGGCGGGCAGCGGACTGGGCGGTGACGGTGTTCTGATAACGAGGCGCTTGCTGAGCCTGTTCTTGCTGAGAAACCGGCATATTGGCCGAGCAACCGAACAGGAATGTGACGAGTGCGAGGGGCACGAGGGGTGCGAAGCGAACAACTAGCATGGGCACGACCGTGGCTGAACTGTTAAGAAGGCGAGACTATGCCTTCTATCCAAGTCATTTGCAAATTCAATCGAACTAAATGTGACTTATGAGTTTTTCCATGACATGTGCCGCCCGGCACTTCAAAAACACGTCCATTTGCGCGCTGTGATCGGTCGCCTCAGGGTTGATTTCTGCCGTAAAACCCCCGGAAACTCTGGTCCTGATCACCGGCTCATGAATATAGGGGAAGCTTGCGGTGGTGCCGATGGTCAGCACCGCGTCATAGCCTATAGCCAGTTGTTCATACAGTGTTTCCAGGGCCTGTTCCGGGAGCATTTCCTGAAAAAGAACGACGGACGGTCGCAAAACGCCACTACAGATTGAGCACAAAGGTGGCATCGGTCGCTGCAGATGCTCACTCAGTTGGGGATCTTCTGCGCCACAGGACTGACAGAACAGCGGCGCCATCTGACCGTGAATCTCGATCAGGCGCTCAGGCGGACTGCCTGCAGCGCTATGATAACCATCGACATTCTGGGTCAGCACCCAGCACTCGGGCTTGATGCGCTGCAACTGGGCGATCGCGTAATGCGCAGAATTGGGCTGCCCGCCCAGACACGCCTTGCCCAGTTGAGCGATGTATTTCCAGCACAGTTCGGGATCACGTCGCAGCATCGGACCGGACAACGCGACTTCGATCGGCAGACCGTCATCAGTTCGCCCGTTATAGAGTCCGCCTATACCTCGGTAAGTCGGCAACCCCGAATCCGCAGACAGTCCGGCACCGGTGATGATCAGAATTCGCCTGGCGTGTCGCAGTGCAGCCGCCGTTTGCATGACCAGTGCGTCGTCTACCACCCCAGCGTCTCTTTAAGGAAGGGAATGGTCAGCTTGCGCTTCTCCTGCAGGGACGCCTGATCGAGGCGCTCCAGCAATTCGAACAGCGCACTCATGCTGCGGGTGCCGCGCGTGAGGATGAAATGCCCGACTTCGTCGGTGAGGTGCAGGCCGCGTCGTGACGCACGCAGTTGCAGGGCGCGCAGTTTGTCCTCATCGGACAGGCCGCGCATCTGAAACACCAGTGCCATGGTCAGGCGGGACTTGAGGTCCGGCAGCTTGACCGGCAGTTCGCGAGGCGACTTGGACGCCGCAATCAACAGCCGCCGCCCACTGTCACGCAGGCGGTTGAACAGGTGAAACAGGGCTTCTTCCCACTCCGGCTTGCCGACCACGGCCTGCAGGTCGTCCAGACACACCAGCTCGTACTGTTCGAGATGGTCGAACAGCTCGATGCCTTCATCAATGACTTCAGCCAAGGGCAGATAGACTGCTGGCTCACCCATCTGCTCGAAGCGCAGGCAGGCCGCCTGCAACAGATGCGTACGCCCTACCCCGTCCTTGCCCCACAGATAGATGAGGCTTTCCGTCCACCCGGCGTCGGCTTCGCACAGCCGCTCGACATAGCCGAGTGCAGCGGCATTGGCGCCTGGATAGTAATTGACGAAAGTGGCGTCATCACGCAGACGCACACTCAGGGGCAGCTGAATCGGTTTCATGCTGACGAACGGTTCATGCGAACCGCCAAGGGCCTCTGTGTAAAGTGCGCAAAGTTTATACCCGTGACGCTGGTCGCACAATGCGACAGACCCCAAGCAAAATCAAAGGGTTGCGACAGGCTGTGTAAAGCGATGAGGCGTTTGAGGTCTCTGCGCCCCTTTCACGGACCTGGCCTGCGTCCGTGAAAGGGGCGCTTGATCGGCGGCTGGAAGGGCCTACAGATCAGGGTCTTCGGCCCCGGCGTAGATCTGCGAGTCCTTGTACACATCATGAACATGGCGCACCAGCACCATGATCACCGCGGCCACCGGCAAGGCCAGCAGAATGCCAGTGAAGCCGAACAGCTCGCCGCCGGCAAGGATCGCAAAGATCACCGCCACCGGGTGCAGGCCGATGCGGTCACCCACCAGCAAAGGCGTGAGCACCATGCCTTCCAGCGCCTGACCGATCATGAACACCGCAACGATGCCCATCATCGGGTACAGATCGCCGCCGAACTGGAACAGGCCCGCCACCAGCGCCGAGCCGATGCCGATCACGAAGCCCATATAAGGCACGATGGCGGCCAGACCTGCGATCACGCCGATCAACAGCCCCAGCTCCAGACCGACCAGCATCAGACCGCTCGCATAGATCACGCCAAGGCCGACCATGACCAGCAACTGGCCGCGAATGAACGCACCCAGCACTTCATGACACTCGCCCGCCAGCTTGACGATCTGCCCTTCGCGGTGGCGAGGCAGCAGGCCGCGAATCTTGCCCATCATCACGTCCCAGTCACGCAGCAGGTAGAAGCACACCACCGGGATCAGCACCAGATTGGTCAGCCAGCCGATCAGCGCCAGGCTTGATGCCGTGGCCTGCGACAGCACGATGGAAACGATGTCGCCCGCCTGCCCCATGTGCTCGGACAACGCAGCCTTGATCTTGTCGAACTTCCAGAAGCCGTCGGACAGCCCGAACTTGGCCTGCACCCACGGCAACGCCGAGTGCTGCAGCCAGTCGAGCATCTGTGGCGCCAGCTCGTACAGGCGGTACAGCTGCTTGGCGAGCATCGGTACCAGCACCAGCAGCAAGGCCATCAGCACCAGCGTGAACAGGCCGAACACCGCCACGACACTCAACGTCCGGGACAGGCCCGCCCGCTCCAGACGATCCACCAGTGGATCGCCCATGTAGGCCAGCAGCAGCGCCACCAGAAACGGGGTGAGGATCGTGTGCAGCAACACCACGAATGCGACCAGCAGGGCCAACCCGCCAATCCAGAACCAACGTCGCGTATCAGTCATCAATGTCTCTCAACCCAGGGGAAAAGTGCGCTTGCCGCATTACCAGCGGAAATACAGTTGTGGCGCGGACGCCGGGACGATCATTGGAGCTGGCGCGGGAACAGGCGCTGCCGCATCGACCGGAGCCGCAGATGCCGGCGGCA